>JACDJC010000957.1_pt1 | contig 28818 bp, 18 predicted proteins | sample 7454191 | NCBI WGS metagenome assembly JACDJC01 (sample SAMN14253291, study PRJNA609438) | sludge metagenome | isolation source: sludge after 25d culture with pyrite and EDTA | collected 2018-12-20 | reverse complement strand
GACTGTCTGCATCCGGTTTCCAAGGATGCCTCCCCTGGTCACCACGATGATCTCACGGTGTTCTTCCCCTGCCAGGGATTGGAGTACCTGAACCGCATGTGCGGTATAAATCCCGTTGCCCGAAGGATCGGCATACGACCAACGGTCGGTAACCCTGCCTTCGACAATCAGGTCGGCACGTCGAATCCTGTCTTCCATAAATTCGGGCAGCGGGGTCTGGGCGCCAACCGGCAGGAAGGTCAACAGGAAAAAAAACAAAAAGATGATGCGGTCCATACGCAATGATTTGCCTTTCAAATATATAAAAAGCAACATAAAATCATATTACATTGCAAAACTGATTGTCTCTTGTGAAAAATATCGAATATGGAGAATGATATCAAGGATTAAAAATCTGGCCGTTTTTGAACCAAATTTATGCACGCCCACAACAAAAAAAGGAGTCACATTTTCATGTAACTCCTTGATTTTTGGGTCTCCCCGGAGCGACTCGAACGCTCGACCCGTTGATTAAGAGTCAACTGCTCTACCAACTGAGCTACGGAGAGGAGGGTGCAAAACTAACAAAAAACATTTTACGTTATTTGAAAAATTTGCACTTTTTGTCAGGATGACATCCCTGCTAGTCTTCGTACCTGAGGAAATTGCCCTTGGAATCGAAGGCCAGCTCAATGCCGTTGTCCAGTTCAACCTTCTGTCCATAACGCTCTTTATCCCAGTCAGTCACCCAGTTAGCCGGAAACTTTGCGGCAAGGTATTCCCTCATCAAGGAAGGCAAAACACTGTCGGGAAGTTTGGAACCATTACCCTCGATATTGGTCACTTCACCCTTACGGTCGAAGTCGAGCTCAAAACCATCAGAAAGGCGGACCTCGTACGACAAACTCAGGTCATCACGTTCCTTCAGGCTGAATATCATGGTCTGGCCCTGGAAGTGGGTGGCGATAAAGGTTCTTGCCTGCTGCGGCAGGTCCTGCTCTTCAATCACCTGGTTCTTGTCACATGATACAAAAACCATGGAAATAACGGTGGCCATTACCACCAGCCTGATCATTCGAATTGTTTTCATAACTTTTTCTATTGTTTAATCATTGATATTTAGATGTAACTTTCTCATTCCGGAAGCATAACACCCTGTTTGTCAAGGCCATGCCACTGGTCATTACTGAAATGAAATCTCTGTTTACTGCACTGGTTTTGTTTCGGGTTCGGGCAACATTACCCGTTCCACCTCGATTTCTGTTCCCTCCAGCAGGTCGTAATCCACCTCTCCGATGATGATAAGTTCAGTCGTTTCATTGAAAGGGAAAGAAGGGAGGCTCTTCTTGTCGATCTCCACCTTTATCTTGCCAGTCGCATCGGAGAACATGTAATTCTCGTCATTCAGCTTTTCAATGATAAAGCCCTTCAGCTTCACCTGGGTGTCCTTGCGATCCAGCTTGAGGGCCGATCCTTCAACTTCTTTAACCATCATCAGTTTTACCTCCGAGCCCGGTCCGGTGTACTGGCCTTTTACCAGTTGGGGTGTCCCCGTCAAAAAAATAAAAATCAGAATCAATTGTAATCTTTTCATGGCAATAATGTTTAAATGATGAAACAAAGGTAAAACCCGATTCTGGAGAGATTTTGGAGATTAGGCTACGAACTGAAAAAAACCGTGATTTTGTGTTCGGTCTTGTTCTCCACCTGGTATGAAAGCCTGAAACCATACAACTCACAGATTTGTCCAACAATGGCCAAACCGATACCGGTATTGCCGTCGGGCCCCTTGGCAAACCTTTGGGTGAATATGGCGGGATCGCCCTCAAAGGGCTTTCCCGGGTTGGCTATTTCGAGGCGCTGAGCGTCGAGCGTAATGCGGATATACCCGTCGGGGACATTGTATTTCACTGAATTCTTGACCAGGTTGCCGACGAGGATCTCGGCCAGTCCTTCATCCATGACCAGTGGACATTGGCTGGCACTGATGGTGGTCTGGATATTCCGGAGGCTGATGGGATCTTCGAAAACAAGCAGTACCGAATCTAGCACCTTTTTCAGGTCGAGGGGCACCAAATTGCTGAATTCGCGGTTATGGATGCGGCTCAGGAGCATCAGTGATTTCTGGATCCTCGAGAGCTTACCGGCAGATTCGCCTATCCTTCCGAGTTCCTCAAGTCCTGTGGCACCCGGTCCAGCTTCATTGATCAGCTTTTCGGTGTTTGCCCTGATTACAGCCAGGTGGGTTTGCAATTCATGGGAGGCATTTTCGTTGAACGCCTTGTTGTTCCGGTAATCATCCGACATCTTCTTCATGAAGCCCTGGAGGGCCTTGTTCAGCTGCGTGAATTCGTCGATGTCAGTAGCGGGGAAGAGCGGAGGTGGATCCTCGATCTTATGCTGCCTTATGGTGGAGAGCGTATGGTAAAATGGCTTCCAGATCCTTTGTTTCACCTGGTTCAGCGCCAGCATCGACATGACGGCAATAAGAATCACCAATCCGGCAAGTATGATCATGGATCCTTGGAAGACATCATCCTTCCCGAGCATCAGGTGCCTGAGCACAATGGTGAAATCCCTGCCCTCATGTTGTATGGTGAACCAGAGTTCCCGATACGGGATCAGCTCATTGTCGCCGGTCTCCAGTATCACTGTATCCTTGTAAAAAGGCTGTTCAAAGGCGAGATCCGGGATGATGTCGGCCGCATTGTGAAAATCAGGCAAATCCTGATGTTCCTGATGATAACTCACCAGCCTGTCCATCTCATAGGCCAGAAATTCGTCGATCTCCTCGTAGGCGATATACCGGATCATCAGAAACACGAACAGGCTCCCCAGCACGACTACGGGGATCATCCATAAAGCGGTGTATGAATATGTCTTTTGGATTAGCCGCATGGTCATTGGATTTCAAATTTGTACCCTATACCATACACGGCCTTGATAGGATCACCAGCCCCGGTGGCCGTTATCTTCTTCCTCAGGTTTTTGATGTGGGAGTAGATAAAATCGTACGAATCGGCAAGGTCCATATGGTCACCCCAGATGTGTTCGGCCAGGCTGTCGCGCGAGATGACACGACCCGGACTGGAGGCGAAGAAGAGGAGGATCTGGAATTCGGTGCGGGTCAGGTCAACCTTTTGCCCGTTGGCGGTCAGTTCCCTCGCCACCGGATCAATCGACAGGCTGCCGAAGGAAATGGTCGGATTCCCCGAAAAGTTTCGTCTGCGGATCAGCGATTTGATGCGGGCCACCAGTTCGGCCATGTCGAAGGGCTTTGTAAGGTAATCATCCGCACCCAATGCCAGTCCTTCGACCTTGTTGTCGACCGAATTCCGGGCCGACACCACGATGATTCCCGCATCAGGACTGACCTTCTTGACCTCCCTGATCAGATTCAGTCCGGAGCCATCGGGCAGGTTGATATCCACCACAAGGATATCATACGAATAGAGATGTATCTTTTCGTGTGCGGTTTCAAAATCCATGGCGGTTTCACACAGGAACTGCTCCTGCTCGAGCGATTTCACCATGGCATCGATCAGGTTACGGTGGTCTTCTACTATAAGTAACTTCATGGCCTGGACATTTGGGAGGCAATATTAGATATGAATTCTGGATAAATTCTGGATCCCCGAGAAAATTGCCGGACAACGGTGTCCGCTTCAAGGTCAATCCTTATATCCTGCATTTACCGGTTGTCCAGACCAAAATTTCCCTATCTTTAACACAAAGATAATCGACTTATGAAGTATCCGACACTGATTACCAATGATAAATGGCTGGAACCCTTCGCAGAAACCATCATTCGCAGGATGGAAAACGCACGCAGGAAGGAAGCCGAACTGACCGCTGGACACCATTTGTCCGATTTTGCCAACGGGCACCTTTTTTTCGGCCTGCACCGCCTGACGGATGGCTGGATCATCCGTGAATGGGCCCCCGCAGCCAGCATGATCTACCTGATTGGAACCTTCAACGACTGGAAAGAGGCAGACGAATATGAATTCAAGCCGGTAGGGCGGGGCGTATGGGAACTCACCCTCAACGACGACCAGTTGCACCATGGCGACCTGTATGCGCTGACCATGATCTGGCCGGGAGGAAGCGGCAAGCGCATCCCCGCATGGGCCACCAGGACGGTCCAGGATCCCGAAACGCACATGTTCAATGCCCAGGTATGGTCGCCCGAAGAATCTTACACATGGAAGGTTAAGAACTTCGTTCGGGCTCCCGAGCCGCCCCTGATTTACGAAGCACACGTAGGCATGGCCGGCGAGGAACCCAGGGTCCATACCTTCCGCGAATTTACCAAAAACATGCTTCCAAAAATCCATGCCAACGGGTACAATACCCTGCAGCTGATGGCCATCCCCGAGCATCCCTATTACGGAAGCTTCGGATACCATGTGTCGGGATTTTTTGCAGCCTCGTCGCGCTTTGGCACCCCCGAAGACCTGAAGGAACTGATCGACACCGCCCACCAGATGGGCATCACGGTCATTATGGACCTGGTGCACTCCCATGCGGTGCGCAACGAGATCGAGGGATTGGGACGTTACGACGGCACCCGGTACCAGTTCTTCCACGAAGGCCCCCGGGGATTGCACCCTGCCTGGGATTCGTACTGTTTTAACTACGACAAGAATGAGGTTCTCCATTTCCTGTTGTCGAACATCAAGTACTGGCTCACCGAGTATCAGTTCGACGGATTCAGGTTCGACGGGGTTACCAGCATGTTATATCACGACCACGGCCTTGGAAAGGCGTTCACCAATTACAGCGATTACTTCGACTTGAACTGCGACGAGGAGGCAGTCACCTATTTCGTCCTTGCCAACAAGCTGATCAAGGAGATCAATCCCTTCGCCCTGTCGATTGCCGAAGACATGAGCGGGATGCCCGGACTGGCAGTGCCTGTGAGCGATGGCGGACTTGGATTCGACATGCGCCTGTCGATGGGCGTGCCCGACTACTGGATCAAGCTTATCAAGGAGAAAAGCGACGATGAATGGCACATGGGCGACCTGTTTCATCAGCTAACCTCAAAACGGCTGGAAGAAAGGGTGGTCACCTATGCCGAATCGCACGACCAGGCCCTGGTGGGCGACAAGACCATCATCTTCAGGCTGATCGACAAGGATATGTATTTCAGCATGCGAAAAGACCAGCCCAATCTGACGGTCGACCGTGGCATTGCCCTGCACAAGATGATCCGCCTGATCACATTGTCGTGTGCGGGTGGAGGTTATCTCAATTTCATGGGCAATGAATTCGGCCACCCCGAATGGATCGACTTCCCAAGGGAAGGCAATGGCTGGTCGTACCAGCACGCCCGCAGGATCTGGAGCATCTCGGTCGACCCGGAACTCAAATACCATTGGCTGTATGACTTCGATTACGACATGATCCGGCTCGTCAGGGAAAACCACATTTTATCAAACCCGTCAGTCGACAAGGTGTGGGAGAAGAACGAAGACAAGGTTGTTGCCTATCACCGCGGCCTCTTCCTGTTTGTGTTTAATTTCCATCCTTCCCAGTCATTTGCCGATTACGGCATTCCGCTGGGAGAAGGGAAATACAAGGTCGTGCTGACCACCGATAACGGGCGGTACGGGGGGTACGACCGTGTCGACGAGGAACTGACCTATTACACCCTGCCCGCAGAGGGTCCGGGAAGCCAGCACTTCCTTAGGCTTTATCTCCCGGCGCGCACTGGGATTGTCTTGAAAAAAGTATAACCAACCGGATACTTCATGCAATTTCGCACCATCGTCGAGATACCGCCCTTTGGCAAGATGACCGGTTACCGAAGCAAAAACATGTTTCTGGGCTCCTGTTTCACCGAAAACATCGGGGAGAACATGCAACGGCTCTGCTTCGACACCGACATCAACCCATTCGGGATTCTCTACAATCCCGTTTCGATAGCCCGCTCGCTGCAACGTTTGCTCAGCGGCAAATCCTTTACCCGCGAGGAGCTATTCCAGCACAATGGATTGTGGCACAGTTATATGCACCACGGCCGATTCTCGCATGCCGATCCGGAAGTGGCCTTGAAAGGAATCAACGACCGGTTCAACCAAAGCGCAGAAACACTGCGTACCGCCAATTTCCTTTTCATCACCCTGGGAACCGCCTGGATTTATGAATTGAAATCCACCGGCAAGGCGGTCGCCAACTGCCACAAGGTACCGGCGGGTGAATTCAGGCGCTTCCGGCTGACGGTACAGGAGGCAGTCGAGAACCTCCGGGATGTCCTGGAGGAGCTGTTTAAGGTGAATCCGGGTATCCATGTTGTCCTGACGGTGAGTCCCATCCGCCACCTGAAAGACGGTGTCAGTGGGAACCAGGTCAGCAAATCGGTGCTTTTGCTGGCCGCCGACGCCCTTGTCAGGGGATTTGGCACCGAACGATGCAGCTATTTTCCGTCGTACGAGATCGTCATGGATGAACTGCGCGACTACCGGTTCTATGCCGAAGACATGACCCACCTCTCCGATGTGGCCATCCGTTACATCTGGAGCCGCTTCAGCGAAAGCCTCATCGACAGCGAAAGCCGGGAAATGGCCAAAAAGATCGAACCCATCATAAGGGCGGTGGAGCACAGGCCTTTTAACCGCCTGACACCGGAACACATGTCATTCCTGCAGAAAACAGAAGAAAAAGTAATTGACATTCTGAATAATAATCCTTATATTCAACTCCTACCAGTACAACAGTGGCTTCAAAGGGAAATGGAGGATATAAGGGATTCTCTTCAAGCCTGATGTCACTGGGGTATTCAACTTATAACCCACTGACCATGAGCTATATTCAATTCAAAACCAGTCAACTGACCCAAATGGAGTTTTCCTCATCGAGGGAAATCCTTCGGACCAACAGGGCGGGAGCCTATATCTCGACCACCCTCAACGGATGCAATACCCGCAAATACCATGGATTGCTGGTGGCACCCATCGCCCAGTTTAACGGCGAAAAACACGTCTTGCTTTCGCAACTCGACGAGACCATCATCCAGAAAGGGAATAAATTTCATCTGGGAGTCAGGCGTTTCATTGATGACCATGTTGAACCCCGTGGCAACAAGTACCTGTACGCTTTCGATTACGAAAGAATCCCGAAATACACCTACCGTGTGGGCGGGGTCATCCTGTCGAAAGAGCGTTTGCTGGCCGACAAAAAGAACCAATTGCTTGTGCGATATACCCTGGAAGAGGCCCGCGAGCCTGTCTACCTCGAAATCAAGCCCTTTGCCGCATTCCGGAACATCCACGCCTTAAGCAAAAGCAATCCGTATGCCCTGACCGGGTTCAACGAAATCACCCAGGGGGTCAGCATCCGAATGTACGAAGGCTATCCCGATCTCTGCATGCAGTTCAGCAAACCGGTCGAATTTACCGGAAAGCCCGACTGGTACTACAATGTCGAATACACAAAGGAAAAGAACCGGGGATACGAGTGCCACGAAGACCTCTTCACCCCCGGGACCTTTCGTGTTTTCATGACACCTGGCGAGAGCATCGTCTTCTCGGCCTCCCTCGAGGAAGAGTCCCCGAAAACCTTCAAGGGACTGTTCGCCAGGGAACTCAGCAAGCGCATCCCCCACGAAGACTTTGAAAGCACACTGAAGTGTGCTGCATCGCAGTTCATCTGGTTCCGTGACCATGGCGTCGACCTGATTGCCGGTTTCCCCTGGTATACCAGTATTTCGAGGGAAACATTCATTGCGCTTCCCGGGCTGCGGAAAGTGTTCACCGACCGTAAACTCGGCATGGAGATACTGCAGACCTACATTCCCCACATGGTCAAAGGGATGTTTCCCCGCTCGATTGCCGAACCATATCCCGTATTTGACGCTGCCGACACCTCCCTGTGGTATATCTGGTCGATACAGCAGATGAAAAAGCAGGGCATGAAGGGCAAAGAGCTCTGGGAAAGGTTCTGGGTAACCATACGGACCATACTCGAAAGTTACCGCACCGGCAATGCCATTGTTGTCACCCTCGAGAACGGGCTCCTCTTTTCGGCCGACCAGGGACAGGCACACACCTGGATGAACTCTTATGCCGATGGCAAACCAGTGGTTCCCCGCTATGGCATGCCTGTCGAGCTGAACGCACTTTGGTACAACGCCGTGAGCTTTGCCCTCGACCTTGCACGCTCTTATGGCGACCAGGACTTTATCGACGGATGGAAGGCAATGCCCGAGAAGATAGGAGAATCATTCATCCAATCCTACTGGAGCGATGAACGGGGCTATCTGGCCGACGTGTTCAATGGATTTTACACCGATTGGTCAGTGAGGCCCAACATGGTGATTGCCGCCTCCATGGACTACACCCCCCTCTCACGTGAACAACAGTTCAAGATCTCGGAAATCGCCACCCATACGCTACTTACGCCCAAAGGATTACGTACCTTATCGCCCGACGATCCCAACTACCGGGGCACTGTATCGGGCATACCGGCCGAACGCGAATCGGCCGCACACAACGGGGCCGTACATCCATGGCTTTTGCAGCTCTATGCCGAACTGATCCTGAAAATACACCATAAAAGCGGCATCTCCCCCATCAAAAAGCTGATCAAAAGTTTTGAGGAGGAAATGACCACCAACTGCCTCGGCACCGTATCGGAAATGTACAACGGGAACCCGCCCTACCAGGGGAAAGGGTCCATATCGCAAGCTTGGAACGTCGCTTCCCTGCTCAGTTGCATCCATCTGGTCGCCCAAGCCGAAAAAAGTACAACCTGACCGGAATAATTCTGTCCGGATGTCGATCGAATCAGGTATATTTAACGAGTGAACGGATCAATAAAACGCATGAAGGTACTGATGTTCGGTTGGGAGTTTCCCCCTCATATTTCCGGTGGACTGGGAACGGCTTGCTATGGACTCACCAAATCGCTGGCCGAACTGGGTGACACCGAGGTCACTTTTGTGGTTCCCAAGTCATTTGGCGACGAGGAAACGACAGATTTTGAGCTGGTAAGCGCCGACGATGTCGCCCTTTTCAACCTCATTACGGAAGATCCCGAAAGCACGAAAGAGTTAACTAAAATATCGGTCAGGTCAGATATCATCCCTTATGTGACGCCTGAAGAGTTCTGGACACTGAAGAAACGCAGACAAAAACCCGGCACCCGGTTTGTCCCCACCGATGAACAGGGTCATGTTCGGTTTTCGGGCACTTACGGCCCCGACCTCTATCGTGAAATCAGGAACTATTCGACCGTGGCAGGCGTGATTGCCGGGCAAAAGGAACATGATGTCATCCACGTCCACGACTGGCTCTCCTTTCCTGCCGGGATAGAAGCCGCAAGGGTGAGTGGCAAGCCCTTGGTCGTGCATGTACACGCGACCGATTTTGACCGGTCGGGGGGAAATATTTCAAGCCGTATCTACAACATTGAACGTGAAGGCATGGAGTTCGCCGAGAAGGTAATTACCGTCAGCAACCTCACCCGCCAGACCGTGATCGAGAAATACAACATCCCGCCCGAGAAGGTCACCACCATATATAATGCATCAGCTCCCCCGCCCAGGAAGCGCAATCCCGGAAGGACGCAACGCACATCTGCAAAGACGGTCACATTCCTGGGAAGAATCACCTTACAGAAGGGGCCCGAATATTTCGTGGAAGCCGCCAGCCTGGTCCTGCGCCATATCCCTGATGCCACCTTCGTCATGGCCGGAAGCGGTGACCTGCTGAACGACTCCATCGAACATGCCGCCCGGCTGGGCATCACCAACCGGTTCCATTTCACGGGGTTTCTGGAAGCAGAGGAGGTCAACCACCTGCTCGAAATAAGCGACGTGCTGGTCATGCCCTCGGTGTCGGAACCCTTCGGGATCGTTCCGCTGGAAGCCATGCAGGCCGGAGTTCCTGTCATCATTTCGAAGCAGTCGGGCGTGGCTGAAATCATTGATTATGCCTACAAGATCGACTTCTGGGACACCTATTCGATGGCCAATGCCATATACGGATTCCTGCAATACCCCGCACTCTGGAAAATGTTTGCCCGCCATGGGCGCGTAGAGTCCGAAAACCTGCATTGGAAAGACAGCGCCGGAAAGGTGCGACTGATGTATGAAGACATCATCGGCAAACAACCGGCTCCCGAAAGCAAGATCCGCTACCATTCGGCCCGGCACCCTGAAGGCCATTCACCACATAAAAACCAGCCGGCCGGCAAACGGTCGACCCATTCGAATCATATCAAACCCGGATCATGAAAGCATTCAACCTTACATTCCAGATACACCAGCCCTATCGGTTGCGCCCCTATCGGTTCTTCGACATCGGAAGCGAACACTACTATTACGACGATTATGCCAATGAGGCACTCACCGACTGGCTGTCGCGCAAGTGCTACCTGCCAACCTGCTCCATGCTGCTGCGAAAGGTCATCCAATATAAAGGGAAGCTGAAGATTGCCATCTATGTTTCGGGCGTGTCGTTAGACCTGTTCCAAAGGTATGCCCCGCAGGTGATTGAAGCCCTGAAACGGCTGGCCGAAACGGGACATGTGGAATTCATCGGGGGAACCTGGTCGCATTCGCTGGCATCGCTGCAGGATCCGGAAATTTTCAGGCAGGATGCCCTGCTGCACCGGGAAACCATCCGGGAAATCTTCGGCCTGACTTCGCAAACGTTTCTCAATTCAGAGCTGATTTATTCCGACGACATCGGAAAGCAGATTGCCGACATGGGATACAAAGCCACCCTGACCGAAGGGGCACGGCACATCCTCGGCTGGCGCAGTCCGGATATGATCTACAGCAATGCACTGAACCCTGACCTGAGGCTTCTGATGCGTCATTTCAGGCTGAGCGACGACCTCACCTTCCGCTATTCGAATCCCGACTGGAAAGAATATCCCCTGACACCAGAGAAGTTCCTAACGTGGGCAGAGGCCGAAGGACCCGGCATACAGGCCCTCAACCTCTGCATCGACATGGAAGTGCTGGGGGCATTACATACGGTCGACACCGGCATTTTTTCGTTCATGGAGAACTTTCTGGGGCATTTGGTCAAGTCGGGCAGGCTCAAAAGTGTCACTCCCTCCGAACTGATCGGCCATTACCCTCCCAGTTCCCTGATATCGGTCCCCCATCCCCTCTCATGGGCCGAAGAGGAAAGGGACATCTCGACATGGACAGGCAACGAGCTTCAGCAGGAAGCGCTGGACAAGGTCTACAGGCTGGCCGAAAGGGTCATGCAGTGCAAGGACCCGTCGATAATCCGCGACTGGCGGTTGTTGCAAACCAGCGACCATTTCCATTACATGTCGACACGCTATTATGCCCGCGAACTGAAACACCGTCCCAACCCCTACCATACCCCTCACGAGGCTTTCGTCAATTACATGAATATCCTGGCCGATCTTGAAAAAAGAACCGACTCTTTATTGCAGGATCGTGGCGACATAAAGGAAATCGAACGCCTGCGCAAGGAAAACCGGCAAATGAAGACAGAACTGGAACGTATTCGCAAGGAAACGGGAAAATGACCACAGTAAAAAATTAATATTAATAAAACCCTCATAAACAGGGAGATTAAATAATATTAACATACCTGTTTATCCAGGTTACCCACCAAATTGATTTATGTTTACCCCTAAATCAATTTTACACATTATTTTTGCGGGGAATAAAAATGTTTGAATGACAATATGATGTTGCATTCAAACCATGGCAATTTTTGCCTGGAACAATTAAAAGAATAACGACATGAGTAACACCGACAGTGCAAGATATATACAGCCACCATTGGTGGACCAGCCCCACTGGAAAAAATTTGTGGTGGAATCCAACCTTCCCGAAAAACTCAACCCCCTCAGGGAGCTTTCCCGCAACCTCTGGTGGGTATGGAACCAATGCGCACGCGACCTTTTCCAGTCGATCGATAACCAACTCTGGGAAGAGTGCGAACACAATCCCATCCTTCTGCTTGAAAATGTCTCTTTCCAGCGACTGAAGGAACTTGAGGAAGACCAGACATTCATTGCCGAGATGCATTCGGTTTATGGAAAACTGACCACCTATTTAAATAACCGGAAGAACCTGGATAAGCCACAGGTTGCCTATTTCAGCATGGAATACGGCTTACACGACAGCCTGAAGATTTTTTCGGGCGGTTTGGGCATCCTGGCAGGCGACTATCTCAAGGAAGCCAGCGACTCAAAGGTGAACCTGGTCGGGGTCGGACTCCTTTACCGCTATGGCTATTTCAAGCAGACCATCAACATGCACGGCGAGCAGATCAACAATTATGTCGCCGAGCATTTCTCCAAAATACCGGTACAGCCCACCTACGACAAGGATGGCAACTGGGTCGAGATTGAAGTTGAATTCCCCGGCCGCAACCTCAAGGCACGTGTCTGGGAAGCCCATGTGGGAGCCGTGAAGCTTTACCTGATGGAAACCGACCATGACGTCAATAACGAACAGGACCGCTCCGTTACCCATAACCTTTATGGTGGCGACATCGAAAACCGCCTGAAGCAGGAAATGCTGCTCGGGATCGGCGGTATCCGTGCTCTGAAACGACTGGGTTACGATTGCGACATCTACCATTGTAATGAAGGACATGCCGCACTGATCGGGGTGGAACGCATGGCCGACCTGATGTCGGAAAAGCAACTCAATTTTGCGGAAGCCAAAGAAGTGGTCAGGGCATCTACCCTGTTCACCACCCATACGCCGGTACCTGCCGGACACGATTCATTCCATCGCGACCTGTTTGCCGGATATATGATGCCCTGGGCACAAAAGCTGGGCCTCGACTGGGAAGAGTTCCTGATGCTCGGGAAATCGCATCCCAACGAAGACCATTTCAATATGAGCTTCCTCGCATCCCACATGTCGCAAGGCATCAACGGGGTAAGCATGCTGCACGGCGATGTCAGCAAAGGAATCCTTAAGGGGCTCTACCCGGGTTACTTGGAAGAGGAAATCGAGGTCGGCTATGTCACCAACGGGGTGCATTATTCGACCTGGACCGCCAAGGAGTGGAAAGAGATCCACATGGAGGCGTTCGGTGAAGACTTCCTTGAAAACCAGCTCGATTTCGACCGTTGGAACAAGATTTACGCCATTCCTGACGAAAAAATATGGACTCTCCGGCAGAACCTGAGGATGAAAACCATCGATTACATCCGTCAAAGGTTCTCCAATATCTGGATACAGAGGCACGAAAACCCGAAACTGATCAGTGAGATCATGGGTAAACTCAATCCCAATGCCCTTACCATCGGTTTCGCACGCAGGTTTGCCACCTACAAGAGAGCGCACCTGCTGTTCCGCGACCTGGAGCGCCTCGCCCAGATCGTAAACAATCCGTCGAAACCGGTACAGTTCATCTTTGCCGGCAAGGCACATCCTGCCGACAAGATGGGCCAGGACCTGATCAAATACATCGTCGAGATCTCGAAGAGACCTGAATTCAGGGGCAAGATCCTGTTCGTTCAGAATTATGACATTAACCTGGCCAAAATGCTCCTGCAGGGAGTGGATGTATGGCTCAACACCCCAACCCGTCCGTTGGAAGCCTCAGGCACCAGCGGCGAAAAGGGCGTGATGAACGGAACGCTCCACTTCTCGGTCATGGACGGATGGTGGGTTGAAGGGTACAAAAAGGATGCTGGCTGGGCACTTGCCAAGGAACGCACCTTCGATGTACAGGACCTGCAAGACGAACTGGATGCAGCCACCATTTACGACATTTTCGAAAAGCAGATCATTCCGGCTTTCTACGACCGCAACGCCAATGGCATACCTGAGAAATGGGTCGGATATATCAAGAACAACATCGCAGGTGTGGCTCCCCATTTTACCACCACCCGCATGATCCGTGATTACCAGGACCGTTTCTACCATCCACAGCATGAACGGACACAGAAGATTGTCGGTGACAATTACAAACTTGCCCGTGAAATGGCAGCCTGGAAATTTAAAATCAGCTCGGTGTGGGACCAGATCGAGGTGAAGGACATCTCCGTTGCGCACGGTGTCACAAATGTCATGAAAATCGGACAGGATTACCCTGCACGTATCACGGTTGACCTGAAAGGCATGTCGTGCGATGAGATTGGACTCGAACTGGTGATTACCTCGAACGGCAATGCCGAAAAGAGGAAGCTTGTGGATGTCATGGAATTCAAGGTTGAAAACTGTGTGGATGGCATAGCCGTGTATACACTCGACATCCACCTCCAGAACAGCGGAACCTACAGTTACGGATTGAGGATGTTCCCGAAGAACGTAAACCTCCCCCACAGGATGGATTTCAGCTTCACCAGGTGGTTATAAAGAAGCGATAGGTTTCGGCAAGGGCAATCGCAAGGCAGCCATAACCGGACAATGATATATATCAGCCTGAGGCTGGCCAAAAGGCCGGCCTCAGGCTTTTTAGGTTAAAAGTGTAAGTCATAAAGACTGAAATGGTTTCATGGTAAAAGTATAATCTTACTTTTGTAATCAAAACGTAAGAAATCAACCTTGAAGAAGATCTGTCATGAAGACAAGTACCATTGGTGACAAAATCCGGCAGTATCGTGAAATGCGCAACATCACCCGCGAAGAACTGGCCATCAACGCCAACCTGAGTCCGGAACAGCTGCAAAAAGTCGAAGAAGAAGGCATTGTCCCATCACTCGGCCCCCTTATCCGAATTGCCCGGGCACTGGGTGTCCGCATCGGCACATTCCTCGATGATGCCGGACAGGTAGGCCCCGTGGTCGTAAGGTCGGGCACCGAACAAAGCTCCATCAGCTTCGCCTCGAGCGACCCTGCCACCCGTCAGCACCTGAATTTCTATGCCCTGGCTGCCGACAAGGCGGGCCGCCACATGGAACCCTTTATCGTGGAAATACAGCCCGGACATGAGCCCGACTATAAACTGTCGTCGCATGAGGGAGAAGAGTTCATCTTCGTCATGGAGGGAGAAATCGAGATCAACTACGGAAAGGAGATTTACCGTCTGGGTAAGGGCGACAGCATATATTACGACTCCATCGTGTCGCACAACGTCCATGCGGGCAGCGACCAGCCTGCCAAGATCCTGGCCATCGTTTACACCCCGTATTAATGAAACACCATGCAACTACTTGATTATACCCTGGGCGACATCCTGGAAAAGTGGGTGTATGAATCACCTGACCGGGAGTTTATGGTCTACTCCGACCGTAACCTGCGTTTCACCTATGCCGAATTCAACGAACGTGTCGACAGCCTGGCCAAAGGGCTCCTCTATATCGGCGTCACCCCGGGTGACAAGGTGGGCATCTGGGCCAAGAATGTCCCCGACTGGCTGACCTTCATGTTTGCCACCGCAAAGATTGGGGCGGTACTGGTCACCATCAACCCCAACTATAAGCTGTCGGAACTCGAATATATCATTGGGAACGCCGACTTGAATACGCTCTGCATCGTCGACGGTTACCGCGACAGCGACTACGTGCAGATGGTGTTTGAGCTGGTGCCCGAACTGAAGCAGCAGGCCAGGGGAGAACTGGTCTCCGAAAAGTTCCCTTTCCTGAAGAATGTGGTCTTCATCGGGCAGCAGAAACACCGCGGGATGTTCAATACTCAGGAGCTGATCCTGCTCGGACAACATGTCGACCAGTCGGAGCTGGAAACCATCCAGGAGACCCTATCGTGTCACGATGTGGTGATGATGCAGTATACCTCAGGCACCACCGGATTTCCCAAGGGGGTGATGCTCTCGCATCACAACATTCTGAACAACGGCTATTCAGCCGGGCAATGCATGAAATACAACCAGGACGACAAACTTCTGTGCTGCGTACCCTTGTTCCACTGTTTCGGAAGCGTGCTGGCCACATGTGCCATCATCTCGCACGGTGCAACCATGGTAATGGTCGAGGACTTCGACCCGCTCATGGTGCTGGCATCGGTGCAAAAGGAAAAATGTACTGCCCTGTATGGCGTGCCAACCATGTTCATCGCCGAACTGAACCATCCCATGTTCGACATGTTCGACCTCACCTCCCTGAGGACAGGCATCATGGCGGGAGCCCCCTGTCCTATCGAGACCATGAACCAGGTCATGTCGAAGATGCACATCAAGGATATCATTATCGTGTATGGCCTCACCGAATCATCACCCGGCATGACAGCCACACGCACCCATAACTCACCCGAGGTCAGGGCCACCACCGTGGGATTCGAGCTTCCCAACGTGGAGGTAAAAATCATTCATCCCGAAACCGGGGAAGAGTGCGCACCCGGAGAACAGGGTGAAATCTGCTGCAGGGGATACCTCGTCATGAAAGGATATTACAAGAACGAGGAAGCCACCCGCAAAGCCATCGACAAGGATGGATGGCTTCATTCGGGCGACCTTGCCGTCAAAAACGAGAGTGGTTTTTACCGCATCACAGGAAGAATGAAGGACCTGATCATTCGCGGGGGCGAAAATATCTATCCCCGTGAGATCGAGAATTTCCTATACCAGATGCCACAGATCGAAGCGGTGGAAATCGCCGGCGTACCCAGTCCGAAGTACGGGGAACAGGTAGGCGCCTTTATCAAGGTCAAAAAAGGCATGACCCTGACCGAAGAGGAAATCGTGGATTTCTGCAGGGGCCAGATTGCCCGTTACAAGATCCCGAAATACATCTTTTTTGTGGATGAATTCCCCATGACCGCCAGCGGCAAGATCCAAAAATATAAACTTGGTGAGATGAGCCACGACCTCATCCGAAAAATGGGGAAAGAAATCATCTGATCCTTCCATAAAGTTATGGTGGTAAATCATTCAGCCGCCTTAAAACAAGAAATGCGGGATGTCCACGTGGAGTCCCGCATTTCTTTAATATCAGGGGCCAGGCAATTCTTGTGCCTGAATAAGCTCTATTTCACTTCACACAAGGCTTCCGTTACATTGATCACGTAGTCGGCCAGCTTTTCGCATTCCGAGAAGAGGTCGTTGAAGATGATCCCCACCTCATAGGTGTAGAAGTTGGTCCTGAGGTACTCGAGATGCTCGGTCTTCAGCTGGTTTCGGTAGCTGTTGATGCTGGCCTCGAGTTCACGGGCTTTGGTGGCATTCACCTGCTTCTCGTCCTTCTCAAGGTTATCCTTCATTTCAATCATGGCTTCCTCCACAAGGGTGAACATCACCTCAAGTTTCTGGATCACCTCCTCGGGAAGCTCAATCTTGTTGTCGTACATCCGGTTAATGGTACGCGCCAGGTTGAAGTTGCTGTCGCCGATGCTTTCAAGGTCATCGACCAGCTTCAGCATCGAGCGTAAACGACGTCGACCGAAATCACTGAGCTTGCCCTGTGCCACTTCGGCAAGGTAGTTGGCTATTTCAACCTCCACGTCATCCGAAATGCTTTCGTATTTCTGGATCCGTGCGAACATCTTGTTAAACTTCTTGTCCTTCTTCTCATAAATCAGCTTCCGTACAAATCCGAACATCTTCAGTGTATGTTTCGAGAAGAACTGTGTTTCACGACGGGCCTGGAGCAACGACAACTCAGGAGTCGACATCAGTCCGGAGGTGATATACTGAAGGCGGAATTCCTCTTCCTCTGACTGCTTTTGGGGCAAAATATGGACCACCAGGTTTCGCAGCTGGGGCACAAACCAGATAAAGATAAAGGTATTGATCAGGTTAAATGAGGTATGGAACAGCGACAGTGCGATGGGCACAACCGCAGGATTGGTATAAGGTGAATCGCCATTAAACGAAGTGACAAACTGGTCGATTTTACCGGTAAAGAACTTAAAGATGGCCAGCATCCAGAGAACCCCCATAAGGTTAAAGAGGAGGTGGACGAATGCCGCACGCTTCGCCGAAAGGTTCCCCACCGAGGCCGCTATATTGGCCGTCACTGTGGTGCCAATGTTTTCACCCAGCACCATGGCTGCAGCCAGCTCAAACGAGATCCAGCCCTGGTTCACCATGACAAATGTCAGCGCCATGGTGGCACTCGACGACTGGATGACAAGGGTGAGGATGGTACCAACAGCCAGGAAGATCAGCACGGAGCCAAAGCCCAGGTTGGTGTAATTGGCCAGAAAGGCAAGGATTTCGGGGTTCTTGTCGATGTCGGGCGTGGATCCCTTGAGGAAATCGAGCCCCATAAACAGGAAGGCAAAACCAATCATGATCTCCCCAATCGACCTTCGTTTCGTGGATTTGGAGAAAACAAAGGGAAGGCCTATACCCAACAGCGGCAACACATACTCGCTGATGCTAAACTTGAATCCCAGTACGGAAATGATCCATCCGGTAACCGTTGTACCGATATTGGCTCCCATAATTACCCCAATGGACTCGACCAATGTAATCAGACCAGCATTCACGAAACTCACTACCATCACGGTGGTTGCGGAGGAGGACTGGATAATGGTGGTCACCAGAAAACCGGTAAACACACCCAAAACCCGGTTGGCCGTCATGGCCGAAAGGATGGAACGCAACTTGGCGCCCGCTACCCGCTGTAAGGCTTCACTCATGATCTTCATTCCATACAGGAACATCCCAAGTGAACCGACAAGCTTCAGAAAATCAAATAGCGTATAACTCATGAAAAAGGTTTGTGGTGTATAAAATTGGCTAACCTTTGTTAAGCCTTACACAATTTCAGGGCAAAATAACGAAAAAGTCACCTGACTTTCATTCTGTTTCCAACCTCAATTTGAATTTAGAAACATTAAAATAATGGATAAATTTACAGAATGGAATCGGATATCAAGAAACAAAGCGAGATCAATTTCCTGAATTTTTTCAGGGAACGGTTTCCCGACTTTCCCAAAGGGAAGCTGGTAGCCGGTGAATCCCCCGATTTCATGGTGCGTTCGGCGGGCGGAAACCACACCGGAATCGAGATCACCAGCCTTTACCGGAACCATTCCAACCTATTACACGACAAACCCGAACAGGCCATTTACGCCCGGCTGCTCGAAAAAACCCGGGAACTCACCGAGCGTTTTGTTTCCGAACCTTTGACGGTGAAGATGCTCATCGGGCCCTACCCCCGGATCTCCGATGCCCATATCCTTTCCCTGGCGGCCAGGACATCCGTGGCCATCCGCGAGAATCTCCCCACTGCCAACCAACCGGTGGAAGTCACGGGCAGCAGGCGTTTGTCGCCTCCCGTCCGGGGAGTGGTGGTTGAATACAACGGCTGGAAAACCGTTTCCGACTGGGAAGTTTTACTGCCGCTCGGCATGGAACACGACATCATCCATGACCTGGCCACGGTGATCGACAAGAAAGAGGAAAAGCTGCCCCTCTATTACTCCTCGGGCATCAGTGAATGCTGGCTCCTTATCCTTTGCGACCACCTCATGACGGAGCGGAACATCAATATTTACAATAAATTATCTTTGCATCCATTCAGGTCGGCCTTCCAAAAGGTATTTTTGCTGGAAATCATGAAGGCCGGGTATATCGAACTGGTTTGATCAACATAGCATGGAGATGGATATTTTTGATATCAAGGGTAAGGTGGCCATCGTCACCGGGGGCACAGGCACGCTGGGAGGAAGCATTTCAAGATGTCTCGCCAGGGCCGGAGCAAGGGTGGTCGTATTGGGAAGAAATCCGGATGCCGTGGCCCGTCAGGTAGATGACCTGCGTGCTGCAGGCCGGGAGGTCATGGGTGTAACTGCCGACGTGACCGACATGCAACAGCTTGAATCCACCCGTGAGGAAATCATTGCCCAATGGGGAAGGATCGACATCCTGGTCAACACCGCGGGTGGAAATACTCCGGGGGCCACGGTCAGCGATGATTCCAACATCTTTGAATTGGATATGGAGGAGTTCCGGAACAACGTTGATCTCAACCTCAACGGGACGGTTTTCCCAAGCCTGGTTTTCGGGAAAGCAATGGCCGAAACCGGCAGCGGCTCCATCATCAACCTGTCGAGTATGGCCACCTTTTCGGCCATCAGCCGCGTACCCGCCTATTCGGTGGCCAAGTCGGGCGTCGAAATCTTTACCAAATGGCTGGCCATGGAGCTGGCCTCCAAGTTCAGCGAGAAGATCAGGGTCAACTGCATCGCACCGGGCTTTTTCATCGGTAACCAAAACCGGCAGGCACTCCTGAATCCCGATGGCTCCTATACCGAACGCAGTCTGAAGGTTCTTGCCAAAACTCCCATGAAACGGTTTGGCCGGATCGAGGAACTGAACGGTACTGTTTTGTATCTTTGCAGTGAAGCCGCCAGTTTCGTAACGGGCACCGTGATACCCGTCGATGGCGGTTTCAGCTCCAGTTCGGGGGTGTGAGACCCTCCGTATCAGAATGAATTTAACCCGTTAAATATTTCCGGATATGGCATTTGAAAAGACATGGCGATGGTTTGGTCCGGGAGACGCCGTCAGGCTCCGCGACCTGCAGCAAATGGGAATCGAAGGGGTGGTCACCGCCCTGCACCACATTCCCAACGGCGAAGTGTGGCCCCTCGAAGAAATCCTCAGGGTTAGGGATGAGATAGAATCTTACGGAATGCGCTGGAGCGTGGTCGAAAGCCTCCCGGTGCACGAACAGGTCAAGACCGGTGGCCACGACCGTGACCGGATGATTGAAAACTACCGGGAATCTTTGCATAACCTGGGCAAGGCGGGAATCGACACCGTGGTGTACAATTTCATGCCGGTGCTCGACTGGATAAGGACGTCCCTGCACTATGCCACACCCAACGGCGGGGAGTCGATGCTGTTTCACTTCCCGACTTTCGTGGCCTTCGACGTGTTTATCCTCAAGCGCCCGGGAGCCGTGACCGACTACACTCCGGAGATGATCAAAAAGGCGGATGCCATATTCTGGGGCATGACCCCTGAGCAGCGCGAAACTTTGGCACGGAACATCATCGTGGTCACGCAGGGCTTTATTGACGGGGTCATCAAAGGGTCCTCGCAGGACTATAAACAACTGTTTCTCGAACATCTCGACCGGTATGCCGGGGTTGATGCCGACCAGCTCCGCCAAAACCTGGCCTATTTCCTGAATGGGGTACTGCCCGCAGCCGAAGAGGCCGGCATCCGTTTGGCGATCCACCCCGATGACCCGCCCTATCCGGTACTCGGACTGCCCCGCATTGTGGGATCGGTTGAGGACATCCGGAAAATCATGGAAATCAGTGCATCGCCCAGCCATGGCTTTACCTTTTGCGCCGGCTCTTTGTCGGCACGCCGCGACAACGACCTGGTGGCCATGGCCCGCGAATTTGCCCCGCGCATCCAGTTCCTGCACTTGCGGAACACCCAGTGGATCGATGATGATACCTTTTATGAATCGGGGCACCTCGACGGCTCGGTCGACATGCCCGAACTGATGCGGACACTAATTGTGGAACAGCACCGAAGGATCAAGGAAGGACGACCCGATGCCCGGATGCCCCTGCGTCCCGACCATGGCATCCGCATCCTTGGCGACTTCCACCTGAACACCAATCCGGGGTACCCCCTGATCGGCAGACTGAAGGGTCTGGCAGAGCTAAAAGGCCTGGAGGCCGGGTTAGAATATAGACTGAAAGAGGGGAAATAACGTACATCCAGACCATACAGTCAGAATGTTACAATTGACTAGTCCATGCAGGACATAATGATGCCTGGGAACATGCACAACCAAGCTCGTATTTTAATCATAACAAGACGACAATCCGAAAGTGTGAACTGGCAATAATCACCATTACGTCACTTTGCAGTCAGTCGAGCCTGCTTATTTTACTTCCCACTCGTGAACGCCCCCCGAGAAATCACCGGGGAAATTCATCTCCAAACGCATGGCCGATGCCGTGATCGCAGGGAAAGTCACCTCATCCCAGGCATCTTTTTTGCCACCCTCAGGACCTGAAACAGCCACTTCTTTCCACAGTGACCCCTGGCGGGCCAGCAGTCGCCACTTTTCGGGGATCCGGCAATTGCCACGGGGCTCGTCGTCGAACCAATAGACCCTCGACGTGGTAACCTCAGTGGGTTGCGTAAAGTGGTACTCAATCCATTCGGTTTGCTTCCTGCGAGGCCAGGTATGGTAAAAGGGATGGTTCTCATCGCCCGAAGACTCAGGGACCACCTGGTCGTTGACCGCTTTCAGGGCGTCGGTAGGGTGCGAAGCCTTCACCACGCTGGTGCTTGACAGTGTCGGTCCGGGAATGGGACTCGAGGACTCTTTGGTAGTAGGGAGCCATACCGCCATTTCACCTTTTCCGCGGTGGGCCCAGCCATAGTAAGGAATCACCTTTGCGCGTTTCGCGTACGTCTCCACCGACCCGTCGGCAGTCCGGCGGGTACCCTCGGCATCAAAGGAGAGCGTCACCATGCCGTTCAGCAGTCCTGCCTCAAAATTGGCCTCTGGCTGCACTTCCCGGCTCACCACCAGGTTCGACACCAGCGAGTCGGGCAGGTCGGGCCACTCGGCACAATAGACCAGCGGTCCACGCTGAAGCGCCACGCGGTCGACATTGGCGGCAATTTCGGGGTGCGACAATATCTTTCGGACCTGCATTGGGAATTCCACCTCGATCTGGTCACCAGCCTTCCACTTGCGGTCGATCACGGCATAGCCGTTCAGCAGTTCAAATTTGGCAGCCTTGCCATTGACGGAGATCTTTACCGGTTCGGCCAGAGCATCGGCAAAAGTGTAAAGATCGCCCGGCACAGGGTTCTCGGATGACCAACCCGGGATACGGATATGGAAATCAGCCTTTAGCGGCTTGTCGGGATTCACCTTCACCACCACCTTGCCGTCCCATGGCATCTGAGTCTCCTGTGCCACGTCGAGGTGTGCACCCCCCACATGGAGATGCGTCTCGCTGGCCACAAAGAGATTCACGTACACTGAGTTGTCCTTCAGGGCATAGATATAATTGGGCATCGACGGTATAAACCGGGAGATGTTTGAAGGACAGCAGGCACAGCCAAACCATTCGCTGCGCTGGTGCTGGCTGTTCGATTCAAGTGGGTTGGGATAGAAGAAAAGATCACCCGACACCCCGACACCAGAAAGCACATTGTTGTATAACGACCGCTCCAGGATATCCATATAGCGGGCATCGCCCGTCATCAGGAACATCCGGTGGTTCCAGAATACATTGGCAATGGCTGCGCAGGTTTCGCAGTAAGCCTTGCCGTTGGGAAGCTCATAAGGTCCGCCAAACCCTTCGTGACCACCCTCGGCACCGATTCCACCCGTGATATAGAGTTTACGGTACACCACATCCTCCCAGATCCTTCCAATGGCATCCACATACGACTGGTCGCCCGTGAGTGCCGCCACATCGGCCATACCGGTCCACATATATGCACCCCGCACCGAGTGTCCCAAAGCCTCGCTCTGTTCCACCACCGGTATGTGCGACTGGTTATAGCTGTTTTTGCGGCCAATTCCGTCACTTCGTACGTCGAGGAAGAACTTGGCCAGGTCGAGGTAGCGTTTCTCTCCTGTGGCACGATACAGCTTCACCAGTCCTATCTCGATCTCCTGGTGCCCGGGCCAGTTCTCCAGTTTGCCGTGGCCAAACACCTTGTCGACCAGGTCGGCGCTCTTGATGGCTATGTCGAGGATCTCGCGTTTGCCCGTGGCCTGGTAATAAGCCACCGCCGATTCATAAAAGTGACCCAGGTTATATAACTCATGGCTCAGGTCGTCGACCTTCTCCCAGCGTGTCTTGCCAATCCAGTCGTGACCGTTCTCACCCATGATTGTCCGGTTGGTGAAGAGGTAACCGTCATCCTCCTGGGCCAGCCCGATTAGAATCACCAGTGAATCGACCGTCGCCTCCATTTCGGCATCGGGGAACATCTGCAGAGAATAGGCCGCACCCTCGATGATCTTGTAAATGTCGGAATCGTCGAACGGGAATGGTGAACGGAAAATGCCCTCCTTCAACCCCCCGGCAATCCGGAAATTGTCGATACGGCCCGTCTCCTCGCTCTTTTGTATGGCGATGGGAATGGTCACTTCGTGGTTGGTCCGGATCCTTTGCGACCAGAAATCATCGGTCACACGCACCTCCGTAAAAGGGACAGGCTGGATCGGATATTCATTTTGGTTGGGGGCAGGGGCCTTTTGCTGGCAGGAGGCCATCAGCAGGACCATCAGGATGGGCAGAAACTGTTTCATAGTGAATGGATCAGGTATTGGTTCAACTGTCGTACGCGAATTTACGAAACATAACCGAAAAAACCGCCTCAATGCCCTATTAATGCGGTATTATGTAACCAGTTAGCCCCCATCCCAACCCATTTTCATACAGATTATAGGAAATTCAGCCATTTCTCTCTATTTTGCAGAAACCAAACCAATTTGTGAATCAGACAAATACAACCATGAAACGATCTGACTTTCATCTGATTATCAGCCGCTTATTTCCGCAACACCCTTCGCGGAAGCCAATGACATCCTGGCTTATCGTGGCTTTTTTCCTGTCGCTCCTCCCCTTTTCAGGATCTTCGCAAGGCTTTTTTGAGCGCCAGTCGTCACTGACCTTTATCGGGACCAAATCCTCCCCGGGGGCCATGGAGATCGCAGGGAAAGAGCATCTGGCGTCCATTTTGGTCGACGAAAACGACTTCCCCGGGGTGATCAGGGTAGCCAGACTCGTACAGAACGACCTGCGCATGGTCACGGGCAGGGATCCTGTATTGGTGACCAACGGCATTCCCTCTGCCAAAACCGTGATCATTGCCGGCACCATAGGGAAAAGCAGTCTCATCGACCAACTGGTCTCCACAGGAAAACTCAACGTTGACGATGTTAGCGGCAAGTGGGAAAACACGCTGGTTGAGCTGGTTGACAATCCCTTTCCGGGGATTGACCAGGCACTGGTTATCGCGGGAAGCGACAAGCGCGGCACCATTTACGGCCTCCTCGAGCTGTCGGAACAGGCAGGGGTATCGCCCTGGTATTGGTGGGCCGACGTGCCCGTGACGACAAGCGAAAGGCTCTTCGCCAGAAAAGGCCGATACAATTTCGGGGAACCCAGGGTAAAATACAGGGGCATATTCATCAACGACGAAGCCCCCGCACTGGCCGGTTGGGCCCATGAGAAATTCGGGGGCTTCAACCACCGGTTCTACAACCATGTTTTCGAACTGATCCTCCGCCTGAAAGGCAACCTGCTGTGGCCGGCGATGTGGGGACGGGCCATCTACGACGACGACCCTCTGAGTGCGCCCCTTGCCGACGAATACGGCATCGTCATCAGCACCTCCCACCACGAGCCCATGATGCGTGCGCATGTCGAGTGGGACCGTTATGGCAAGGGAGCCTGGAATTATGCCACCAATGCCGAAGTACTGAGGGATTTCTGGCGGACCGGCATCGAGCGCATGGGAAGCCATGAAAGCATCGTGACACTGGCCATGCGTGGCGACGGCGACGAGCCCATGAGCGACGACCGCAACATTGAACTTCTTACCCGGATCGTGACTGACCAGCGGAAGATTATTGAGGAGGTGACTGGCCAGCCGGCAGAGAACACACCGCAGGTGTGGGCCCTCTACAAGGAGGTGCAGGACTATTACGATATGGGCATGCGGGTGCCCGACGACGTGACGCTGCTTTATTGCGACGACAACTGGGGCAATATCCGCCGGGTGCCGGGCGAAAAGGAGAAACTCCGCAAGGGCGGCAGCGGCATGTATTACCATTTCGATTATGTGGGAGGTCCCCGAAACTATAAATGGCTTAACACCAACCCCCTGCCACGCATCTGGGAACAGATGCAGCTGTGCTGGGACCACCAGATCGACCGCCTGTGGATCGTGAACGTGGGCGACATCAAGCCCATGGAACTGCCCACCTCCTTCTTCCTCGACCTGGCCTGGGACCCGACTGTCATGACCATCACCGACATGGAAAACTATACCCGTGAATGGGCCACACGGCAATTCGGCAACGAACAAGCCGATGAGATCACACAACTGCTGACCGGCTACACCCGCATCTTTGGCATGCGCAAGCCCGAGCTGGTCGACCCCAACACCTACAGCCTCAACCATTACCGCGACTTCGAGAGGATCAACCGTGAGTTCATTGCACTGGCCAGCCTGTCGGGTGACGTTTCGCGGCAACTCGACCACCGATATGCCGACGCGTATTACCAGCTTGTGCAATACCCTGTCGAGGCAGGCTCCAACCTCTACAACCTTTATTACGCCACTGCACGCAACCGGATGTATGCCCGCCAGGGACGGAGCCTCACCAATACGATGGCCGACAGCGTAAGCCATTACTTCGAAAGGGATGCGGCCATGAACCGACACTTCCACACCCAGGTGGCCGACGGCAAGTGGAACCACATGATGTCGCAGACCCGCATTGGTTACACCTATTGGCAGCAGCCCGACAAGGACGTCATCCCCAAAACCGAAAGGATCACACTGCCCAGCGGACCGGAACCCGATGTTTATGTCGAGGGCAGTGATGGCGCCGGACCTGCAGTCCTGCCCGAAATGGACAACCTGGCACGCCAGGAATACTACGTCGAGGTCTTCAACAAAGGCAGCCAACCCTTCATGGTCACAACCACGCCGTCGCATCCCTGGCTTAAAGTAAGCCAGCCATCGGGAACCATCGTCACCCAAGAGCGGATATTCGTGTCGGCCGACTGGAAGAAAGTGCCGCCGGGCGTGACCAACGCATCGTTAACCCTTGAGGCAGCCGGCAAGAGTTTCACGATGGAAGTTCCGGTGAGAAACTACACCGCGAAGGAACTTCGCCAGACCGGCGGCTTTATCGAGAGCAACGGCGTCATTTCGTTCGAGGCCGAAGATTACACCGGCATTAGCGAGAAAGGCCCAGCGAAGTGGACAAGGATACCCGGATTGGGATACGGTTCATCAGGCATGGCGGCCCTCCCCTGGCACTCGCCCGAAGAGAACAGCGAAAGCTGGCTCGAATACCCCGTCTTTTTCCATACCGCAGGAGAAATCAAGGTTCATGTGCACCTCGCCCCCACCCTCAACTTCACGGGTGGCGATGGCTTCGAATACGGCATCACCGTGGGCAACGGCCCGATGCAGCGGGTCAACATCCATGCCGACGAGTCGATGCAGTCGTGGGAAAGAAGCGTGGCCTCCAACGTCACCGTAGGCACCTCAATCCATACCGTCACTGCACACGGCATGAACTGGGTACGCATCCATATCCTCGATCCCGGAATCGTATTCCAGAAGGTGGTGATTGATGCAGGCGGACTGCAAAGAAGCTACCTGGGGCCCGAACACAGTACATTCCGTTACCTGCCGGGCATGGACCGCCAGCCCTTAAAAAAGAAGAGAAAACAAGTCAAACAATAAAATATTGACCCATGAAAGTCACCTTCTTCCCCATAATCAGAAATCTTGTCATTGCAACTTTGCTGGCACTCACCCTCCCGGTCATGGGTGAAGACGGCTCGCGGCTCTGGCTTCGGTACGACCTCATGGAGGAACCACTCCGCAGCCATTATACCGAAACCATAAAATCACTGGTTGCCACTGAAGAGGGAGAAACCATGGCTGCGGTGATCGCAGAAATCGACATGGCAATGGAAGGCCTTACCGGCCGGAAACCCGAAAGAACCACCCTGCCCATGACAGGTTCGTTGGTTATCGTGACCGCGAAAAACCCACTGGCCCGCCAATTGGTAACCAAGGAAGAACTGGCCGGTTGTGGCAACGAAGGATTCCTGATCCGAAGTCTTCAATACCGTGGGCAACCCATAACCCTTATCGCCGCGAATACCCCTGCCGGCGCGCTTTACGGCACCTTCCGGCTGATCGCCCTGATGCAGTCGGGCAACCCGTTGGGAGATCTTCACCTGCAGAAACGTCCAGGTTATAAATTCAGGCTTCTCAACCATTGGGACAACCTCGACGGCACCGTTGAACGCGGCTATGCAGGCCGTTCCATCTGGTGGAACAACGAGGGCGACGAGGAACAGCTCAGGGAGCTCTACACCACCTATGCCCGCGCCAATGCCTCGATTGGCATCAACGGGGCCTCCATCAACAACGTCAACGCCTCGCCGCAGGTACTTACCCCGGAATACATCGACAGGTTTGCCCGGTTTGCCGGATACCTTCGGCCTTACAACATGAAGATCTACATGTCGGTCAACTTCTCGTCGCCGAAAATCATCGGCGGGCTCACCACTTCCGACCCGTTTGACCCCGCTGTGCGGCAGTGGTGGAAAGACAAGGTGAAAGAGATCTACACAAAGATCCCCGACTTCGGCGGGTTTCTGGTGAAGGCAAATTCCGAAGGGCAACCCGGCCCGCAGGACTTCGGGCGTACCCATGCCGACGGCGCCAACATGCTGGCCGAAGCCCTCGAACCATACAACGGGATCGTCATGTGGCGAGCGTTTGTATACCAACCCGAAGGCGACGACCGGGCCAAACAGGCGTATACTGAATTCAAGCCCCTCGACGGACAGTTCCACCCCAACGTGATCGTTCAGGTGAAAAACGGACCGGTCGACTTCCAGCCCCGCGAACCGTTCAGTCCGCTCTTCGGGGCCATGCAAAAGACTCCCCTCATGTTAGAGTTCCAGATCACCCAGGAATACCTCGGATTTTCGTCGCAGCTGGTGTACCTGGCGCCCTTGCAGAAAGAAGTCCTTGATGCCGACACCCATGCCCTCGGGGTAGGATCCACCGTGGCCCGGACTACCGACGGATCACTCTTCCCATCGCGCCATACCGCCATTGCCGGGGTGGCCAACATCGGAAGGGACACCAACTGGACGGGCCACCATTTTGCCCAGGCCAACTGGTATGCCTATGGAAGGCTGGCGTGGAACCCCGACCTGCGTGCCGATGACATTGCCCATGAATGGATGAAGATGACCTTTACCCG
>JACDJC010000956.1_pt1 | contig 28824 bp, 45 predicted proteins | sample 7454191 | NCBI WGS metagenome assembly JACDJC01 (sample SAMN14253291, study PRJNA609438) | sludge metagenome | isolation source: sludge after 25d culture with pyrite and EDTA | collected 2018-12-20 | reverse complement strand
GCTGGGTCGTCGGTGAGGTGGGTATCGGCATCAAGGCCGACACGCCGTACCGCTGCGAGGACGGGCGACTGGTGGAGGTCGAGCGATGACCTGCGTCGTCCCCTGCGCCCTCGCCTTCCTCGCCTGGTGCATCTCGATCGTCGTCGTCCTCGCCGTCGTCGCCGGCAGCCGTGAGCGTTCCCGGCAGGACCACCCGTCGAGCGGCGGGAGGTTCGACGCATGATCGCCGAGGCTGTCTCGTCCTACACGGGGACGGACTCCGGCTGGGGTCTGCACGTCGTCGCCGTCCTCATCGTCATGGGCGCCCTCATCGCGATGGGCTACTGGTTGCGTGGTGGCGTCGAGCGGGAGCGGGCCGAGGCTCGCCGCCCGCGGTGCCCTCGCTGCGACGCGCCGCTCGGTCCGCCCCGCCCGCTGGATCGGGGGCGACGATGAGCGACGACCCGCTCCACCGCATCCGCACCACCGTCGACGTCCTCGACCTCCGCCGCAAGGGTGCCCAGCTGGACGAGCTGGGCGTGTTCGACGGCTTCACCGACGAGCAGCTCGTCAAGTTCCTGATCCTCGACGCCGCCCGACTTCTCGACCAGATGACCAGCGACGGAGGTGGGCGATGACTGACAAGTTCCGATTCGCCGCCACTTACCCCGTCTACGGTCACATGAAGGTGTCGTTCGACGGCGACCTGGGCGAGCTGGTGTCAGATTGTCTGTGGGCCGAGGAGCGCGGCGAGCAGGGGTCAACGTCGTACTGGGAGTGGACCGGCGCCGAGTGGTCGCCGATCGACGTGTCCGAGCACGTTCGGCAATGGGGGGCTGACCGAGATGCGGAGTTCGCCGAGATGGATGGCGGGCTGGCGCTGCGCCCGTGGAGGGTGTGGATTGCCGGTCCACAGGGGACCAAGCTGTTCCACAGCCGCCACGAATCGGAGGCGGAGGCCAATGCGGTGGCAGCGAGTCTGCCGTCCCACCTGCGACCACGGGTCGAGTTCGCTCCCACTGGGTTCCGTTGGGCAACGAGGGAAGGATCGGAGGCGTAATGGCTGGGTTCATGGTCCCCGAGGTGTGGTGCGATAGGTGCTCGCTGCGGGAGCAGTCCGAGGATGAGGGCACGTTGCGTGAGCTGCGAGCCGACCTGCGGCTCGACGGGTGGGTCCGACGTCGAACGGCCGAGGGGCTGATCGACCTGTGCTACAGGTGCGCCGATAAGGAGGACAGCGAATGAGCGTGGAGAAGTACCGCAAGAAGCCCGTCGAGATTGAGGCCGTCCAGTGGGACGGGACGTCATTCACGGCTGATGCCATCGTCGCCTGGTCGGGTGGTGACGTGCGGGTCGCCCTGCACGGCGAGGACAACAACCGGATGGTCTTGGTCGTGGAGACACTGGAGGGCCGGATGGCTGCCAGCCCTGGCGACTGGGTCATCCGCGGGGTCCAGGGCGAGTTCTATCCAATCAAGAGTGATATATTTGAGGCAACCTACGAGAGAGTTGCCGACGATGAACGAACTGATTCGGTGTCCGAAGTGCGGGGAGATGAAGCCCCGTGAGGACTACTACGGAGTTCGCAAGCGCTCAGGGTGGTGCAAGGTCTGCTCTCGCGCCAAGAGCGCGGCGTACTACGCGGCCAACAAGGAACGCCAGAAGGCCAAGCACCGTGAGTGGGTTGCGGCCAACAAGGAGCGCGTGGCTGCCCACAAGGCCAAGTCCGCTTACGGCATCCCACTGGACGAGTACGAGCAACTCATGCATGAAGGCAAGTGCGCGATCTGCGGCAACACTGAGCGGCTGCGAATCGACCACTGCCACGTCTCTGAGCGTGTTCGTGGGGTCCTGTGCGACTCGTGCAACAAGGGTCTCGGGTTCTTCCGCGACGACCCCGCACGGCTCCGCGCAGCGATCCGCTACCTCGACCCGATGAACGTCGCCGACCGGCGCGAGTTCGCCGAGGCTGTCCTGATCGACCACGACCCGGACCACCAGGGCGACACTCCCGGCCGGTGCAACCTGTGCGGCTACGTCCGCCACCCGTGCGCCACCTTCACCTTGGCCGAGTATCTGCTCCAGGCGCTGGACGCTGCCGACCCGGACGGGAAGGTGCTGATCGCCGTGCCGCACAACGACGACTGGTTCGATGTGTGCATCCAGCTCCGCGACCACAACTTCTCCTTGACCGATGACCACTGCAAGGCGGCCGCTTCACTGATCGAGGCCGTGCTGCGAGCGCGAGGAGAGTGGCCGTATGTCTGACCGGGTGTCTGTGGATCCTGTGATCGTGACGTGTGCCGTGCGGTATGCGTTGGGCCGCCGCTCCTACATGCCGGGGCTCATGCGTGATGCCCTCATCGACGCGTGGGGCGACCTCGGCGATCAGCGAGCGAACATCGTCGAGATGATCGAGCGTCATCTCGACGAGTCGGATCCGGGTGAATGGGTCTACAACGAGCCGTGGGTCGAGTTCCTGCGGACACGCTCGGAGGGTGGACGCGTGACTGGCCGCCCTGTCGTCTACGTCGCCGGGCCGTACAGCCAGGGCGACCCAGCCGAGAACGTCGCCACGGCCGTCCGTGTGGCGTCACTGCTGATGGACCGCGGGTGGGCGTGGCCGCTGGTCCCGCACCTGTCGCACCCGTGGCACATGATCGCCCCCCGGCCCCACCGGGACTGGATCGACTTGGACTTGGCGTTGCTCGCCCGTTGCGACGGCCTGGTGCGCCTGCCCGGCGCATCGGCCGGTGCTGACGTCGAGGTCATCTGGTGCGTCGAGCGCGGCGTCCCGGTGCATCGCCTGCCGCTGGCGTGGAGCAGCACGACAGCGCTGGTCCAGCTGCGGTCGTGGCTGGACGGTCTGGCCGTCGGGACGGAGGTCGAACGATGACGGCCCCGGAAGTCGGTACGACCGGCATGCCGTGTCGGATGCCGCTGATCCGGTCACGGCCATGGATCAGCGACTCGGTCTGGTGCATCCACGAGTCGCTCCCCGCCGTCGCGAGCATCGCCAAGATGCTGCCCCTCAACGGCCTGTGGCGGTTCACCGCCGATGGCCCCGAACGCCTCGCTGATACACGCTGGCCTGACCTGTCGGCGTTCATGGTCCACGTCTGCGCCCGAGCCGACGACCCGGTCGAACCGGTGGCCGAGCCTCCGATCGTCGCCGACGACATCGACTCGGTCACCGACGAGATGGTCCACGGACAGCGCTGCTTCGTGACCACGGCCGCCGGGGCCGTTCATGCCGCGAATCTGTCGATCGTTGCGACGATCGACAGGTTCACACCCGGCCTGACCTGGAAAGTGACACCACCTGAACCGTCCCAGATCACCAAGCTCGTCGCCATCGACCACAAGGGTCGACCTCGCGCCGCGGTGGCCTGCCTCGACGAAGAGTGGGAGCGCCCGACGTGACCGGGCACCTGGTGGCCCCTGAGCCGAGGCAGCCAGCCAGGGGAGGCATCGTGACCCGCCCTGTCGTCTACGTCGCCGGGCCGTACAGCCAGGGTGATCCCGCCGAGAACGTCGCCGCTGCCGTCCACTTCGCGTCGATGCTGATGGACCGGGGCTGGGCGTGGCCCCTGGTCCCACACCTGACGCACCTCTGGCACCTGATCGCCCCCCGGCCCTACCAGGACTGGATCCACCTCGATCTGGCGTTGCTCGCCCGTTGCGACGGCCTGGTGCGCCTGCCCGTCGGTGCATCGGCCGGTGCTGACGCCGAGGTCGCCTGGTGCGACGAGCACGGCGTCCCAGTGCATTGTGTGCCGCTGGCGTGGGGCAGCACGACGGCGCTGGTCCAACTGCGGTCATGGCTGGACGAGGTTGAGGAGGTTATCCATGCCCGATGACGCCGTCACGCTCACCCCGTGGGAGACGTCGGCGCTCGTCGCCCACATGTTCGCCGTGTGGCTCCGCGAGCACGACCTGCCGTGGGTCGCCTGGGAGGTGGTGCCCGAGCTGTCCGAGGCGGCGTTCGAGGCGTTCGTCACTCGCGCCGACCAGCTCGCCGACCAGCTCGCCGATCGCTGCGACGACATCATCGACTTTGTTGTCGGGCTGGCGGAGTATGGGGGTGGAGCGATCGACATCGCCGAGCTAGTGCGGAGGGTGTCGTGACCGCCTCGGTAGTCGGAGCGGACCATGAGTGGACCGATGAGTCCAGGCCGTTCGTCCTCATGTTCGCCGAGCCGCTGTCGGCGCGTGAGGCGGCGCTGACGATCGTCGGGGAGGCTGTCTGGTCATCCATGCTGCTGGCAGCAGTGGCGACGGAGTTGGAGTGGGCAGGTCTGGTCGCCGTGCTGAACGACGTGTCAGAACTTAGCAGCGCCGCCCACATCGACCGGTTCACATCTGGTGTGCTGGCGTGGTTCACGTCCCGCATGGTCCGGTCGGTAATGTGCGTCGCTGACGGTCACGACGGCGGTGACGGGCGGCGTTGGTTCGGCCGGTGCGACGCTGACGAGGACGACGACGAATGCCCAACGTGTTCGTCGCGGGTCCGTGATGAGCGCCTGGACCTGGCTGACGACGCCACCTGTGGCGCCGGGTGGCACGACGAGCCGTCGGCCTCTCCGCACCACATGATGGACATCTGGTTCGTTGAGGGTGACGCCGCCGAGTTCGTGCCGTTCGTGATCGCTCTGGCCGAAAGGTGGCTGCGTTGAGACTGCTACTGATAGCGGCGCTCGTTGTCGGGTGGGGTCATCCGCCGTGCCCGTACGAGTGCGACGACATGGGCGAGGACGCCCCGGCCATGACCACCACAACGTCTGCCCCACCCTGGCACGGTGGAGCACCGATCAGGTTTACCGGCTGAAGGGGGAGAGAATGCCGACGTTCAGGGTCGCCATGCGGCGCACCGAGCAGGCCGTGCTGCACATCGAGGCGGAGGACGAATGGGCCGCTGAACGCGCCGCACGCCGGATCCGTCAGCCGTCCGACTGGACAAGCGTGGGCGCTATCGACGCCTGGGCGGTCGAGGTGTCGGAGCGGCGTGTCCCCAACGGCGATGTCGTCTGGGCGGCCGACGGCCTGACGTGGCGGAAACCCGACCGGTGATGAGGGGTACGCCCAACGGCGACGATCGGGGCCGATGATGATCACCGCCCTCCGATCGCCCGACTACCGGCCGCCGCCATACACGACGCCCGGCGACTACCGGGACTGGCACCCGGCCCATGAAGTGCGGGCCGCTCTCACCGTTGCTCTCGCCGCTCCGTTCGTGCAGCCCGGGTCGGTGGTCGCCGACCTGTCGTGCGGCAACGGTCTGATCGCATCGGCGCTTGCGGAGAAGGCAGGGACGACCCCGATTCTCGGTGATGTCGCCCCCGGGTGGCCGATCACGGGTGACCTGGTCGACACGATCGAGAATGTCGGGCCGGTCGACGTGTTCGTGCTGACCGAGACACTGGAACATCTGCCGGATCCAGCGGCGGTCCTGGCGGGGATCCAGGCCGACGTGCTGGTGCTGTCGACGCCGGTCGAAGCGTGGGACGACCGCGAGCCGCAGCATCTGTGGGCGTGGGACCGACAGTGGATCAGCGTGCTCGCCACGGCTGTCGGATGGTCGGAGAGCCGGTACGTCGAGTTCGACGGCACGGTGATAGGCGACTGGTACCGGTACGGCATCTGGGTTCTGCTACATTGACAGTCGAACGCCCCGCCCCCTGCGGACGCCTCCCTGGGGGTCGGGGCGTTCCTTCGCGTCCGCTACGCTGTCCCGTCAAGGGCCGCCGTCCAACCCTCTCGACGGCGAGCCCCCAAGGGAGGGACCCCTGGAACCCAGGCCGGGGGTCCCTCCCGTCTTGCCCTTGTCCCGCCGCTACTGCTATCGTCATGGTTGCCCGGGTTCTGGTGAATCCCCGGCAACCGTCGCTTACCGGCCTCCATCCTTGTGGTGGGGGCCGGTTCGCGTCTACGGTCGACGCCGATGGTTGTCATCGAGTCGCCAGGACACGGGAGCCGCCGGTAGGAGCACCACCCAGCTCCCGGCAAGGCCGGATGACATCAACAGCGGATCTCCCGGCGAAGGGAGGCGTCACCCGATATCGCACCTGGGTCCCCGACAGGGGATCAGAGAAACTTCCTTGCGAGTCCCGCAGTCCGACTTACAACAGTCCCACGGCCCCCGGGCGCCGGTTGGCTGGGTCCGGCTGGGAGGCGACAGCAGGGTCCGGTATGAGTCCGGCACAGGCGGGTACACGGCCCGAAACCGTGGGAGGGTGGCCAGGATCGAGAGGTGCTGGTTGGCACCGAGGAGTACCCGTACCAGGAACGACCCCGCGCTGGAGGCGGAACCCCAGCTTCCTGACCTACCCAGGCGAAAGGGTAGGGCCTATTGCCTGAAACGAAAGAGAGAGGGAAGGGGGCAGGCCGACGTGGCGAACGTGAGGGAAGTGTCGGAATCCGACAGACGGTCAGGCGGAAAGGGACCGTTCGACTGTTGCCACCAGAGACTGTCCGGCCGCCATCGCCAACGCCGTCGCCACCGCCGCCAGCACCGACACCGCCCCGACCGGCTGACCGGTGACCACGAACCACACGGCCACCGCCCCGAACGCCGCCCACACCCCCAGGCACCACTGGCATGAGATGAGCTGGGCGACCCACGACCGCAGACCTTGTAGGCGTCGGTCGGTCAGGACGAGTTCCCCGTCGGTGATCTCCACGACCGGCTCCAACCACTGGTGCAGCCGATTGCGGGGACCGGCGAAGATCGAGTCGGTGACGGCGAGGCGCACCGCCCGGTAGACGGCGAGCGTGGCGATCGTGAACGTCCAGGGGTCCATGGCCGCAGCGTACCGACTGGTCGGACTGTCACCCCTCTCCGCTAGGATCCGCCGACATGGATTCAACCCTGGCCGCTTGCCGTGGCACCGACACCGACCTGTTCTACGACCCGGACCGTCTCGCCGACGCCCTCGCCTTCTGCAACGAGTGTCCGATCCAAGTCGAATGCTTGCGAGCCAACGTCGCCGAACGCGACGGGGTGTGGGCGGTCACCGAACGTGCTCGACGCCGCCTGCGATCCCTGGTCAGCAACGGGGCGGTCACCCTGTCGGATGCGGACCTGCGCTGGTTCATCGACTCGACCAACCACCAGATGTTCAACCCGGGGTCAGCGAGGACCGATCCGACGGCGGTCGCTTCGGCGTCAGCTGACTGGGTGCGGGCCGTGCGGGCCGATGCCGCCCGGGTGTCGCTCGACGTGGTGGCCCACAAGTACGGGCTGTCGCGTCGGATGGCCCGCAAGCTGGTGGCCGGTGAGGTGCGGTCCGACGTGGACGGTGTCCCCGTCTCTGTGTGACGGCTAATGTAATATTGCACAGGTGACAGGACAGGGGGGCGTTGCACCGCCTCAACCCCTGCCCCGGCACCCTCAAGCACCGAAACCCCTCTCGAAAGGTTGTGCTCATGCCGAGTATGGCACGTTCGCTCGTCGTCGCCCTCGTCCTGGCCGGTACCGTCGCCGCTTGCACCCCGCACCAAGTGTCGACCTACATGGCGATCAAGACCAACGGTGACCCGGCCGCCGCCGCCGCCGCCGACCGAGCCGTCGCCGACTGGCACGACCGCCGGTCCGCTGACTGCTACCAGGCGATCGACCGACACTGGCCCGCATCGTCCCGAGCGTGGGCGCGCAGCATCGTCTGGCGTGAAAGCCGCAACAATCCGACAGCGGCCAACACCCGCAGCTCGGCACGCGGCTGCTGGCAGCTCCTGCTCGGCACGCACGGCCGACGGTTCGCCAAGCTCGGCTTCTCGACCGGCCAGTGGGCCGACCCGGATGTGAACACGCTCGTCGCCCTCGACCTGTACCGCGAGGCCGGAACCCGCCCTTGGCGGCTGTGAAGCGCACGCCGATCAGACGGAGGTCCGCCAAGCGGGCCAAAGTCATGGTCGAGCAACGCCTCCCGTTGCGCCGACAGCTCGCCGTCGAACGCGGCGTCATGTGCGAATGGCCGGGATGTCCCCGGACGTGGGACGACATGCATGAAGCGAAGTCGCGGGCACGGGGCGGGTCGATCACCGACCCCGACAACATCGTCTGCCTGTGCCGTCACCACCACGACTGGGTCACCCGGGAACCGGAACTGTCACGCTGTGCTACGATCGTGACCGGGATGTGCTTCATCTGGGGATGGGACTGCAAGATCCTCAAACTGACCCTGCACTCTTGGGAGTAAACATCCATGCAACCCCACCGTCGGGCAGACACGGGCGCCAGCTACATGGCCCGAGCCCAGCTCCACTCCATCCCCGACGGCGACTGTCTCGTCTGGCAGGGATCCACCGCCAACGGCGTCCCCCGCGTCGGACGGTCCGCCGCCGACCGGGCGACGTCCATGGCCCCGATCAACTTGCGGGTCGCCGTGCTCGCCGAAGTGCATCCCCCGCGTCCGCCGGACGCCTACACTGCTCGCGTCACGTGCGGCACCGACCTGTGTGTCAACCCTGATCATCTCGCATGGGAGACACGCGACGAGTTCTACAGCCGACTGTCGACCGCCCCGACGTCACGCCCGTCGCTCAAGTGGTCCGACGAACGGATTCGTGAAGCGTGGGACTGGCATCAGGGCGGAGTGTCGGTCAGTGAGTGCGCCGTCCGTCTCGGCATCAGCCGGTCCCGGCTCTACAAGCGGTGGAGCCGACTCGACCTGCCGGACACGGTCGACGCCTAGCCTGGCCCCGTGATCTACGACGGCATGTGCTCCGACTGGGGCATCGACGCAGCAGACCTGACCTGCAACCGGCAGAACTTGACCGCCGACGAGATCGCCGCCGTCATCGAACAGGCCGTCCTGTTCGTCAACGACGTCACGTGCGGCCAGTTCGACGGCCCGTGCTCCACGACGATCCGTCCCCTCACCGACTGCGCCCCCGCCGATGCCTGTACATGCCACGGGGCGTGGCCGCGACTCGACCTGTACCAGTGGGTGTCCGGCCCGATCATCACCGTCGATCAAGTGTCGGTCGCAGGTGAGATCGTCCCCGCCGACAACTACCACCTGTGGGAGCACCGGTTCCTGGCTCCGGTCGACCCCGACGGATCCACGTCCGCCCTCGACCCGTGGCCCGAACAGAACATGAGGAAACTGTCGGGTCCCGAGACGTGGTCGATCACTGTCACGCACGGCGCCGGGCTCCCCGTCCCACTCCGGTCCGCCGTCGTCGAACTGGCGTCGCAGCTCGGCAAGCGGTGCTGCGGTGAGGACTGCGACCTGCCCGACAACGCGACCAGCGTGTCCCGCGGTGGCGTCACCGTCTCCCTCGCTTCCCGCCAGGAAGGCAAGGTCGGCGTCCAAGCCATCGACATGATGCTGGAACGGTACGGCTGCCCGAAAGTGGCGGGCGGGATCCTCGACCCTCTCCGCCAGCGGGCGATGCGGTCATGAGTTCCTGAACCATTCGGGGTTCAGACTGACATTCACAGAAGGCGCCCCCGGCGGGTGCCCCCGAGTTCAGTCAAGGAGCCACCGATGCCGTGCATCAATGTTCGCGAGGGTGAGGGTGTCGTCATCGTCTACGACCTGGACCAGTGCGGGGCCCCCGACACCGGTGCAGGCGGCAAGCTCGTCCTGAGCAACATCTCCGAGGTGTCCTGGGAGGATCAGATCGACGACGGCGACGACGTCACCGAACGGGCCTTCGGTGGCCGCAAGTGCTACACCGACAAGGGCCAGCCCGAGATCAGTTCGGTCAACCTGTCGCTGACATCGTGCGGCATCAACCCGGCCCTCGACAGCTTCCTGATGGGCTCGACGCTCTACACCAACGCCGGTGATGTCGTCGGCTTCGGGCGTGTCGACCTGTCGTCCACGTCCAACGTGGCGATCGAGGTGCTCCTCAAGCTCGACGCCGACGCCTGCTCCGGTGGCGGCACCGCCCCCGTCGCCGGATGGTTCTTCCCGCTCGTCAAGAACTGGAAGCCGGACGGCGGCACGACCCTCAACGGGTCCGACCTGGTCAAGCCGAAGTACACCGGCGGTGGGTACAAGAACCCGAACATCTTCACCGGCAACCCGTCGGACCTGTCCCGCTGGAACGCCATCTTCACCGAGGGCACCAGCGCCACGACCGACCCGGCGGCCCAGTGGTACGGGTTCAACATCTTCTACGACATCACGACGTTGCCGACCGCCGACTGCGAGCCGGTCAACTTCGCCGCCGCATCCTGACCCTGACCTTCCCCCGGGGGTGTTCCTTCACCCCCGGGGGGGCATGGCTAACCTCAGGCACATGGCAGCGACCGTCACCGACTGGGCGAACGCCATCCTGTTGGAAGCGTCGACAGCCGATCTCGTTGCACGCCCGGGGCGTGTCGTGCTCGGCAACCCGACCGTCGGTTGGGACGGCTGCTGTGACGGGGTCGTCGGCGTCGAGATGTCCGGGTTCGGTTTCGCCGGAACGAACTGGCCGAACCCCGGCACGCAGACCGTCCCGCCGTTCCGGGCGGACTGCGCGGATGAATACTGGCGGGCCGAGTTCCGGGTCGTGTTGCTGCGTTGCGTTCCGGCGTTCGCCGAGGGTCCCGACGGCGAGCAGGGTCGAGCCCCCCGCCCCGAAGTGGTGAACGAGTCGGCTGTCAACTTGCAGCACGACGCCTTCGCCGTGTGGACGGCGCTGCGATGCTCCGCCAAGGCGGGCCGGTTGGCCGACACGGGTCGGTGCGTCATCGGTGGCGTGTCCCCGATCGCCGGGTCGGGGATGTGTGCCGGACATTCGATCCAGGTGATCACCCGGGTCCATGACTGTGTGGAGTGTGCGTGATGAGTGAGTTGGTGAAGTTGGCAGCGAACCTGTCCGAAGGTCGCCGTGGGGAGGTTGTCTCCGTGTCGACCGACCGTGCGGCCGAACTGCTGGCGAGCGGTCTGGCCGAGTCCCCATCGGCTCAGCGTCGAGGCCGCCAACGGAAGAAGCCGGTCGAGGATCCGGTCGAGACACCGACGGTCGTCGCTCCGTCCTTCCTGACGGCCACCGAGGACTGACCCCCGGTGGGGCGCGTGGTGATGAACCCGTCGTTCAGCCGGGAGATGAACCACCCTGCCAACTGTGCCCGGTGGCAGGAAGTGACAGCCCAGGCGGGTACGTCCGCCTTGGAGCTGTACGCCCCGCACGACACCGGCCGACTCGACGCCTCGATCAAAGCCGAACGGTCCATGCACACGTCGCTGGTCCGCTTCACGTCCAATCCTCGCGAGGCCGAAGCCCCCTACGACTACTTCCAAGAGGTCGGCACCGGCCTGTACGGGCCGTTGCATCATTGGATCACCCCGAAGCGAGCGCGCTTCTTGTCGTGGGTCGACAAGAACGGGGACAGGATCTTTGCCAAGCGGGTGCGGGGCGTGAAGCCGCAGCGGTTCCACTACGGGGCGATGGTCCTGCTGTTCGGGTCGCGGAACATGCGGTACTACGGGGCGGACGGCCCGAAGTTCCCGTCGCCCATCTGATCCGCCACACTGTCACCGGGGCCTGCTAACATCCGGGTCATGGATTACACCCCCATGGAACCGGACCCCGAGTGGAGCCACACCGACTCCGCCGGACACGTCCACCGCCACACCCCCGGACGCTTCACCCCCGACACCCTCGTCCGCATCGGCATGTGGGTCGAGATCGAGGACGAACCCGGAGAGTTCGAATGGATCCCCGGCGGCACCGCCTGCGCCCAGTGCGGTGAACCGGTGCAGACCGGGTGGCGCGAGGCCGCCCTGTGAGGATCCTGCTCGCCGGGGACACGCACCGAAACCTCCGCCACACCCTCTGGCTCATCGACCAGGCCGCCGACCTGCGATGCGCCAGCCTGTTCGTTCTCGGCGACTTCGCCTACCGGATGGACGACGGCGGACAGTGGTTCATCCAAGAGGTCGGCGACGCTGCTGTCGACGCCGGGATCCTCGTCCACTGGCTCGACGGCAACCACGACGACCACGACTGGCTGGACGACGTGCGGGCCGACGACTGCACCGACGACGACGGGTTTCTCGCCTCCGGGCATGTCGCCGTCCGCTACGCCCCCCGCGGTCACCGCTGGACGTGGGGCGGACTCGACTTCGCCGCCCTCGGCGGGGCGCACTCGATCGACCAACGCCACCGATTCCCCCATGTGTCGTGGTGGCCGCAAGAGACGATCACCGCCGCCGACGTCGACCGGTGCCTCGACGGCGGACCGCTCGACGTGCTGCTCGCCCACGACGCCCCGACGGCGTCCCCGATCGCCGACGTGATGGCCGAACGAGGACGCCGCTACACCGATCGCCCACACACCGAAGCCAACCGGCGAGCGGTGGAGCAAGTGCGCCGGGCGACGACCCCCGGCGTGGTCGCCCACGGCCACTACCATTTGCGCTACACGCGCCGCTTCACCGACGGGGGGACGTCCATTGGACTCGGACACGACCGACAGGGACACGACAGCCGGGTCCTCTTCGACACCCGCCACTTCGACCCTGCAGCTCTTCGACCACCCGTACAACACGACGATCCTCAACGAACGGGCCGTCGAGATCCCGGTCGTGATGGCGTGGCTGTACCGCGGTGACCCGCTCGGCGACGTGCTCGAAGTGGGCAACGTCCTACAGCACTACGAGGACGTGCTCGACGTGCCGACGCGCCGCATCGTGGACCGCTACGAGACGGGGCCACACGTCGAGAACCTCGACGTGTTCGACATCACCGGACGCTACGACACGATCATCACCATCTCGACGGTCGAACACGTCGGGTGGGATCCACCGGAACCCCGCACGCCGGGTCGGTCCGTCGAAGCGATCGAACACCTGGCCTCCCTGCTCACCCCCACCGGCCGCATGCTCGTCACCGTCCCCACCGGGTGGAACCAGCCGTTGGACGACTGGCTGGCTGACCGGCCAGCAGCAGCGGCCGTCACGTTCCGGCGCGACGGCGACGGATGGGTACTGACCGACGACCTGACCTTTCTCCCCTATGGGGCGACCACCCGGTGGGCTGAGTCCGTGTTCATCGGCGAGTTCCGTTCATGACCGGCGACCCGATTCCCGCCCCGACGTTCCTGTCGTTGTGGGCCGAGTTCGGCGACGGGACACTCACCCGGTGGGCGATCCGTTCCCCCCTGCACCAACTGCACTACGTCACCAATCCGGTCGGATCGGCCCTTGGCAACTTGGCTGAAGCGGCCTGTCTGACGTCCCTCATCGCTGTCCTGCACGGCATCATGCGAGGCGTCGAACAGACCCACATCCTCGTCACCAGCGGTGGCGGGGAGATGTTCGCCCGTCTGTCTGATCGGGCCAGGGTGCTGGCGGATATCTGCGAGTTCGACGCGCCCTTGCCGGTGCCGTGGCGCGTGCATCTCGGCGCCCACCCCGATGCCGTCACCGTCGACTTCCCGCCGTGGCCGCAGTGCTTCCACCTGGATGTCCACACCGACGTGCGGTGCTCCACAGCCGAGGACGCGGTGTGGAGCATCTACAACCATGGTGCCATGTTGTGGGACGACCTCGGGTCGGCTGCGGTGGACGCCCGCCTACCCTGATCGCCCCCGCCGATCGGTGGCCCGTCCGTCATCGGCTACGGTGACGGGACATGGAGTCCAACAGCAACACGCCGCCGATCAAGTCGTTCACATCGCGCAAGCCGCCGATCACGTTCGACATCGACGGCGAACAGTTCGTCGCCTACCAGGTGCTCCCCGCCGAGACGTTCGGCCGGTTTGCTGAGAAGGTGCTGATGTTGCAGCGGGCCGGGTCCGACTATGAGGGACCCGACAAGCTGGATCTCACCCTGTCGGAGACGGTCACCGTCCTGCTCGACGCTGTCGAACTGGGCCTCGCCGCCGATTCCGCCCAGCGGGTCGCCACCCGGCTCAGCGACCTCGACAACCCGATCGACGTCTCCACTCTGTCCGAAGTGCTGCTGTGGCTGCTGGAGCAGTACGGCATGTCCGGCAAGGACGCCGACTCGGCGGTCGACTCCGACCGCCCTACGCCGCCAACCTCCGACTGACCTACTGGCTGGGTCGGAACTGGGGTTGGGTTTCCGGCGAACTGGTCCTGTCTGGTGGTCCGGCCGCCATGAGCATGCCGCACCCGTGGCTGCTCGGGGTGGCCGAAGCCCTGCTGCTGCGACCGCTGCAGCACGACCCGGCGAAAGCCGACGAGTTCCGTCATGACGTGCTGTACGCCCCGCTGCCGGGGAGCAAGGAAGCCAAGCGGCGGGCGACGATGGACGTGCTCGCAGCGATGGGCGTGTCGCTGGAAGAGGTGCAGGCCCAGGCCCGCAAGCACGCCCAACAAGCCAAGGACTAGCACACCCGCTACACAACGTGCTATGGGGCTGGACATCTAGACTGCCCGCCGTGGACACGGCACCGACGCGGGGACGATGACCTATGCCGCTCCTCGCCGAAGCGTGGTCCGACGCCCACCTCAACCTCGACACCCTCGACGCCGACACGCGTCAAGCCGAAGCCAAGCTGAAGAAGGTCGTCGAACGACTCCAACGCCAGCTCAAGCTGCGCCTCAAGGTCGACAAGAGCGACGCTGACCGGGCACTCGCCGACATCGAACGCAGCGCCAAACAGGTCCGGGCCGAAGTGTCCCGCCCGATCGACCTGTCGGTCACCACCGACACCACCGACGCCGCCGCCCAAGGCCGACGTGCCCGGTCCGCCGCCGAAGCCGGGGCCGCCGACGACATCGACGTCACCGCCCGCGTCGGGCTGGACGACGGAGCGACCCGAGCCGCTCTCGACGAACTGGCCGCCAAGCTCGACGCTGCCGTCGCCCACGTCCGCAACTTCACCCTCGGACTCGACCGCAGCCCGTTCGACGCCGACCTGGCCGAACTGCAACCGGCGCTCGACTACTTGAACGGGCTCGACGTCGACATCATCGCCCGCATGGACGGCGACGAGGCCCTGCAAGCCAAGCTCACCAGCCTCCTCGCCGGGGTCGAAGCTCTCGACGGGCGAGCCATCACGTTCCGGGTGGACGACAACGGTGTCCCCCGGGCTGAAGCCGACGTGCGGCGGCTCACCGAAGGCGCCCTCACCGAACTGCGAGCCCGGCTGTCCGCCCTCGACCGTGACGTCACCAGCATCGACTTCGACGCCGACCCGGCCGTCGTGGACGCTGCCGTCGCCCACATCAAAGCGATGGTCGAAGAACTACGGGGCCTCACCGCCAAGGTCACCCTCGGCGCCGACGACGACGTCGGCCGACTCGCACTGGAACGTTACAAGGCGCAGCTCGACGCCATCGACGGCCGCATCATCAAGGCCCGATTGGAAGCCGCCCAGACACCAACCTCGCACAAGAACCTGCAGAGCTTCGAACGCGAGATCAAAGAACTGACCAAGGGCATCAAGAACGTCCGCATGGCGACCGACACCGTGCAGGCCAACACCCTGCTCGACCGGTTCCGGGTCCGACTCCACAAACTGACATCCGAGGTGTACGACGCCGAGGTGGGCGTGGACGACATCGTCGGCCAAGCCAAGATCCTTGAACTGCTCGCCATGCTCAAGCACCTCGACGGCATGACCGCCGACGTGCAGGTCGACATCGACGGGGCAGCCAAAGCTATCGCTGAACTGGGAGCGGTCGGCACCATCGCCGAGATAGTCGACAAGCAGAAAGTGAACATCGGGGTCGACGGGGCGACGTCGGCCTTGAACGGGCTGTCGCTGTCGGCCAACTCGGCCGCTTCTGCTGTTCATAACCTGTCCGGGTTCAAGGGGCTCGGAACGGCGGCGGGTGGCATAGGCGGGCTCATCGCCCTCGCCTCGGCGTTCGCCGCTGTCATCCCCGGAGCCATCGGCGCAGGCGTAGCGTTCCTCGGCCTGGGAGCGGCCGCCGTAGGTGCAGCCGGTGGCCTGGCGGCACTCGCCGTCATGATGGACGACGTCGCCAAAGCCAAGATGAAGAACCTCTTCGACGGGTTCAAGGAGGGGCTGATCCAGGCGTTTGAACCGGTGACCGACCTCATCGCCGACCGTGTCGCCCCCGCCCTGTTCACCGTGATCGGTGACCTGGCGGCACAGATGGCCCCCCTGGCGGACCAGGTCATCGTCCCGATCACCGAGTCGCTTCTCGCCATGGGCCGCACCCTCGGCCCTGCGATCGCACCACTGGTCGGGCCGGTATCCCAGGGGCTGGCATCCTTCATCGACGAGCTGGCGATGTTCATGCCGCTCCTGACGCCCGTGGCACAGATGCTGACCGGCCCGTTCTTCGACGCTTTGAACGGGATCGTGGACCTCCTGTTCGGGACGGCGACCTCGGCCGCCCCCGTGCTGGCAGGCGCCCTCAACGCCATCGGTGACGGCGCTCGCGCCCTGATCGACCCACTCAACCGGGTGGTCGAATCCATGAAGGCCGTGTTCGACTTCGGGGACGGACCCAACCCGTTCACCGAGATCCTCGGCCAAGCCGGACCGATGTTCGAAGATTTCGCCACCGGGGTGTTCGAAGCTGTTCGGGTCATCGCCGAAGCCATCAACTCGATCGGGCTCGGCAACCTGCTGGCGTTGGCGTCACTCGTCGTCGGCCCAACCTCACCCTTGGGTGCAATGGTCCTGGTGTTCTCCAACTTCGGGGCGGTGGTCGCAGCAATCCGTCCGGCCTTGGAGGGGATCGCCCCGATCCTGGCGAAGATCGGGGAACTGGTGTCGGGGGTGTTCACCGCTCTGGTCGGTGCCGTGTCGAACTTCCTGGCCGCCATCGACTACACCGCCTTCCAAGAAGCACTCGCCCCTGTGTTCCAGTTCCTGCAAGAGATGGTCGGACTCTTGGGTCCGGTGCTTGCCTACGCCGGGACGGTTCTCGGTCAGGTCGTGAACCTGATCGCCACCTATTGGCGCAGCGTGACGGACTCCGTCGATTGGAACCAACTGAAAGCGGCAGTCCTCCCGTTCGTCGGGATCCTCCTCGGGGGGCTGCGTGCCGTTCAGCAGAGCCTCCCGACCGTGGCTTCCGCTCTGGCCGCTGTCGGAACCTGGATCGGCAACAACATCAACCTCCTGTCCGGCTTCACGCTCGCCCTGACGAGGGGCGTTGCGATGGTCGCTCAAGGGGTCAGTCAGGTCGCATCCTTCCTGCTCGACATCGTGGACACTGTCGTCCACGGGTTCGCCCGACTGGTGTCCTTCATCACCGACACCGTCGTCCCCGCTCTGCTGGGCGTGTTCAAGCCGCTCGGCGATCTTCCTGTTATCGGTGACGCCGTCGACTCGGTGATCGGGGGCCTGGAGTCCGGTGCGGCTGGGGTGTCGGCCGCCACCAATGCCGCCGCTGACGGGATGTCGGCGTGGAAGTTCGGGGCCGAAGCGGCCATGTCGTCCACGGCCGGGTTCCTCTCCCGGTTCGCTCAGCTCCAACAGCAGCTCGCCGACGGCAAGATTTCCTTGAACGAGTTCTTCGGCGAGATGAACACGGCCTTCAGCACGAAGTACCCCCAGTTCAAGTTCGACGTCAAAGCCGGTGCGGTCGCCAACTTCACCACCAACCTGGAGCGACTTCGCTCCGAATACAAGCGTGGCAAGCTGTCGCTTGAGGACTACAACGACGCCGTGGACGAGCTGGGCTCCAAGCTCTTCCCGACTGCCTCGGCCGCTGCCAGGAAGCTGTCGGCGGCCATCGTCGAAGGGTCCGTCGCCGGGACGAAAGCCTCCGACCTTCTCGTCGCCGCCGCCGACCAGTCGAAAGAGGCGCGCGGGCAGGTGCTCGACGCCTTCAGTGGATCCAACCTCGGGTCCGACTTCATCTTGCCGGAAGAGGTTGCGGCCGGGGCGGAGAGCCGCGCCAAGCGGATCAACCAGGCGTTCAAGGAGTTCCTCGGCGAAGGGTCGCTGTCCAGTTTCGTGAACGGCGCCGAACGCAACGTGGTGCTCGCCCTGAACCGGCTGATCCGGTCCCTCGACCAGAAGGCCGACAACATCCGGCGGCTCAAGGTGATGGAGTCCCTCGGGTTCGGCGACCTCGCCGCCCAGCTCGCCACCGTCAACGCCGACCCCGGAGTGCTCGGCAAGTACCTCGACCAACTCTTCGGTGCAGGCACCGAAGAGATGGCACGCCAGAACGCCCGGCTGGCCGTTCGCCGCGACGCCATCGCCACCACCCTCAAGGGGCTCGGCCCGGCTGTCGGATCGGTGCTCGGCGGGTTCGATGAGCAGGCCGTGAGGGAAGTGGGCCGGGGCACCACCAACATCGGGGACGCCCTCGACAAGATGGTCGACAGTGTCCGCCTCAAGGGCGAGAACATCCGTCGTCTCGCCAGGCTGCAGGATCTCGGGTTCGGCGACCTGGCCGTCGAACTAGCCAAACTGAACGACGACCCTGCCAAGCTGAAGGCGGCGCTCGACCAGCTCGCCAACGGGGCGGCTGGTGGCTACGCCGCCGCCAACGCCAGGATCCATGCCGCTGGGGCGTCCACCGTCGCCGCCATCGAATCGACCAACGGGAAGCTGCGCGAAGCCCTCGGTGGCGGGCAGGTCGAGGACGACGCCGCCGTCGCCGGGAAGTTCGCCAACATCGGTGACGCCATCGCTGAACGCGGAAAGATCATCGCTCTCCAAGTGAGCAACGTTCTGAGGCTCGCCGAACTGGAGACTTTCGCTCCGAATCTCACCAAGTGGCTGGCGGACGAGAACCTCGACCCGCAGACCCTTGCCAAGTATCTCGACCAGCTTGGCGCCGCCGGGAAAGCCCAGGTCCAGAAGTGGGACGCCGAGATCCTCGCCCAGTCCGTGCAGAACGAGGCGCTTCTTGATGCCTCCTTCGGCCGCATCAAAGCGAAGATCACCGAGTTCGGGGTGGAAGCGGCCGCCAGAAAGGCAGCGGCCGGTGTCGCCTCCGCCCTCGGGTTCGGCCCCACCCCCGGTGAACAGCCACCTGCCACCGAGGCCGAACGTCAACTGCAGGACGTCATCACCACCATCAACGGGCTGAGCGACCGGCTCACCAAGGTCGGGCAGGACGCCGGGACCAAGGTGGCCGATGGCGTCAAGGACGGCCTCGGGTCCATCTCGACTGACGACGGAGCGAAGGGCATCGCCGGGCAGGTTCCCGCCGCTGTCGCCAAAGCCATCCCGGCCGGGCTCACGTCCGGCATCGCCCTCGGGCGTTCCGTCGGAGCCGGGCTCGTTCTCGGCATGGTCGGCACGTCCCTGGACCCCGGCCTCGGTGCCATGCGCGGCCAGGTCGATACGCTGCCCGAGAGTTTCAGTGAAGCGGGCCACCGTGCCGGGGCCGCCCTTCCTGCCGGGATCCTCGACACGCTCGACAACCTGGCAGGGTTCCTCGGGCTCCGACTCAACCTCATGGGCATCGTTGCCGGTGGCGCCTACACCACTGGGGTGCAGACCGGTCTGGACACGGGCATGGCCGGGGTGCGGGTCCCGGTCGACAAGTTGCGGGTCACTGACCAGCTCTCCCAGGCCGGACTGGCGTCCGGGCGGTCCTTTGCCGACGGGCTCGTCGTCGGGCTGGCGACGTCCACATTCCGGGTCACCCTTGCCGCCATCGCTCTCGGCTTGGCGGTGCGCGACTCGGTCAACCAGGCACTTGGCATCAACTCACCCTCCCGGGTCGGCATCGAGATCGGCGGGTACGTCACCGAGGGAATCGCCAAGGGCATGTCCGATTCAACGGCCGCACTCGCCCCCGTCGCCCGATCACTCGGCGCCAGTGTCACCGAGGCACTCGCCACGTCCTTCACCCCCGGCAACTACGGCACCCTGTTCGGAACGTCGCTGGTCGACGGGATGACCTCAGCCCTCCCCGCTGTCACCGCCGCATCCCTCGCTCTGAGCCAAGCGGCCAACGCCGGGCTGGCCGTCAAGCCCCTCACTATCGGGGCGAACACGGACCTGTCCAGGGTGGTTGCTGAACAGTCCGACTTGGCCCAGCTCAACGCTGCCCAACAGCAGGCCCCGCAGCCTGCGACGTCACCATCGACCGACATCCTGCTTCAGCAGATTCTCGCCGCCCTCCGCAACCTCGACGCTTCCACCGACCCGATGGTGCTGGCGATGCTGCAGCAGATTCTCGACGGACAGCAGGCCCCGATGACCCTCGACCAGCACGCAGCAGCCGCTGCGATGGCGAAGGCGCTGTCCCGGTGAGCTGCGAATGCGCCTGGGGCGTCGACTACTCCACCGGCAAGCTGGTGTTCAGCGGCGGGTACACGCTCCCCAACCATGCGGTCCGGCAGGTTGACATCGGGTTCCTCGCCCTGGAAGTCAAAGCCCTCGACATCGCCGACGCCGAACACTCGACCGGGTTCACCGCCGTACCCGCTGCGCCCGAGAAGTCTCGGACGGCGAGTCTGCCGTTGCTGGTGTCGTTCAAGTGCAACCCGGCAGGCACGCCGTTCGCCGATGCTGGTGGCAACACGGCCAACCAGATTGGTTGGGCGTCCAACTGGTCCGGCCTCGACGCCCTCGCTGACGCCTCGTTCACCGCTGACGGGACACAGACCGTCACCTACACCCCGTACACGGGGGCGACCCCCGTGGCCCTCACCCTGAAAGTGAACCCGCCTACGCTGACCGGCGGCCAACGCGACGGAGGGGTCGAAGCAACCATGGACGTGGTGATCTACAACGTGGCGGTGCTGGCGTAAACGCACCCCACGGCTAAAGCCGGGGGCTTTCAGGCTCAACCAGCACCCGACCAACCTCGGAAGGAGGATCGGAATGTCTCACAGTCTCAACACCTGCACGGTTCGTCTCAGCCGTGGCGAGGATCACCCTCGCTGCGTTCCGATCCCGATCCTCGGTGTGCCCGCAGGAACAGCAACGGAAAGTTCGCTCGGACAGCGCCAGCTTGTGCTTGGCTCTCGCGGAGCAGGCGCTGCACGTCATCGTCGTGTAGGCGGGCGGAACGATCACCACCTCTCGTCCGGCCCGCTCGGCACGTTCGATCAGGGTTCGTTTCGTCGCACCGACTGCTCCATCGGCAGCCTTGCGGGCCATCGTGGAGCGAGCGAGGAACTTCGGGCGGAAGTCCTCGACGGCAATCAGGTCGTGGTCGACCACGACACGGTTCGCCCACTGGAGGGCATCATGGCGACGGCGGCGCTGCACCTGCGCGTACAGCTTGGCGGTGCGCCGCTTGGCGTCGAGGTAGCCACTGGACGCCCGATGCCCTCGCGGCGGGCGGCGACGAGCCATCTGCCGCTGGGATCGGGCCAGCGCCTCTGCGGCACGCTTGCCGTGCTCGGGGTGCGGAAGGTCGTAATCGGGGTCCGTGGTGGTAGCCACAGCCGACACACCCCAGTCGATGCCGATACCCCGGCCGTCGGCGGCAGGCAGTGGTTCGACATCGCGCCGCACGACGAAGCTCGCCCACCAGCGTCCGGCGGCGTCCCGGTGGACCCGCACGGAGGTCGGCTCGGAGGGCAACTCTCGATGCCACACGACCGGGATCGGCGGCACCTTCGCCACCACCAGCCGGTCGTCGCGGATCGAGAAGCCGCGGGTCGTGTATGCGATCGACGGCAGCGTCCGCTTCACGGACTTGAAGTGCTTGGCCCGCGTGGGGAAGTTCCACAACACGGACTGTTGGGCATTCTGCGATCCGGCCCGCAGCCACTCGTGCTCAGCCCGCCACTCGGTCAAGCATCGACTGGGGCAGCGTTCCCCGTTCTTCTTGCGTTCCAGTGTCTGGTTGTAGACCCAGCGGACGCAGTCCCACTCGGCGAGGAGGCGCGTCTCCGCTTGCCGTCCCGGCCGCAGCCGGTAGGTGTAGCGCACCGTTTCCTCGCCCACCACGTCATCGTCCCACGGGGGTCTGACATGTACATGGGTGAACGCTGCCGCCCTTCCCTCCCCACGGCTGAAGCCGGGGGCATCTCGGGCGGTTTTCCCCGATGACCGAATGCTTCCCGCCGTGGGAACCTGACCCGACCCTGTCGCAGATAGTGTTCGCCGACGCTTTCGGGTACGCGATCCCCAACTACGCCGTCCGGTTCGTGGACGACGCCTCGTTCCGCCTCGGCATCCGGCAAGGTAAAGGTGAGGATGTCGTCACGATCGGGAAAGCCTGGCCCTACCCCCTGGTCGAGAAGAACCGGTCGGCCCCGCTTCCGATGGAGATGAACTACTTGTTCGACCCGACCGGCGTCGCCCACCCCGACCCGCACACCGGGGCGGTCGTCAACCTTCGCACCCTCAACGCGATCGCCAACCTGTCGGCCACCGCCCCACACGGCTTGCAGACCATCAACTGGTTCCCGCACGACGGCCGACCCAACCTCACGTTCGAAGCTCACGTCTCGGCGCCGGTCCTGGGAGCCAACGTGCAAGGCAAAGGCTGCAAGGTCGGGATCGTCATCACGATCCCTGACCCGTCGGCGATGGCGGTGATCCCGTGACGGTCCGAAAGTTCACCGTCGATCTGTGGGACTCACTCGGCCACGACGACGACGTCATGGACATCCCGGTGCAGGACGGGGCGTTCTACACCGACGAGGACTCCGACGCCGGGGCCTTCGAGTTCACGATCCACAACGACGAACCGTCCGCCACCAATCTGGATGAGGGCCGGGTCGTCACCTTCTCGATAGCGGGAACCCCCGACCGGCTCGGGGTCATCGAACGACCATCCTTCACGCCCAAGCACGTTCAGCCGGTCCAGCGGGTGACAACAGTGCGGGGCCGCGACGTGATCGCCGAGTTCGACCGCTACCGGATCCCCCCGCCGCTCGGATGGGGGTCTAAGCCTGCGGTCCCCCAAGTCACGTTCAACTGGCTGCACCCGAACCTCGACCGGAGCGGGTGGACCAACCCCGTCTACATGGGGCCGCTGTTCAAGGCGGACCTCGACCCACTCGGCAACCCGTCCCCGGCCCCGTGGTCGGCGAAACCCGGCGACCATCCGTCCGCATGGCCCGACGGGTTCACGGCGTGGGTATGGCCGACCGCCACCGACGGCACCAACTCGCATCCCGTCGACCAGCGCGCCTACTGGTATCTGCCGATCCCGCTGATTGCTTCCCCGCTGGTGCTGATCCACACGTCGGACGACCAGGGCGCCCTCGGGTTCGACGGAGCCCTGGTCGACGCCGGGGTCAACCCACCCGCCATCCAGTGGATGTCGTCGTGGGCCGTCGGGATAGACGACGTGTCAGCCAGCACCCATTACGTCACCGGCCGCTCCGTCAACTCCTTCAACTCGGCGGTCAACAACCCGGGGGCGTTCGCCTGCATCGGCTATCAGCAGGTCGTGTCGCCCTTCCTGCAGTACGAGAACGTCAAGTTCCGCACCGGGTCCGACACGGCGGGCGGTGACCCGATGCTCGGCGGGGACTGGCTCTGCACCTACCGCAACGTCGGGGACCCGGAACCGGGGTTCACGCCCGGCCGGGCGTTCCGCATCCTGTTCGAACAAGCCCAGTCGTACGGGTTCTTCGCTGACTGGACCCTGAACTTCACCGACACCGTGGATTCCAATGGGGACGCTTGGGCGTCCACGTCGCTGCTGTCGGCCCGGGTCGCCGACGACACGCTGCTCGACGTGATCCGCAACTGGCATGACCTCGGATTCTGGGACGTCTGGTCGTCCCCGAACGCCAAGACGTTGAACGCGACGGCGTGGGGCGGCCGGGGCAACTTCCACCTCGGCGGGTCTGCTGTCAACTGGCACGATGACCAAGTCATCTCGACCAAGGTCGATTCCAAGGCGTAGACGATGGCGACCGGCTACCACTACTTCCTCGTCGTCAAGTGGCAGAGGGGCTACTTCCACCACGACGCCGCACCCGGGTCGACGCTCCCGCCCAAGACCCTGTCGTTCGACGCCCCATGGGTCGACACCGAAGCCAAGGCCCTGGAGTTCGCCCAGAAGCAGGCGACGAAACTGGCCGGGGGTGAGGTGCTCGACTCGACGCTCCTCGACCTGGGTGACACCCCGACCTGGGTGCAGACCGGCGACCGGGTCAACACGTTCGGACGGTACGGGGCGCTGGCCGACCAGCGGGTCGTGTCCCGCAAAGTCACCCGGTTCAACAACGGTCACGCCAAGCTGGTGCCGACCCTCGGTTCCCCCCAGTCGATGCTGATCGACCGCATCGACAACGACCTGCGCATCGCTGCCACCGGCACGTCCGGCGGCAGCTCCACGTCCGCTGTCAGCTTCCGTAACACCGACTCGGGGATCCAGTCCGGCCAGCTCACCGCCCCCAGCACCGAGACATGGTCGTGGACGCAGGTCGGCGAAGAGGACACCGGGGCGGGCGGGCACGTTGTCGAGTTCAACGAACCCATCTGCATCACGCTCATCACCATCTCGTTCTCGGCGGGTGTCGACCTGGGCACCGACGTGCCGATCCCGGTCAACGACCTGCCCGGCACCGTTCAGTTCCGCTACTACCTGAACGACGTGTTTCTGACCTACACCGACGTCCCCCCGAACCATGCGACGTGGCGCGTGTTCGGCAACGCCGTGTTCCCAGGCCGCTCCCGCTTCTCGGTCATCATCTCGTCCACCGGCACCAACACGCTCGCCGATCTCGCCGGGGTGCGGGCCACCATGAAGTTCGACACGGCACCCGGCTGGTTGACCCGCGAGAACGTCGAGGTGCGAACCCCTTGAGGGACCGCCCGACCCGTATCATTTGCCACCGGGATGACCTACCCAACCTTGCTGCCCCGCACCCTCGGCGTCGACTGGACGATCACGATCGACCCGGTCGACCCGTCCGAACCGCCGACCGGGTGGACGTCCATGACCGTCGACCTGCGGTCCGGGCCGACCGAGGACTTCGACCTGTTGGCGACGTCGCGCACGATCACCGGGCCGCTCAGTCAGACGATCGACACGACCGGATCCGACCCGGACGCCGCTGAGATCCGGCTGGTGGTCGAAGCGTCCGCCACGGCCCTCATTCCCCCGCCCGGGTGCAAAGGTGAGGAAGGGTTCACGTTCCTGCAGGTCCGGTTCGGGACCGACGAGGCTCTCCCGGTGATCCGCATCCCGGTGGTCGACAACCTGGCGGCGCTGTGACCGACCTGAAGATCACCGAAGCGACGGTCCAACTGGTCGTCAACGAGCAGGAGCCCGTGTTCCTGCAGGTGTTGCGCGGGCCGATCGTCGTGGTAGGCGGCGGTGGTGTCACCGTCCACAACGACCTGACCGGCCGGTCGGCCGCCGACGCCCACCCGACGTCAGCGATCACTGGTCTGGACGCGGCGCTGGCCGCTGGCTCGATGGATGAGGGCCGAGTAGCCCTCATGGCGCAAGTGTTCGGAGACTGACGATGACAACCGCGATCACTCGACTCCCGCTTTCCGGTTCGGCGGACGGGCAGGGCATCAAGGTGGCTGCGACCGCCTCGCCGGGGACGCTGGTGCATACGGCGCACGCGACCGCCACCGACGAAGTGTGGCTGTGGTGCGTGAACAGTTCGGCGTCGGCGGTGAAGTTGACGGTGCAGTTCGGTGGGACGACTGACCCGGACGATTCGATCGAAGCGGGGATCGATCCCGAGTCGGGGCTGTTTCTGATCGTGCCGGGGCTGGTGCTGTCCAACTCCAAGGTGGTGCGAGCGTTCGCCGCGACTGCGAACGTGCTCGTCGTCCACGGGTATGTGAACCGCCTGGTGGTGTCGTGACGGTTTATGGCCGGTCCCGCAATCCGGGGAAGATCGACCCTGAGGTGAGGGGTGGGTATGGAGCGGTGGTCGCCGACCTGGGTCCGATCCACTTCTGGGTGTGTGATGAGGCGTCCGGTTCCACGCTGAACGACTCAGCGGGAAGCAACCCGTTGACCCTGACCGGGGGGACCTTGTCGGCCGGTGGGCCACTCGGCCGATACGTCAACTTCGACGGCGTTGACGATTACGCGGCGGGTCTGGGCGTCTCGTTGACCGGTGAGTGGTCAGCGGTCGCCGTCGTTCGGGTCGATGTGGCCAAGATTTCTCAGATCGTCGGCGTGTGGAATGGCGGACAGTATTGGACGCTGGCGCAGACGGCGACGGGGATCGAGATGTATACCAAGCCCGCTACCTACACGGGGTTCGGGGCTTCCGTGTCGCTCACCGGAGCGTGGCATGTTGTCGGATGCTCACGTCGATCGGGCACATCGAGCCTCTATGTGGATGGCGTCCAGGTCGCGACCGGTTCGGCATCGGCTGTTGGTTCGGTGGGAGGCACCAACACGCGACTGGCCCGACACGACAGCGGCACCTATTTCGACGGCGGCATGTGCGGCGTTGCCGTGTTCAACAAGGCGCTGTCAACGGCGGACCATGAAGCGATCGCTGCGGCGGCAGGGCTGTGACGTGACCCCCGGCAAGGTGTCCGCCAGCGTCCGGTTGACCTCGGAGGGATGCCGTGATCTTCGCTCCTGACGGCACGGTTATCGACCGGGACGCTCTCCGCTCCGTCGGGTTCGGCACCGGCCGTCAGCCGACCGTGAGGGTCGACCGGGACACTGACACCAAGACGGTTGAAGTCATCAACGAGGACACGGGTGGCACGGCAGGCTGGCACGCTCACAAAGCGGACGGTCGGACCGTGAACTGGTTGGGGGAGTCCCTAGCTGGGCGCCGTATCCGAATGACGCTCTTGCCACAAGGTGAGGGCGACGACGTAGAGGGCGTGTGATGGGAGTCATCGTTGAAGCAGTTGTCCCCTCGTACCATCTCCATACCCTAATGTCGATAACACCCATCATTCAGGACAGGTATGTGTTCGCGACGAGTGGTGAGCGGACCGGCGGGGTCTACCAGTTTGTGACGATCCACGACTTGGACGACCTGACTTACAAGGTGTTCACCATCCGAGCCCCCGGTGGTCTGACCCTCAATGACGGTGGACCCAACTCCAGGCAGTTCCAAGAGTATGGCGGAGCGTGCTGGATCGCCTACCTCTACGGCAGCAACTCGATTGGGGCGACGGCCATCTACCCGGATGGGTCCTACGACTCCTATGCCCTTTCGGGGTACACCCCCTACTGGGGTAATGGCGGGTCCGTTATCGCAGGGCGGTTATTGGTGAACAACTGGGCGGGGTCCTATTACCGCTTCTTGTCCTACGACATGACGGACCTTAGTGCTCCGCCCAACGACCTAGGTAGGGCAGGGCCAGGATCCGGGTATGGTGGCTGGGATGCGATTGGGTTCGACGGCACCAACTGCTATGTCGCCTATGGCACATGGGTCCGCAAGTGGACAAACGTCAACACGGGCGCCTACACCGATTACAATGTCGGGAAGGCCCTCGTCAGTAATGGATGGTGGGACTCCACGTCGGGGGTTATCGGCTGGTTCACCAGCGACTCATACCTGGCGTTCATGGATGTGGCGTCCATGACAATGGCCTATGTGTCCTGTCCGTATCCGACTAGTTCCGCAAGCCTCACCAGGGATGCACTCGGCGTCTGGCATTGGGTCGGCAACAACACCGTCTACGCCTATGACCCAAGTGACGGATCCTTTCACTCCGCCGCCGTCGCCTTCCCGATCGGCAACGTAGTTTCCGCTTGGCCCTACGGCAACCTCATGGCGGCTATCAGCGGATGAGCGGCCCCGAGCCAGTCTCGCCGAAGCCATCAGTGGGGCAGGTCATGGTCTGGTGGGGCACGGCGTCCCCTGCCCCGGGTGACGGGTCGACCCCGGAGGAGGTCCTACCCAAGCCCTCCAGCGGTCAACTTATGGTCTGGCATTGGGACTTCACCCCTACCTCGGTCCACCGAGTATCGGTCGGCATGATCCTCGCCAACTAGCCGACCCACCCGGCCGCTACCCTGACTACATGCACCCCGGCCGCGTATCCACATCGGTACGCTTCATCGTCACCGCCTACACCGTCTATGCCGTGTGGATGGCGTTCTGGGTCGCCGACCAATCCGAACGACTCGCCACGATCCTCCCCGCCGGGTGGACCGTCGCGTTCTGGCTGGCGGCGTGGGTCACGATGGCAGGGATCGGGGCGTGGGCAGCGATCACCGGCAAGGACTGCCCGGTCAGGGTCGCGTTGGTGCTCGTCGCCGCGCTATCGGCAGCGTCGCTGCTCACCGTGGTCGCCGACACCCGTCCGCTCGGCACGCAGTTCTGGCCGGTCGGTGAGGCGGTCGTGAACATCGCCGTCGCTCTCGCCCTGCTCAACTCGCCGCTTCGGCCGCCGGTTAAGCTGCATGACCACGAACTCGACCAAGGGGAGTAGGGCGGTATGAACGCGACAGCGTGGGCTTTGAAGATGGCTACGACGATCACAGCGATCGGTGCCGCCCTCATCGCCCTCGTCGGTATCGTCATCGCGACCCGCGGGTCGACCCGCGGCCATCAGGCTGATCTCGCCGCCCAACTCGCCGAGGTGGTCATGCGTGAGCAACGCGAGTGGTCGGACGACCTGCGCGAATCGGAGCAGGCGTGCCGTGACCAGCTCGACCAGATGCGTGTCGAACTGGAACGAATGCGCGGCGACTTGGCGTCCACCCGCCGCGAGTTGGAGGACACCCGCCGCGAACTGGAAGAAACCCGCCGCGAGGTTCACGGCCTGCGAGCCCAGCTCCCCGGCCAGGTATCGCCGCAACGTAGGATCGTGTGATGGCCTACATCCCGTTCCCGATCGTCACCGGTCAGACGTCCGGTGGCGGTGGTTCGTCGGTCCACAACGACCTGGCGGGCCGGTCGGCTGCTGACGCTCATCCGACGTCGGCGATCACCGGCCTAGCGGCTGCTCTCGCCGCAGCAGGCAACGTCGACTCTGTCAACGGCCAGACCGGCACCGTGTCACTCGACCTGGACGACCTGACCGATGTCGACACCACGACCGATCCGCCTGATGCCGATGATGTCCTGGCGTGGGACGGCACGTTGTGGACGCCTGCGGCTTTGACCGCAGCGGACACG
>JACDJC010000955.1_pt1 | contig 28829 bp, 30 predicted proteins | sample 7454191 | NCBI WGS metagenome assembly JACDJC01 (sample SAMN14253291, study PRJNA609438) | sludge metagenome | isolation source: sludge after 25d culture with pyrite and EDTA | collected 2018-12-20 | reverse complement strand
CACAGCCTTTGAAGTGCTTCCATAAACTTCATCTTCAAAGTTTAAAAGCTTTGAGCCTTCTGTAAAAGGAAGAGGAGCTGGTTCATATACAAAAGCTATGCTTTGAGCTATCATTTTTTTAACTCCAGCTTTTGTTGAAGCATTTACTAAATTTCTAGTTCCTTCATCTCTTAGTTTTGCATTACTCTCAAGTGCATCTTTCATCTTCTCTTCTTCTAAGCCATCTGGCAAATCTGTAAGTTGATGATAAACAAGCTCAGGCTTTATCTCTAAAAGCGTTTTTTCAAGAGTCGCATAATCATAAACATCTAAAACCACAGGGTTTGCTCCCAAGGCTTCCAGAGTTTTTGCTTTCTCTTTACTTCTTGTTGTCCCAAAAACTTCATATCCAGCATCTAGCAACATTTTACAAAGTGGCACTCCAATAACTCCACTAGCACCTGCTATAAAAACTTTTTTACTCATGTCTTTATCCTTTTAAGTCTATATCTTATTGTTACAATATATTAAAACGCTTTAGCACTATCTTAAGAGATGTTTTTTTATAATATTTCGCAGTTACTTATTCCTATATCGATTACACAATATAGATCTTAACTTTAAAAACTGACTTCCAGTTGTAGATTAATATCTTAATGGCTTTGTTTTTGAGCTTTTTTAAACTCCATTCGGGGTTGAAACCCCATTATCAATGAGATGCTAAAAGTAAACATTTTATTATTTTAAATTGAGATTTATAAAGATACTTCCTCTATTTCCAAAATTATTTTTAGATATTCACTATCAAAGTTTTTTATAATCTAAACTATCCATTTAAGCTCATTTATAGTAAGTTCTTTGTTGAAAAAATAGACCTCTAATAAATTTTTTCTTTTTGAAATATAATTGTTATTAAAAGCAGGTACTTTGTAATCCTCTAAATATTTTTCTAATTCATTTTTAAAAAACAGTTTCATATCTCTAAAGTTTCATTTTCATTTTCCATAATCTACTCCAAGTTTTACCGATTTTACCTAAATACTCTTTGATATTAGATGTAGTGCAAAATAGATCTCTACCCAATCATATGCCCTACAAACTTACTCATATTATCAAGTATGTCACCACCTCGTCTAAATGCCATTCCGCACCCCTCATAAGCAAAAAAGACACCAGCTTGGTAGCTATATGTTCCATCATTACTAAGTTTTACATACTCTTGGTACACCTTTTTGTAGTTATCATAATCCCCGCCGTTTTGAGTTATGATGCTACCTTTTTCATCGAGGATTTTTATATTGGCTCCCTCTCTGCCAAAAACAGGTTTTTCAACACATTTTATGCCATCTAGTCTCTCAAAAGAGGTTTTTAAAAGATAAGGCGAATCTGGAAAAAGATCATATAAAATCTTGAGCATACCTTTTGATTGAAACAAAAGTGTGTATGCTGGGTTTAAGATGATCGCTTTTTGGTTTTGCATAATGCTAGTTAGTAGAGTTGCTAGTTCGCTCTCCTCAATGGCTATATCTTCCCAAGGATAGAGCTTAAACCAGTACTCATACTCATTATCTTCGCTATCAAAAATGCCATCTTCGCTAAATCTAACATTTTCTAGGTACTCAAAACCAGTGTTAAACCCCGCATCAATCGCCATTTGCTCAAGCAATCTTACGGTTCGCTCCTCCTCAGCATTTCCACTAACTGAACTAAATAGTATCTTCCATCCATCATAAAGCTTCTCAAACTCACTAGTATCATCACCAAGTGTTATGAGCCTTTTAAAGTTCTCTTTTATACCCTCATATATGTCATTAAACTGCTTCACTTCATCAAGGTTATTTTGCTTTAACAAAGCCCACTGAAGCAAGGCACTCTCAAAAAGAGCGGTTGGAGTGTCGGCATTGAACTCAAGCAGTTTTATACCCTCCCCACCAACTCCACCAGCTAGATCAAACCTGCCATAAATGTGCCAATGCACATCATTTTCCCAACTTTTTTTAATGGCATCAACTAAGTTAAATGGAATGCCTAGCTCAAAAAAAAGGTTATTTTCTACAACATACTCCGCCGCTTCAACATACATATCATAAAGCTCATTTACAGCCTCATAATAAGCCTCTGCTTCATCTTGAGTGATCAATACAAGTTCATCAGCAACATAACTACTTCCATCGCTATCCATATGCCAATCCAGCCCGATTTGCTCTAAAAGCTCCTCGCTAAGTGGCGATATTTTTCTACTTTTTATCATACTCAACCTCCAAAAGATGAAGATGAAGATTTTGAAGCCGACGAGCCACTAGATCCGCCAAAAAAGCTCTTTTTACCACTAGAAGCAGCAGATGGTGCTTTTGATGGCGACTTTGAATAAGATGAAGCGGTGGTGCTTTTTTGTGCAAAAGATTTATTGCCCATCAAAGCATTTCCTATCATATTTCCCAAAAGCGAACCAGCCGCAACCGCCAAAATGGTACTAGCTAGTCCCATTCCAAAACTACCATCACCATCTTTTAAAAGCTCGGATGAGCCATTTTGAAACTTCTCATACTCTTGTTGTGCGAGTTGCTTCATCTCATCTTCATTCATAAACCTCTCGGTTATATTGCCATTTGCATCCCGCTCTCTTATGATGGCTCTATTTTGCCCATCGGTTGGATGTTCTTCTATAACTTTGTAGCTACCATCTGCTTGTTGTTCGATGATTAAAAATTTATTTGTTGCATTTTGCTGTTGCTGCTCACATCCGCTTAATAAACTCATCATAATAGCCCCTGCACTACCTATTGCTATGCCTGTTGCGATTGATTTTATATATTTCATACTTACCTCACTTTTTGTTTTTTATGGTTGTTTAATCTTATAATAGTAGAAGATTTGTTCTCTTTTAACCCTGCGATATCTTCTATGATAATGTCACTTCTGTTTTTTACAAAACCCATCTCAAAGCCCTCTCCACTTTGGTTTGCTGAAGTTGAATAGAGCCAAGTGGCATCTCGCAATAATTGCGAATTTTTCTGTTTTGGTGCAACTCTAAATGATTCTTGTTTTATGATAAATGTAGTTTTTTTAGCTCGTCTAACACTATTTTTAAATTTTGTGGGAACTCTATGTGGCATAGAGCTAAAATCTTTATACACTTTTATAAATCTCTTAGCTCGATCACGTGATTTTACATCGCAAAGTCTATCTTGACTAAGCGATAAAAAACCAACTGTTGTGTCGGTTTGAGTGGTGATTATGCTAAAAAGTCTTGGATTGCTTTTGGCTCTATCCATTGATCTTTACTCATCGCCTCAAGTGCTTCTAGCATTGCTTTAGCAGCACTTAGGGTTGTGAAATATGGTATGCTTCGCTTTAGTACCTCTTGGCGAATCAAGATGGAATCATTTTTAGAAGATGTATTGTTATCGCTTGTGTTTATTGCCATAGCGATTTGGTTGTTTTTCATACTATCTTCTATATTTGGGCGTCCCTCGGAGATTTTCAAAACCAGCTCACACGGGATCCCTGCTTCTTCAACTATCTTTTGAGTTCCTCTTGTTGCAACTAGTTTAAAGCCATATCTAACAAGCTCTTTTGCTATAAAAGCTGCCTCTTTTTTGTCTGAATCAACTAGTGATAAAAAGCAAGTTCCACTCGTTGGTATCCTGTTTCCTGCTGAGATTTGCGACTTTGCAAAACTAACTCCAAAGCTTGAGCTTATGCCCATAACTTCGCCTGTTGATTTCATCTCAGGACCTAGCTTTAGATCTGCTCCATAAAGTTTATGAAATGGAAATACCGCCTCTTTTATAGATATGTGATCTTTTAGTTTTGGTTTTAAAACACCATTTTGTTCTATGATTATCCCTTTTTTATCGTAGTATTTAAGGGCATCTCTTAAACTTTGTCCAACCATAACTCTAGTTGCAACTTTAGCTAGTGGAATACCCGTAGCTTTTGAAGCAAACGGCACGGTTCTACTAGCTCTTGGGTTTACTTCTATGAGGTAAATTTCATCTTTGTAGATCGCATACTGAACATTCATGAGCCCTTTTACACCAAGCCCTAGTGCTATGGTTTTACTCTGAGCTTCTATTTTTGTTACCAACTCTTTACTAAGGTTTAGCGGTGGAAGCGAACATGCACTATCTCCTGAGTGGATCCCAGCTTCTTCTATGTGCTGCATAACTGCACCGATATAGACATCATTTCCATCGCAAATAACATCAACATCAAGCTCTATGGCATCATCTAAAAACTTATCTATCAAAACTGGTGCGTTATTTGAAACTGAAACCGCTAAATCCATATACTGTTTTAGTTCATCTTCGCTATAAACTATCCTCATACCTCGTCCACCTAACACATATGATGGGCGAACAAGTACTGGGTAGCCTATTAGTTTTGCTATATCATAAGACTCCTCTTTTGTTCTAGCTAAGCCATTTGCAGGTTGTTTTAGGTTGTTTTTTATAACAAAATTAGAAAACTCCTCTCTATCTTCGGCTAGATTTATAACCTCAGCACTTGTTCCTGCTATCTTAGCTCCAATGGCGGTTAGTCTATTTGCTAGTTTTAGTGGGGTTTGTCCGCCAAAGTGAACTATAACGCCATCTGGGTTTTCATTTTCTATAACCTCTCTTACATGCTCAAAGTCAATTGGCTCAAAGTAAAGAACATCTGAAGTGTCATAATCTGTACTTACTGTTTCTGGGTTACAGTTGTACATAATGGTCTCTATTTGCATCTCTTTAAGAGCAAAAGCGGCATGAACACAGCAATAGTCAAACTCAATACCTTGCCCTATTCTGTTTGGTCCACCACCTATGATCATAACTTTTTGCTTATCGCTTTTTCTCTTTTTCACATTTGGGAGTTTAGTTATATTTGTGAATGAGTAAAGATAGTTAGCAAGTGCCTTAAACTCACCACTTGTGGTATCTACTTCGTTATACTCAAGCTCAATTTTAAGTGCTTTCCTAGCTTTATAAACCTCATCTTCACTTATTTTTTCATTGGAGTTTTTTAATATAAGCTCAGAGATTTTCGCATCTGAAAAGCCCTCAGATTTTATAACTCTAAGAGCTCTCTCATCTAAAAGTAGCTCTTTTGTTATCTCTTTTTCTCTAGCTACTAGCTCATCTAGTTGATACAAAAACCATCTATCAACTTTACAAAGCTCAAATATCTCATCAACACTAAGTCCTCTTCTTAACCCCTCGGCTATATAGAGCATTCTATCTGCATTTGGACGACGAATCTCATGTTTTATGTGCTCTAAATCTCCGCCCATCTCATCAAAACCGCTAAGTCCTGTCTCTAGCGAACAAAGAGCTTTTTGGATACACTCTTTAAAAGTTATACCCATTGACATAACCTCACCAACACTTTTCATACTCGTTGTCAGTGTGTTTTCAGCCTCTGGGAACTTCTCAAATGTGAATCTTGGTACCTTAGCAACTATATAGTCAATGCTTGGCTCAAAAACTGCTGGAGTACCTGTCATATCGTGCACTATCTCATCTAGTGTAAAACCAACTGCCAAAAGCGTTGAAACCTTTGCTATAGGGTAACCTGTCGCTTTTGAAGCAAGGGCAGATGAGCGTGAAACCCTAGGGTTCATCTCTATAACTACCATTCTGCCATTGTTAGGGTTTATAGCAAACTGGATGTTACTTCCACCAGAGTTTACACCAATCTCTCTTAGTATCGCAAAAGATGCTTCTCTCATACGCTGATACTCTTTATCACTTAGTGTTAGAGCTGGGGCTACTGTTATGCTATCACCCGTGTGAACACCCATAGGGTCAAAGTTTTCTATGGAACAAACAGTGATGCAGTTATCATTTTTATCGCGGATAATCTCCATCTCCATCTCTTTCCAACCCAAAAGAGACTCCTCTATTAGTATCTCATTGACCGGTGATTCATCTAAACCTCTAGCAGCTATGATTTTAAACTCGTCCATATTATAAGCAACACCGCTTCCGCCACCAGCTAGTGTAAATGATGCCCTAATGATTAGCGGAAAACCTATCTTATTTGCCGCTTCTAACGCTTCTTCTATATTGTAAGCATAGATCGAATAAGGCAAATCCATACCTAGTTTTATCATCGCTTCTTTAAAGGCGGATCTATCCTCACCTTTATGTATAGCCTCAGGTGAAACTCCTAAAAACTCTATACCATCTAGCATACCTTTTTTATACATACTAGTTGATATATTTAGAGCTGTTTGCCCACCCATATTTGGAAGAATCGCATCAACTTTTTCCTCTTTTATGATTCTAGCTATTACATCTTCTTTTATTGGTTCTATGTAGGTTCTATCTGCAAACTCTGGGTCTGTCATGATAGTTGCAGGATTTGAATTAATTAGCACGACTCTATAACCTAATGACTTTAGAGTCTTAACTGCCTGTGTTCCAGAGTAATCAAACTCACATGCTTGTCCGATAACGATAGGGCCTGAGCCAACTAAAAGGATTGTGTGAATGTCTGAACGCTTTGGCATTTTTTACCTTTGTAGAAAATTTGGTAATTATAGAGAAAAACCACTTAAGAATTGATGAGTTATAGTGGTTTTATGAGGTAAAAATAGCTTGGTTTTGTATCTTTAAAATATGGATCAACTATAGCACTTTGGTATCCACCACTTTTTGATATAGATACAACTTTTCCAATTTTTAGATTTTTAAAAAAAACTTTATCTAATCCAGATGTTACAACTTCATCTCCAACTTTTATATTATACCAAAGCGGGATATACTCAGCTACTAACATTTGAGTATTGTTTCCATGCACAACTGCTGGAGCATTAGTCTCTCCTATACAAGCTGAGTATGAGCTTTTTATATCACTATTTAGCACTCCTAGTGCCCTAGAGTTTTTAGGCACAACTATACCTGCTACCATATTTTTATAACACAACCCATATATCAGTGTTGGATCATAATCTTTTATATCTAGCCAGATGCGGTTAAAATTGCCAAACTTTTGATATGAAATAGCCCTAATTAGCGATGTTTCAGGATAGATTTTCATATCTGAGTCTAGCTGATTTTTCATCTCATCTAACTCTTTTGCTAAAGCTATATTTTGAAGTTTTATCTCATCATAACCCTCAAGTTGAGCTTCTAGCTTTTCTATGTGCTCTGCTTGAAAAAAGTGCTCCAAAAAGGCATCTTTAACTGAGTCTGTAATTTTATTGTAGGTTATATTTATGTTTTGCTGTATAGATAAAATTGGATTTTGTATATAATTAGAGTAGTATAGTGCAAAAGCGAAAACTCCTACTAGAAGTAAAAAGCCACCTAGCTTTTTACTCATTGCCAAATAGCTCGTGAAGCAAGTCTATCTCTTCTAAAACCTTACCAGTTCCCCTAGCAACCGCTAAAAGTGGTTCTTCAGATACATAAACAGGGATTTTTACTATATCTGATAGATATCTATCTAGCTGACGGATCAGTGCTCCACCACCCGTTAGCACAATGCCATTATTTACAATATCACCAGCTAAATCAGCAGGAGTTTGCTCAAGCACATCTTTTAGAGCTTCACTTATCTCTTTTAGTGGCTCTCTCATCGCCTCTCTTGCATCTTCGCTTGTTAGCTCTATGGTACTTAGCAGTCCCTCGATTTGGTCCCTTCCATTTACCACCATTTTTAACTCTTGGTCAAGTTTTACAGCGGTTCCTATATTGATCTTAATATCTTCAGCAACTCTCTCGCCAATGAGTAGGTTATACTTTTTTCTAACATAATGAATGATTGATTGGTCTATCTTATCTCCTGCGGTTCTAATGGACTTTGATAACACTAGCCCACCAAGCGAAACCACACCGATCTCAGTTGTTCCACCGCCAATGTCCACTATTAAGTTTCCTTGTGGTTCTCTTATGTCGATTCCCGCTCCAATAGCCGCAGCCATTGGTTCTTCTATGAGGTAAACCTCTCTAGCTCCAGCACTTAGAGCTGATTCTCTAACTGCTTTTCTCTCAACCTGAGTTAGTCCATAGGGTACACAGATGATGATCCTAGGGCTAATGAGCGAAGTTCTTCCATGAGCTTTTTCTATAAACTTTCTAATCATTTTTTCAGTTATATCAAAATCAGCAATAACACCATCTCTCATAGGGCGAATGGCTTTTATATTAACAGGAGTCTTCCCAACCATATCTTTTGCTTCATGCCCAACCGCTAAAACTTTTTGTTGAGCAAACTTTTCAGTTTTAACCGCCACAACCGATGGCTCATTTATAACAATACCTTTACCTTTTGATATGACTATAGTGTTTGCAGTTCCTAAGTCAATGGAGAGATCGTTTGAGAATAGTCCAATTAATTTATTAAAAATCATATATTACCTTTATGCACTCTTTTTTGAATTTTTTTTGATGTAAACAGGTGCTTCACCATCTTCTATAACTGCTTTTGTGATTAGCACCTCATAACCACTTTTCTCTGGAAGTTCATACATAATGTCTATAAGATTCTCCTCGAGTATGGCTCTAAGCCCTCTAGCTCCTGTTTTTCGCTTAAGTGCTTTTTGTGCTATGGCTCTTAGTGCATCGTCTTCAAAAGTTAGTTGCACATCATCAATTTTAAAAAGTTTTTTATACTGTTTTATTATGGAGTTTTTTGGCTCTTGCAAAATTCTTAGCATATCATCTTCACTTATCTCATTTAATGAAGCGATGATAGGGAGCCTTCCAACTAACTCAGGTATGAGTCCATAGCTTACTAGATCATCTGGTTCAACTTTGTCAAATCCTATTTTTTTCTCATCTTTAGATTTTTTTTCATGGGTAAATCCAAGTACATTTTGTCCCTCTTTGCGTTGCATAATCTTCTCAAGCCCATCAAATGCACCACCACAAATAAATAAAATATTTGTAGTATCTATAGCTATAAAGTCTTGATTTGGATGCTTTCTGCCACCTTTTGGCGGAATGTTTACAACTGAGCCTTCGATAATCTTTAGTAGTGCTTGTTGCACTCCCTCACCTGAAACATCTCTTGTGATGGAGCGGTTTTCGCTCATACGGGAGATTTTATCTATCTCGTCTATAAATACTATACCTTTTTGAGCTTTTGCTACATCTCCGCCTGATGCTTGAAGAAGTTTTGTAAGTATATTCTCAACATCCTCTCCAACATACCCAGCCTCTGTTAAGCTTGTCGCATCTGCTATGGCTAGTGGAACATTTAAAACCTTTGCTATGCTTTGAGCTATTAGGGTTTTTCCGCTACCTGTTGGGCCTATTAGAAGAATGTTAGATTTTGCTATATCTGTATCATCATCTTTTATATCTTTTGCTTTAAAGATTCTCTTATAGTGGTTATAAACAGCAATGCTAACTAATTTTCTAGCTCTCTCTTGTCCGATGATATAATCACCCAAAAAGCTATCTAGCTCTTTTGGAGTCATAAGCGGTTTGCTCTCATCAAACTCTATCGCTTCACTTTGGTTAAGCTCATCGCCAAACATAATTTTATATGCAGAGAGTACACAATTTTTACATATATATACACCATCTCCAGCTATAAGTGGGTTTGCTTCGCTCTCTTTAGCTCTACAAAAACTACAACTTCTATGTATCATATACTACTTTTCCTCTCATATGGTATCCCTCTTTTTGTCTTCAATACAAAATCACAAAGTGCTCTTACATGAAAATTTGAGCTAGATTCTAGCAACTCATTTGCTACATCTTTTAAGGCTCTACCTGCTTCAAAAAGCTCTTTGTAGGCATGTTTTATCTCATCTATCTCATCGCGATCTATGTTTCTTCTAAGTCCTGTTAAATTTAGCCCTCTAAGGGTTGCACGGTTGCCTTCAGCCATACAATATGGAGGTATATCTTGAGCCAATGCACTAGCACCAGCCACCATGGCATAACTTCCAACATGCACAAACTGATGGATCGGTGTCATTCCACCAATGACTACAAAATCTCCAAGCTCAACATGCCCAGCCAATGTTGCAGCATTTGCCAAAATACAATGATTTCCTATAATAACATCATGCCCTACATGCACATAACCCATCAAAAGATTGTGCGAACCGATAATAGTTTTTGCTCCACCACCTTTGGTTCCAGGGTTTAAAAGCGTAAATTCTCTAATAATATTATGATCACCAATAATAAGCTCAACATCCTCACCACTAAATTTTAGATCTTGTGGGATAGAGCCAATAACCGCATGGCTAAATATATGGTTATGTTTTCCTATGGTTGTTTTGCCATAGATTAAACTATTTTGTTCAATAATAGTTCCATCACCAATCACCGCATCTTTTGAGATAAAACAATAAGCTCCTATCTCGACATTTTCACCTATAATAGCACCATCTTCTATGATGGCTAGTTGAGAGATTTTACTCAAAATTTACCTTTTATTTATCAACTACCATAGCTTTTAGCTCAGCTTCAGATACCAAAACATCATCAACATAAGCTTCGCCTTTTAAAACCCAAATGGCACCTTTATTTTTTAAAACACTAACTCTATATTCGAGTCTATCACCAGGTTTTACAGGGTTTCTAAACTTTGCACCATCTATACTCATAAAGTAAACTACTTTTTTAGCAGCCTCCTCTTCGCTCATATCTCCCATACTTTTAAATGCCAAAATGCCACCAGCTTGTGCCATTCCCTCTAAGATCAAAACACCAGGGTAGATTGGATGATCTGGAAAATGCCCTTGAAAAACTTGATCGCCAATTGAGATATTTTTATATCCTACTAGGTTTTCATTTGGGTTTATGCTTGTAACTCTATCTAAAAGTAAAAATGGGTAACGATGAGGGATAATTTTTTGTATTTGTGTAACATCCATAACCATAATAAGCTGCACCTTAAATTTTTTTGGACATTTTATCTAAAATTATATTATATAATGATTAGCTTTTCTTTGGTGTCTTCATAAGTTTTAGCATCAAGATGCAAGGTTAGTTTCTCATCGCTTATCTCATCTAAGACTATTATAGGGCAAAGCGAATAGCTAGATTGTGTGATCTTTTCTCTTAAACTTAGTTCTTCTTCTATAGTTGGTGGGTGAAATATAAGCTCTTTTGTATTTTTGTAGTTTTTTTGTAGAGTTTTATTGAGTAAATCTATACTTATAAGCTTTATCTCATCACGGTTAAAGTAAGCCACACCACCACTAACAAACTCCACTCTACCCTCAGCTTTTTTTCTAGGAAGTGTTGAGTAAAAGAGTGCATAAGATGGCACAAGCTCTTTTTTTATATATGTTTTTAGATTAAAAAGTCTATAGTTTAAAAACTTCTCTTTTACTATTTTGTAACTTTTTTCTTCATCTTCTAGCTTATCTCTTAGAGTATAAAGCTCCAATCTTTGCTCAATGGAAGCTGGAAGAACTTGAGCACCAATGCTACTAAACATCTCATCCATTAGCTTATCTTGCGACTCTCTTTGCATACTAAGTCCATATATGCACCCGCAATAATCTTGTCTATAAAGCTGCTCCTCTTTGCTCACAATAGATTGCATTTGTGTTCCACCATCTGCTCTATAATCTATATAAACAAACTCCGCACCATAAGTTAAAGTGTAATTTTTTGCACTATCTACTAACTGCTCTTGAGATTTTAGTGGACTAACCAAAAGTGATGTTGTCACTTTTTTCTCGCCCATCTCTTTTGCTTTTTCAAAACTTCTAAGCAACCTTTTATCGAAGCATTTAGCACATCTTGCACCTTTTTCTCTCTCTAGTTCTAGCCCTCTAACAACCCCAAGCCAATCCTCAAAATCATACTCACCCTCAAGCAGCTCAATACCAAGTTTTTTGCAACTTCTTTTTACATCTAAAAGTCTTAGTTGGTACTCTGAATATGGGTGAATATTTGGATCATAAAAAAATCCCACAACTCTCTCTTGTGGGAAATCTTTTTGGATTTTTTGTAAAAAAAAGTGAGAATCTACACTGCAACAGATGTGAACTAGCATCTATTTTGTTTCTAGGATCTCTATTTTTTCTATACTATCTTGCATACGAATGCTATCTAAAACCTCAAAACTAGCACTATCATCTTCATCAATCGCACCAAAAACAGTGTGAACACCATCTAAATGTGGACAAGCTACAAAACATATGAAAAATTGGCTTCCGCCTGTGTCTCTACCAGCATGAGCCATTGATAGAGTACCTCTTCTATGAACCGATGTGTTATTATCGCACTCACACTCAATCGCCCAATCAGGTCCACCCGTACCACTTCCATAAGGGCAACCACCTTGTGCCATAAAACCTGGGATAACTCTGTGAAAATTAAGATCATCATAAAAACCGCTAGTTGCTAGATGTGCAAAGTTTGCAACAGTATTTGGAGCTTCATCACCAAATAGTCTTAGCCACATTTCACCCTTGTTTGTAGTGATTTTAGCCCATTTAGCTTTTGCTAACTCCTCTTCAGATAAGTCATACTTTTTTAGTTTTCTACCAAACATTTTTACCCTTTACTTGATATTTTTTTGAAATTATAGTTTAATTTAGTTTATGAAACCAACAACATATCTAAAAAATCTAACTCTAAAACAAGCAAACACCATAACCATTGTGGTTTTAATGTTTTTTACAATGTTTTTTGTTGGGCTACTCATTGATGAAATATATGTCGAATATGATAAAAATTTGACAAGCGAAACATCATTAGAGTTCCAAAAAAAAGAGCAAAAAAGCATACTTGTGCGAACAATTTTAGATATTGCCACATTAGCTTTTATTATTTTTGGGATATTTTTAGCACTAAACACTATGTTTAGCAAACTTTTACAAAATGATATTGATCGCTTTTTAAAGTTCTTTAACAAAGCCTCCAAAGGTGGTGCAAGACTGCAAAGTAGTGAGATATTTTTTCAAGATTTTAAACAGATGGTTGAGTATGCAAACGAGATGGTCTCAACCATAGATAAGCAAAAAACCTCACTAAAAGAGCTAAATCTTGGCCTAGAAGAGAGAGTTAGAAAAAAGACACAAAACCTCATAGAGCTAAATACCTCACTTAGGGAGCAAAAAAACTTCTCAGATGAGTTACTAAAAGCCCAAAGAGAGTTTTTAAGACACACTATTCACGAAACATCAACACCACTTAGTGTGATACTAACTTCACTAGATCTTTACACTATGAAACACCCAAAGGATAGACATTTAAGCAAGATAGAAGTGGCACTTAAAAATATGTTTAGCATATATGATGATCTTAGCTACCTCATCAAAAAAGATCACATAGAGTACAAAAAAAGAGAGATAAATCTGGGTCAATATGTAAGAAGTAGAGTCGATTTTTTTGATGAAGTTGCACATTTTTCACACCTTAGTTTTGAGCTAGATTATGAGGATATTTTCATACTCTTTAATGAAACAAAACTCCAACGCATAGTCGATAATACACTAAGTAATGCCATAAAGTACACCCTAGCAAAACAGATCATCAAAGTTGTGGTTAAAAAAGATGAAAATGAGGTGTTATTTGAGGTGAGTTCAAAGTCAAAAATCATAAAAGATAGCCAAAAAATCTTTGAAGCATACTATAGGGAAGAGTTTAGTAAAGAGGGTTTTGGCATTGGACTTGGGCTTGTTAAAAGCATTTGTGATGAGGAGGGAGTTGGGCTTAAGCTAAGTTCTAGCGATGAGCTTACATCTTTTGGTTACAAATTTCTTATGGTGGAGCCTAAGTGAAGATACTGCTTTTAGAAGATGAAGCGATGCTAAATGAGTCTATAAGCGAGTATTTAAGCTCAAAAGGACATAGAGTTGTTGGTTTTTTAGATGGAGTTGATGCGCTCAATGATCTTTTACAAAACTCTTATGATCTGCTCATTTTAGACATAACCGTGCCAAATCTTGATGGACTTAGCCTATTTGAGAAGCTTCAAGAGTTAAAGATCCACACTCCAACTATATATATTAGTGCATTAACCGACATTGAAGATATATCAAAAGCTTATGATTTGGGTTGTAGAGATTATCTTAAAAAGCCATTTCACTTAAAAGAGTTATCGCTTCGCATAGACAACATTAAGTTTCATCAAAACTCTCACCGCATAGAGATTAGGCTCTCAAAAAATTATAGCTACTCTCAAGAGAGAAGCGAACTATTATTTAACCACGAGGTGCAAATTCTCACAAAAAGACAATCACAAATCATCGATTTGTTATCTAGAAATAGAGGAAGGATAGTCGATTTTGAGCAGTTTCAAGAGCTTGTTTGGAGTGAGCAGTTAGTCGATAATGCAACAATGAGGGCGGAGATAAATAGGCTTAAAAAAAACCTAAGGGAGGATTTTATCATCAATGTTCGTGGCATGGGCTATATGATAGATAGAATCATTTAGCAAAGCTTTAAGTATGCTAAAAACTTACATAATAGTAGTAGTTAATTCACAACGATTTCTTCCATTTTGTTTTGCTCTATAGAGCATATCATCAGCACATCTAAGTAGTACTTCTGCGTCTAAACTCTCATCTGCGACGCAAGATGCAATACCAACGGATACACTAACAATATTAGAGACTTTTGAGCCACCATGTGGTATGTTAAGCGATTTTACACTCTCATTTAACATACAAGCAAAATCATAGCTATTATCTGCTGGGGTATCAAGTAAAAGTATACCAAACTCCTCGCCACCAAGCCTAAATATATAATCACTTGGACGCTTTAAATGCTCTTTTAATTTTATGGCAACTTCTCTTAGAGTTCTGTCTCCATCTAAGTGCCCATATGTGTCATTGTACTGTTTAAAAAAGTCTATATCTATCATCATAAAAGTTATGTAAGTTTTTGCTCTTATGGCTCTTTTTAGCTCTTTATCGTAGATTATGTTAAAGTATCTTCTATTATAAAGAGTAGTGAGCGAGTCTATATAGGTGATCTTCTCTAGCTCTTTTTTAGCCAATCTTAGTTTAGTTGTGGCAAAATAGAGCGAATGTTGGGATCTTTGTATGCTTTTAAATATATAATAAGCCGCCGCCAAAACTATAAGAACTAGCACTCCAAATATAAAAATCATCTTTTTTATAGTGTAGTCATACTCATCTAAAAAGTTGAGTCGATTTACTCTAGCACTATCAACTTTATATGATATCAGTTTATCTATGATAGCTAGAACATACTCCACTCTATCATCTAGCGAACTTAGATTTATCTTGCTAAATTCTATCTCACCATTTTCTAGTTTTTTTAGTATAACTAACAAAGATTCATTGAGTATTTGTATCTTTTTGGTAGCAAACTCCACATACTCTCTCTCTTGTTCTTGCTTGTAGTGTGAGGTGTATATGTGCCAATTTTTGTTTATGGTTTTTAGAGCATCATCTAAACTAAGAAGTGCTTGTGATGGCTCTATTTGTCCTCTTGTGGCTCTACTTAGAGTATTTAATATACCGCTTTGATAACTATCTTGCATAATGTTTAACTCACTTAGATGAACAAATGAGCCAAAATATAGCCTATCTAATTGCAATTTCATATTTTTTGTATGCACAAAACCGATCAGGGCTACAACAACCAACCCACTAGCCACTAGCACAAACAAAAAAATGAGTCTGTTTTTTAACTTTATTTTACTGATGGTTTCTACTATTTTCATACAAAAACAAAAGCAACAAAAGTACCATATAACAATTTTTTTGCTAAACTAGCTAAAAAATATCACACAAGGGAGCAAATGAGCAACATCTTAATTGCACTAGGAGCTATTGCTTTAGTTTTAATTCTAATCTACAACTCACTAGTTTCAAAGAAAAACCAAGTAGAAAATATCTTCGCAAGTGTTGATGCAATGCTTAAAAAAAGGTATGATCTCATCCCAAACATAGTAGCCTCACTTAGCAGATATATGCAACACGAAAAAGAGCTTTTAGAGAGAGTAACAGCCCTTAGAACAAGTGCTATAAAACCAGATATTAGCGACACTCAAAAGATTTCACTAGATAGCGAACTAAGCAAAATATTAGGCTCAATAATGGTTGCGGTTGAGAACTACCCAGATCTAAAAGCGAGTGAAAACATAATGCATCTGCAACTAACTCTAAATGAAGTTGAAGAGCAAATTTCAGCCGCTAGAAGAGCTTACAATCAAGCGGTAACAGATTACAACAATGCATTAGAAATGATTCCTACAAATTTTATGGCTTCGCTAATGCACTACACAAAAAAAGAGCTTTTCATCATCAATGAAAATGAACGAAAAAACATTAGCGTCAAAGAGCTTTTTAACTAAAAACTATGAGTAAAAAAATTGACCTAAATAGCTTCTATTATAATAATTTATCGGCTACTTTAAAAGGGCTAGAAGATAGACGAAAAAAATTAAGAGATAGGATTATTGTAGGTTTTATTATGCTTTTTTGTGTTGCTTTTATGGTTGGCATAAAGTATGATATTGTGCTTTTAACGCTCTTTTTTTCGATAATAATCAGTGCCATAACATATGGCTACATAACAAAAAACTACATTAGTGACTTTAAACAAAGCATCATAAAACCACTCATAGCCCAAATCGATGAGTCGCTTTTGCACCTATGCGACTCATTTATACCAGAGCAAACTTACAACAATTCAGCTCTTTTTCAAAGTGCTAATAGATACAGCGGGAATGATTTAATAAAAGGCAATATCGATGGTGTTGACGTTGAGTTTAGCCAAATTCATGCAGAGTCAGAACATATCGATAGAGATGGAAAACGAAGCTACTCAACTATATTTAAAGGACTATTTTTCATAGCAAAATTTAACAAAAGTTTTAAGGGCAGAACCTTAGTTTTACCAGATCGCATTGAGGGCATTTTTGGCAACAACATAGCTCACTTTTTACAGTCAAAAAACTTCTCAAAAGATGAACTTGTAAAAATGGACGATGTGGAGTTTGAGAAAAAGTTTGTAGTATATGCTTCTAGCCAGATTGAAGCTAGGTACATTCTCTCACATTCGCTTATGAAAAATATAACCAATCTTAGCAATAAAACCAAAAGAAACATACATATATCTTTTGTAAACAGCCACATCTATATAGCAATATCTTATGCAAATGAGATCTTTAGACCAACAATTTTTAAATCTCTTTTTGATTTTAGTGTAGCAAGAGAGTATATTGAAGTTTTAGCTCTTTTAGCAAACATCACAAAAGAGTTAAAACTCAACCAAAAGTTGTGGCTATGAATGAACAGATAAGAAAATTGACATTTTTCAATAAACTTAGAGATGATGAGATGCTATTATTGCAATCTATATCTAAAATATCAAAACACCCAAAAGGTTCAGTGCTCTATTATGAAAGCGATATTAAAGATAAGATATTTTTTCTAGTCGAAGGGCTTTTGAAGGTTTATAAAGTAGACAAACATGATAATGAGATATTTTTGTATCACATCTACAAAAACTCACTTATCTCTGAGCTAACAACCATTGAAGATGGCTCTATTCACTGTTTATCAAATACCGAATTTATGGAAGATAGCATAGTTTTAGAGATAGATTTTAGTGCTTTTAGGGATAATTTTTTAGCTACAAACATACTAAATAATGAGTTTATAAACGAGATACTAGCTAAAACTATGCAGCTTCATTGTGTTGTAAATAGAGAGTTAGTTTTAGATGCAACTGCAAAGGTTGCTTTTATGCTTTGTGATGATTTAGCTATGTTTAATTCACTAAAAAGACATGAGGTATCATTTATGCTTCACATTCAGCCAGAGACTCTAAGCAGGGTTTTGAGCAAGTTAAAAAGGGAAGCTATTATAGATATTCAAAGCCACAACAATATAGTGGTTTTAGATAGAGATAAACTAAAAGCGATTTATAGGGGCGAGTGATGCTTAGAATAAATAAAATTAGTACAAAAATAAAAATACTTGGTGGGCTTTTAATCTTTTTAATGTTAAGTGTCATTAGTATAACAATCTACCTAAATGAACAAAATAAACATGATGCTTTTATCATAAACATAGCTGGAAAAGAGCGAATGCTAAGCCAAAAGATTACAAAAAATATATTTTATATATTTCATAACAAAAACGAGAGCCTAGATGAGCTAAGAGATGCCGCCAAAGAGTTTGCCACAAATCTTGATGCACTAAAAAATGGTAGCTCTCAAAGAGGTATCATAAAAGCTACACAACCACAAATCATAAATCAACTAGGAGCCCTAAGCGATGAATGGAACACATTTTTTAAGCTCGTTAGTGAATTTGAAGATACCTACTTAATAGATGATACTAAAACTAAAAAAATAGTAGATAAGATCTATGCAAAAAATATAACTTTTTTAAATAGCATAGACAATCTAGTCACAATGTACACAAATCACAGCGAAACAAAGACGGAGTTTATTAGAACATTTCAGTACCTCTCAGCTTTTATTATGCTGCTTGTTTTTACATACTCACTGCTTAAATTAAAATCAATAGAATCAAATGTCGATGCTTTTATGCACTACTCAAAAATGCTAACTCAAAGCAAAGATTTAGCCGACATAACACCCATACAACTAGGTGAAGAAAATGAGGATGAGCTAGTTGAGGTTGGTGGAGCATTAAATAGTTTCATACAAAAAGTGAGCTTAGCGGTAGAGTGTTCAAACGAAGCACTAAAACAATCCCAAGAAGCTTCTGGTAAACTAGAGGAGTTAGCAGGAGAGTTTGACTCGATACTTTATGAATTAAACGACAAAACAAAAAGCCAAAAACATCTAAGCAATAGCGAAGATATGGTTATAGAATCTAGTGAGAACCTCATCTTATCAACAAAAAAACTCTCAAAACTAAAGCAAGAGCTAGAGGAGCTAATTGCAAGTTGCAAAAATATCAATTAAGATAAAAATACTCTTAAATTCAAACACTAATGCTTTGACTTAAGTCATAGCTTTAAAAATTCCTAAAAGATAACATATCGTCGTTAATGGACACATTAATACCATGAGTACACAAGCTTTAATAGGCTTAAATTATCATATAGGAGAAAATATGTCACTTTCAAGAAGAGAGTTTCTTAAAAGTTCCGCAGCTGCGAGTGCCGCAGCAGCCATTGGCATGAGTGTTCCAGCGGAGCTAGAGGCAGCTTCTGCTGAGGCTCAAGATGGTTGGAGATGGGATAAGGCAGCTTGTCGTTTCTGTGGAACAGGTTGTGGTATTATGATGGCAACTAAAAATGGGAAAATAGTTGCCGTAAAGGGTGACCCAGCTGCACCAGTTAATCGTGGGCTAAACTGTATCAAGGGTTATTTTAATGCAAAAATAATGTATGGAGCCGATAGGCTAACTCAACCGCTTCTAAGGGTTGATGCAAATGGAAACTTCGACAAAAAAGGTAAGTTTGCACCTATCTCTTGGCAAAGAGCTTTTGATGAGATGGAAAAACATATCAAGATAGCTCTAAAATCGGGCGGCCCTGAAGCTGTTGGTGTCTTTGCAAGTGGGCAATATACCATTATGGAAGGTTATGCTGCTTCTAAACTAATGAGGGGTGGTTTTAGATCAAATGCATTTGATCCAAATGCAAGACACTGTATGGCTAGTGCGGTTGTTGGGTTTTACCAAACTTTTGGTGTAGATGAGCCTAGTGGATGTTATGATGATATAGAGCTAACAGATACCATCGTTTCTTGGGGCTCAAATATGGCAGAGATGCACCCGATCCTTTGGTCAAGGGTAACAGATAGAAAACTAAGCGATCCTGATCGTGTTAAAGTTGTATCTATCCAAACATACACACATAGAACTTCAGATATTGCCGATATTGAGATCATTTTCACACCAAATACAGACTTAGCCATCTGGAACTATATAGCTAGAGAGATAGTTTTTAGAGATGATGCTGAGAAAATTATAGATTGGGATTTTGTAAAAAAACATATGGTTTTTGCAGCAGGTCCTGTAAATATTGGTTATGGGCTAAGAAGAGATAGTGATAAATCCATAAAAGAGGGCAAGTACACACCACTTGAGATGGAGACAATAAGCAAAGAGATGAGCAAAGTTATCTCTAAAAAAGAGGCTCCATCACTTGAACCATATGGTTACAAAGCTGGTGATACTATGAAAAACATAGAGGGAACCCTAGCTCACTGGGAGATAAGCTTTGAGGATTATAAAAAATCACTTGAGCCTTATACACTTGATTATGTAGCTTCTATCTCAAAAGGTAACCCTGATGAACCTATAGATGAGTTTAAAGACAAACTTCAAGCTTTAGCAAATCTATACATAGAAAAAGGTAGAAAAGTTGTGAGCTTTTGGACTATGGGGATGAATCAACATACTCGTGGAACTTGGGTAAATACACTATCTTACAATGTTCACTTTATGTTAAATAAACAAGCAGTTCCAGGTTCTGGTGCATTTAGTTTAACAGGACAACCATCAGCTTGTGGTACCGCTAGAGAGGTTGGAACATTTACTCATAGACTACCAGCTGATTTGATGATAGAAAATCCAGAACATAGAACTCTAACAGAGAAAAAATGGAACATCCCAGAGGGGATCATAAACCCTGTTGGTGTACAACATATTATGAAAATTCATCGCGACATCGAAGATGGGCTTATAAAATTTGCTTGGGTAAATGTTTGCAACCCTTACCAAGACTCAGCGAGTGCAACTCACTGGATAAACGCAGCTAGAGAGATGGATAACTTTATAGTAACTAGCGATGGATACCCTGGTATCTCTGCTAAAGTTTCAGATCTTATCTTGCCATCTGCTATGATTTATGAAAAATGGGGCGGATATGGAAATGCTGAGCGAAGAACACAACTTTGGAGACAACAAGTTATACCTGTTGGTGATGCTATGAGTGATACTTGGCAATGGGTAGAGCTATCTAAACGCTTTAAAGTAAAAGATGTTTGGGGAGAGTATGCACCATCTGGACCTAGAAAAGAAAAACTCCCTAGTATGATAGAAAAAGCAAAAGCTATGGGCTATAGTGAAGATAGTACTATGTTTGACATACTTTTTGCAAATGACATAGCAAAATCATACAAATATGATCAAAATGATCCTATACAAAGAGGTTATGACAACACTGAGGCTGCGGGTGATGCTAGAAATGTTATAGGAAGTGATGGCAAAGTATTTAATGGATATGGCTTTTTTATACAAAAGTATCTATTTGAAGAGTATGCTTCATTCACCCGTGGACATGGGCATGACTTAGCTCCTTTTGATATGTACCATAAAGTTAGAGGACTTAGATGGCCTGTTGTTGATGGTAAAGAGACTCAGTGGAGATTTAACACAAAATATGACCCTTATGCAGCAAAAGCAGCAAAAGGAACTGATGCTACTCATGCATTTTATGGAAAACTAGCAAAAGCTCTTATGCAAGGTAATTTAAAAGGCATAACAGATAAAGATGGCAAACCAAAACCACTACCAAATAAAGCTAAAATTTTTGCAAGACCATATATGGATCCACCAGAGATGCCAGATAGTAACTACGATACTTGGTTGTGTACTGGTAGGGTTTTAGAGCATTGGCATAGTGGAACTATGACTATGAGGGTTCCTGAGCTTTATCGTGCGGTTCCTGAAGCACTTTGTTACATTCATCCAAAACATGCCGAAGAAAAAGGGCTAAAACAAGGTGAACTATGCTGGGTTGAATCAAGAAGAGGTAAAATAAAAGCTAGAGTTGAAACAAGAGGAAGAAACAGACCACCTAGAGGACTTGTTTTTGTACCTTGGTTTGATGAGAAGGTTTTTATAAACAAAGTTTGTCTTGATGCAACTTGTCCAATGTCTAAACAAACAGACTATAAAAAATGTGCAGTTAAGCTTTACAAAGCATAAATAGAGGGAGTGAAGAACCACTTTTAGCCATGAAAAATAAAAAAGAGCAAGATAGAAGAAAATTTATACTAGGCATTGCAAGAAGTGCTGGTATTGCGACACTTGGTGGTTTTGTTTGGAGTGCTTATCTAAATGAAGCAAAAGCATCACCACTAGTGCTTCGCCCACCAGCTGCTATAGCTGAGGATGATTTTCTTCGCACATGTATTAAGTGTGGGCTTTGTGTTGAGGCTTGTCCATACGATACGCTCATTCTTGCAAAAGCAGGTGATAATAAGCCAATAGGAACACCATATTTTATACCAAGAGATATTCCATGTTATATGTGTCCAGATATACCTTGTGTGCCTGTTTGTCCATCTGGTGCACTAGATGAAGCTAGTGTCACAACAGATGATAAACTAAATATCAATATAGCTAGAATGGGATTAGCGGTTGTGAATAAAGAGAGCTGTATCGCTTTTTGGGGTATTCAGTGTGATGCTTGTTATAGAGCTTGTCCGATTTTAGGAGAAGCTATAAGTATTGAATATTCTAAAAATGATAGAACTGGAAAACATGCCTTTTTAACCCCTGTTGTTCATGCTGATGCTTGTACAGGGTGTGGGTTATGCGAAAAGGCTTGTGTAACCCAAAAAGCAGCTATCTTTGTACTTCCAAGAGAGGTCTCTATGGGTAAAGTGGGAGATTATTACATCAAAGGCTGGGATGAGGCTGATGAGAAAAGATTGCAAAATGCCAGTGAGATAAAAACCAAAACAGACATCAGTAAAAAGAGTGCTGTTGATTCGCTAAATAGCGATATGGAGTTTTAAGATGAGAAGATTGTGGAAAAAATATAGATACCTATTTTTTAGAAGAACAACTCAACTAGCCATACTCTTTTTATATTTTGGAGCAAATGCTTGGGGATGGAGTTTACTTATGGGTAACCTTAGTTCATCATCCATCTTGGGTAAAATCCCACTTAGCGATCCATATGCGGTTTTACAGATGTTTGTGGCGGGGGCTGCGATCTCATTAGATATTGCACTTGGTGCTTTAATCATTGTTATATTTTATATGATAGTTGGTGGTAGAGCGTTTTGTAGCTGGGTTTGTCCAATAAACCTAGTAACAGATGCAGCTGCGATGCTTAGAAGAAAAATAGGCGTTGAGAATTTTTCTAAAAAACAACCAGCAACTAGAGCTATAAGATACTGGGTTTTAGCACTTAGTCTTATCATCTCATTTGTTATGGGCATTGCCGCTTTTGAGTTTATATCACCCATCTCTATGCTACATCGTGGTATAGTTTTTGGCGTTGGCTTTGGCTGGGCTGCGATGCTTGTTATATTTTTATTTGATTTGCTAATCCTAAAAAATGGCTGGTGTGGGCATGTGTGTCCACTTGGTGGATTTTATTCACTAGTTGGAAAATATAGCTTAGTTAGAGTCTATCATACACAAGAAAACTGCACCGAATGCATGAAGTGTAAAGCTATTTGTCCAGAACAACAAGTTTTATATATGATAGGAAAACAGAGTATGTCAGTTAACTCTGGTGCTTGTACAAATTGTGCAAGATGTATAGAGGTTTGTGATGATGACGCACTAGGATTTTCCATAAGAAAACTATCAAACGAGGGAGAAAAATAATGAAAACAGTAGTAAAAACGCTCATGAGTGTGGCTCTAGCTACATTTTTAATGAGTGGTTGTACACCGCAAGAGAGTGCTAAAGCAAAAGGTATCGATAAGCCAACTCCAACTTTATCAGAGGAGTCACTAGGGCTTAGAAAAACTGATATTTATAGTGAAAATACAACGGTTGCGAACAAAACCGAGTATAACACTGCTCAGCCAACAACAAGTACGAGGCTTCAAAGAGCATTTCAAGATGCACCGCCTATGATACCTCATGATGTAACAGGGCTTATACCTATAAAAGCAGGTGATAATAGATGTACAACTTGCCATATGCCAGATATGGCAGCAGCAGTTGGTGCCACTCCGATTCCTGTTTCACACTTTACAGACTTTAGACCAAGAGAGTACTTTGATAAACAAGGTAACCCTATAAACCCTGTAAATAACTATAAAAATGAGACAAAAATAGTTAAAACAGATGTATTGCAAAATGCAAGATTTAACTGTACACAGTGCCATGCACCGCAATCTCAAGGTAACCTTGCGGTTGAGAATACTTTTGAGCCAGATTATGTTAGTAAAGATGGAAAAAGTAGATCTAGTTGGAATGAGAATGAGTACACAAGACATCTTGATACCGTAATAGGTGGTCCTAGTTTTGTAACCGAAGATGACATCGCCAACAAAAACTCAAAAGCTGGACACTAAAGATTTATGAAAAGAGATAAAAGGGAGTTGCTTAGCTCCTTTATCTCTAAAGTTAGAGATAAAGAGAAGCCTCATTTAACTCGTCCGCCATACTTTGAAGATGAGGAGCTTTTTTTTAAAAATTGCTCGGATTGTGATTGGCTTTGTGCAAAAGTTTGTGAAACAAATGTCATAAAAATTACACAAGATGGCACACCTTATCTTGATTTTTCACAAAATGGTTGTACTTATTGTGATGAGTGTGCTAAAATCTGCCCTAGCGAAGTGCTAAAATTAGAACACAAAAAGCAAATAGGTGCTAAAATATACATAAATAAAAGCAAATGTCTTAGCTGGGATCACACGATGTGCTTTTCATGTAAAGATCCATGTTTAGATGATGCCATAGATTTTCAAGCACTATTTATGCCCATCATCAACCAAAAATGCACAAGTTGTGGTTTTTGCATAAGCAGATGCCCAAGCGATGCAATAGTAGTTGAGGTTTTTTAGTATGAAATATATACTTATTTTTTTATTAACTCTTTTTTCTCTAAGTGCTACGCCCCTAAAGATGCCAAATGAGAGCTTAAAATCAAGCGGAGCAGTAGTCGATATGCTTCTTCGTGGCAATATTTTGTATGTAGCGACAGATGCGAGTTGTGTTGATCTGTTTGATTATAAAAAAAAAGAGCTAATAAAAAAGATAGAACTAAGCAAGATTACCGATTTTGCAGGTGATGAGATGGACTCAAAGGTTTATGGAGTCGATGAGCTTGATGGTGAGCTTTTGATACTCTCTCAAGATGAGCAGGGTTTTAGGCGACTAGATATATATAAAAATGGTAAACTTTTGCATATATTTGATCAAAAAGATATGCTAAGCATTGCAAAAGCTAAGTTTTTAGATAAAGATAACATCATATTTTCAAACTTAGGAAATGAGCTATTTTCTTATAACATAGCAAAAAAAAGCTACAACTTCTCTACACAAGTTTCCCATGGTCGCTTTTCTGATTTTTGTATAAATGAAAAAAAAGATACCATAGTTATAGCAGATGAGAGCGGGGAGCTAAAACTACACAACACTCAAAGTGGTAAACTCATAAAAAAACTAAGTGGCAAAAACTTAGATAATGTTTTTGAAGTAGATTGTAAAAACTCTACCATAGCAACCGCAGGGCAAGATAGAAAAATGGTAGTCTACAAAGGCGGGGATGCCTACATAAAAGAGTCTGGATTTTTGGTCTATAGCGTAGCTCTATCACCAAGTGCAAGGTATGCCATCTACTCAAGCGATGAGCAAAATAATGCAACTCTTATAGATCTAGGCACAAAAAAGAGCATTGCAATATTAGGAGATAACAAGATGAATATAACAAAAATGCTATTTGTAAGCGAAAAAGAGCTAATCATCGCAAATGATAGCGACACTATAAACATATATAAACTAGGAGAATAATATGAACATTTCAAGTATAGTAGTGCAAACTTTGCCAAAATATCTAGATGAGGTTATACAAAACTTAAAAAATAGCGGGGTGTGTGATTATCATCTACACGATGAAAAAGGTCGCATAATAGTTACCATTGAGGCCGATAGTGTGGCTGGTGAACTTGAGAAACTAAAAGTTATAGAAGCAGTGCCGCATGTCATAACAGCCGATATGCAAATGAGCTACAGTGAAGATGAACTAGATAGACATATGGAGGTCATCGCTAGTGGCGATGCGGTTCCAAAAATGCTAAATGATGATACAATTAAAGCTGAAAATATCACATATAGTGGAGATCTAAAAAAAAGAGAAGATCTAGTTAGCTTTGCCAAAAAATTTGATGAGATAAAAAGGTAAGTTTTGGAAGTTATATTTAGGGCTCACATAAAAAAAGCCGCGAACCAACTAGGTTATGAGATAGTCCTTAGTGATAGCATAAGCGGCGAAAGCATTGTTTGTAGCGATGTTAGAGATTTTTCTACTAAAATTGAGCAGATGGGACTAGCTTACAAAGGCACTATAGATCAAGTTATTTGGAGTAAAGATGATGATTTGCATCCACTCATACTAGATAACATTCGCTTAGAGATGATGCACGAAGAACAAGAGATAAAAGGCGAAAGTTGATAAAAGAGGCTAAAGTTTTACATACCAATAGGTACCTAACCCAAGATGAGATTGGGGAAAATTTAGATGGAGTTGAGTATATCATCATGGCTCAACCAGCACCGCAAAAATTTAGCCAAACTCCCATACATTTTACTATCTTTTTAAATACTAAAGATAGCCTAGATGAGCATATAGCACAGATGGTTTTTGAAAAACTATTAAGCGAACATAACATCTCTAACCCGCAAGAGATTATGGCAAAACTAAATGGTGTGGGTTTTGGAATTACTGCTCAAAGTAGCCATATGCCACTGCTTTTAATAGACCCGCAAGATATTTTTAGCATACCACATACTAAAATGTTTGTGTATGATTTTTTAGCAGATGCTAGTGGCTATGATGAGGTAAAAGAACATCAACTAACAGGCTGGAGCTATATAAAAAACTAGCCTAATAGTTATGCTTTTGCTCTAAAAATCTCCTAAGTATGATCATAGCGGAGATAGAATCGATCCTTCCATCTTTGATCTGTTTCATTTCACCTTTCATAAGCTCTTGTGCCTCTAGTGATGAATATGACTCATCTTGCAAATGCACCTCGCCATTAAAATCAACTAACTTTAAAAAGTGCTCGACTCTTCGCCTCATCTCATCTTCCACGCTCCCACCCATAGCCAAACCAACAACTAAAATCCTCACATCCCACTCAAGAAGTGTTTTTTTTACCTCATCGGCGGCCTGATTGCGATTTTTTCTTATGATAGCTTTTAGCGGGGTTATGACCTCTTTATGAGAGCCAATAGCCAAACCTATGCGTTTTAGTCCAAGATCTAGTGCTAAAATACTCATTTGCCCAAACAAAAAGAGCCAAACATTTTATCTAGCATCTCATCATTATCGTAACTTTTAGTGATGGAAGTTAGCGATTTTATAGCCCCTAAAAGTGAGTGTGAAAAGAGCTCTAGCTCGTGAAATTCAAGATGCTCATATGAGTCATCTATCTGCTCTATGGTGCTTTTTATCGCCTCGATTTGTCTTGTAGATATAAGCATAATCTCATCAGAGTTATTTGATATGTTCATAATGGACTCTAATTGATCTAAAAGCTTAGCGACTCCATCTTTTATGTTGAGCTCTATATCAAAAGTTATCTTATTTGAGTGGAGTTTTTGTGGTAAGTCTATCTTGTTTTTTATGAAGATTTTTTGCTTTGATGAGCTTTGTAAAAGCTCTAAAAGCACTTCATCTTCATAGTCGAACTCTCTTGAGCTATCAAAAAGAGCTATGATGATGTCACACTCTTTTATCGCCTCAACACTTCTGTGTATGCCAATTTGCTCAATAGCATCACTAGCATCTCTAATCCCAGCTGTATCGACTATTCGCACTAGATGTGAGCCAACTCTTAACTGCTCTTCTATGGTGTCTCTTGTGGTTCCTGCTATGTCACTAACTATGGCTCTATCATAGCTAAGCAGTGCGTTTAAGAGTGAGCTTTTACCGACATTTGGTTTGCCAACTATTGCAACTCTAAAACCCTGCATAAGCCCCTCACGGGCCAAAGAAGCCCTTAGAGTTTTGTTTAGTTTTGTTGAGAGATTTTTTAGTTTTTGCTCTATCTGATGGACTATGTCGCTTGGCAAATCCTCTTCTGCATAATCAATCACAACTTCACTATGAGCGAGCATTAGCAAAAGCTCATCTCTTATGCTATCTACAAATTCACCTAGTTCGCCCTTTAGTTGAGTGGCTAGTATCTTTTGAGCATCAACACTCTTTGCCTCAATAAGTGCTGCGATAGCTTCGGCTTTACTAAGATCTATGCGGTTATTTAAAAAAGCTCTTTTACTAAACTCACCAGCATTTGCAACTCTAGCACCAAAAGATAAAACGGCATTTAGTATGGAAGTAGCGACTATATAGCCTCCATGACACTGGATCTCTACTATATCTTCACCACTAAAAGAGTGTGGAGCTTTGAAGTAGATAACTATCGCTTCATCTAAAAGTGAGCCATCTTTATCATAAATGTTGCAAAGTTTTGCATATCTTGGAGTTAGTGCTATCTGGTTTGTTAGTTTTTTAGCAATTTCAAGGGAATTGGCACCACTTATGCGAACAATAGCAATAGAGCCTATGCCATTTGCAGTGGCAATTGCACAGATGGTATCTTCTAGCATAATCTAAAGTGAGTAGTTTTCGTTAATGATGATATATTTTAACCCATCTTTTGTAGTTCTTATGGCTACATATTTGTATGGGTATCTATCTCTTAACTCTTTAAGAGCTATTTGGATCAGCACGCCATCTAGGGTTTTTGTTTGAGCTCTACCATCTCTATCTACACTCTCATAAACACTTTGTAGATATTTAGAGACACTTTGTTCTTGATTTTTCAAAAACTCTGCTATCTCTAGCCTTACCCCAAAGTCATAATTTGAGCTAACCCAGTTAAAAATCATATATGATAGTGCTTTGTATCTATACCCCTCTTTTCCTATAAGAAGTGCGGCATCTTCACCGTTAAACTCAAAAAGTAGAGTTTTTTCATCATATTTGCTAACCATAATTCTATCTATATTGAAGCAAGATCTATCAAAAAGAGCATTGATCTTTAACTCGATCTCT
>JACDJC010000954.1_pt1 | contig 28855 bp, 22 predicted proteins | sample 7454191 | NCBI WGS metagenome assembly JACDJC01 (sample SAMN14253291, study PRJNA609438) | sludge metagenome | isolation source: sludge after 25d culture with pyrite and EDTA | collected 2018-12-20 | reverse complement strand
GGCATCATTCTGGTAGCCATCGAAAAAGGAACCTTAACCACGCAAGGGGACGGTTGGATTCAGCTGCTGGGCATTGGACTGCTGGTTCTGGCCAACTTTGCCTCGGGATATGGCAACGTGCTGGTGAGTCGGGAGGCGGGGGGCGATATTCCCCGCGTGGCTCTAAATTCTATTCAACTGTCTATGGGCGGACTGGCCCTGTTTGTGGTGTCGCTGTTTGTAGAACCTTTCAGTGGCTTCATTTTTCCGGCCCCTTTTTATGCTGCCTGGCTGTGGCTCAGCTTTTTATCGGCGGCGGCCTTTACCATCTGGTTTCTGCTGCTTCAGCGTCCGGGCGTGATGGTTTCCGACCTCAACATCTGGAAATTTATTATCCCGGTTTTTGGTGCCATCCTGAGCTGGCTGCTCATTCCTGATGAACACCCTACCTGGATACAATTGGGGGGTATGTTGCTGATCGTGGTCTCGATGCTGGTGTTTAACCGGCAGAACAGAAAGGGAAGTAAGAATCACTCCCCCATATCCGAAATATAAAAGTAGAACACCGAACCCTGTCCCGGTTGTGAGTGAATGGCAATTTGCCCACCCAGTTTGGCAAGGATATTTTTTACGATACTCAGGCCCAGTCCCATCCCGCCATAGAGCATTTGGCCGGAGTTCTCTACCTTGCGAAAAGGTTCAAAAATGTATTTCTGGTCTTCCTTTTCGATGCCGATGCCGGTATCCTCCACGTAGAACAGAACGGCTGCGGGCGGGAAATCTTTTGTAGGAAAAGCAGGTAGAAAGTGAAGCTTTTGAGTATCGCTCAACATCCTCACACCCAACTTAACATGCCCTTCGGTGGTGAATTTAAGCGCATTGTTCAACAGGTTAATGATGACCTGCCGCAGCCGGTGTTTGTCGCTGACAACCACATGGTGCTTCATCTCAGGGGGAATATCCAGCAACAGCTCCACCTGTTTGGTATGGTCCACCTCGAAGGTTACCGATTTCACAATCTCATTAAGAAAGTCCTCCACCACAATTTCACCGAATGTAAGTACCAACTGCCCTGTTTCGATGCGGCTGATGTCGATGATGTCGTTGATCAGGTTCAGGAGGTTTTCGCTGGAGCTTTGAATCATCTTAACAAAATCGTGGCGTTCGGCTTCACTAAAATGTTCAATGGCCAAAAGAGACGAGAAGCCGACAATGGCATTCATAGGGGTACGAATTTCGTGCGACAGGTTGGCCAGAAAGGCTGTTTTTAAGTGGTCCGACTCTTCGGCTTTTTGCTTGGCCAGCTCAAGATCGGAGGTTCGCTGTACCACCAGTTCTTCCAAATAGTTACGGTGAAGCTCCAGCTCATTTTTTTGAGCCATCACCCGTTGCTGGCTTGCCTCAAGCTCCTCGTTGGCCAATTTCAATTTGTCGGTTCGCCGTTGCACCATTTTCACCAGCAATCGTTTTTGTCGCTGCAAAAACCGGGTTCTAAACCATAGAGCCAGAACAATTAACAGAACCGAGCCCATCACCATAAGCCATATAAACCAACTCCGATAATAAAATGGAGTGGAGATTAGGATGTCCACATAATCGCCTTTGTGGTTCCACACACCATGATTATTGGCCCCTTTTACATGCAAACGATAGCGCCCCGGCTCCAGGTTGGAATAGCTTATGGTATGAAAAACGGTAGCATTCGACCATTTTTTATCATAACCCTCGAGCTTCCAGGCCATTTTGTTTTTAAAGGAATTGCTGAAGTTCAGCACCGACGCGTTGAAATATATCAACTCACGATTGTGAGGAATGGTTACACTATTATGTATAACCGGTTCCACATCGGGCAAACTAACCCCTCCCACCTTTACTCTTATACTGCCGGTGGCGTAATTGGTGATAAAAACAGGAGGTATATAATTGTTAAGCTTCACTTTTTGAGGATGGAACCACACATAACCATCCTTACCTCCCATATAGATGCGTCCCTCACTGGTTTGGTGCAGGGAGCGCTCGTTAAACCCATTGCAATATATGCCGTCGTCGCGATCAAATTCATTGAGCGAATCTTTTTCAACATTCAACCTGCATACACCATAATCGGTAGATACCCATAAATTATTGTCGTGGCCCAATTTAACCGCATAGGTGTTTCCTGCCAGAGTACTTTTAGCATACCGGTTGTTCAGTGTAGAATCCACCTCATCCAAAAAGAGCAACCCGCTTCCAAGTGTAGCCATCCATAGTCGTCCGGTACTGTCTATTTCCATACTCAGGATGTGATTGTTTAAAATGGGATTTTTATCGGTACTTTCTATGGCTGTCGAGATCAGCTTATATTGGCCTGTGGCTATGTCCAGATGTATGAGCCATGAATTCCGGGTGCCTATCCAGCATGATTTATTGTCAGCCGGGAGAGTGATGTCTGTTACATCCAGGGTTTGCAGTCCCCACTCATCCAGGGGGAAAGGATATACCTTATAGTCGTGGGAAGCGGTTTCGAAAACAACCACCCCTTTTTCGGTGGCCAGCCACAGAATATTCTCATCTGCTGCATAAAGCGAAGATATACGATTGAGGCTTGAGAGGGATAGGTCGTCGTGTTCGAAAAACAACCACTCCCTGGTGTTGTTTCTTAAATTATATTTAAGCAATCCGTTGGAGGTAGAAAAAAACAGAGTGCCATCACGCGCCTCCCATCCATCGGTTACATGGTTAATATCGTTGTTTAAGTTGGGGATTAAAATTTTAACCGGCTGTTTAGCGCTTGTTTTTTTTCTAAATAAGCCGGTAGAGGTCCAATACCATAAGCTATTTTGAGCGTCTTCCAGAATAAAACGGACCGACTGATCGCCTGCTTCCCCACTATTTGATACTTCATGCCACTGAAAAAGAAGTCTTTCGGAATCCACAGTGGTTAACCCGCCTTGCGTAGCCACCATCAATAAGGGTTGTTGAGGATAAAACAGAAGATCGTTAATATTTTCGTTAACCAGACTCTGATTTAGAGTGCCCCCCGATTTACTAAAATGCTTAATTTCCTTTGATTTACTATTCCACGAAAAAAGTCCTTTATTTCGGGTGCCTATCCATATCAAGCCCTCCTTGCTGATTGCCAGACGGGTGATATCGGTGATTTCATGTGAGAGTTTTATTCTCTGAGGCTGAAAACTTTCGGGGTCCCAATACCACAGGTGGTTGTTTGTGGCAATGACCACCCGGCCCGAAGGCAGGCTCAAAAAGTCTTTAAACCAGTTTTCCAATCCTTTGGCGCCTAAAAAACCGGCTGTATGGTAAAGCACTTCCCCATTTTCGGAAAGCACAAAAAAGCCCCGGGAAGTACCCGCCAGCATACGATCGTTATGACGCCACAACCTAAATACCTCAAGATTTCGGTCCATCGCAGGATGATGCACGGGGGTGGTAATTGCGCTGTCGCCCTCAAAATGAACCAAAAAGAGTCCTTTCGAGCGGGTTCCTGCCACCAGGGTGCTGTCGTTGAGTCTGTTAATGGCAACTATATGAGTAAGATAGTCTTTTTTATGACCATCATAAAAACTGAGGAACCAGGGTTTGAAGGAGGTGGTGGCATGATCGAAACGGTTAATGCCACCAAAGGCGGTACCCACCCACATGGCACTGCTGTCGGGCTCCCCAAATAGTGAAGTGATGTGGTTGCTGCTGATGGCGGTGGAATCTTCATCGTCTTTTTGAAAAATCACATATGAAACACCATCCCACCTGTAAAGTCCGTCGGGTGTCCCCATCCATACAAATCCCCTATAATCGCTGCTGATCACCTTTATATTGGCCTGCTTCAGTCCTCTTTCGGGGGTAAGATGTTCGAAAAAGAGGTTGTTCTGAGTCCGACCAGACAATGGAAGCAAGCCCATCACAAAAAAAACAAACAGGAGTCTTGTCTTTCCGGCGAAGCAATTAAATTCTTTTTGAGTTTGTACCATCATATACGATGATTTGGTTCCCTGCCAGGTTTTCCACTTTTCTGCTTATCTGCAAAAAGTTTCTCGGTTCTGCCCTGTTCAGTCCTTGCTTTAATGCGCGCTCTATTTCAGGATTAACCCATTTCCACAACTGTAATGCCGGCCCCTCCAAAGCGTATATCTTCATCGTAATAACGATTTACAAAAGGGAGGGTATTAATTTGCTGACGTATCATCCTACGCAAAATCCCATCCCCTTTGCCATGCAGTATTTTTACAGTTCCGGCGCCGCACAGAAGCGCCTCATCCAGGTGGGTCAACACCCTTTCAAGTGCCTCGTCGCCGCGCATGCCGCGCACGTCAATATCGGGCCTGAACGACAACTTCTTATCCCGTATACGTGCCGAAAGCGAAGAAGATACAAAATCGGTGGGGCGGGTTTCTTTCTTATATTGTTTCCGACTGATTCGGGTAAGCCTTGAACTCTTCACGGTGGTGATTAACTGTCCGAAGGCCACCATTGCCTCCGGGCCATTCAGGCTCAGCACTTCTCCGGGCACGGCTTGTCCTTCGAGCTTCACCACATCGCCGGGCTCAATGGGTTTAATCTCTTCCCTTTTTTCAGATGAAGCGGGGACACCCGGCCCCACCCCGTGCCGTTTTTTCCGGCCGTTTTTCTCCTGTCTCTCTCTGATTTTACCCACCCTGTGGTCAAACTTATCCTGCCAGTTCTCACCCTCCTCCACGTCATCGGTCTTAATTTTAAACTCTTCCAGGCCCTTGCGGAGCAAACGGGTTTTTTCCTTTTCTGCCTGTGCTTCGCGGATGCCCCGGATGGTATTTTCAATTTCACGGTTGGTATTTGCCAACAACTCCCGCGCCTCACGTTTTGCCTCATCAAGAATCTGAGCCCGCTCCACCTTCAGTTTCTCCACATCGTGCTGGTAACGGGCCATAAGGTTCTCAAGCTTTTTATCCCGATCCCTTATACTTTGCCTTTTTTGGGCCCAGTAGCGTTTATCGCGGATTATCTCGCGCAGATGCTTGTCAAAGTTAATACGGTCTTCACCCAACAGACTTTTGGCATGAGCGAGCACCTCTTCGGGCAATCCAATTTTATGGGCAATCTCGAAAGCAAATGAACTCCCCGGCTGTCCCATCTCCAGCTTAAAGAGAGGCTGAATGCGATGCGTGTCGAACAGCATGGCGCCGTTTATGATACCCTCGTGTTCCGAGGCAAAATGTTTAAGATTGGTGTAATGCGTTGTGATAACGCCGTAGACCTGCTGGCGGTTAAGATGGTCCAAAACCGTTTCGGCGATGGCCCCTCCCAGCATAGGTTCGGTGCCGGTGCCAAATTCATCTATCAACAATAAGGTTCGGGAGTCGCTGTTGCGCAGGAAGAACTTCATATTCAGAAGGTGCGAGCTGTAGGTGCTCAAATCATTTTCAATGGATTGCTCATCCCCCATGTCCATGAATATCTTATTGAACATTCCCATCACCGAATTTTCACTTACCGGAACGGGTAATCCGCACTGCAGCATATATTGCAACAGACCCACCGTTTGAAGACATACCGACTTACCTCCGGCATTGGGGCCCGAAATAACCAACAAGCGTTGCCGATTGTTAAGTTCGATATCCAATGGCACCACCTCCTTACCCAGGGTTTTGTTTTGTAAAAACAACAACGGATGAACGGCGCCGTTCCAAATAAAAGAAGCCTCCGGTTTCACCGGGGGCACTATGGCGTTGATGCGTTGCGAAAAACGGGCCTTGGCGCGAATAAAATCAATCTCTCCCAGGAAATGGTATGCAGCCAGCATCTCATCCCGGCGGGGTCGCAAAAAGGCCGATACTTCGGCCAGGATACGGGCCAGTTCACGTTTTTCGGCATAGGTGAGCTCACGAATTTCATTGTTGATCTCCACAATCTCTGCAGGCTCGATGTAAGAAGTCTTCCCGGTAGCCGATTCATCCTGCACTATGCCCGGTATCTTGCGTTTGTTGGCCGACAATACAGGTATCACTGCGCGTCCGTCGCGAATAGACACCGTAGCTTCGGCATCTACTAAGCCCTGCTGCCGGGCTCTTTTCATGATGGCCGACATTTTACCCGAAATACTGCTTTGCCGGGCATGAATGGTGCGCCGTATGCGGGCCAGTTCCGGCGAAGCGTGGTCTTTCACCTCTCCCTGCTTATCGAGTATGCCATCAATTTTATTGAGCACTAAAGGATTAACACTTACATCTGCAGAGAGACCAAAAAGGGTGGGAAACTCTTCCTTCTCTTTGGATTGGATAAAACGCAATATGTCGCGCACTGCACCCAGGGAGCGGCGCAGGTCAAAGAGCTCGGAGGTCTCAAGAAAAAGACCTTCAACCCGCAACTTTTTTAAGGGTTTACGCAAGTCGAAAAAGTAGCCAACCGGCATTTCTGTACCATCCCGACCGATGTGCATCATCTCGTTGGTTTGCTTCAGCCTGATAATGAGCTGTTCATAATCGGAAGAGAATGACATTTCATCCGCCCTCTCCCGCCCCATCCGGCTCAAACAACTCTCCTTAATCATATCTCTGATCCTGGAGAAATAGAGCTTGGCTTCAAAATTATCGGGGTATATCACGCAACAGATTGTTAGAAATTTAATTAGCAATTTTAAAAAAAATCACCAAACCTTTATCAGCATCTGGTGATTTTCTACAAAAATAGTAAAATTGCCAATCTATTTTGGCAGCAAGGGGGGAATCATCTCAAAACCGTGAGAGTTTCTGCAACAGCCTGTCGAACAACAATAACCCTCCCACCGCCACCATTGACGCCGGGATTAACCAATGCATCGACTCCATCCATCCAAACAAAAGCACGCCCAAATCGGAAAAACCCTTTAGCCACAGGCTTCCATTTACATAGTGCTCTCCCAGGCGCCCCACATCAATCATATAGCCAATCAGCAGCACCAACACCACACCCGGTAAGATCCACCACCTATTCCGTTTATCCATAAGTGACGCCTGATAACCCGCACTGGAAACCCAATCGTACATCACGCGCTCCATCAATGTCCGGTTAAAATTTTCCGATGGCCTTTCGGGAACGAAAGAATCGCTGAAAAGCCTCTTTAAAAACCTGCCTTCATTTGAGTTATCCTGAAATTGATCCATTTGTATTTTCTTTTACAACAGGGAGTTAACCTCTCCTTTCAATAATATACGCAACTGGGCCAGGAGACTGTGACGCCCTCTGTGTAGCTTTACCTTCACATTGGAGACGGATAATCCGGTCACCTCCGCTATTTCGTCCACACTCATCTCGTCAAAATAAAAGAGGGTAAGCACAGCGGCCTCCTCACTTTTAATAAGGGCAAGGGCTTCATTTAAAAAATGCCTCCGCTCATCGGATGCCAACCCCTCAAATTCCTGTTCATCAAAACTAAACGACCGGTTGCTGATTTGTTCCTCCCCGAGGCTCACCTGCTCCTGCTTTTGTTTTCGCAACCGGGATATGGCCTCGTGATAGGTGATGCGGTATATCCAGGTGGAAAAAGAAGAACGCCCTTCAAACTTCGACAAGCCTTTATAGGCTTTAAAGAATGCATCCTGGGCCACCTCTTCGGCATCTTCGCGATTTTTCAACAGTTGAAAAGCAAGGGTATAAACCATGTGACGGTAACGGTCGATCAATATCGAAAAGGCAGAGACATCGCCTTTTCGTACCTGATTCAAAATATGTTTGTCATCCGGTAATTTCATCCTTTTGTTATGACGCAAAAAGCTGCCAAATGGTTACAACTATCCAATATGCAATTTAAGAAGAGAATGAGCGGGACGCAAATATTTTTTTCAAAAACTGTAACCGAATAGAAAAAGCAGGCGTCCAACGGACAAACTCTTAAAACTTAAAGTCATGGACGTAGAAATTATTGTACCGGTGGCATTCTTTGGAATGATATTCGGAATAGTGGTGATGGTAACCTACTATCGTAATAAAAGAATTGAAAGAACGGCCCTGATTGCTTCGGGCAAAGACGCCTCCATTTTTAACGAAAAGGAGAAAAGCAGTTGGCTGAGCCCTCTTAAATACGGCATTTTCCTTGTGGGACTGGCCCTGGGATTCATTGTGGGCGACCTGTTGGCCACAAGTGGAGCCATGAACGAAACGGTAGCTTACATATCGATGATTCTGCTGTTTGGCGGGATAGCCCTTCTGGTTTTCTACCTGATTTCGCGGTCGCACCACAGAGAAAATTCATGAATTTTCTCTGCTAATTGAACCAATAGGACATTTTAAATACCAATGCCCTGTTTTTTACATTCATCCCGTTGGGAAAGTAGTTATCGGTATACACCAGAAAAATGTCCGAAACGGGCTTGTACCTCCATTGAAGTCGTGTATTCAGGTTTATGTTATCGATTTGTTCATTGTACTGAACATAGGTAGTCAGGAATAATTTATCGGTAAAAGTAATGTCCACCTTGGGCCCGGCCAGCCAGTAACCGGTTCTTCCCCACGGTGCAGGAAGTATTAAATCGTTGTAGCTGAACACCATCGACACATAGCCAAAAGGTTGAAAGCGGTAGTTCAGTTGTCCCCCGGCATGCCAGCGCTCGCCGTTGAAAAATCCACCATATCCGGTCATCAGCTCATATTTAAAACTATTCCGGTTATCAGACTGATACATCAGGGTTGCATCGAACCAGTTGTAACTGCTGCCATTACTCAGGAAATGATTCCCCTGATTGGTAGGGTCGAAATCATTCCGAAGCCTGATGTACCAGAAGTTGGTCTCCAACTCCAGGTGACTTCGATTGCGAAACCGGAAGAAATAATCAAAACTTACTTCGCGATCGGTTAATTCCATATCATCGGGCCTGAAGTGTGTATCCAGTTCGGTAAAAAATCCATGATACTCCACTTTCCCGGCTCCGGGGTAAAACCGGATGGTTGCCCTGGGATTCAGTCTCAGGTAATCTACCCGTGGTACATAGCCTGTTTCGGCCTTGAAATGTTTGCCCACATAGTACTCGATGATTTCAAACTCATATTGCTTACGCGAATAATTGACCTGAATTCCCTGTGCAAACTGACTGCCGGAGTTTACTCCGGGGGTGAATGAGCGCAGTCCGAAAAAATCGCCTGTCCAGTAATTGTTTGGACTGGCCAGGTTGTACTCAAGACCTGCAACCCGGTTGTAGTCGTTTCCGGGAAAATCCGGGGGAGCATTCAAATTTTGTTGGTTCACGAAAATGGCCCCGATATTCGACCGTGAAAAAACCTTTTTTTGCACCGAGGCTACAAAAAAGTTACGCGCCGGCAAATCACCGCTCTTTTCGGTTTGCATATCCATTATCCCCAGCCGCCAATCTTTTCCAACTTTCCCGCTCAGCCGGGCCCCCGCCAAAACCGGTGCATCCAACCCAATGCGTCGCGAAAAGAAAGGGCGAATATGACCTGCGCCGTAATTGGCAAACAGGTCGCTGTTTTCGAGAAAGAACTGCCGTTTTTCGGGGTAAAAGAGCTCAAAACGGTCGAGGTTGGTGACCTGGTCGTCCACTTCGGCCTGCGAAAAATCAGGATTGTAGGTGACATCGAGGTTGAGGGATGAGGAGATACCCAACTTGGCATCTATCCCAAAATCTTTACGGTACCGGGCATCTGAACCAGTCTCAAAATCACGCGAAACACGACCAAAAACATAAGGAATTAATGAATACTGAAGACCGGGTTTGGGCGGCGGATCGTCCCACTTCAATACCCCGGCATAAGCCAGCGAGGCCGTAGGGAATTGCCTGGGAACCGGAGCCCAGGCCGATTTCTCATTCAACTTAAGATCGAGTCTCGAAAACTGCACATTCCAGTGATCCACATCACTCCGATAGCGGATGGAGCTAAAGGGAATGCGCATCTCCGTTACCCACCGGTCGTCATAATTCCTGGTTTTCGACTGCCACTTGCAATCCCACATCAGGTTAACGTCACTGCCGTCGCTCATGGTACCATCCCATTTTGCACCGGCCGCATTCACTCCAAAGGAATATCCGGTGGTTTGGTCGTTGTAGGTATCCAAAAACAGAAGAAAATTATCATTGTTTCCAAACACAAAATCACGCCGAAGCGATTCCACGGGCCGCTTTCCGGGAAGGGTGTCGTGAAACACCAGTGCCAGATAAAACGCTTTGGCATCGTAGGTCATCATAATTTCCGATTTGGCAACCGAAGGGCCTGTATCGTAGGGAAGTACCATGTAAAAATCGGTGGCTTTTTGTGCCTGTTTCCAATCTTCTTCGTCAAGCACTCCATCGAGAACGATTGCCCCGGTTCGTTTTTTTACATGGAGCACAAAGTTGTTGTTGATGGTGTTGATGGAAGCCGTTGAATCCTGCTGGTTTAGAACCACCGAATGGCCTGCAAATTCAGGATCGTCATCCGCCAATGTGGCCGGAACAATGCTCATCAACAGCAATGTATGTAACGAATAAAAAATACTTAGCTTCATATTTTTAAAATTAGTGGGAAGTGGGAAGTGGGAAGAGGGAAGAGGGAAGCACGAAGCGCGAAGTGGGAAGTGCGAAGTGCGAAGCACGTCTTCTGTCTTCGTGCTTCGTGCTTCCAACTTCGCCCCACCCTCTTCGGTCTTCTGTCTTCTGTCTTCCGTCTTCGCGCTTCGTGCTTCCAACTCCGTGCTTCCAACTTCGTGCTTCGTGCTTCGTGCTCCGTGCTTCCAACTCCGCGCTTCCCTCTTCTTTTCCATCAATCTTTTTCAATCCTGCAAGCAGGTGTATGGCGATGGTAAAAGTAACAATTTTATAATTTTCAGGAAGGTTTTAACGGGTAAACGGCATAATCTGTTATATTTGGCAAAAAAACGGGCAACTCAGAGAATAGATTTAGATATTTTCTTAAATTGGCAAAAAATTTCGTCAATTTATGAATGACTAATACTTAAACCTTAAAATCAAAATTATGAACAAAAACAAGAGTTACGTTGTGCCGATTATTATGATGATCTTACTGTTTGGTATGATCTCATTTATTACCAACCTGGCAGCACCTATGGGGATTGTTTTGAAAAATCAATTCAATGTCTCCAACTCCCTGGGAATGTTGGGGAATTTGGCGAACTTTATTGCCTATGCCGTAATGGGTATTCCGGGTGGGATTCTCCTTACAAGAGTCGGCTACAAAAAAACTGCCCTCATCGCGGTGGCAGTTGGATTCGTGGGAGTTGGGATTCAGTATCTCTCGGGTCATGCCGAGAGTTTCATTGTCTATCTGTTGGGTGCATTCATTGCCGGTTTCTCCATGTGTTTGTTAAACATCGTGGTAAACCCCATGCTGAATACACTTGGTGGAGGTGGAAACAAAGGAAATCAACTCATTCAGGTTGGCGGTTCATTTAATTCGGTGATGGCTACTTTCACCCCTGTTTTTGTAGGTATCCTGATTGGAGAAGCCACAAAAGCCAGAATTAATGATGTTTTCCCCATCATGTATATCGCCCTGGCGGTATTCGCGCTGGTATTTTTTATCTTGCTGGTTACCTCCATTCCCGAACCTCATGCCGATCAGCCCAAAGAACCACTGGGAAGTTTGATGGCCGGGGCATTGACATTTCGTCATTTTGTTTTCGGGGCGATCGCTATCTTTGTTTATGTTGGTGTTGAAGTGGGAACGCCCGGAATCGCGAATTTATACATGACCACGCCAACTATAAGTCAGTCGGAGGCAATCATAGAAGAGCATGCAAAGCAACAGAACGATGCCAATTATCTGGAACGTTTGACCGCTGAGGACCAGTTAAACATAGAAAACCGGGGTTATAAACCACAGGCAATCAGTGAAACGGCCTTTGAAACAGCCCAAAAAATAGTGGAAGGCAGAGATACTCCAGGCCTGGGAATTGGCGCTGGAATAGCAGGGGGTGTTGTAGGGTTTTACTGGCTGCTCATGTTGGTAGGCCGCCTATTGGGCGCTACTTTCGGGGATAAGATTTCCAGCAGGAAGATGCTGAGTTTTGCTTCATTCATAGGGTTATTACTCATCCTTATGGCTATATTCTGGTCGGAAAAAACGATGTTCTCCATGCCCACCTTTAATGTGGTTGCGGGATCATTACAATTTGGATTAATCCCCGTTCCCATTAAATTTTTCTTCATTGCTCTGGTTGGATTGTGTACCTCCATTATGTGGGGTAGTATTTTCAATCTGGCAGTTGAAGGTTTGGGTAAATATTTGGCCGCGGCGTCCGGAATTTTCATGGTATTGGTTGCAGGAGGCGGTATTCTCCCTCTATTACAAGGTTGGATTGCCGACATTGCCAATTATCAAATGAGTTACTGGGTGATTGTAGCCGGATTGGGTTACCTGCTGTTTTATGGCACCATTGGCAGTAAAGTAATCAAAAGGGCCGATTCGGTTGAAACAAATCTTTAAAGGGGTTATCTTGTACTAAACTGTTTATATGGAAATAAAAAGCCGCTCCCTGATGGAGCGGCTTTTTATTTTTAGTTTCACCCGGTTTTTCAACCGACCAACACAAGAATAACTGTTGAAATAAGACATTGACATTCGTTAGGCAATAATCCATTCTTTCTTCTCCTCATACAACTCTTAAATCATCGGTCGTTCAACAGCCTTCCTATGTGGGGAGGTTGGAGGGGAAGAATTGTTTGGCGTTAAGTGCATACACTACAGCAATTAATTGGAGTTCACACGTATTTTATGCCCCCACAAAGCGTAGTAAAGTATAAAGAAGAAACCAGGTACAGTTACCCAATAAGCATTCTGTGCACCATACGCGTCCTTCATAAAACCAAAAATGGTTGGCAGAACAGCACCTCCCACAATGGCAGTAACCAAAAGAGAAGAGCCGGTTTTGGTAAACCTACCCAGGTCGGCCATTGCCAGGGGCCATAAAGCGGGCCACATTAAAGAACATCCCAATGCCATAAGAGAAATAAACCAAATGGAAAGAGCAGCAGGTACGAGCACCACCGCCAGAGAACCAAAAATGGCCACAATTGCGCTTATAAGCAATGCCTTAGACTGACTTAAATATTTGGGTATAAGAATCACTCCGCAGATGTATCCAATGGTCATACCGATAGGAGCTATCATGGCGTACTTATCGGCATTAGATAAACCAAGGCTTACGGCATAATCCACCAGGGTGCCCAGAGATATGGTTTCCACCCCTACATATAAAAACAGAGTGATACTTCCTAAAATGAGGTGGGGGAATTGCCAGATAGAAGTCTTGTTGGCGGCATAAGGACAATCGGCAGCACTCTCTTCATCTTCCCCAACGGCTTTAACCTCGGGCAACGACGAAAAATAAGCCAATAAACCAAGAATGATGAAGGTGCCAATGATGATATAAAATGGCAGGTTAATATCGGTCAGTATTACGTCATCTACACTCTTGTTGATAACAAGTGCCAGGAATACCGGCGCAATAGGCCACGCCAGCTTATTAGCAATGCCCATGATGCTCATGCGTTTTGCAGCGCTTTCGATAGGTCCCAGTATAGTAATGTATGGGTTCACAGAGGCCTGAAGGAAGGCATTTCCCATTCCACTTATAAATGATGCCAGCAGGAAAAGAGGCAGACTCTCGTATTTGGCAGAAGGAATAAACAGATAAAAGCCTACTGCAAACATCAAAAACGAAAGGGCCATGGTGTTTTTGTATCCAATCCGGGCGATGACCCTGGAAGCGGGATAGCTAAAAATAAGGAAGGCAGAAAAGGTAGCTGCAATCACCAGATAGGATTCACCGGAACTAATTCCCAGTGCCTTATTCAATAAGGGAACGAGATAGCTGTTAATACCAAGGGCAAAGCCGATGGCAAAAAACATGATGCCCACAATGATTAGTGGAAACATTTGATTGGTTTTTTTCATAAAAGGTTTTTGTTGATTAATGATGGTGTTAATTGTATGGTTTAAATGTCTCTCATCTGTACTATTCAGTGGGCCTGCTTCTCACACCTAATGGTTTTAAGTAACGCTCTCCACCTGTTGGTATGCTTATCAGTTATATTCCCCGTAGAACGGGGCAGGCTCCCGAATCCAGTTCGGGACAGGATCCCGATGAAGAATCGGGACAGGTTATGTGTTTTTTGGCAATCCCGAAGCATCGGGATTGCTATTTGTTATTTGTTATTTGTTATTTATCATTTCTGGTTTATCCAGATTAGAGCTGAATGGAGGCAAATATAGACATTTTTCACCCCCAAAATCATTTCATCTCTCCATTTTAGAATCCATGAAACGAGCCCCCGAAAAAACGGGGCAGGCTCCCGATGAAAGATCGGGACAGGTTATGTAAAAAGTGTTACACACAAGAGAGACATTATAAGCAAGTTACATCGATCCGGCAGCCGCCGGAGCGAATTCTTGCGAAATGAGCTTGCGAATTCTTGCGAATACCCTTGAAATCAAAGTGTTAATGAGCAAAATACATTTGAAATCAATATTTTGATGAGCAAAATACCTTTGAAAAATTTAAGTTATACTGAGATTGAGATAAAAAATAAGATTTCTGATTCAGGGGCTTTTTCTGATTTTTGAACTGAAAAAAAACAAATATTCCGATAAGCTCAACATTTAATTACTCTTAACTTAAGTTGGGTGTTTTCCGGGTAAGTATAGCCTATATTTGTGGTAGATTTTTTTTCATAGATTTGGATTTGGTTAGCAATTGCTGATTCAAGGGAAAAGGGCGGAACGACAATTCCGTCCTTTTTTTTTCAAAAAAAAACCGGCGAACAGATTTTCATAAGCCTCGGCAAGTTTAACATGATTTAGTTATGATTGTGGATTGTTAATTGAAATAATTCGGATATTTGCAGTGTAGATTTTTTTTCATAGACTTTGGATTTAGTTAGCAACTGCTGATTAAAGGGAAAGGGCAAATAAAATATTTGCCCTTTTTTAGTTTCACCTCTTCAGCGACTCTATAACACATTGTGCACGAACCCTTCCACGTCGATAAGCCATCCCCTCAACCATCACAGTATTGGAAAAATACTTCATTCAGTTTTTTTTCTCCACATTTTTTACTAATTTTCTCATGTAAAAGTTTTTAATACCGATACCACTTAATTCCCAAAGAAACCCTTTGTGGTAAACCTTACCTGGATAACCTAAAATCGATAAATGGAAAATCTATTTTTAAAATACATGCAGGAACGCCCGGGACGAAAAAAAACGCGGACTCAGGATTTTGCGTCACCCGGCCCGGTGATAACCATATCCAGAGACTACGGCTGCCCGGGAAGAAGGATTGCCCGTAAGCTGGCAGAAACATTCACCGAAAAGAATCTTCGACACGGACATCCTAAAGAGTGGCGATGGATCAGCAAAGAGATCATTGAAGAGTCGGCACGTGAATTAAAACTCTCCACACCTCTGATGCAGGAACTTTCTGAATACAAACAAAAAGGCTTTTTCGAAAACCTGGCCCTCTTTTTCTCTGATGAGTTTTATCCCGGTGATGCCAAAATAAAAAACAGCATCGCTAAATTCATCTACACCGCTGCCGCAGAAGGACATGTGGTTATTGTGGGACGGGCCAGCGAAGCCATCACTAAAAATTTCGAGAGATCTTTCCACGTAAAACTATTGGCTCCTCTTGACTGGCGGGTAGAAGTGGTAGCCAACAGCTACGGCATGACGCTTCAGGAAGCCAGGAAAGAGGTGGCTGAAATGGACCGGCGGCGGAAAATGTTCCGCAACTATTTTGAACGCGACCGCGAGGATGTGGAGTATTTCGACGTTTTTTACAACTGCGCCACTATGACCGATGAGGAAATTGTGGAATCCATTTTGATAGTTGCCGAAACCCGTGGATTTGTAGCCTAAGGACTGCATCATCTTACGAGCTGCTGCATCAATTCAATTGCCTGGCCATAATAGCCCGATCCAAAAAGGTTGAGGTGATTTAACACATGATATAAAATATATAGCGGTTCGCGCCTTCGGGCGTCGGGTTTTAAAGGAAATTCATCCTCGTAAGCCTTGTAAAATTCCGGGGTAAAGCCTCCAAAAAGCCGGGTCATACCCAGATCGGCTTCACGATGACCATAATAAACTGCCGGGTCGATGAGCACCGGCTCACCGGCTTTGTTGCACAGATAATTCCCACCCCACAAATCGCCATGCAATAAGGTGGGAGGCTCTTCGCTCCCCTTTAAAAGGGCGGGATAAACCGATTCGAGACGGGCAAATAAACCCGAGAGGCGATTATCGGCATACCCGTTTTTTTCGCACAGCCGAAACTGATACAGCAACCGCTTGTTCCAGTAAAAGTCGGCCCAGTTGTGACTCTCCTCCCCTTCCGCTCGATTTATCTGAGGGGTTGAACCAATATAATTGTCATGTTTAAAGCCATATAGCGTGGCAGTAAAACGATGCATCCGTGCCAGTTGACGGCCAAACCGTTCGAAAAAACCACTCCTTTTTACACCCGGTTCTATCCATTGCAGCAATAGAAAATCTTCCCCTGCCTCAATCACCTCCGGAACTCTGATGACACCCGGACGCGACAACTCTCTCAACCCTTCAGCTTCCCTCTGAAACATATCATTGGCAAATCCCTGCTTCAGAAAGAAACGCCTGCCACCAACTGTGGTAATCACTCTTGAATCGGCAATGCTGCCACCTCCCAGCGATTGTTCGCCAACTATTTTTTCGCCAAGTATTTGTTCAAGGGTTTGTGTGTTCATGAGCATGGAAAGTATTAATAATTAGTATTTAGCTGAAAGCTCAAAGCTCAAAGCTGGAAGCTGAAAGCTAAAAGGGAAAAAAGAGAGGAAAACATAAATGAAACAATGAGAAAAGTCAAAATGCATCCTGTGTCAAACTACAACTCAAATTGTACAGACAAGGCATGCCTTGCCTCTAACTCCGAACTCCGAACTCCGAACCCCGAACTCAGAACCCCGAAACCCGAACTCAGAACCCGAAACCCTTTAACCTTTCAGCTCTTTTTTAACTGCCTCCAGCAAGCCTGTGGAGGCATCTTCCAGTAAATCGAGCACCAATTCAAAGCCTGCATCACCTCCATAATAGGGATCGGGCACCTCATTGTAATCGCAATCATCACAAAAATCGGTCATCTTAAATATTTTATCAAGATGTTTTTTTGTGGGCGCCAAACGTTTCAAATCGCTGATATTTTCATCGTCCATCCCGATAATCATATCAAAGTGGTCGAAGTCGATATCCGCATCCACCTGGCGGCTGATGCTGGTAAGGCGATAGCCCCGCCTGAGCGAGTGCTTCTGCATCCGGGCATCCGAAGGGCCGCCCTCATGATAGGCACTGATGCCTGCCGAATCGATCTCCACATATTGCTCTAAACCCTCCTCCTTTATCAATTTTGCAAATACTGCCTCAGCCCCGGGCGACCGGCAAATGTTACCCAGGCACACAAACAAAATTCTAAACTTTTCCATAATTCAATTACTCGTTTCGTGCAAAGATAAGATTTTACTTTACAATGAATCCGGCGTCCACGGCTCCATAGCACATCGTCTCTACACCATATCCCCAAACCGTGGAAATAATGCCACACCCATAATGATTGGCAAACACACCATGCTTTACGCCACAAGCATAACGTGCTGTCAATAAGCTGTATAGCATTACTTCTCCACTCCGTATCCCGACTTTGGCACGGCTTTTTCAATAACCTTTAACAAGCATACGAAATGTGAATCTCGAATATCCTGAACGCAGGTGATGTGTTAAAAGGCAAAATTAATTTTAGTCCGTTAAGTTGTTAGAATCATGAAGAAGACCGGAATTTCAATAATGGCCACTGTTGTTAGTACGTTGGTGATGTTTATGTCGCTTTTTGTTATGGGGACTTCTCATAAGAACAACCTATCGGACAACCAGTTTTTTGCCCAGGACCAGACGATAGAGTTTGTTGAAGTTTACATTTACGATTTACCTGAAGTGGTAAAAACAGCCATTGCCAAGGAGTTTGATTTTAAAGACATTGTAAGTACTACAATGGCCGCAGACCCCGAAGGCAACATTTTGATCCGATTGATTATCCAGGAAAATGGAGAACGCATCTCACGATTTTATTCTCCCGATGGAGAACGATTAGACAAAATTTAGGATCCAATCTTTCTATTTTTATATTGTTTAATTTAAAACGTTGAAATCATGAAAAAGCAAATTTTAACCTTAGTGGCAGGCGCCCTCATGTTGATAGGAACCGCCTCCCTGGCTTACGCTTCAAACGAAGCAGTTAACCAAGAAGTTACCGTAACTCAAAGCGAACTGACATTCAGTGCCATTGAGATTGAAGAAGTGCCCCAGGCGGTATTAGATGATGCTGTTAAGGAGTACGAGGGTTCGGCTATCAGCGCTGCCCATGTGGCGAAGAATGAAGAAGGCAAAGCTGTTTACAAGCTGAAACTCAAAGATGTTGAAGGTGAGGAGATAACAGCACTCTACAATGAGGATGGCTCTAAGTTTGTTCCCGCACCTAAAGAGTAACCTTAGCCTGATGTAGCTTTTAAGTCTCAATGCGGGAGGCGTACCTTTTTAAGGTGCGCCTCTTTTTTGTTTACATTACTCATCGCCCGACTGCTCATAAATAGTCATCTGCCGCGTTTTTCCGTCTGTCCCCATTGCCCGCTTTGAGCTTTTTGGCCCACCCTTTCAGCTTTTTATTACCGCTTTTCCAAAGAAAACAATTAACTTTACCTGCATACACAACTGATGATAACGCTGTATGCAAAAGATACTGATTGTTGATGACGACCTGTCGTTTGGAATGATGATAGAAGGTTTCCTGAAGCGGCATTCGTTTGAAGTAACACTTGCTGCATCATTTTCCAAAGCCGCATTGGCCGTAAAAGGTGAGCCTTTCGACCTTGTACTCACCGATTATCGCCTGCCCGATGGCACGGGAATGGATGTACTGCAAACGGTAAAAAAAAAGGATCCTGCCACCAGCGTGATTCTTATTACCGCCTATTCCGATATACGCGTAGCTGTGGAAGCCATTAAATCGGGCGCCTTCGAATATATCACAAAACCGGTAAATCCTGAAGAGCTTCTGCACGTTATTAATGAAGCATCCCGCCAGGAACAAAAAAAGGGTAAAGCAAGGCCGGGTAGCGGTGCCAGATACATTGCCGGCACCGGAACAGAAACCAGTCAACTCGAAGCGCACATCGGCGTGGTAGCTCCCACCGATTTGGCGGTTCTCATTCAGGGGGAAAGCGGGACGGGTAAGGAGTTCGTCGCCCGCCGTATCCATGAACTCAGCAAGCGGCGCAATGCGCCTTTTGTAGCCGTTGATTGTGGTGCCCTCACCCCCGAAATAGCCTCCAGTGAGCTGTTTGGTCATGTTAAGGGCAGCTTTACCGGCGCCATTGCCGACAAAAAGGGGCAGTTTGAGGCTGTGGGAAACGGCACTATTTTTTTAGATGAGATTGGCAACCTCAGCTACGATGTACAGGTTAAACTATTGAGGGCACTTCAGGAAAAACGAGCCCGCCCCATTGGCGGCAATCATGAATTCAGCATTGAAGCCCGCATTATTACCGCCACCAACGATGATTTAAGAGGCGATGCTATGGAAGGTAAATTTCGTGAAGACCTGTATCATCGCCTCAATGAGTTTACCGTTGTTTTGCCCCCGCTGCGGGAGCGCAGATTTGATCTGGAGAAATTTGCCGGACATTTTTTAAAACTTGCCGCCGAAGAATTCAACAAAGACAGTTTTACCTTTTCGGATGAAGTACTGCACATTTTTAAAACGTACGAATGGCCGGGCAACCTGCGTGAGCTTAAAAACGTGGTGAGAAGAGCCGTTTTGTTGAGCAACCAAAAGGTAATAGGACCCGAAACCATTCCCGACGAAATAAAAGAGTCCATCGACAAACAAACTGCCATCGAAATAAGCACCAAACCTCTCGAGGAGGCAAAAAACCAATCCGAACGGGAAGTTATCATGGAGATATTGGAACAGACCCGCTATAACAAAACCCGAACTGCCGAAATGCTGGGCATCGACCGGAAAACACTCTATAACAAACTACAGAAATACAACATAGCCTATTGATTTATAATGTCAGAAAGCTCTTTTCGCACCTTTCCCCACAATTTTTTTAGCCTTTTCAAGCCTGTTTTTAACTCCCGGGTGTTACCGCTTCGCATACTCAACACCTCTAATCCTTTCAGCATCTGCACCCCCGCGGCAATGTTGAACTGCCGGAAGCCGGTGAGCATCTTATGGGCCTGATCGGGGATACTTCCCTCCATTTGTCCGGCCACCAGCAGCTCCAGCAACTCCAGGTTGGCATCGGTTTCATTCACAAAAGTGGAAACCACCGACTGAAAAAATGCTTTATCGTCGCCTGTAAAAGCCCGAATACCCCCAAGGTCGAACAACGCGTCACCAGGAGAGGAGGCCGGCCCGGCGATGGCCATGTCGCGCCCGGCCATGAGCCCGCTTACCTTATTCATCAAATCTTCGCGTGAAAAAGGTTTAGACATTAAAAACACCATAGGCCATCGTTGTAATGCTTCGGTGGTGGCCGATCCCATTTCGGCCGAGAGAACCAGCACCGGCACCTCCAGCTTCAACTCTTCCCGTATGGCTTTTATAAAAGCGGAGCCATCCATCTCAGGCATCCTGTTGTCCGATATCACCAGGTGGAAGTGACCGGCCTTCAACTCATCCAGTGCTTTCCCGGGCGACACAGTGGTCACCAGCCGGTGGGTCTCATTTTTCAGAAATCCCTCCATAAGGCGACAAACCAACGGATCGTCATCCACCACCAGTATGTTTACCCCTTCCAGGGAACGTTCCGTTTGTGTGTCCGATATAACAGATATTTCACAGGTACGATAAGGTATCTCAAACCAAAAGCGGCTTCCCTTATTTTCTTCACTTTCCAGACCAATTTTACCTCCCATAGCTTCGACCAGTCGTTTACTGATTGCCAGACCCAGGCCGGCACCACCTCTCCCTTCAGCCGAGGGGCCGGCTAATTGGCGAAACTCCTCAAAAACAAATGCCTGCTGACCATCAGAAATACCACATCCGGTATCCTCTACGCTAAACACCAATTGGTTTTCATGGGTCTTTACTCTCAGCCCCACACTTCCGCTGTCGGTGAATTTAATAGCATTACCCGTTAAATTAAACAATATTTGCCGCAGGCGGGTCTTGTCGCCTTTAAAAGGCATGACCCCTGCATGTAACCACCAGTTAAATGACAGCTGCTTTTCACGGGCCTTAGCTGTAAAAGCATTGTAAACCTCTTCCATAAAGGCATTGGGATGAATGCACTCTTCATTAAACAACAATTTGCCGGCTTCCATCCTCGAAAAATCCAACACATCGTTGATCAGGGCCAACAGATGCAGTGCTGAATTTCGAATAACCGAGGCCGCCTCTTCTTTTTGGGGAATCAGCTCCGAGAAACCAATGATGGAGGTAAGAGGCATGCGTATCTCATGACTCATGTTGGCTAAAAACTGTTCCTTCACCCGGGCCAGCTTTTCCACTTTTTGTTTTTGAAGAATCAATTGTTCCTTTAGGAGCCGGCTACGTCGAAGGTCACGTCCTATCCAGAGGATGAAAGCCAACACCACAATGAGCGCCGACACCCCCAGAAACATAAGACGTTGCAGCAGTTCTTCCCTCATATTGCTCATCTGCAAAGAACGGCCAGCCGATTGCAGCAGGGCGTCGTTTTCGAGTCCCTGGATCACTTCTCTTATTTTGTCCATCAACTGGTTGCCCAACTGCACCAACTCCTCTTCCTGATGGCGTAACAATGCGGCAAAACGTCTGTCCTGTTCGTCGAGCCGCGTCAATTGCTCCTTGACCTGCTGAAGAGCCGGGTCTTTGCGGCGCCGGATGATCAACGAGGAGTCCACACGTTGTTCAATACCCGGGGTTGGCTGTTCGGGGGGCAGCGCCTGTTCACGCCCTGTAAGGAAGCCGGCAATACGACCGAAGAACCCGGCAGGCTGGGGCCGGTCGACCGGTGCCGAGGCAGAGTCGGAACGAATGGATGAATAGGTAATCTGACTTATCTGATAGTTAATACTGTCGGGCAGGATGGAAAGTATTTCGCCATATCGTCGCCGGTGGCGGTCGATGATGCTGACCTCAACCAGTTGATTGGTCTGATCCTTTTTTTGCATGAACAAACTGCGAATGGTATCTACATCGGAGCGGGATGCACTGTCGGGAAAAACAATGGTGAGTTGCTCCAGAGTGGTGAGCACCGAGTCGTTTAAGGTTTGATATCTCTGGCGGTGCCTATCGTCGCCTGTAAGGCTGTACAAACGGGCAGCGCCGTCGGCTTCCTGCATCCTGAATACCAATTGATTAAGCACCCTCAACCGTTCACCCAGCGGGTCGCGTTCGTCCTGGGTAACCATAAAACGAATCACGCCCAGGTAGTTGACTCCAAATGAAAGAAGCGCCAAAATGAGCAGCAGAAAAAAAACCACCACTACTTTGGTGTTGATGTGCTTTTCGGGCGACTTGCTGAGTTGGTTCATTTTCAAGCTGTTAAGATTTAAAACATGAGCCAGCTACTCACTTCAGCCCCGGCAATTTAAATTTCATGGTTACCTCTCCGGTTTCACGGTTAATTTCAATCTTCTGATTCTCAAGACCAATCTCTTTGCCGGTACTCATTTTAAACAGCCCCGATAAAAACTGCAGCCCATTGTTCATTACCTGTTCCAACTCTTCACCCTGCGAGGTTGTTTCAGGAGTCTTTTCCTGCGATGCCGGTGGTTGAGACTCCTCACCGGCGCCGACGGGAGTACCCTCTTCCGATTCATCGCCGGAGAGGTCAACCACTTCGCCGGTTTTCTCTTCCGGTATTTCGTCCGCCCCGGGAGCCAGAGCGGGCTCTTTTTCTTTGTCCTCATCTGCCTCAACCACAGGCTGTTGATACTCGCCGATAAATGCCTCCAATTGTTCAAGAAACTGCGATCTTCCCTTGGCCGAAAAATCAACCATGTTGGCGCTGCCCTCCGTGTCTAACACACCGTCGAACAGGTTTTGCTTCACCTGAAGCCCGGCAGCAATACGCTCTTCAATAGAGCCTTTGGAAATTAAATTGATGATGGTAAGATGCTTGTTTTTTTGACCAATACGATCGATGCGGCCAATACGCTGGTTCTTTTTAGCGGGATTCCAGGGCAGTTCAAAATTAATGAGGGTATCGGCCACCTGAAGATTAAGACCCGAGCCACCGGCTTCGGTGGAAAGAAACACTTTTACATTGGGGTCCTGCTCAAAGCGGGCAATGAGGGCTCCCCGGTTTTTTACCGGCACCGAACCGGTAAGTTCCACAAACCCAATACCACTCTCGCGCAACATCCTACCGATGAGCTTAAGCATAATTACCCATTCGGAGAAGATGATAATCTTTTGTTCTGTGTTTTTCACATCCATCTGCTCCAGCAGCAGATATTTCAACTCATCCAGCTTGGGTGAGTCGTAACTCTCCTTGTCCACCAAATAGGTTGAGTCGCAAACCATCCTCATGTTGGCCAAAAGCAATTGTAACCGCTTAAGATCGAAGGGGGTCAAAAACTTTTTGCGAACAATAATAGAGACCCCTCTCGCGTAAGAGGAATGATAATCGACTTGAAGAGGCGTTAATGCCACGGGCACATTTATCTGTCGCACATTGGGTAATTGATCGAGCACTCTGCGCTTTTCGCGACGAAGTAAAATAGGCTGTAAACGCTCCTTAAGCAATTGAAGGTTGTAATACCCGTTAATCTTATCGTGTTTAAAGGGATCGAACAGGCAATACTGGTAGGAGAATTCCCACAATGGCCCCAAAAATCCGGTGTCGATGACGTTTACGATGGAGAAAATATCGATAAGCCGGTTTTCAATAGGGGTGCCGGTAATCACCAGGGTATGCTTCTTTTGCAGGCTGCCCACCGCAGCTGCTGTTTTGGTGGCAAAGTTCTTAACCCGCTGAGCTTCATCCAGTATCAGGAAATCGAAACCGGCTTTATTAATGACCCTCTGGTCGCGAAGAACCGTCTCGTAATTCACCAGCAGAAAAAAAGCATCGCTCTCTTTATACAGGCGGGCTCTCTCATCGGGAAAACCTTCGATGATCTGTGCTTTCTCCTGAGTGAATCTTTCAATCTCCCGTTTCCATTGTTCCTTCAAAGAAGCCGGACAGATGACCAGTGTTTTTTCAAAGCCGAAAAACTTCTTCTTATTTAGAGCTATACCAATGGCCTGCAGAGTTTTACCAAGTCCCATCTCATCGGCAATGATGGCAGCCTTACGAAAAGTGGCAAACTGAATGCCTTCCATCTGATAGGGATACAAACGGGCATCCACCAATGAGAGATCGGCCTTTTGATTCTGCTGAAGGTCTTCCAGCATCTGGTCTTCAAAGAATTTCTCAATTTTTTCAATCACCTCCGGCCTCACCAATACATCGGGAATGTTGGCCACCTCTTCCGGAAAATTGATGAATTCGGGTATACGCTCGTCTTCCACAAAGTTTGCTTTGCCAAAATAGCGTGAAATGAGTGACTGCGCAAAAAGAGGCAGCGGGTGCGGATAAAACCAGGAAATTTTATAATCGTTAAGCGGGTCGAGATATATCTCCACAAAAGGGCACTGATCCCTCATGCCACGCAGCAGGTTGGGCTTGTTTGTGAGCAGATTAAAGGCAAACATCAGATGCTTGGTGGTTCCCAGCTTATTGGTTTTCGCGTCCATGCTGTCGCTGTACCCGGTCTGATTCTCAAAATCGCGCAGAAACAGCTTGTATTTGACGCCCTTTTCGTTGGTTAAAAGATGGTCGCCGTATTTATTGGCTGCCCAATCGATGCGGTATCTGGCCTTAAGGGCTTTGTCCATTCTCTCCTTCAACACCCGCTTTATCATCCCCTCCCGGGTGTATTTTTTATGTTCGGTTTGTTCCCGGGGTTCCAGTTTTTTTAACTCATCCCTCATCACCTTTAAACAAGCCAGGGAGCCGGCATCCCAATCCACTGCCTTATTGCCGTGCATGGGATAAACACCATCGGACCCGATGCCGATCACTACCTCAGAGGTACCTCCGTCACTCGTTGAATCGCCGGCAGAAACCAGAAAATGAAACTGTGCTGCCGATTGCGACAATATCTGACAATCGCCGTCGTTATAAAGAATCTCACTCTGCATCCACATGGAGGGATTGGCATTTTTTTCAATTTTAACAAGTGCTTTTTCAATAGCTTTTAGGAGCTCCATACCTTTTTCGAATTTTTATGTGCAAATTTTAGTAATGAGAATGAGAATATAACTCAAAAACTCAAAATTGAGATTTCCTTACATTCGACACTCACCAACCTCAGTTTATTCTTCCCAAAAGTATAAAAAGATAACCACCTTAGGCAGAAGGGATGGGAAAAAATGCGATTATTCTAACATAAAACAGCCTCAAAGAATGACCGGGCGTGCGACAATTTTACAAATACAACTCTACGAACTCTCAAAAATCAGGTCAATTTGTCGGCTCAGGTGATTTATCATCCATCTGGCGTGGATTTTGTGTTAAGGTTATGAAAAAATCATCTGAAAATGCAATACAAAAAATACTATGATATATTAGGAGTCTCTAAGGATGCGAGCCAGGAAGCCATTAAAAAAGCTTATCGAAAGCTGGCGGTGAAGCACCACCCCGACAAAAATCCCAACAATAAAAAGGCCGAGGAGCGCTTTAAAGAGATTAACGAGGCCTACGAAGTGCTTAAAGACCCTGAGAAGCGGGAGAAGTACGACCGCCTGGGTGCCAACTGGAAGCAATATGAACATGCCGGTGCCGGAGGTGGTGGTTTCGACTGGTCGCAATTTGGCGGCCGCGGCGGTGGGCGCACGTTCCACTTTGAGGGCGATGCAGGAGATGTGTTTGGAGGTGCAGGTGGCTTCTCCGATTTTTTCAATGCCTTTTTTGGAGGTATGGGCGGTTTTGACAACATGAGGGGCGCCACCACCGAAGACTTTAGAAGCCAGCGACAAGTAAAGGGCCGGGACTTAAGGGCTCAACTCGACTTATCGTTGCATGAGGCTTATCATGGCATCAGCAAAATATTGAATATCGATGGCCAAAAACTCAAAATTAACATTAAGCCCGGCGCCTACAGCGGACAGGAACTTCGACTAAAAAACAAAGGCGCCAGCAGTCCCTCCGGTGGCGAAAAGGGAGATCTATATCTCAAAATTAATGTAATCCCCGGAGCCGGTGACCAAATAGAGGGTCAAAACCTTATTAAAGAGATGCCGGTAGACCTCTATACCGCCGTGTTGGGGGGCAAATTGCAGGTGAATACCCCGGCGGGAAAAATTAACATTACCGTTCCCAAAAGCACGCAGCCCGGCACCACCCTAAGGCTGAAAGGGAAAGGAATGCCTGTGTATGGCCAAAAGGATAAACATGGCGACTTGCTGATACGTCTTAAAATTCAGATACCCAAAGATTTGACTACGGAAGAAATCGGGCTTTTCCAGAAACTGAAAAATATGGAGCAGAAAAAATAGCGGGAGGCGGGCTTGAACGCCCGACCTCGTGATTATGAATCATATTTTTTGATTTTTTTCTGTTTGTATCGAATTATTTCCATCAATTAAAAGGTTGTCCGCTAATCCTTTACGGCTTATCATCTCTTTGTCTGTTTTCTTTGTTTTATAAATATTCGCTACATTTACATGCAAATTACATGCAAATATTTCGTTGATTTTATATAGATTATAAAATAGTTACATGCAAATGTATTAAAAAAAGAACATCAAAAGTGAAAAAGGAAATTCGTGCCGTTATTACACCTGAAATGCAGGCCATAATGGACAGGTGGGGAAATCCGGACAAAAGTCCCAATTCATATATTTTTGGCTTTCTTAAAGGTGGCGAAACACCCATGCAGATAAACAAGAGGGTTCGGGATGTAATCAGTAATTGTAACAGAAATTCAATAGTTAATGGTTTAAGGAACATTTATTGCTACTTTTGCAGAAAATGTTGTTTTTGGATGATGAAAACATTAGAAAATCAGAATATTGAATAAAAGGCTATTTGGAAAGATACATATCTGAAATGGATATGCGGATTTGCCAATTCTGCCGGAGGAAAGATATACCATGCTGTGAGAGATTACACACTTATTGAAATGATATTAATGATTTGTATATTTGTTTTATGATTAGCCGAAATGACATATTGACTAAATTGAAGGAATTGAAGCCAATTTTAAGCAGGAATTATTCTGTAAAAGAAATTGGTTTATTTGGTTCTTACGCATCTGATACTGCAGATGATGATAGTGATATTGACTTGATTATCGAACTTGACAAACCTATTGGTTGGAAGTTTTTTTCACTTGAAATTTATTTGGAACAGATTTTTGGACGCAAAATAGATTTAGTTACAAAGAGTGCTTTACGAGAAAGAATGAAAGAAGATATTTTGAGCAAAGTTAATTACGTTTAACGTGGATAAAAGAAAGCGCCCATATATCATGTATCTTGAGGATATTCAACTTTCAATGTCTCGGATTTCAGAATATATAGCAAATTTGGATTTTATTTCATTCAAACAAGACTATAAAACCGTAGATGCTGTGGTTCGAAACTTCGAGATAATTGGAGAGGCCGCTAAAAGTCTTCCTGATTCAATGAGACAGTACTAAATCTAAACAACATAACATTAACGGGCGCTAAGGGAACTAATAATCGGCTCATAAACCAGTGTAAAACGACTTGCATGAACTGTATGTTGCAGATTATAATATACATAGGTAAGTTTTTATCGGTTCATAACAGGCTCATATAAAATTTTAGTTTAGAAATATGAACTCCCATACAATGGCGAGAATGTGGTTGTTTCAAAATTAGAAGAAATAAAAGTAACAAGCCGTTACGACGATTCTTTTCTGTCCGGCTATCTGTTCTCAAACAGCATTGGGTTTAATAACGTTTCAAAAGACATTCTCAATGTTTTGGGTGAATATCAGGGGCAGCAGGAAGTAAGTCTTTTTGTTTCTTATATTCCGGTGCTGAACAAAAATGACCGGACGGATTATAAGGAAGAGTACTGGCTTGAGGTGGTTGGCATGAGCGAAGATTATTACAAATATCAAATTTCCTACATCAAACAAGTCGTCAACCTGAATAATCCTTTTTCATCGGTCATCGAAGTTCATTCCAACATCCACAATGGAGTTGGCATCTTTGCCGGGTATAACCGGCAGATGATTCATTTTAAAGATTATTGAGTAATCCACTGCGAAGAACTTTTCCCTTCCTTAAATGCCTGTGAGGTTCATCCCCCCAGAAGACCCAAAACCACAAAGCCCACCATCCTTTTAAGGTGCAGATAATAATATTAGGATCATTCGCGCGTGGCCTTATGCTTGTAGCCAGTTCGGTTCACTCATTTAACCGTTCCATTCGTACCTCATTTCACTATTTCATCCGTTCATCTCATCAGCTTCAGCATCCCACGTGTGGGTGTTTCGTAACTCACACCCATACTCCTTCCCTCCCATAGAAATAATATTCCTGCGTTTTTTACCCCTTACATTGTTTGGCCTTAATAAAAATTATGATGCAAAACTGTCTGCTCGAATTATGGAGAACTTACATGCAAATTACATGCAAATAAAAAGGGGTTGCAACTTTCTATCGCCACAACCCCTTGATTATCAAGTAGCGAGAGGCGGGCTTGAACCGCCGACCTTCCCGATTGAAATCGGGACGCTCTGATTTGATGCAAATTGAAAGAACATAAAAAAAGAGCCACACTTAAAAATCGTGTAACTCTTTAATTATCAAGTAGCGAGAGGGCGACTTGAACGCCCGACCTTCCCGATTGAAATCGGGACGCTCTGATTTGATGCAAATTGAAAG
>JACDJC010000952.1_pt1 | contig 28928 bp, 24 predicted proteins | sample 7454191 | NCBI WGS metagenome assembly JACDJC01 (sample SAMN14253291, study PRJNA609438) | sludge metagenome | isolation source: sludge after 25d culture with pyrite and EDTA | collected 2018-12-20 | reverse complement strand
CTGTCGCTTTAATTCTTCTGTATTTAGTAAGCTCATATGTAAATCCTTTTAGATTAATTTACTTGACTACTATATCAAATAAATCTAATTTTTAGAATTTACACAGTTAGATTTACGCTCCCTGATTATCTTCAAGCTTGGTATGTTCATAATCGTATTCCTAGAATTATTACAACTCATACGCTTATTAGTCAGGAAGTCTATCATAAGGCTTCTATTCTTGAAAATGACTGGTATTACCTTACTAATATTAAATTAGAGGGTATCTATGAGCAAGATCGTGACAATGATTATTTTAAATTTGATGATGGTTATGGTCGTAAGATTATTGGTGATAATGGTTTGGTTATGATTTCTCATAGAGGTAAAATTGTATCTTCTTATGGTTCTAAAAAATATACTCCTAAAAAGATTAGATTACGTTCTTTGGACTTCTCTATAAATAAATGGTATCAACATCTTCCTAGTACTGCTAAGCCTGCTGGTTTTAATATATTGCAACGGTTTATCTTTTATGTCCCTCCAAAGCCTTACAGTTACTACATTACTAAAGTATACGATGATGGTACTATTTTCTCTATTGGTACGCTTAATGACTTCTTTATGACGTTTGATCATAACTTTGATGATTCTGTTTCTCTTGATACCTTACTACCTGTGTCTAAAATGAGTGATTTTTCATTGTTTAATCATTATAAATCTTTTGATTTTGATATACATAACCCTGCTAGGTATGCTTTAGTAAATAACGAAATGATAGATAGAGGATTATTAAAAGATAAATATTTAAGTCCTAATGATTTTAGTATGAGTTTTTATGATGATTGATAATGTATTACATGAGATCATGGCTTCTAAATCTAATAAAGATTATAAAGCTTGGTTAAAAGATAGAAAAGAAGGTACTTCACATTTTAAATCTGTTGAGAGTGAACATGAAAGTTTAAATAAGAAAAATTTGAGAATATCTAAGATGATAGATAGATTAAATGAAAATATAAAGGGTATAAAATGAGTTATAATTTGATTATTTTTGTTGATTAAAAGTGAATTGGTTGCGGGAAGAGGATTTGAACCTCTGACCTTCGGGTTATGAGCCCGACGAGCTACCATACTGCTCTATCCCGCGACAGGATTTAAATAAATCTTTTCGATCTATTTGGAGGTGTGATTATATCTTGATTTACTTAAATCAAGATTAAATCTTATGGATGGGGTAGAGGGATTCGAACCCCCGAATACCAGTACCAAAAACTAGTGCCTTACCGCTTGGCGATACCCCAATCTTCACAAGCTTACTGCTTATGTGGACGGCATTATAGCACCAAATGTTTTACATGTCAAGAGATTTTTAAAAATAGTGTAAAAAGTTACAGTATTCACTCTACAACAGTTCAAATCATGGTAAAAAGAAGGATATGAAGTATGAAAAGGTATAATCATTTTAATAAAATTAATAGTGCTTTCGGAGGGAATATGTCAATAAATGCAATAAAAAGAGTGGAAAAAGCAATAGATGAAGTCAAAAGAGGAAAAATGGTCATTATGATGGATGATGAAGACCGTGAAAACGAGGGTGACCTTGTTTATGCAGCGACATTTTCCACACCAGAGTTAGTAAACTTCATGGCAAAAGAGGCTAGGGGACTTATCTGTGCGCCTGTAACAAAAGAGATAGCAGCCAAGTTAGACCTTATCCCTATGGTAAGTAATAATGTTTCAAACCATGAAACTGCTTTTACAGTTTCTATAGATTCTACAAATGCCCAAACGGGTATCTCCGCAGCAGAGAGAGATGACTGCATTTCAAAACTTGCAAATCCTCTGACTGTAGCAGGTGACTTTGTACGCCCCGGACATATTTTCCCGCTTATTGCCAAAGATGGTGGTGTACTGGTACGCACAGGACATACAGAAGGGTCTGTAGACCTTTGCAAGTTAGCAGGTCTTTCTCCTGCAGCAGTGATTTGTGAAATTATCAATGATAATGGAAAAATGGCACGTATGGATGACTTGGAGATCTTTTCTAAAGAGCATAATATGCCCATTGTCTACATTTCTGACATCGTTGAGTATCGTTTAGCAAATGAACAGTTGGTAAAGCGTATATCTGAGAGTGAGAGTGAGTTAAGAGGGGTTAAAGTAGAAAAAATCATTTATAAAGACCACTTAAACAGAACACATACAGTGATGCAGTTTTACAAACCGCATGAAACGGCAAATGTAAAATTTCATAATATTGGTACAGATATTGATTTTGTACTTGATGATAAACGTTTTAATGCACTGAACAACTCCATAGAGTATTTGAAACAAAATGGTGGTGTACTTGTTTTTTTGGACAGTAAAGTCATCTCTCGTGAACAGGCAAAAGAGTTCGGTGTAGGTGCTCAGATACTGAAAGATTTAGGTATTAAAAACATTAATCTTCTCACAAATAATAAAGATACCGAATTCATAGGGCTTGCAGGATTTGGACTTGATGTTGTAGAAAAGATTGAAGTAGTTTAAAACGCATATGTCTTTAGGCATTTTTAAACATAAAACCATAACAGGCATACATATTATTGGCATGCTTATGATGTCTATAGTGATTATTGTATTTGCATCTATTGCAGCGTATAAAGAGTATCAAAACTTTGACAATGAAGCTAAAAGTATGCAGTCATCGTTTATCCAAACACAAAAAGATACCATTGTATTTGATACTACGCGCGTACTTGGTTTCATTGGTGATACCTATAAAGACAGAAATGTACAGCAAGATGAAGAAATCTTGAAAAAACAGACTCTTTATGCCATTGAAGAACTTTATGGACGGCAAGACGGCACAGGATATATATTTATTTATGATTTTAACGGAATGGTACTCTCCGACCCCATGCAGAAGCAAAATGTAGGTAAAAATCTTTATAACACTAAAGATACCAATGGTGTAATGGTCATCAAAGACCTTATAGATGTTTCACAGAAAAAAGAGGGTGGTTTTGTAGAGTATCAATGGTTGAAACCCACTACTGGTTTGCTTAGTCCCAAAATTTCTTATGCAAAATCGTTTGGTCCTTGGGGTTGGATGGTTGGTACAGGCGTGTATCTTGACGAAGTAGAAAAGCATATTCAAAATCAAAGAGATATACTTAAACAGAGGCTCAATCGTTACTCTTTGAAAATCATATTTTTACTGGGTATCTTATTTGTGATTGGTATCATAGGGACATTGATTATCAACCGTATACTTAAAAAAGAGATAAACACATTTAGTCGCTACTTTGAAGAAGCCTCTTCTAATTACGTTATGATGGATGAGAAGAATATACGACTCTTTGAGTTTAAAAAAATGGTGCATTATATTAATGCGATGATTACTGTTATCCATCAGCGAAAACAAAAACTCAAAGAGATGAATCTGACACTAGAATCAAAAGTTGAGCAAAAAACAAAACATTTAAGCATTCAAAATGATCTGCTTGAAAAAGAAAAAGCGTTTAGCGACTCTTTGGTAAAAGCACAAGACAGTTTCATCAAGCATTCTATCCATGAGATCAATACTCCACTGGCTGTCATCATGACCCATATAGATCTGTTTAAAATGAAAGAGGGTGCAAACCGGTATCTTTCCAAGATAGAAGCAGCGAGTAAAATTATTAGTAATATATATTCGGATTTAAGTTATATGGTAAAAAAAGACCGTTTTGTGTATGAGAAAAAGAAGCTGAACATGTCACTATTTCTTGAGGAGAGGATCGACTTTTTTTCAGAAATTGCATTAGGCAATAACCATAATATAATATCTGAGATTCAAGAAAATATTTGGCTTTACTTTTCCAAGGAGGAGTTGCAAAGGATTGTAGATAATAACTTGTCCAATGCTATTAAATATGCCAATAAAGGCACAGAGATAAAAGTTTCTCTTGCTCAGAGAGAAAAAGAAATAGTATTAAAATTTTTAAGTCTCTCGCCTAAAATAACAGATACAAAAGGTATTTTCAAAGCCTTCAATCGTGAAAATAATGTAAAAGGCGGTTTTGGACTGGGGTTGGAAATAGTTTATAGTATCTGTAAAAAAGAAGAAGTAGAGATAGACGTACAATCTGATGATCATATAACAATATTTATCTATACATTTAAAAAGGAGTAGTAAATGAAAGTATTATTGCTTGAGGATGAACTGATGTTACAAAGTGCAATCAAAGAGTATTTGACAGATACAGGATATGATGTCACAGCATTTGAAGATGGGCAAGAAACATATCAAAGTGCTATGGCTAACAGTTATGACCTTTTTATCTTTGATATCAATACTCCGACTATAGATGGACTTACATTACTGGACAAACTGCAAAAAGAGAAACGATATACACCTACCATCTTCATCTCTGCGATTACCGAGATAGAACAGATAAGTAAAGCGTATGGTTTGGGTTGTTATGATTATTTAAAAAAGCCTTTTCATCTTCAGGAGTTGGGCTTGCATATTGAAAGATTGTTGAAAATGGCAGATATACGGGCAAAAAGCTTTATTGTAATTTCAAAAATGTATTCTTATGATATGAAAAAGAGAAGCTTACTATTTGACGGAGAAGAGCAACTATTGACAAATAAGCAAGCACAAATTATAGAACTTTTTGTAAAAAATATAAATAAAGTTGTAAGTTTTGAGCTGTTAAGACATTATGTATGGGATGACAGTCCGGTAGACAATGCCATTATCAGAGCAGAAGTGCACAGAGTAAGGCAAGTAATCAAAGAAGATTTAATCGTTACACTCAAAGGTGTCGGCTATACTTTTTCTAAACAAATTTAATTCTTCAGCGAAAAAATATAACATTTTTGTAACCATTTTACACAAATAATTTTATATTTTATACTATTTCTCCTCTTTCTTATTAATGCTATGTTAATGCTATGTTAATGATTCATACTTAACTGTTGAAAAATAGGAGAGTAAGGATGGGAAGAGTAGTATTACTATCAGTGATAACTTCAACAATGATCATGGCTGGTGGAGACATTAAGCCTGTGGAGCCCGCAGCAGCAGTAGAAACAAAAGCAGACTGGGGAGAGGTTTTTGGTCAGTTCAGGACTTTTTATATAGACAGAACCTTTTCAGGTAGCATATATAATAACCGTAATTCGTTGGTAACTGGTGGTTACATAGGGTACAAAACGCCAGATTTTAATGGATTTACAGCAGCAGTAGCAGCTTATGGAATGTATGGGTTTGATATTCATAATGAAGATGCGAAAGATATAGGAAGTGCGAGTTATGATTCTTCATTGTACGGTGATAATTTTGATAATTATGTGTTTATCGGGCAAGCTTACATAAACTATGCCTTTGCTAACACTGATGTTAAAGCGGGTCGTTTAGAACTAGATACACCATTGGTCGGTGCAGATGATGCCAGAATGTTACCAAACCTTTTTGAAGCAGTGATTGTAAGCAACGAAGATGTAGAAAATACAACATTCATTGGTGTACATATAGTTAGAGAAACGGTTGGAACATTTGGAAATATCTATGACGGTGGACCTCTTGGTCTAACCAGTGGTTACGGTTTAGGTATGAATGAAGCGCTTAGCGGTGACTTTAAAAATATGGGAACTGTTGCATTGGGAGAGAAGAGTCTCGTTACAGGAAATCTTGCAGATAATAAAACTGACGGGATAACTGCACTTGCAGCTATATATAGTGGTATAGAAGGCCTTAAACTTCAAGCTTGGGATTACATTGCATGGGATATTTTGAATGCTCTTTATCTTCAAGCTGATTATTCATATCAAGTAAACGACGATCTTAAGCTCAATTTTGCAGCACAATACATTAATCAAACAGATATCGGTGATGCATATATCGTCAATATCTTAGGTGATGGATCAGTCGATAGTAATTACTGGGCCGTTAAAGCCGGTGTTAGTTTTGGAGATTTGAGCGGATATGCTGCATATTCTCAAACCTTAGACAGTGATGATGCAACAAGCGGAAATGTATGGACACCATGGGGCGGTATGCCGGCATTTACACAAGGAATGGTAACTAGACATCAGTTCTTTGCAAATACTGACTCCTGGAAAGTCGCAGCAACATACAATCTTAAAGAGTATGGCGTTGAAGCCTCTGTTTATTATGCTCAGTTTGATGTAGGTTTGGGAAACATATATGATCCTGAAAACGCATGGAGAGCATCTGAATTGGGTTGGGATATTCAATATAAAGTGGCTGCGGTTGAAGGTCTTAGCTTAAGAGCAAGAGCAAACTATCCAAGAGATTTCAAAGAAGGTTTAGACTGGGATGAATACAGAGTTATCATAAATTACAACTTTTAAAAGGAAAGTATATGACAAAAGAACAAATAGAACAGGTTAAAAATAACCCTAAATATCAAGAACTGGTAAAAAAGAGAAGCAAATTTGCCTGGACTCTGTCTATTATTATGCTGGTAGTTTATTATGCATTTATTATGACTATTGCATTTGACCCGGAACTTCTTGGCACTAAAATGGGTTCTGGAGTAATGACAATTGGGATTCCAATAGGGCTTGCCATTATTTTCATTTCATTCCTATTGTCAGGAATTTATGTTAGAAGAGCAAATGGTGAGTTTGATGCACTGACTAAAGAAGTGAGAGAAGAATTAGGAGACATGGCATAATGAAAAAATTATTACTATTAACTTTACCGTTATTACTGAGTGTAGGTGCATATGCTGCAGGTGCTATAGAAGGTGAAGTCCAAAAACAACCTCTTAATATGTCTGCCATTGTGATGTTCTTGATTTTTGTCGGTGCTACCTTGGGTATTACTTATTGGGCGGCCAAAAGAACAAAAACAGCTAAAGATTTTTACACTGCGGGGGGAGGGATTACAGGTTTTCAAAATGGTATGGCCATTGCCGGTGACTATATGTCAGCAGCATCTTTTCTTGGTATTTCGGGTCTTGTTTATCTTGCTGGATATGATGGTCTTATATACTCTATTGGGTTTCTTGTTGGTTGGCCGATTATTCTTTTCTTGATCTCTGAAAGATTAAGAAACCTTGGTAAATATACTTTTGCAGATGTTGCAGCCTATAGATTGAAACAAACCCCGATTAGAACATTAGCAGCATTTGGATCTCTTGCAACAGTTATTTTATATTTGATCGCTCAAATGGTTGGTGCGGGTAAGCTTATTCAACTTTTATTTGGTCTTCCTTATGAGTTGGCCGTTGTTCTTGTTGGTGCATTGATGATTCTTTATGTCACATTTGGCGGTATGCTTGCAACCACATGGGTGCAAATCATTAAAGCAGTCCTGTTACTTTGTGGTGCAACATTTATGGCAGTGGCAGTACTTAATCACTTTGGATTCTCACTTGAAGCCATGTTTGCAAAAGCAGTTGAAGTACACGATAAAGGTATAGCCATTATGAGCCCTGGCGGACTTGTATCTGACCCTATCTCGGCGATTTCTCTTGGTGTTGCTTTGATGTTCGGTACAGCGGGTCTTCCTCATATCTTAATGAGATTCTTTACAGTTTCTGATGCTAAAGAAGCTAGAAAATCTGTATTTTATGCAACAGGTTTCATTGGTTACTTTTACATATTGACATTCATCATCGGTTTTGGTGCGATTATCATGGTTCTTAACAACCCTGAATATCTTGATTTGGCCGAACAAGCTATATCGGGTGGATCTCCAATACTAGGCGGCAAAAACATGGCAGCAGTACATTTAAGTCACGCAGTTGGTGGAGACCTTTTCTTGGGATTCATTTCAGCAGTTGCCTTTGCTACAATCCTTGCAGTAGTATCTGGCCTTACGTTGGCCGGTGCAACGGCAATTTCACATGACCTTTATGCGAATGTATTTAACCAGCATGGTGAAGTAGATGAAGCAAAAGAGATGAGAATATCTAAAATGGCAACTGTAGGACTTGGAATATTGTCTATATTTCTGGGAATTGCTTTTGAACAGCAAAACATTGCTTTTGTTGTTGGTTTGGCATTTGCTATTGCAGCGTCAGCTAACTTCCCGGTTCTTTTCCTTTCTATGTTCTGGAGTAAACTGACTACAAGAGGTGCTGTTATAGGTGGTAGTCTTGGACTTGCTACAGCAGTATTGCTTGTAATCCTCGGACCGATAGTATGGGTACAGATTTTTGGAAATGCAGAAGCGATATTTCCCTATGAGTATCCGGCACTATTTTCTGTATCTGTTGCCTTTATTGGTATTTGGTTCTTCTCTGTTACAGACAAGAGTGATGAGGCAGCTAAAGAGATAGAAGCGTTTGAAGCACAAGATATCCGTTCCCAAACAGGTATTGGCGCTGAAGGTGCATCTTCACATTAAAAAAGCGGTATCTAAAGCAATGCTCTAGATACCATATTAGCCGTTATGGCACTAAGTATTTAATTTTATAGGAACCACACAATTGATAGCACTCCTTAGCAACATGAAAGCATATCTGCCTTTCTCTCTTTTAGATAATGAATCTCTTAAACGTATAGAGAAGAATGCGCAAATAGTCTATTATCCTAAAGATACTCTGCTGATTGATGAGAATGCTATTCCCTCCACTTTTTTTCTTATTATCAAAGGTATTGTTGAGGCTAGAGATACTGAAGGGCTTATAGATATTTATCATAATGATGATGTTTTTGGAGGCATTGAGCTACTAAAAAACCAGCCCTCAAGATATCAATACAGAGTCAATGAAGAGCTTATTTGTTATGAAATACCCAAAGACGTGTTTTTGGAATTATGTCAGAATAATAGTGAATTTAAACATTATTTTTTCTCTTCCATTGTAGAGCGTATCAATATGCTTCAAGAGAGAAAACAGAGCGCTAAAATGGCAGATATGATGTTAACGCGGGTAGATAACACTATTTTACATGCTGCTTGTATTGTAGATCATGATATGCCTATTATTGATGCGGTTACCAAGATGGAAAATGAAAACGCTACTGCACTGATTATAAAAAATGAATCTGGATATGGTATTGTTACAGATACCAATATGAGAAGATTCATTCTTCAAAATGAGCAAAAGAGTTTGACAAAAATTTTCCAGATACAAAGTTATCCGATTATTTCTATTGGACAGGGAGAACTGCTTTTTAATGTGCTTTTGCTTATGACAGGACACTCTATTAAGCATCTTCCTGTCGTAAATGGGCAGGGAGAAATTATAGGGCTACTTGAATTGATTGATTTGCTGAGTCATTTTGCAAATCAGTCACACATCATCCATGTACAGATAGAAAAAGCATCTGACGTTCAAAGTATTATTTCTGCGTCAAAGAGAATTGATACTATGATCAGAACACTGCACTTGCAAGGTGTCAAATCAAGATATATTGCAAAACTTGTATCTGAAATGCATAAAAAAATGTATGCTAGACTTTTTGAACTTATCTTCCCGAGCGAATGGCATGACAAATGTACGTTGATTTTGTTAGGCAGTGAGGGAAGAGGGGAGCAGATATTAAAAACCGATCAGGATAACGGATTGATCTTTAAAGAAGGTTTTGAACCAGAAGATCAAGATGAAATTACCATGAAGTTTATAAAAATACTCGATGAGATTGGTTTTCCCAGATGTAAGGGGAATGTGATGTTGATCAATCCGAAATGGGCAAAAAGTTCAGAAAAATATAAAGAAGATATTCGCAGTTGGATGACTTCTCCTAGCAATGAAAATCTTATGGATATGGCTATCTTATTTGATACATTTGCAGTAGCAGGAAATATATCTATATTTAAAGAAGTTCGTGATTTTTTAATGAAACAGATAAAGCAGCATAAAGAAATTTTACCCTATTTTGCGAGATCCATAGAAAGCTTTGAATCTCCACTTGGACTGTTTTCCCGTTTTATTTCAGACGATAAAGAGCGTAAAAATGAGATAGATATTAAGAAGGGAGCATTGTTTTCAATTATTCATGGGGTAAGAGCTTTGGCACTTGAACACGGTATTCATAAAACCAATACTACAGAACGTATCAAGGCATTAAATGATATTGGCTATATGAATAAAGAAGATGCCAAAAATTTGCTTGAAACTTTGGAGGTGATCAATACGCTAAGACTTCATTCCCAACTGGAAAAACGTGATAAAGATGAAGAGTTAGATAATTATATCTCTTTAATCTCTTTGAGCAAACTGGAAAGAGATACTTTAAAAGAGGCTCTAAAAACAGTTGAAGCGTTTAAAAAAAGAGTGAGTTATCATTTTCGTCTTAACATGGTGAGTTAATATGTTTTATACTCTAAAACAAAAATGGAACCGCAAAAATCTCACAGATGAAAGATTTGCATTTTTGTTTGATAAATCAGACAGTGATGAAGTGGTTGTTTTCGACTGTGAAACGACAGGACTCAACCCAAAAGATGATGATATCATCTCCATAGGTGCTGTAAAAGTAAAAGACAATAAAATTCTAACAAATGAAGCAATACACATTTTTGTAAAACAAGATAAACAGATAAATCACAAAAGCATTGCCATTCATCAAATACGCCATTGTGATTTAGAGGGTGCTATTGGAACAGAAGAGGCCATAGAAAAGTTTCTTTATTATATTGGAAACAGAAAACTTGTTGGTTATTATCTGGAATTTGATGTAGCCATGATCAATAAATATGTTAAGCCTATGTTTGGTATCACTTTACCCAATAAGCAGGAGGAAGTATCGGCCATCTATTATGATAAAAAAATTGCTCTAATTCCTCAGGGAAATATAGATTTGAAGTTTGATACGATCTTAAAAGATTTGGCATTGCCCAGACTACAAGCGCATGACGCGCTTAATGATGCAGTGATGACAGCGATGGTCTATCTTAAATTAAAACAGATAAAATCATTAAGACAGTGAGGAGATAAATATGCTAAAAAAGATTTTTTAGATTAATCTGCTCAAAATGAATGCTGAGAGTGTAATGATGTGAGATTGAAAGGGATGAAATAGTTATTCCTCTATAAAAACTCTCTAAAGTTACTTACTTCTCTAAAAGAATATGTTAAAGTTATTAATAATATACATCTACAAAAAGGAATAGAATGTTACAAAATATTTACCAACCAAACCCTCAATTTGCACAAAATGCAAAAATAAAAAGTATGGATGAATACAATGCTTTGGTACAAAAAGCTACGGATGATTATGAAGGTTTCTGGAAAGAGTATGCAGATGAGAAGATCGACTGGTTTGAACCGTACGACACTGTACTAGATGAGTCCAATGCACCGTTTGTAAAATGGTTCAGTGGCGGTAAACTCAATGTTTCTCACCAGTGTATAGACCGCCACATAGAGACTCGAAAGAACAAAGCAGCGATTATTTTTGAAGGAGACAGAGGAGACAGACAGGTCATCACATATCTTGATCTTTACTACAATGTAAACAAATTTGCCAACCTTCTTAAAGAGGACTTTGATGTAAAAAAAGGTGATCGAGTAGTCATTTATATGCCGATGATCCCTGAAGCCGCCTATGCAATGCTGGCATGTGCACGTATCGGTGCAATCCACTCTATCGTATTTGGCGGATTCTCTTCTGAAGCACTACGCGACAGAATCGAAGATGCCCAGGCAAAAGTGGTGATCACTGCAGACGGTGCATACAGAAAAACAAAACCATATATGCTAAAACCAGTTGTAGATGCAGCACTGACAGGAGAAACACCGGTTAAAAAAGTCTTAGTGGTAGAGAGAAACCAAGAAGAGGTTACCTGGGTAGCAGGACGTGACTACTCGTATAATGAACTTATCAAGGAGAAATCTGGTAAATGTGAAGTTGAGCCTATGGAGAGTGAAGATCCACTTTTCCTACTCTACACCAGTGGCAGCACAGGTAGCCCAAAAGGCGTACAACACGGCACTGCTGGATACATTCTTTGGGCGCAAATGACTATGGAGTGGGTATTTGATGTCAAAGAAAATGATACCTATTGGTGTACAGCTGATGTTGGTTGGATCACAGGACATACTTACATTGTCTATGGACCACTTGCGATGGGTGCTACCACTGTAATGTTTGAAGGTGTCATAACGTATCCTGATGCGGGCCGTCCTTGGCAAATGGTAGAAGAACTTAAGATCAACCAGTTTTATACGGCACCAACAGCTATCCGTGTGCTTCATAAAATGGGTGAAGATGAACCGGCTAAATATGATCTCTCTTCTCTCAAAGTGCTAGGAACCGTAGGTGAGCCTATCGATCCACCTGCATGGAGATGGTATTACGAAGAAGTAGGTCAAGGCAAGTGCCCGATTGTTGATACATACTGGCAAACTGAAACAGGAGGCCACATTGTCGCTCCGTTACCGGGTGCTACCCCTATCAAACCGGCATGTGCAACACTTCCTCTGCCAGGTATCGTGGCTGAGATTCTTGATCCGGAGACGGGTGAAAAAGTAGGAGAGGGCGAAAGCGGATATCTGTGTGTAACACGCCCTTGGCCATCACAGATCCGTGGTGTATGGGGTGATGAAGAACGTTACATAAAATCTTACTACGGTGACGTGGTCAAAGATGGCAAAGCAGTGTACTTTACAGGTGACGGCGCTGTATATGGCGAAAATGATTATATCACGATTACTGGCCGTACAGATGATGTTATCAACGTATCTGGACACCGTATGGGCACGGCTGAAGTAGAAGCAGCGATCAAAAAACATGACAATGTAGCAGCAGTAGCAGTTGTAGGAAAACCGCATGATCTTAAAGGAGAAGGCATTTTTGCGTATATAGTACTTAAATCTGTACCTGTAACCCATAAAGATGAAGTTGCCGATGAGTTTGCAACTATGAGAGAGATTAACCAGATTATAAAATCTGAAATTGGTGCCATTGCATTGTGTGACGATATGATCTTTGTTCCAGACCTTCCAAAAACAAGATCAGGAAAGATCATGAGAAGAATTCTTAGAGCTGTTGCCAAAGGAGAAGAGATCACTCAAGATATTTCAACACTTGAAGATCCATCTATTGTAGAGAAGATTAAAAATTGTTGTAAAAATTCTGGACACTAACCCCATCAACTACTCTCCCTATTAAACATGGGGGGATGTATATTGTCAATCTTCCTAGGTGTGATTTTCTGACTCTTGGGTCGGGATAGTTGAATATGTCAGAAATATCTGTCACCCTTTATAAGAGTTGCATCAAATCTTTTACTTTCAGTAAATCTTCAAATACCTCTTTTTTTGCACTAGGGTTTCTCAATAGATAACTAGGATGATAGGTAGGTATAAGCGTATATCCATTCTCCTTATGAAGAGTACCTCGTATCTTACTGATATCCGTTTCATCACCGGTAAGATAATGATACGCAGTAGCCCCCAATGTCACAATCAGTTTTGGCTTAATAAGTTCTATTTGTTTTAAAAGATAGGGTTGGCAAGTATGTGCCTGTGTTGGTGTTGGGATTTGATTGTCCGGCGGACGGCATTTGACTATATTTGTAATATACACATCCAATCTCGAGATTAACAGTACATTTTCTATCATCTTGGTAAGCAGTTCACCCGAGCGGCCTACAAAAGGTTTACCGCTACTATCTTCAGTCGCTCCTGGTGCTTCTCCTATAAAGAGTATATCTGCATGAGGATTGCCTTCACCAAAGACAACCTTTCCCCGACTTTTGCTAAGTTCACAAAGATGACAGTTCTGTGCTTGTTTTTGAAGTAATTCAAGTGTATTGGGCAAGGAAAGATCCAACTTATCTTCTTTGTAGGGGGTGATGTCAGTATATCTGTAGCCCAACTGTTTGAGTTGATAAAGTTGTTTGAGTAAGAGTGCATTGCGAAGATTTTTCATGTAACTATTATACTCCATGCATCTTAATATTCTCACTTAAAGGCATGCGCCTTTATTGTTGTTGCTTGGCATAAAGAGAGTCGGATTCTCTCTTTATGGGCGTGTCATCATTATACATTTTCTTCTTCTAAACCACTACGAGATTCTTTTGAAAATTTCAGATAGAGTATAGGAAGTATGATCAAAGTAAGCAGTGTTGAGCTGATGAGGCCATTGATTACAACAATGGCCAGTGGTCTTTGTATCTCTGAGCCAGGGCCTGTAGCAAAGAGCAGAGGTAGCAAACCAAAGGCTGCAATGGTTGCAGTCATAAGTACAGGCCTAAGCCTCTTAACGGACCCCTCTACCACTGCATCTTTGAGTTTAACCCCATTTTTAATAAGGTAGTTGAAGTAATTGACCAGCACAACACCATTGAGCACAGCGATACCCAGTAGGGCTATGAATCCTACGGACGCTGGTACGGACATGTACTCACCGCTCAAATAGAGTCCTATAAACCCTCCTATCAAAGCCAAAGGAACGTTGATAAGTACAATGCTCGCCTGCGTTAAGGAACCAAAAGAGACAAAGAGGAGTATAAAAACCAAAAGAAGTGCCAACGGTACGATGATCGCCAAGCGTGCTGCAGCTCTTTGCTGGTTTTCAAACTCTCCACCATACGTAAGATAATACCCCGCAGGTAATTTTACTTCTTTTCCGATCTTGATCTTGGCTTCTTCTACAAAACTTACGAGATCCCGACCTTCTACATTGGTCTGTACGAGGGTTTTTCTGTATCCATGTTCATGTTCTATCTGTACAGGCCCCGTGCTTGAAATGAATTTGATGAAATTGCCAAGAGGCACAGAGTTGCCATCTTTTAAAGGATAGTACAGTTTTTGAATCTTGTCTAGAGAATTTTGCAGATTCGCATCTCCCTTGACCATCAAGTCAATCCGACGCATACCTTCCTGGATAATACCTGCTTGCACACCTGTGACCATCACTTTGAGAAAATCATTGATCTCCTGCTGGCTAATATCATAATAGGCCATCGCTTTTTTATCAAATTCTAATTCAAAATATTCAACACCTTCATTGGCTTTTTTGTAGACATCACTGCTTCCTGTAATTGTTTCAAGTAGAGTTTTAATTTGCTGAGCGATCTTTTCAAGCTGATCATTGTCACTTCCAAAAATACCAATAGCAAGATCTCCTCTCGCACCCGTAAGCATTTCAGCTACTCTCATCTCAATGGGTTGCGTAAATGTATACTCAATACCTACAAATTCATCAAGTACTTTTCTGATCTCTTCAGTGACATATGCTTTGGATGGCACTCTCCACTCTTTTTTGTTTTTGAGTACTAAAAAGGTATCTGTATCATTAAGACTCATAGGGTCAAGTCCCAATTCATCACTTCCTGTTCTGGCGATAATATCTTTGATTTCAGGTACGGAAGCTAGCAGTTTTTTTTGTAATTTTAAGTTTAGTACCAAACTCTCTTCTAAAGATATGGATGGCAGCATTTCCACACCGATGATAATACTTCCTTCATCCATAGTAGGCATAAATGATTTACCTGTTTTAGATGCCAGATAAAGAGAACCTCCAAAGAGTACAAGTACCGCTAGGATAGTCCCCTTCATGTGTCTTAGAGAAAAAAGAAGCATGGGTCTATACCATGTGGTAAGAAATCTGATAAGAGCAGACTCTTTATCTGGCCTTTTACTTAAAATAAATGAACTTAATACTGGTATGAGTGTTAAAGCTAAGATAAGCGAAGAAAACAGTGCAAAGATGATACTTAGTGCTACGGGCCTAAAAAGTTTACCCTCAAGCCCCTCCAGAGAGAGAATCGGCATAAAAACAATGATGATAATCAGTACACCCGTAATGATAGAGGGTGCCATCTCCACTGTAGCAGTATAGATAATATGCGTTTTGCTTGAGCGTTTATGTTTTGGATTGCCAAGTTCAGCGGTAATATGTTCAACTACGACCACAGCAGAATCCACCAGTATCCCAATAGCAATGGCAAGTCCACCCAGACTCATCAGGTTTGCGGTGAGTCCAAAGTATTGCATGGCAATAAAACTCATGAGTAGTGCAAAAGGAAGGATAAGTGCAACACTCATTGCAGAGGCGAGATTCCCTAGCATGACAAGTAAAATAACCATAATAAGGACTACGGCTTCATACAACGCGTTTTTTACCGTGTTTGTTGCAAGATTTACAAGGTGTGAACGGTCATAAAATATATCTATTTTTGTATCACCTGGCAGCATGGGTTCGAGCTTTTTAATTTCCTCTTTCACTTTTTCAAGTACGATACCTGTATTTGCGCCTTTGAGTCCAAGTACCAATCCCTGTACTGCTTCACCTTGTCCATTTTTACTTACAAAACCCGCACGGGTAAGATATCCGAATTTGACTGTAGCAACATCACCAAGGGTGATGACCTTGTTTGCACTTTTGCCTACAGGCAATACTTTGATATCAGATAGATTTTTAAGCTGTCCCACACTACGCACCAAAATACTTTCTACCCCCTGTGAGACACGTCCCGCACCATCATTTTGATTATTTTTTTCAAGTGTCTGGAATATTTGCTCAAGTGTAATACCCATTGCTCTCATTTTATTTACATCAGGTACCACTTCATATGTTTTTACTTTACCACCCAGGGCATTGACTTCGGCAACACCGCTTATTGAACGAATCTTAGGAGAGATAATCCAATCGAGAAGACTTCGTTTCTCTTCAAGTGAAAGTCTTTGCGATTCTATCGTGAACATCAAAATATCACTCAATGGAGTAGAAATAGGAGCAAGGCCTCCTTCCATATTTGAAGGAAGCTCATCTTTGATATCTGCTAGTCTTTCACTTACTTGTTGCCTGGCCCAGTAAATATCTGTACCATCTTCAAAATCTATAGTGATATCACACAAGCCGTATTTGGAGATGGAGCGCATCATGGTTTCATAAGGGATGCCGACCATTTTCATCTCTATAGGTACAACAATACGGGATTCTATCTCAGCAGGGGTCATTCCGTTTGATTTGATAATGATCTTTACTTGTGTAGGAGAAATATCTGGAAAAGCATCAACAGGCAACTCTTTATAAGCTTTGATACCAAAACCAAGGAGAACTACAGCCAACAATGAAAGGAAAAGTCTTTGACTGAGTGCAAAACTTATAATCTTATTCATGATTGTCGCCTAACATATTTTTCAGTATTGCTACGGAATTTACTGCTATTTTATTCTGTAGCCTGTCAGATGTTTCTATGTAATAGTGTGCATCATCTTCAGCAAGAATTTTTACCGGCACCGTAGTAAAGCCCTCTTTGGTTTTTATAAATACAATTTGTGTACCTTCATTTTTAATGACGGAAGTTTTCTTAACTTTAAGACTCTCTCCTAAAATGGTGATTTTCACAGAACTGCGAAGTCCTGAAAAGATATTAATATCGGCTGGAAGCAAAAAGCGTATGTGAACTGTCTGGTTTTCAGGATTTATGACTGGCGCAATTTGAAGTATGGTTGTATCAAAAGTTTTGTTTGCAAGTGTGATCTGTACTTTTTGCCCTTCATAAAGGTTTTCTGTCAGATGAGCTTCTATATTGCTTTCAAGCCAAAGTGAACCTTTTTTTTGAATTATAAACAGTGCATCACTGGGACTGGTACTTTTTCCAGGTGTTGCATTCAGTGCTACGATATACCCATCCACCACGCTTTTTATTTTCAATGTTGCAGAAAGTTTCAGCTCTTTGAAGAGTGCAGCTATCATTTCATCGCTTGCACCATAACTTTCAAGTAAGGCTTTGGAAGCAGCCACTTTACTCTTGTCTGTTTCAAGTTCTGCATTGGCAGAAACACACTCTTTTTTAGGAATGATCCCTTCATTGCAAAGCATATTTTTACGTTCTGTTAAAAGTGATTGATGGCGAAACCCGATTACATCAGCTATAGCTTTTTGTTGTATCGCTATCCATTGGGTACCTGTTACTTCAGCAAGTACAAATCCTTTAATTACCTTTTGATACTTTGCCACATTCAACTTTTGTACATTTGCTTCAAAAGGTAGTGAAATAATATGTAACAGTGAAGGGGGAGTGACTACTCTAGCAATAAACTCACCCAACGGAAGTCTCTGGGAGCTTTGTGGTGTTTCTACTTTAATTTGCCAATTCTCTTCTTCTTGAGGAGTCATTTGTATATTTTGCGCATGCAGCATACTAAAAGCAAATAGTGTCAATAGTAGTAGTAGTAGTAGTAGTTGTTTTCTCATCGGTTCTCCTTCTTTTCACTGAGTGTATAGAGTTTAAACAGTGTATTGTAGTACTCTTTTTTTGTAGCATATATCTCTTGTGTGAGTTGGTATAATTTTTGTCTGTTAAGCAGATATTCAATGACTGAAATCTCACCAATGTCATAACTCTTTTGGATCAGAGGTAAGAGTTTATTTTTGTAGTTTCCATAGTTTTTTTTCAACGTTTGCACCATAAAAGCATTACTTTTTAGATGAGATTGCAGTTGTGTAAGTAAACTTCTTTTTTCTCTCATCGTTTGTTCGTAGCGGTAACCAATAGCACTGTTTTGATACATAGCTGCCGCGCGTTCCTGCTCTGACCTTTCAGAAGTAAAATTCAAAGGAAGAGACAGACCAATAGAGTATCTGTCTACATCAAGTTCATTAGTATACTGTGCTGAAATATCAATAGATTCCAATGCATGGGAGTATCTAGTTATAGCTTTTTTGGTACTTAATAGACGTTTTTCATGAGCCTCTTTAGAGAGTTTAAATGTATTTTTCAGTTTTACACTGCTTCTAATGGGGTACATGTCTTTACATGAGAGTTGTGTTGCATGGGTATAATGGACTTTACTTAACATAAAGAGATTCTGTTTTGAGATCTCCTGTTGCATTTTAAGCTCCTGAAGCTGTGCGAAGAGTCTATTTTTTTCCGTCTCCAGTTGCATAAGTTCTGTTTTGGAAATTTCCTGATAGGTATAGGCTTTTTGTTTCTTTTTGTAAAGTTTGTCAAAGTCCTGATAACTTTGTTCAAAGCTTCTATAATTTCGTGTATCAAGGCAGTGCAGGTGATAAAGATTTTTCAATCCGTTTTTAAAATTTAAAATCTCTCTCTCTCCTTCGAGTAAATAGGCTTGATTGGAGAGCTGGGCAATCGTTCGTTCCTGCTCTTGAATGTTTCCTAGCATTAATTTTTTAGAAGCACCCACAGAGTATTCATTTCCATTTCTTCCCGTCTTTGGATATGCTCTTGTTTCTTCTCCAAATATTTCAAACGGATCAGAGGCAGTATTGGCCCTGTTTTTGGCACTGAGTGCCAGGCCTTCTTGCTGCAATGCTTTAGATAAAACATCGTTTTTATCTGCAGATTTCAATATGCTGTTGAGCGTGTACGTTGATGCATGACCTAGTTGCATCAAAAAAATAAATAAAACAAATTGTTTCATCATGTTAGTTTCCTTTGTGTGCATAAATGCTTTAAATATAAGTTTGTCATCTTATAAAACTTTTTTAGAGATGATAGAACCATCAAGTGCATTCATTTCTATTTCGCAATTTCTAGTAGTGCTTCGGTAAAAGAGTAATTGACCTTTATGTGTAAGTCTGTGAGATGTAACATCCCCATTACAATAGGTAGCGGCCATTTTTAGAGCTTCTTTACTTGTTACCTTGGCTAGCTGTCGTAATTGTCTTTGTTTCTTTAACTTTAGAGAAAGTTTATGGTTATAGGTGCGAAGTTGTATTGTGTCTTCTACCATCAATTGCGTATTTGCAGAACCTATGATAGAGAACACCATTGTGTATAATAGCGCTTTCATTGCTTGACCTTTATAGTATTAAATTATTGGGTATGATAAAAGGTTTAAGCTATTGGAGGTTTAGAGGAAGTTTCTTTATGTGCAGAGATGTATTGAAGTAAATTATATGAGAGTGTTTGTTCTTTTTGAAGTTGCACGAAAGTACTTTTATGTGGTATGATAAGCCCTATAAAATGGAACATATTGTGTACTTTATGTATATCGCTGCACTCTTGTGACGCTGAGTCAGTATTGACATAATGCGAAATGCCTGTATGGTCACTTTTGTGCATCATATTGATCACTGTATCATGCATCACTGTAAAAGTAAGCATGAAGAGTAGAACAAATATAACTTTTGATCGCATGATCACGCTCCTTTTTTAGATTTATATGATTGAAAATGCATTCACTATGGAGTATAACGAATAATAATTAATGATGGGCAATAAAAATTGTCATTAAAGTAAAAAATTAAAAAGTACAGTTGAAATCTCTTAGAGTTTTAAAGCTTAAAATCGTTATGATTTTTAATACGACTACACTTGTACTCATTCACTTTGTCTTCATTTCCCACTATTTTCCATGTTACTCCATCTATGCCAAAATCACGTTTATATTTTATAATATCTAATTGTTTTAATTCATACAGAGTTTTATCTATATCAGAATAACTTGTTTCAAATACATATTCAATTTGTTTTTCAAAAGATATTAAAATGGCTTCAGCTAATACATTTTTCACAGCCAAAGCATAAGCTCTGGCCATTCCACCGGTTCCAAGCTTAATACCTCCAAAATAACGTACAATCAGTACTGCGCAGTTAATGAGTTCCTCTCCTCTTAACACATTGAGTGCCGGCACTCCGGCACAGCCTTTAGGCTCATTGTCATCTGAAAAATTTTCAACAGTCTGTTCATACTCATTTAAATAACGCAATGCATAAACTACATGATTTGCTTTAGGATGCTCTTTTTTTAGTTTTTCCTGCAAACCTTCATAATCTGTTATCGGCACCAGGTGAGCAACGAATTTAGAACGGTTTACCACAGTGGTATATATATAGGATTTTTGTATGGTCTGCACTTATCTTGCCTTGCTGTAAGAAAATAGACAAAATATTAGATTTGGTGATTCTAAATTCTGTCAAAATTTTACGCCATTTCTAACAAAAAATTACACTTATTGTTAGAATGGGCGAGGTTAAATAGGTAAAACCCGTATTTTGTCATCTAGTTTATCTTTGAGTGCACTTTCAATGGCAAACAGTGTGCCGGTACTAGAACTCGCACAGCCATTACATGCACCTAAATAACGCACATAGATATCTATGTTTTCACCATTTTCTTTGACATCAAGTATTTCTATGTCTCCACCATCCATAATGAGGAACTGACGTACAGAAGCATCTATTTCTTCGTTAATAGCGATAATCTTTTCCTTGCTGTCCATTTGTCGAAATGGGATGTCAGATGTTTTAGCAGTTGTCTCTTCTTTTACTTTTTTAGCCTCTTTGTGGTTTATCAATAGTGTTTCAAGTGCCTCATGACAACTATCATCAGTAGTGCCGGCTTTAGTGTACTGTGTCAGTGTTTTGAGTGTTTGAATGTCATGAAGAGTGATACTTTTTTTTATGGAACCTAGACTCATAGGTGTATCTTTGCAAGGCATGGTCAGATCTTCATGCCCCAAGGCAACACCATAGTAGTCGTTTGAAGCTTGTAAAATAGAATCAAGGGCTAGGGTAATGACATAGTTATCACAAGGTGCAAGGGCAGGGGTAGAGGGGTTATCTCTAAGAAAACGTTCCAATCCTTCATAGGTCATGAGGGCAGCAGCTTGAACGGTTTTATTTTTACATAACAGTGCTAACATATCATATGCAGCGATACCAGCAGGTGGTCCAAAGTAGGTATAGCGGGCTAAGAGTATGGTGTCATCTTCAGTATTTATTGCCCAGTACCATGTTGTTTGTTCCCCTATAGCTTCGCTGCCATAGGTGTAAGTAAATAGTTTTGCACCCAAATCTTCTGCTTCTTTTTGAGTAATAATACCAGTATGTTTAGGCTCACTTATAAAGAGAGAAACTTTTATACCAACTTTGGGTTTAAAATTGAGAAGTTCTTCCACCCAATCTCCTTGATGACTTTGTTTCTACTTTATCTAAGGTAAACTAAAAGTAATCTAAAAGTAAGGAATATAAGAATATAAGAAATATAAAGGGTCAATTTATAAGCAAAAAATTAAAGGACAATATCCACTTTATTGAGGGGTATCATCTAGATTATATTCAACGAATCATACTGTCTCTTTGCTATACTTGTATTTATAATTTAAATTTCACAAAAGGTATTTATGTACAATCCTATTTCATCTGAGTTTTTTGATCAATTAATAGTTGCAATGGAAAGGAAAATTCCATCTACAATAGAATATTATCAAAATGAAGAACAAGAAAAAAAGAAAGAGAAACAACAAACAAAGGCATTGGTAAAAACGATGGAACTCATTGATGGTTTTGAATTTTTAGTTTTAGATACAAAAGAAAAGATTAGGTTGTCGTTGGTAGTTACATTTAATGGTAAAAGACATAGAGAGGATTAATAGTTGCATATAGTATAATATTTCGCCAATTCTAACAATAAGTGCAATTTCTTGAGAGTAGCGATTAGAATTGGCGTCAGATAAATAAAATCACAGAGAAGCACAAGATCCCCAGTGGATAATCCCTTTTTAACTACGATAATAACGGGATTTTATTAACTTTTCAATAATTAAGCCTCAGTTGTGTAAAAATAATGATATTATTCCTCATTGAAGGAGATTTATGGTTAATTTAAAATTATTTGTATTGATTTTTATTTCTTTTTTATTGATTCAAGGCTGTTCTTCTAATACGCAACCTAATACGCAACCTGATATGAATCATATTGTTAAGAAAATAGTAGAAGTTGAAACACCTAATGGAAACTATACAGCAGTCAATAAAAAAACTGGAGCATATGGTAAATATCAAATCACCCCAGCTACGGCAACATACTATTCAAAAAAACTTGATATCAATCATTATAGTTGGAAAGAGCCAAATAACCAAGATAAAATTTTTAAAGGCTTATTATTAGACAATATTAGATCACTTCGAACAAAAGGTCATAAAATTGATGCTTTTACAGTTTATGGAGCTCATCAACAGGGGGCTACGGGTTTTGATAATATAATAAACAACAGAAATTTGAATGATGATATGTATGTAAAATTAAGAAGAAATATTCCTGCAGAATATAGAAATTGTAAAGATGAAGAACTTTGTGGAGTTTGGGTAAGTTATTGGAAAAAGAAACTTAGTTGATTTAAGTTCCATTGATTGAATTACAATCATAGAAAAAAAGTGATAAACCCAAAATAGACCAAGGCCATCAAAGGGGACTGTAAATAATTCTGTGTCAATAAGATAAAATGTTGAACACAGAAGGAAGAACAGATGAAGATAGAAATAGATGTTGCAGAATTTGCAGCACAACTAAAAGCGGGTAAAGGTATCGGCGGTAAAGACGGTGCATTAACACCATTAATAAAACAACTCACAGAGATGGCTTTACAAGCCGAACTCGAAACTCACTTATCTCAAGACCTTGAGAGAAATCGTAAAAATGGCACAAGCTCTAAAACAATGAAGTCAGCTAGTGGTACATTTGATTTAGAAACACCAAGAGACCGCAATGGTAGCTTTGAGCCAGAGCTTGTAAAGAAAAACCAAACCCACATGTCAGATGAACTTGAATCAAAAATGCTTTCTCTGTTTGCATTAGGCAATAGCTATTCTCAGATAGCAGATCATATCGAAGATATGTATGGTGTACACTTCTCTAAACCAGCTATTACAGCCATAACAGATAAACTCATACCAAAGCTTGAAGAGTGGAAGAAAAGACCTCTGGACTCGATTTATCCGTTTATTTATCTTGACGCCATCCACTACAAAGTAAGAGACGAGGGTCACTATGTCTCGAAAGCGTTTTACACAGTGCTTGGAGTGAATCTAGCAGGTAAAAAAGAGATACTTGGACTCTATCTCAATCAGAGTGAAGGTGCTAAGTTCTGGCTACAGGTTCTTACAGATTTACAGAACCGTGGAGTTGAAGATATACTCATAGCATCAGTAGATGGACTTAAAGGCTTTCCTGAAGCTATCAACTCAGTATTTCCAGAGACTGAAGTACAACTCTGCATCGTTCATCAAATACGCAATAGCCTCAAATATGTAGCTTCTAGAGACCAAAAACAATTTGCAGGTGAACTTAAAAAAGTATATCAGGCTTTTACTAAAGAAGAAGCTGAAATCGAACTCGATAAACTTGATGAAAAATGGGGCAAAAAGTATCCTATCATATTTGAATCTTGGAGAAATAAGTGGGATAATTTATCCAATTACTTTAAGTATGCAGAGCCTATTAGAAAGGTCATCTACACTACAAATATCATAGAATCAGTGCATCGTCAATTCCGAACACTCACAAAAACCAAAGGTGCTTTTCCTAATGACAATAGCTTACTAAAATTACTCTTTGCCGGGATACAAAACGCTGAGAAGAAATGGACTATGCCAATAAGAAACTGGAGTTTAACGATCTCTCAACTCAATATCCATTTTAAGGAGAGGTTGAAAGATGCTTTAAATTTGGTATAATTTTAGGAGAAATTAGGTGTTGACACAGAATTTATTACACTCCCCATCAAAGTGACTGTGCCAATTTTGTGCCAAAAAACTTGTAAGAGGATGAAATAATCTATATTATTTCATCTTCTTACAGTATGGGTTAAATACCAATCTTCTCCCCATGTTTGACAATATGTGCTTTTTTATGCAAACGTTTTTTTATCTCTTTTTGGAATATCTCCTGCTTATCTCTTTCTCCATGAACAAGAAAAATCTTATCTAGTTTTGTAAATTTGCTCATCCAGTCGATAAGCCCATTTTGATCTGCATGTGCGGAAAATCCGTTTATGGTATGGACTTTGGCTTTGACAATGATATCTTCACCATACACTTTTATCTTTTTTGCACCGTCCACGATCTTTCGTCCGAGTGTGCCCTCTACCTGGTACCCTACAAATACAAGTGCATTTTTTTCATTCCACAAACGATGTTTAAAGTGTTGAAGTATACGTCCGCCATTGCACATGCCAGCCCCGGCAATAATGATACAGCGCGAATCTTCAGCATTGATCTTCATGGAATCCTGTACTCTGAGTGTATAATGAAGATAGGGAAAATCAAAGATCGTGCCGTCTCGCTCCAAAAATTCGTTACAGCACTCGCTTAACTCTTCATGATAGCGTTTATAGATCTCTGTCGCACGAATCGCCATGGGTGAATCAAGAAATATTTGACACACAGGCAATTCTCCACGGTCATACATCTGTTTAAGCAGACATAATATCTCTTGTGTCCGTTCTATGGCAAAAGAAGGGATGAGGACGTTCCCGTCATTCATGAACGTTTCTTGTATTACTTGTTGTAATTCAAGATCACTCTCTTTTACCCCCTTATGGTTTCTGTCTCCATAGGTTGATTCGATGAAAAGGACATCTGCTTCTTCAACGATGTCAGGTGAAGGCATAACCAGATCATCATCATTGCCGAGATCTCCGGAAAAAACAACTGTTTTTTTTGCTCCGTCCTCTTCAAACATCACTTGAATGATAGCCGAATCAAGAATATGCCCCGCATTTTTGAAGTTAACGGAAATACCATTCCCCAGATCGACAGGTTCATTGTAAGTAGTAAAGATCATCGGAGAATGAAAGACAGTACGGACATCACTTTCTGTATAAAGAGGTTTTTTTACCTTTTCTTCCTCTCCATGGCGCTGTGCTTTTCTGTAGCTTATTTTGTATCCTTCTTCCATCAGATGTGCGCTGTCAAGCATCACTATTTCAGCCAAATCCATCGTTGATCGGTGCGTGACGATAGTTCCCCTGAAACCTTCTTTTACCAATTTTGGAATACGCCCCACATGATCAAGATGTCCATGCGTAACAAGAAGAAAGTCCACCTCTGAGGGGTCGAAGCCAAAGGGATTTTCATTGCGTTCCTCTACCTCTCCTTGAAACATCCCACAATCAATAAGCATATTAATGCCATTTTGTAACTGTAACAGATGACAAGAACCAGTTACTACTTCAGTCGCCCCGTATGATTGTACAATAGCCATAAACTCTCCTTATTACTTTACTTTGTTCTATTATATCCCTATTGATTGATAAATTCATTAAGCTCTACAAGTATTTTTCTTTATTAAATCAGTCATTTTAACAATATTTTCCTGTTGCTCCAAACTGCATATATCTTACGCTGGCTCTGGCTATACTTATTAATAAAAGGTTTTTTAGGTAATCAAACGGAGGGTCATCTTGCAAAAAAAGTATATTAACCTTGAATTTGTCACTGGATGAAACCAGGAACTTGCAACATTTTAAAATTAAATAGTGACTATGTATTGTTTTTAGAATTTGGGATTCAAAGAGCATTTGAGGACTAAAAGGAGGAAACGTTTCTAAGTTTTGGAGGTTTAAAATTGTTTCTAAGGAAGGGAAATATCCCCAAATGCTCTTCTGCACGAATAGTAATATAACTAGGTTAACAGTAAGCAAATGAAGAGCAATTGTTTTATAAATATTTTCATTTTTTTTAAAAATAAGAGATTACATGTGAGAAAATCGTGATATTAACTTTTTAGCGGTAAAATAAATAAAGGTAAAATAAATAAAAGGATATTTCATGTCTGGGTATATTAAATGGTTTAGTGAACTTGGTATCGAAGATGTCGAGCAAGTAGGGGGCAAAAATGCTTCTTTAGGAGAGATGTACCAAAATCTTACCCAAGAGGGAATACGAATACCCAATGGTTTTGCCATTACCGCAGAAGCCTATTGCCACATACTAGATGACAATAATGCCTGGGAAAAATTACATAAACAGCTTGATGTTTTTGATCCTGATGATATAGCACAATTACAAAAAAGAGGAAAAATTTGTAGAGAGATCATCCATAGTTGCACACTGCCTGATGATCTTATATCGCAAATAAAGAGTGCTTATGAAAAGCTTAAAGCCCAGTATGGTGAGGATATAACTCTTGCTGTTAGAAGTTCTGCTACTGCTGAAGATTCTCCCGAAGCCTCTTTTGCAGGACAAAATGAAAGTTATTTAAATATCAGCGGTTTAAATGCACTTTTAGATGCATATAAACAATGTCTGGCTTCTAATTTTACTGATCGTTCCATACATTATAAATTTTACCATGGATTTGACTATCTGAAAGTCTATTTGAGTGTCGTGGTGATGAAAATGGTTAGGAGTGATATCGGCGAGAGCGGCGTGATGTTCTCCATCGATCCGGAGACAGGATTTAAAGATGTAGTTTTCATCAACGCAGCGTATGGTTTGGGCGAGAACATTGTCCAAGGTAGTATTGATCCAGATAGCTTTTATGCACATAAACCTACTTTCAAAAAAGGGTACCGTACCGTACTCAAACGAAAGCTCGGGGACAAAGTGTTGAAGATGGTCTTTACTGATGAGATTGACAAGAAAAATACCAGCACCCAGTATACCAAGAACATATCTACTCCTAAAGAGGAACAAACAAAATTTTGTATCTCGGATGAGGATGTGATGCTTTTAACACAATATGCCATTAAGATCGAAGAACATTATTCCAAGCAGGCAGGATATGAAAAACCGATGGATATTGAGTGGGCAAAAGATGGTTTAGATGGTCATATTTATATCGTGCAGGCTCGACCAGAAACAGTTGAATCACGAAAAAAAGAAGCGCATTTGGAAATGTATAGTCTAAATGAACGCAGTAAAATACTCATAGAAGGTCAAGCAGTAGGAACAAAAATCGGTTCAGGGAAAATACGTAAGATCACCGATGCAAGCAGACTTGGTGAATTCAAAAAAGGCGATGTGCTTCTGACAGACACTACAAGTCCTGACTGGGAGCCTGTCATGAAGATAGCCTCTGCTATCATAACAAATAGTGGAGGCAGAACCTGTCATGCTGCCATCGTCTCTAGAGAGCTTGGTATTCCTGCCATTGTAGGTGCAAAGAATGCTTCAGAAATACTGAAAGAGGGTCAGGAGGTTACAGTCAGCTGCGCAGAAGGTGAGACAGGTTTTGTGTATGAAGGGTTACTTGATTTTAAGATCAAAAAAACAGATCTTAGCAGCATACCAATAACTAAAACACAGATCATGATGAATCTTGGTAATCCCGGGCTCGCTTTTTCCCTTGCTTCTCTACCTGTGGCTGGCATAGGTTTGGCACGAATGGAGTTCATTATCAGCAGTTCTGTTAAAGCACATCCTATGTCGATTGTACACCCTGAAAAACTCGATGAATCTACACGGCAAAAAATAGACGAACTTACTTCTAGCTATGATAAACTTGAAACTTTCTTTATAAAAACACTCTCTGAAGGTGTTGCCAGTATCGCATCATCAGTCTATCCTAAACCTTGCGTGGTAAGAATGAGTGACTTTAAAACAAATGAATATGCCACTTTGCTTGGAGGTAAATTCTTTGAGGCACATGAAGCCAATCCTATGATCGGTTTTCGAGGCGCAGCTCGCTATTCACATCCCAATTATGAAGAAGGTTTTGCTTTGGAATGCGCAGCCATGAAGCGTGTGAGAGAGGAGATGGGATTTGATAATGTCATCTTGATGATACCGTTTTGCCGAAGAGTTGAAGAGGGGCAAAAAGTACTCGATACGATGGCTAAATATGGCCTAGAACGCGGTAAAAACGGTTTAAAGATTTACGTGATGTGTGAGATACCAAATAATGTCATACTTATAGATGCATTTTGTGAACTCTTTGATGGTATCAGTATCGGGTCTAATGACTTGACACAACTGACATTGGGAGTCGACCGTGACAGTGAGATAGTTGCATTTGATTATGACGAACGTGACCCCGGGGTGATGAAAATGATAGAGATGGCAGTCGAAGGTGCAAAACGGAACCATCGTCATAGCGGAATCTGTGGACAAGGGCCTTCAGATTACCCGGAGATGGCAGAGGCATTGGTCAAACTAGGCATAGACTCTATCAGTTTAAATCCAGACACTGTATTGCAAACTGTACAAGATGGGTGTGTAAAATAAACTGTGTAAACTCACCTCTTGCCGTCTAATCACTTAGTATATTTTGACATAATTTCACTAAAGAATATACTAAGCTGAGGGTAAATCTCAGGCCAATTCCTCAAACTGTTAGCTTTCCATTTCT
>JACDJC010000947.1_pt1 | contig 29021 bp, 44 predicted proteins | sample 7454191 | NCBI WGS metagenome assembly JACDJC01 (sample SAMN14253291, study PRJNA609438) | sludge metagenome | isolation source: sludge after 25d culture with pyrite and EDTA | collected 2018-12-20 | reverse complement strand
TACCGATAGATCTCCAAGGGTTATTGCATTATTAATGGCAATATCAAGTTGATTGAGAGCACCTGTAGTATTAATACCATGCTCTCCATGCATTATAACGTTGCCCGTTACTGTAGGGACAACCGGATTAGTCCCGGAATCAGGGGTATAATTGCTTATTGGCTGGCCTCCGCGTACTTGTAAATTAATAGAGTTGGTATTGCCAGTTGTGGTAATAGTGCTATCAGAGCTCGTTACCGCTACTACTCCAGAACCATTGGGAAGTACTGGATTCTGCGAGCCAGTAAGATCGCAAGGAAAATTTGTTACTGCTGAGCCACCAACAATACTTGCAGTCAGTGTATTGGTTCCTGGATTACCGACGATATCAATCGAAGTTCCATCGCCAACAACGTTAACATTCTGGTTAACATCACCAAATACCGCACCGCCAGAATTACCCGTTAATGAAATCAATGATCCTACATTACCACCAGACCAACGAACCCAGGTAGCAAGTTCTCCACGAGAGGTATCATCACCTTCTTTAGATACCAAAACCCACGGCTCTGGATCTTGAGGTGGGCTTAAGCGTGTGGGCGACTTATCAAGCCACAAGTCTCCTAATGCAAAGTTAGCCACATCGTAATCTGTTGGAGCTCGATCATGAAAGGTCCAATTGGGTGGTTGATTAGCCTTGGTTCCTATATAAGGAGAGCCAATATTAAGATATAAATTACCTGCCATCAATAACTCCCTGTGCCGCTATTTCCCGTGTCTTGCGACATTGGTAATCTGGCTGGGCAAAAACAAGCTGCGCATACGCATCTTTATTCGTCGGGATCATCTCAATACCACGCTCAGCAAGCTTTGCATCCCATTCCGCTTTTAAGCGCTCAAAGCATTGTTCATATTTATGCATCAATATCCAGTTGAGTCTGCGCTTCATATCAGCATCTAACTCATCCATATGGATATCGTTACAGATTACTTTCTTTTGCGTCTCATTAAGAGTAAAGAGTTCTTGATCATTAACACTTATTTTCATTATCTATCTCCTTTTAACATGATAAATATCCCCACATACCAGTAAATATATTGGTTGCTGCACCAAACACATCGTCAGTATCACCCACTTCTCCTGTTGCATTTAATACACACGTAAAAGTATCCCCAGCATCCATATCCATAAAGCAGTTTGCGGTGGAATAGAAATTTTGGGATGAGGCGGCGCGCGATTGAGCAAATACCATCACTCTATTTGATGTTGTTATATTTATGGTAAAAATAGCGGCGATTGTACACCCAGTAAGAACGCCCTGGCCACCAAGCATATATCTTCCTGTAACGGGAGCAGTGAAAGTACCATTCGTATTGAAATCAGCATTCTGATCAAATATTTCAGTTAATGCATCGGTGCCGAGGGTATAATTTGTTCCATTACCTGTTTTATTACTCGCTGCTGATGCTAGTTGTGCCAAGAATGCTGATTGTAATGGCATCGTGATCTCACCAGTATCTAGAGCAGAAAGCACTGTTCCTGTAGCAGACGCCAATGTCATATCAGCGGTCCCATATTTGAGGGACAAGCTCGAAGCGCCATTCGTTGAGCCAAGGGTAACTACCTTTGCACCAGCGCCAGTTGCCATATTAACTGTGGTAGCAGAAGCATCCGAACTGATGTTCATGGTCTGCGTACCAGAGTTAAAGGTGACTGCGCCACCAGGAACAGTACCCAGCTGATTAGAGCTATCAATCACCGCAACATTTGAAGCGCCACCAGTAGTAATACCAGTGATACCACCGATAATGGCTTTATTAACTTGCCCATCGCCAGTTCCTGTACCATTGGCAATGCGGAGTACATTACTTTCACCAACAGTTCCCGGAACCGAAGAACCAATAATAATATTGCGAGATTCGCCACCAGTGTAATTATAGCCAGATGCATTACCTAAACAGGTATTTAATCTTCCCGTTAAAATCCGGGCAAGAGATGATGCTCCAATAGCAACATTATAAGGTCCATTATTAGTAGCAAGCGATCCTACACCAAATGCATCATTTTGGTCGCCTGAAGCACCTTGTCCAGATTGTAAACCTACAAATGTAGAAGACGTGGCATTACTATTTTGTCCTGCTTTTTGTCCGATAGCAGTTACAGCTGCAGCTGTAGTGCTCGTCTCCATAGCCTGTTGACCAATAGCAACATTCCGTGCATTAGCGGCAGCATTTGCCTTTAAGGCATTAGTGCCAATACCAACGCTATTATAAGAATCAGTAGTATTAAAAGTAACAGTTGATCCTGTAGCACTAAAGTTAATCGTACCATTGGCATTCGAAGCGCCAGTCGTTACAGTAACCGTTGTTCCAGTTGCTGAACCCGTATTGCCATCAATCGTCTGAATAGCGCTTGCAGCTGCTGGTGACGAGATGGTGATTGAACCAGCAGCATTAGTAATGCCAATACCAGTACCGGCTGTTAACGTAGCAAGAACTGGATCAACACCCGTCGAGCCAATTGGTAGCTGACCATTGGTAGCTACACCAAGAGAACTTAAGGAACCCAAGGCATTTCCGACTAAGAGACTGTGGTCAGTAGTGCCTGTTACATCAACGGTAACCGTATTACCCGATCCTGTAGTGCCAATATTATTACCACCAAGAATATTCAGTATCCCAAGAGCAGGAACAGCGCTTCCCGAATCAGTATCAAACTGAATAGGAACAGCTCCTGTTGCGCTAAATGTTAGGGTAGATGTTGCTGGATTACCAACAACATTTATTGTTGTCGTATCGCCGAGTAGATTTATGTTAAAACTTCCATCTGGTCCAACTGCTCCGCCTGAATTACCCGTCAGGGTTTCAATATCAGGAAGAACGGAGCCATCAAACAATTTAATAAACTGTGACATTAGCTCTCCGATAAGTAGATAACGGTTACGTATACAGAACCGGAACCTGGGTTAGATGTTTCAGCCTTAACAAATACTTGCGTACCTAAAGGTTGCTCCGCCGTTGAACCATTTGATGATCTATTCGTACCATAGTCATATATCTGCGCAGAGCCTGCGGGAAGAATATCATTATCATCAAGACCATTAAAAGAGATAAGAATGTTCTGGTCTGTTGTATTAGTAATCTTGATCAAGCGTGCAGGGTTAGTGAATGCCGCGCCAACAACAGCATAGGTTCCTGTAATAGAACCGAATGCGCGTGATTGGAGCGATGAGAAAGCTATACGAATGCTATTAATTGAACTCATAACTCTCCTTAGTAATATGAAGCAATGGCAATAGTACCTGTTCCAGCCGTTCCCTTTGCATACACCGAAATGTTAGCAGGAAGCAAGGTAGTTTTACCAGGAAGCAGAGAATTAGTCTGAAATGGTAGTGTTGCTGAACTATTTTTAGCAACATAGTCATTATCAGTGGTGCCATTAAAACTGATCATTACTGAAGTATCAGAATCATTAACCATTCGGATAATACTGCTAGGATTTGAGAAGGTGCCAATAAGCGTGTAGGTTGCAGCGTTAATCGCAGCTGCACTCAACGTAATCAACGTTTGTGATCGAATTTTGTTATTTGGAACCATAAATATTCCTTAGAGCGCCCCATGGCTGTTTTACTACAAACCATGAGGCGATAAAAAAAGATAAACTTAAGCGACAGTTACAATTGCAGTCCATGTACCTACTGCATCAGTAGCAATATACGCACGGTCCATCAATACCATTAAATGAGATTAAGAGATTGGCATCAGTGGTATTCGTGATCTTAAGAATGCGGTCTGGATTCTCAAAAGCTGATCCAACGGCCGCATACGTACCACTAATACCACCAAAGGCTAAAGTCTTAAGCTCTTCATACATAATACGAATGGCATTAAGTGAGCTCATACGTACTCCTTTCTATTACGGATTCAATACCATGAATGATAAGAGAACGTCATCACCAGCACCCAAGGCACCTGCACCATTATTAGTGTAAGAAACCACAATAGAGCCAGCAGCTTGCGTAATACCATCAATCGTTAAGAAGGCACCATTTGTTGAAGCATTAAGGTTAGAAACCGTAACGAGAACGCCTGTTGTTGCTGAGATCATGGCATTGGTAAGAGTAAGTGTCGCGCTTGCGCCCATCGCTGTGGTAAGGCCCGTATACGTTGCTACACCAACATAGGCATCTAATACCTGTGTTGCTGCCGCTGCTGTTCCTACTGCTGGACGAAGTTGAATTAACCCTTCATCACCAGCGGCACCGGTTTCAATAAGCACCCCGCCACCAGCAGAAGTAGTTGAAATGCCAATCGCATTAGCAGCTGCTTCACCAGATTCAAGAGTTAACGTACCGCCACCACACGTAATCGTGAAATCAACACCAGCACCCGCTGTCGTAATGCTTGAGTTAGCTCCTGCAGCAATAGCCACACCAGTTGCTACCGTGCCATTACCAATGGTAATCGCCTTAGCAGCAGCATCAGCACCAATATTAATTGCCCCCGTCCCTGAAATAAGGCCAATCACCCCATTAGTTGTGGTAAGAGCAGAACCACCAGTACCGGTATTAATGTTAACGGCTGTAGCACCTGTTACGTTACCAACCGTGATAGTCTTTGCAGCAGCATCAGCACCGATGTTGATAGCACCAGTTCCCGTAGCAACAGCAAAAGCACCATTAGCACCCGTGCAGGTCATGCCACCAGTACCATAATCGATATCAATACCACCAGCAGCATTAGAAGCTACAATGTTAATAGCATCAGCAGTACCAAGACCACCGCTTAAAGTAATACCGCCCGCTGTTGATACTAAGCCAATTGAAGCAGCGCCAGTACCCTGAGAAGAAGTAACCGCAATCGTTTCAGATGTACCACCGTTAGCCGTTAATGATATAGCCCCTGCAGCATCATTGGTTGAGGTTAGTGAAATAGAAGCCGTGTCTGTAATGTCAAAATCACCGGTAACCGTCATATTACCAACCACATCAACATCACCAAGAGTAGAAAGTCCAGTAACGTTTAAGGTAGAGCTAAGCGCTAAAGTACTCGCAATCGTCGTACCAAAGGTTGCAGTCCCCGCCGATGCGGTAATATCACCAGCACTAACAATAACATTACCCGCCGTAACAGTAAGGTTACCAGGGTTTATGGTCATAGAGGCCGCGGTGGTTGCTCCAGAGGGCGCTACGGCCCAGTTGGTACCACTTGCCCCAGAACTGGTCGCAATATACGCTGCATCACCAGCTTCATCGACCCATAAGGTACCAGAGTCAGCATGATCAGAAGACGCAGGCGCTCTTTGCGCTATAATTTGTCGTGGTTGATTATAAAGAGGTGAATTAATCCCATAACTCACCTGAGTAGCAGAACGTTTTACCGCCATAACTATCCTTTTTTTTAGATATACATACTGGCGCACAGTAAACCATTTGCTTCTTGAGAAAATCAATCAACTATTTTTATAGTTATCTATTGACATAAGGTTATTATTGAGATAATATTAAGATATATATAAGAATAAAGGGGTATATGAGATCGAAACAGATTAGTTTCACGGTAACCGAGAAGCTGCATAGGGCGCTGAAAATAGCAGCAGCTATGAGAAATATAACGATGAACAAGTTCATTGAGGATGCAATTCTTAAAGAGTTAGAAAAGCAGGCTCAAGAGCACGAGAAATAATAATCCTATATGGAGGAACGATCATGGCATTTATTACTTTACTTATAGCGCTCTTCATAGCGGCACTTATTGGCAATACTAAAAGATGCCGCTATCCCTATTACTGTGAATGCATAGATTGTTAGCTTGGCTGGTAAATACGGTAACGGCCTTCCTGTTCTTTAGGAACTTCTTTTCTAAGAACCCTATCAAAATCCACTAAGTTTTTGGCAATAATACCGCTTTTACCTTCAAGTGCCGAAGTAGCAAGTTTTGCATACGCTCTTCGCGCGGCCGGGCTTCTCATAAAGTTATCAATCATCTTGGAGCCACCTTGCACGCCATGTAATGCACCTGCTCCAATAATCATTTTTGATGGATTGCCACTAAAAAATAGTGCTAATGGGTGCAGTAATTTATCTTTAACTTTTTGTGCGGCTTTCTGAATAAAGTCATTAGCTCCACTTGAAGTCTGCATAACCTTAAAGAGGTCCTGTGATTCACGGAATCCCTTAGTAATGTTCTTAGGAAGATTTGGAGCATTCTCAAGTACCCCATACAAGTCGTTAATCATCGATCCCATAAATTTTCTAGACGCTTGAGGAAATGATGGGTCTTTAAACCACATGTTCATTTCATCAATAAGCTTTACAATTTTATCGGGGGCGAGCTCGCCTTTCGATTCTTCCACTATCCGAATAATATCGTCTGCTCGATCTGATACGAACTTCTTATGGGGCATTCTAATACCATCCCTCATAAGCCTTTTGATATGATTCGCATTAGTGATCAAAGCGCGGCTATTAATAGTAGTACCTGATGGCACCGCGTTCAGAGCTGCTTTGCGTAGATCACTGGCTTGCTGCCCAATTCCTGAACCCATGCCAAATGAAGTAAGAAGCATACCACCTAATTTTGCCGCGTCGCCATACTTTTCAAATTCAGGAAATTGCTCAGCGATAAATTTAAGGCCATGTCCTACGCCAGCAGATGCAAGACCCTTTGCTATATTAAACTTACTATAAGGTGTTTGAAGGGGGTGTAAAAGCGTAGTAAGATCACCCACAACCTCATCAGCCTTCCGCTCTGTCGCTGATTGAGGATCAAGATATCCCTCTTTTCCGAAATTTTTGGCTTTCTCTTTATATGACTCCATATTCTGTGCTGATGTAGGTAAAAAACCAATCGACTTGGGAAGATATTCTTTACCAGTAATTGCTCTAGAAGCGAGATTGCCCACAGCGAGCCCTCCTTGAGCGATATCACCTGGCAAGCCAGCTAATCTTGATGCAATAACAGCATCTGTTCTCAATATATTTCTTAAAATAGGGTTATAATTGGGGTCTTGTTTTTGAGTATCTTGTGGTTGTTGATTTGCTTCTAACCCAGCATCAGTTGGATTGTATAAACGGTATGCCATTATTGCCCTCCTATAGGGTTACCACTTTTATCAACCGTTACCCATTGACCATTAATAACTTTTTTAAGATCTCCCGTTTGAGTATCTTCATAGATATTATTCCCGGCTTGCTGTATAGGGGGTAGATCATCAAAAGTTTGCGATTTTGCATTATCTTTCCCAAAAGAAGTTTTATTGTATATCTGATCAATCTTATCTCTGGTCATCTCATCAACGATGCGCGATACATCTTCAGGTAGGTCGCCCTTATATTTCGCATAGACTTTATCATAAGCGTCTATCAAAACTTTTTTCATTTTGAGTGCGTTCTTTATATCTCGGTATATTCTTTTCCTACCCTCAGCAGAGTTCATAAGAGTTGGTATGCCCTTAATATATTGCTGCACATCAAACTGTGTAGGACGAGCACCGAAAACATTTTTAAGATTTCTTAAAAAGAATGTTTCAAGCTTTTGAAATTGTTGCGATTCGGGGCTTTTAAGCGCCTGCACATCATCGACGCCAGCCAATTCAAGAATCTTTAAAAAGCCAGGAGAATTAAGAGCGCCCGACTTATCAAGTTTTTTCATCTCATTAATTACCGGCATCGTTTCTCGATAATCTTTACGATCTGTATTAATACCTTTTCTAAAATCTTCAGTCACTTTAAATCTGAACTGTCGATCTTTCTGGCGCATTGCTTCTTGATGTTGTCGTGCAGACGCAGAAGCAAATGCGGGTAATGCGCTCTCATCTCTAGGATGGGAACTTTCAGGAATAACCTCTTCTTGTGGCATTTGTTGTTGCTGACCCATGCCTTGTTGGGGCATAACACCTTCTGCTTGCTGTGATTGTGGAGCGCCACCCTGCATCAACTGCTGCATAGGATTTGCTTCTTGCGCTTGCTGCATTGGCTGCTGACCACCGAATTGAGCACCACTTAAGAGATTATTATAAGCATCACCAAAGGCTCGAGCATCAAGGCTACCGAGAGTCTGAATAATTTGCGCAGGAATGGGCATACCACTTTGCTTTACGAGCTGATCAAGGGCATTTGTCTGGGTTGCTACGCGCTGCTGATCCTTAGCCATTGATTGCTGCCCCTTAAGCTGCATTAAGCGCTGTTGGGCAATGTCATTTAAATGGGACTGGATACCTTGTGCGGCACCTTGTCCTAAGAGTGAGCCCAGTCTTCCTGAGCGTGATCCTATTTCTATAGCCATATTAACCTCCAAAGAGTGATTTAGTTAATCCTTGACCAGCACCTTGCCAACGACTCATTGCTGGTCCCGCTGCTCCCGTTAATCCACCAACGACTGCGCCTGGTGCTCCCGCTGATAAAGCGCCGCCAAGTGCACCAAGACCACCCTTAAAGAGCATTTGCAGGAGCGTTGGAAGGAATGAGCCAGCAAATCCGGTTTCACCTTGTAGGGGCATATTTTCCATCTGCCCGAGCTGCAAGAGGTTCATTAAGTTCTGTTGTTGGTTTTGTCCATATTGTGATCGCGCACCAGCAAGCCCTTCTTCAAGGCCAGCGGCTGCTGATCCTAATTGTGAAGCAAATGCACCAGAGCTGGGTAGACCGCCGGTCATCGCGGTGAACTGCTCTGCAAGACCAGGTACCGTTTGTTGACGGAACATAGAACGAGCTCGTTGCTCAAAAGGATCAAACCCTTTAGCGAGCTCTTCAGGATTACCAATACCCCGAATTGCATTCATTAATTGTGGTTGGAGCGCAGCCATCATTTCTGGGCCAAAGTGGGGAGTCTGTTGTATGGTATTGGGCGTTCCTAAAAAGAAGTTACCAAGTGAAGCCATGAGTATCCTTTACTACTTACGTTTTACAATATTCTAATATCACGGTGCATACCGTAAATGAAGTTAAATTTGCCGAAGTGGTAATCGTAACATTCGTTGCATCAACCAGAATTGACGTAATACTTCCATCGGTAAGCGGTATACCCTGTAACGCAGCAGGATCAGTAGCTGCACCATATATCTTGGTCCACTTGAGGTTAGCATCAACAGTAATGCCGTGCGGGGCCACTTTAGCTCCCGCATTGGGCAATGCACCAAAGTTAACCACCGTACGAAAATTAGGCCGCAAATCATTGGCGTTATTACTACTCGTGAACCATTGCTGCCCATCATTAAACTCCTGGTTAAGGTAATACCCAATATCCTTAATATTAAGGGCCAAAGCGATATTATTAACGTTCTGATAGAGTCGTACCAGGAGCTGCTTAAAGTCATCACTATTAACGTCTATTTGCTCAATTTGGCCATATTCCCATACATTCGTGGTAGGTACAAAACTACCCGAGTTGGAGAGTAAATCATTTGGCATAGGTACTCCTTATTGCAGCCTGCTGCTTGTAGGCATTGCATAGATAATAAACGCGTGTAACACAAAGTCTTGGGTTCTAATATCAGTGCTGCGCATCATGTCATCAGTCAGATAGAGATGGAACTGAACCACTTCACCTTCAGACTGGAAGTACACAGGGTGCCATACTCGTGTAGCATTGGCCTCAAAAGATACTGTAGGATACGGGAATGTCTCGAGAACCGAGGTACCAATCAAGCAGCCGGTACCAGCAGGGGCATCGCCCGCATCAGCAATGAGACTTGTTGGGTTAGTGCTCGCATTCACATCTACAAATATCTGGCCAGAATCAGTACGATCAACCAAGAAGTTAATCTGTGAGAGATACGCATTACGGTTATCTTTGGCAAAGAAGTTATATTCTTTAGTCTTGATGCTTATTTGGCTCACCCGTGAAATAACCCCGCCACCAGCATAATCATTGGTGATTGTTACTCGTGTAGATACCACAAAGGTATTTTGCGCAGTGCTTAGAACTTCAAGGATTGTATTATTCAAGAGTGATGCATTGGTACCTAAAATACCCTCACAATATACATAATCACCCGCAGATAAATTATGATTATATGATGTAATGGTTACTATAGAACTGGCAATTGTTATATTAGTAATCTGAAGAACTGATGCATTAACGGGACAATCGATATCAAGTAAGAAGGTGTATCCTTGCTGGTTGCCCATGACGATTTTCTGAGTCTGGGACTGTAGAAAACCTGAGCTCCATGACACTGAGTCATCCCAGGTTACTTCAGTAGAATCCCATGTCACTCCTGTTTGTGGGTAATAGTACCCAAATGCCGTGATAGAATCGTCATTAAACGCCCATGTCCCCGTTTTATAGTTAAATACTAAAACACGATTTGGAAATGGAGTGCTATCACTTTGAGTGTCAGTAGGAAAGCTCCAGTAGACGACTTCAGTAAAATAATCGCGAATCCCATAAACTCTAAATACCCCGCTTCCAGAATTGTGAATACGATATACTTCGTTAGGAATTACATCATCAATACGCTGTACATTAGTACCCGAGCATGAGTGTATACCCACATTGCCAATACCCAAAGCAACTTGGTCAAATGGTATCACCGAGAACGTTGATTCAGCGCCAAGCTCAGTATTAATTTGTTGCCATGCAAATGGATACGCTTGGTTACCGGTGTAAATCAATTCCCAGGTAGAGCGCTCAAAGTACACAACTAACCTATCACGAATAAACTCTACCGTCACAATAGCTTCAGTCGTTGGTGCATCAAGGAAGTTGCCTTTACCAGGAACGTCCTGTCTCCATGCACTGGCATCAAGTGGATTGCCAATGGCTGCATAGCGGACACGGTTAGGGTAGTGATAGGTATTAAAAGCAATATTATCGACCGTAACTCGCTCAAACGTGTTAAAGGCGACAAGTCTATTTTTAAATACCACTAACACGCGGGCAGTTTCAAGGGTTATACCCCAGACTACCGGGGGCCCTGCCGCATAGACCGAGAGGGTTGGCCTAAAATTATCCCAATTAGTGCCATTATACCAACGCATAAAGTTGGTTTCAGCCTCATTAAAATTAGTCACAAAGAATATTTTTGTTTGTGCATCCGAGATCCAGGTCGTACCCCAAAAGAGTTGTGCATCTGAACCAGCCCAGGTCGCAGCATTAGCCGTTACCTCACCTGCTAAGCGCTCCCAGCCATTCGTGGTGTAGCCATAGGCATACCGGGTATCAAACCCAATCAACGTTTCATTATTAATATCACCAGCTTCATAGGTTAATAAGCCCATCACTGGCAAAGCGGGATACCAATAAATAGTAGTTGCGACATTGACGAGATTGCCAGCAGCATCACGAACATTGGCAAATACAAACGCACCAGTAGCAAAATTAAACGTTGCCGTTGTTGCTGATCCATTACCCACCAAAAGGTTACCGGTAGTGACAGCGGTAAATACCACATCAGCAATAGAGAACATCTGCCCCGCGGCGCCAGTGGCACCAGGAACTGGGCTTGTTGGAGCTGCTAAGGTACCACATGCTACCCGAAACCTACTTGCTTTCTGGTCACGTTCAAGATTCATATAGGTTGAGCCAAAGCGCTTACGCACCCGCCCACGAAATACATAGGCATTATTAAGCTCAGCAAATGCCTCATCAGGAATCAACCAGGGCTTCACGTTATTACGTAAACCAGAGTTCTGATCAAAGGGGGCGATCATAAAGCGCTGAAAAGCCATACTAACTCCTTTATACCGTTGCAGGTCCTATTGCTACCCAACGAATACCAACATTTACTCCATAAGCTACAGGAAGCCATAGAAAGAATTGTGTTGCGGTCCATACTTGCGCTGATAAAGAGGGAAGCTGGGTGAATAAACTGCTCGTATAGGGTGATATTTGCAGTGAATAAGGCGGTGCACTAAATACAGGAATATTGGCATCAACATTAAAACTTGAGGCTGCTGCTGCACCAGGACCACCACTCACCGTCACAAATCCCCATTTCATGATCAAGCCACTCGATAGATAGCACCAGCCTGCCCCTGTTTGGGTACTGCCAATCTGATTGTAGGCCGTGATAGGGATAGCAGTACCTGCGGATCGTGCTAGAAAGATATCATTAGCATTCGCACTTTGAGCATACGCTGCATTATAAAGTCGTAGCTGATTAGCACCAGGATTAGTAGGTGCGGCATTAACCGGAAAGGTAACTTGGTTATGTAAGCCTGAATCTGCAGGGCTATTAAAAGCCACATGATCCAAGGCAAACTGATCATTAATATACGTGGTAAAATTTTGTTGTATTGCATCTCTTGTTTGCAAGAGCGATTTTCCCGCTAAGGGCACATTATTAAGCGCCATACGCTACTCCTTTAAATTACTATTAGTACGGGTATCCAGGCCCAAAGAAACCGTTCCAGTATTGCTTACCAACGGTGTAGATGGTTGTGGTACGCATATTACATTGCTGCTCGAGGGTGGTTCTTAAAGCAAATGATTCTTGGTTTTTAAGCTCAGGCATTAACTGTTGAATACTTTCAGTATCCATTCGATCCTCAAATATCTTTTTAGCAGCCAAATAAGCAATGTATTGCCACCACTGCGCTAAGATATTGCCTTCGCCAACCACTTGGCCGCCAGTCAGTAATTCCGTTGGTCTTACGTCAACCTCGATGTTAACAGGGTATACCTTGTCAGGAACGGGCCTTAACACAAACTCATCAGCAAAGTAAAGAATTGAGTATGGTTTGCCTACTTGGTAGTACACCGACTCAGAAAATATCGTTGCACCTTGTTGGGTAGCACCAGGGAAGTTAAAGCTATAAGCACCGGTAACATAATTAATGGTTCCATACGAAAGAGCTGGATTATCAGGAACAATCAAATTACCAAGGACATTGATCTCTGTTGATAGAGTAGAAGGCTCATCACGGAGGATCATAGTTTGGCCAGTTGTATTCTTACAGCTAAAGTTCACTGATCCTTGGAGGATAGGAAATGCTGAAAGGGTGCCACTGAATGGACCTATGGCGCCATTACCTCTTAATTGGGTATCAGCAACTGACGTAATACGGGGCCAGGTTCCATAAAAAACATCACGGTACTGTGTAAAAAATGCAGGCACGCCAGCAATATAAGCAGGTGGGTGAATAGCAACGTAGCGGTTCTTAAAGTCATATAAAGGCGATGTCGTATCGCTGGTAATGGTCTTATACGTTTCCTGGTTAGGTTGCGTATAGAACGTTAAGGTTTGTCGTAAGTTAAATACCCGCAAACGCTGCGGGAAGTCAAATAATATAGCGGTATTAATATAGTTATCAAGTTCTGTATCGCTCAAGCTAGCGGCCGAGGGTGTGCGAGTTAAGCGCCGAACCTTTGTTCGTATGGTTTGAAGCGTGGTTATCATACTATTCCTTTATGGATAAGGGAGCACATTTCTCGTACTCGCATTGAGCTGTGAGGTTCTTTCTGCAACTGGTACTACTTGGGCATACTGGAGCTGCACACCATCCCCCCGAAGAGGGATGGTAAATGCATCAAAGTTCGTGGTATCAATCGGCACCGTAAACGTAGTAGTAGAAGTTACGGTAATCGGTGTCAGAACTTCATTAAGTTGGCTCATGCCAAAATAAGGGGGAATAACCAAGCGAATGATCTGTCCCGTCACATAGTTATGTGCAAAGGACGTAGTTACCTCAGCTTCAGGAGCTTGCGTGATGTCGGTAATAACACGCATCGCTTTCTGATACGTTGGGTTTTCAATCGCTACAATGGTCATATCAGCCCCTTATGCCGGTTTCAACGAGTGCAATTTGATCTGGATAGATATCATCATCCATAAAATCAAGGGGAACAAATCTAAAGCGTGATTTTCTTTCCACTAATTTTGACTGCACATCATAGCGGCCACCAACACACGATTCCATAACTGCCCGGCTTGGTGTATCTGCTATCAATTGCCCATTTTTAGCAATCTCTTTATAGACGTTCACGGCGCACTCTTTATTGATATGACGAACAACGCCGCGAGGAATCTGGTAGCGATGACCATCACGAAGATACCAGCGCTCAAAAGGAGAGCCTTTCCATTGGCCCTTAAAACAGAATTCTACAGTACCACCTGGATTTTCTTTATTTTCAAAGATTCCTACCAAGAGTTCTTCATCATGAGACTTCATCTTTTCTGCATAACGATGAAGTTCATCACGGGTCATCTTCTTTTTTTCAGTATTAACGGGAGCTTTTACTTTTTCTGCCATGGTATTTGCCTTTCAAGAGGGGGCGGGGGCCCCCTTAATTACTCGTTATTAACGTATGCTGATTTACCAGCGACCCAATAGATAACGTCACTTGTAGCACCGGCAGGAGATCCTGTACCAGCTGCAAGAGTCATACCTATCTGACCTTGGTTAATCGTTGCATCACCAAGAACGCTTACGCCTTGATCATTTGCTTCAGCAGTATCTTCACCCATAGGCACAACTTGTGCTGGAGTGAAACCGCCTGAAGTCGTTAATGGCCATGCGAATGCGTAACCGGTCGTGTCTAAATCAACCGTAATTGAGTTGGTTGTGGTATTAACCGCAACAATCGTTACTTCGTAATTATTGAAGTTAGTCATCGTACCAAAGTACGTTGCATTAACGGTTGGAATTACTAAGCGAACACGTTGACCTACCGTAAAGCCGTGGGTTACCGTCAACACAATAACTGCTTGCGCAGCTGCTGAAATAGACGAGATCACGCGACGGCGTGGGTAGAACAATGGTTGATACGGAACTTTGCGGTAGATACCAGCACCAACCGCGTTAGCGATTGTTGGCCCGTATATAAGCTCAAAGCTAGTATTGGCAACAATAGTATCAATCGTGAAATCAATACCACCAAACTGCAGCGCACCAACAGGGTTAATAATACGAACCACATCACCCGCCACTAAACCAGCTGTTGAGCCGGTTGAGACAACAGGAGGAGTTCCGGCAGAAATACCGGTGGTTGCAACAGCAGGACCAGGGGTCTGATCTGACGTATCAGTTACAAAGAACCCAGCATTAGCCGCAATCTGCGCAGGAACTAAAGCGCCGGTAACAGCAGTCTTAGTTTCAAGCATCCCACGACCATCAGTCATGCCTTCTTGCCAAAAGAACTTAACCCCTTGGCCAGCACCAGCTGCATAGTATTGCGTTTCATTACGCACTTCCATCCAATCACACCCCGCAGGGAGATTGATGAGTTTCGCAGCACCAGTAGAGGTGAAGCGACCAGAATATGTTCCAGAAAAAACTACTGACATTGACTACTCCTTTATCGTAATGTGCAACGCATGTTAAAGATCCATAGGTCATTCAAAATGCGAGGAACTTGAGCGAATACAACGCCTAAAGTCACATTTTGGAATAATGGATCAGAGAACACTGGTGGACGATACAGGAAGCGACTTGAGTAGTTATCCTGACCAACAACGGCATATGATTCTAAACCGCAAATGAATACGTTATAGACATCATTGCCAAATAACGATGCATTCTTAGTAATAGAACCTTCAGAAGATGCCATGAAGCGCACGTTATTAACGGCACCCCATTCAGCAGATACTGATTGGTTTGATGCAGGATAGTTCCATTTAGGAATGAAACCATTCAAGGCATTCAAGTCTTTTGTTAAGCGTGTATGACACATCGCTACATACGCATCACGAACAGGCGCTGTACCAAATCTATCTTCCCCGATCTGCTTATCAGTAATCATCCATGCATTGTTGGTCAATAGCATAGTAGATACTTCATCAATATCAGTTAACGATATATCAGACGGTGAATCGCCATTCGTACCACCTTCGCAGTTATACACTGAAGCAGTTGATTGAAGCATATCACGCGTCAATTTATCTTCAGTCATACGCAAAGAGAGGCCAAGAAGCTCAGCAGTCGCGTTTAATACCGCGTCCTGATTATTTAATGAGACTTGTTGGTTGATCGCAACATATTGGCCATAATATGAAATCGTCGCATCGATATCCACACGCGATAGGGGTACCGAAGGTGGGGTTGATCCGGCGAATTCATTAGAGGCTAATGGTACTTCAAATGTTGGTAAGCGATCATAGCGCGACATGCGCAGGGTATTACCTGACTTTGCAGGTAACTCTTTTTCCTCAGCAGCAAGATTATGAATAAGGCGTGGCGTATTAACAGCCAACAGCACGTCATCAAAATGTTGCTGAACCTGAGGTGGCAGTGTATTAGGGGTAACTATCATGCCTAAATCCTCAAAAGTAAGTTTAAAAATACATTACTATTGAGCCCGACGTAGCTCAGGAGATGAACTCCTACATCGTAGCCTGGCGAGGGCTGGTACGCCTGGGTTGGCGAGACCCTGTAGAAGCTCCATGGCATGATTAAGGCCTATACATACTACTTCACTACTACTACGCCACCGTGATTATAACCAAAGAGATGGGGAAAAAACAATACCCCTGTTGAAGGTTATTCAGCGGGGGTATTGTATTCACAAAAAAGTCAGGTGACAGGAGAAGAGTTCCATTTGCTGAGTAATTTATACCAAGCGCCAATAATCGTTGTCAATGCCGTAATAATAGATATGTGATAGCGATAACGATGTATTTCCCTAACGAGAATTACTTCCGGCGCTTTATGATGCTTTTTATGAGTATGGTTATGGTGCTTCCCGCCATGATTCCCGCTATGCTGCACAAGCTCAGTATTAGCGTTACTGGTTCCATCAGAAGCTCCTTGTAATACAGGGTTTGACAATAAAAGTATTAACAAGATGTTTATAGTTCTTTTCATAACATCCTCCTTGTTAAATCATTCATTAATCAGTGCATCACAATAAGCTTGAAAAATCAATAACGTCTTTTTGCATCTTCAAGAAGCGAAAGGACTTGCTTCTTGCGATCAGGAGTCATTCTACGACGTTCGTATTCAGCAACTGATGATAATGGTGTGTCTGAAGATTGAGCCGGTGTTCCTGCAGCACTACGGGGCTTTGCTAGATTGCGTTCAATACGCTCATCAATATCAGCAGTCTTATTCACTAAGCCGTAACGCTCTATTAACGTACGAGACATCTTGAGGCGTTTATACGTATCAGGTATATGCATCAATGATTCAAAGGCGATTGCGTCTTGCTTTTGGAGCTCAGCAAGGCTTTGCTCATTAACTACTTCATAGAAGTCAGGATGTTCAAGCTTAACGCGCTGTTCTGCAAGGGCGCGATCAGCTTCTTTACGATAGTTATCAAGTGCTCGTTTATTTTCTTCTATTTCTTTGCGTAACGCAGCGGTTGTTTTAGAAAGGTGCCGTCCTTCAACATAGGAGTCATTATCAATGTTAAAGTCATTAGAATCGTCTACTACTTCTATCTTCTGTTTTTGAGAGGAAGCGAGCTGCGCTTTGTAGAAATCTTCCATTTCCTTCATACGCGCTTCATACTTTAAGCGATCATCTTCCCGTGCTTTACGCTCTTGATCAGCACGTTCGCGTAAATAGCGTAGGTTCTGTTCGCGTTCAGATTCTTGGGGCTTTTGCTCAGGGGTTTGTGGGTAGGTGTTTTGGGCAAGAATGTCTTGTTCGTTCATCAGTTCTCCTTTTCTTTAATGATGATCGCGCCATCTGGTTTTTCACCATTTTCTTTAATGACCCATTTTTCCAGCTCGCCTGATTCCATCAAGCAGACAAAGCGGGTAACGTCACGACGCTGTGGGTCTTTGAGATATTTTTCAGAATTCTTATAGAGATGCCAGTAGGTTAATGCGGTGGGGATGGTCCACAAATACTCTAGCGTGGCGGAAAGGTGGTGGTACTTAAACACGTTTTGGTTATAGGTTGGGGTTGGGCAACTAAGCCGAGTCCAAATGATAAACTGAGGGTTGTTACCAATATGCTCTTTACGAAGCGCAAGTACGACATAGAAATCCTTATTCTCATAATACGGGAGTTTAGCATCATGAGCAGCGCGCTCATTCAACTCTTCCCATTTAATTTTAGACATTAAGCGCGTATATTCCGCCACATCATCTTCAAGAAGGGCTTCTTTAACACGCTGGGATTCAACAATTGATCCATATGAGGGACGCATTGCATTCTCCTTTCTTTTTGTGCTAGGTATACCATGAGCAATAAAATAGGGGAAGCTCCGAAGAGCCTCCCCTGCAAAAACAGATGGAGAAGAAGAACACTGTTTATTTCTTTTTCTTGCCTTTATAGGCACGGCGAGATTCTGAGTAGGCAATTGCCACTGCTTGCTTAGGGTCTTTCACCACGGGGCCTTTTTTAGAGCCTGAGTGAAGCTTTTTACCCTTAAATTCAGTAAGAACGCGATCAAACTTTAAGTCAGAACGCTTTTTACCCATCTTTTCTTTGGCTTTGCGCTCTTTCTTTTCATAATCAACCATCTTGCCATAGTTAACCTTGCGGTCAGCCTTTTTAAGATCCTTGATTAACTTGCGATCTTCTGCCGCTTCATGCTTGTAGCCTTCAATATCACCTTTGAGGTGCTTAACTACTTTCTTATGTTCAGATTTTTTAAGTTTTTTCATAATCTTTTTCCTTTAAATATACCACAAGGGGAGATTGCTCCCCCCTTTTATGTTGTCATCAAAATAGTACTCGAGGCCTGCCATGCTTGCAGTACTTTCTTTGGAGGGCAGTCGTTCTTTTGCTGCTGATTTTTAGGGGTTCCTAAAATACGGTATGCAATCTTAGCCGCCTCTTTATTACTTCGTAATGCTTGAGCCATTGCAAGCTCCTTTCTTAATAGAATTCAGGGTCTTTTGATGAAACCTTTTGCATCTCACGACGATCTTGTGCCATAGAGCGCTCTACACCAGAGTAAAGGTCTTTATACCCTACACTGCGGTATCCTACGTTCTTAGGGATATCTTTGTCGATTATGCGATCAGGAAGATAGCATGGTTGAGATGCGTCATCAGCAATAAGGCCATTACCTGCGTAACGGTCTTTCATACCACGACCTTCATCCATACGGTCGCGAGCACCTTGATAGTACTTCTTTTTAGCCATTTTAAGGCTCCTTGTTAGAAACGGCTTTTACAAGCCAGGTTTATTGACCTCTAGCTAACAAGTCAGCTACACGCTGACCATACTGAGGCTCCTGTTGAGGTTCTTTTAACATCGATTGAAGCTGAAAAATAGTCTGCAATTGCGTAAGGTCAATCGAATCAAGCTCTTTAATTGCTTTCACAAAGTTCAAGAGCGCTTGGAAATCATCTTTAACCGCTTCAGCTTTACGCTCTTCAGCTAATGCTTGGTTCTCATTAATACGAGAGAGTCGCTCTGCGCCAAGTCCCTTATCTGCGTATGCACGGGCTTGCGCAAGCTGGGCTTGTGATTGTTGTAATTGGAGTTGTGCCTGTATCTGTTGTTGTTGTAACTGTGCTTGTTGCTGTGCTTGTTGCTCCATCTTTTTAAGCAGTTCACTCTTATTCTGTATCGGTAATGAGTCAATGAGCCATTCATCAGGTATCTGAACGCCCATCTGACGATATTGTAATAATTGGGCTGCCTGCATCTGCTTTTGCGTATCAGTATTAAGGCCAAGTTCAACGGCACAGTGATACTTACCAAATGCTTTATTGTAAAATAAGGGCGCAGGCTCGTCGCCTTCTAAAATCTTTTTAATCTTTCCTGGGGTATAGTTTGCCTGTACCACTTTCATGATACATTCCCCCAAACGAACACAGGCTTGGTCAAGGTTGTCAAATAACGGCTGTAAGGTGGTAAGGCCAGCACCCTGGCGAAGCATTGAAAGAATACCTGCTTTATCGTCATCAGCTGAACCTATAAGCTCTTCATTGATACCCGTACATAAGTTGAGTTCCTTGGCGAAGGTTTCCTGCATCTGGAAGAATGAAGGTGGTACCTGTGGCGGCGTAATAGGCTGAATATCAGCAAGCTGGTACTCATCCTTAATCGGAATAACTCTTCCTTGTCCAGTCTGAAATAAATGCTTCACATCAACGGGCGCATTCTCTTTAAAAATCCAACCCGAATTCAATTGGCTTTCTAAGAGATCGGCAGAAAGTACGATCCGGCGGTTGAGCAAAATTTGTGGGTCGCGCATGGAGCGGCATAACCCCTGTATACGCGAATAAAAATAGGGCAACGTTGGATTATAGTACCCCATGACGGGTATAAACCCATAGTCGTCAATACCAAGCGGATGCGGGCCATCGTAGAACACTTTATCTTGGATTGCTATAGCGAGGCGTACGGTTGGTATATTTTGCTTAATAAGTTTTACTTGGGGGTTCTCTGCCAGGAAGCGATCAATATCAAGGGTATCCTTGTTGGTTACATCAAGGGTATCACCCGTAACTTTATCAATGAGGAGTTTCTGCTCACGGAAGGAGCGGTAGTAGTACTCATCATAAGCAAGACGGTTTTCCTGGCTACGCCCTTGTGCCTCAGGCATATACATAAAGTAAGAATCTTTACTCATCCCAGTAGGATTGCCTTGAAGCTTCATGATTTCTTCGTAGTATTGCGGCAAGAGTATCCCTGCTTGAAGATGTGATACATAACTTCTGGTTCGCACAAATGAGGCATCAGAAAGGTCCATGTTTCTAAAGTATGGATCAATCATAATTTGGTTATAGGTACGTAGGCATACTTTCACATCACCAGAAACAGGGTCATTGGTATAGTCATTAATAACTTGCAAAAGAGACATGCCTGAAACAAGGCTTCCTTGGTAGAAAGCATTAGAGATCGTTTCATAAACATTTTCACGCTTAAAAATACCAAGAAGAATTTTACTCCATTGATCAGCCGTCTGTTGATCACCATTTTCAAGGGGTAGGACGACTACCGACTTACGATTTTTTCGTTGATGACCAGAAACAAGTGAAAGAAGGGGGCGCGTTCTATTAAAGAATATATTGGAACGACCATCTATATTTTGTAGGGTACTATTGAACTGACCCATCATAGAAGTATCGCCCGATTCCAGACGGTTATCATACGTAGCTTCAGTCCAGAAAACGGTCCACAAATTTATATTGCTATTATAATCACTATCCATCTTCTTTTTGACGGCACGAAATTGATCGTCGCCAAAATATTCTGGGCTTCTTAATAACATACTCATACCTTTTTAAAATCGATCGATTATAGCGGTTAGTCTAAATTAATTTTTATGCATAAAACAAGCCCCCTGAGGGAATCAAACTCAGGGGGCTAAGAACAAAGCTGAGAATAGGCATTCTCATCTAAGAAAGAATATTAATAATAGGGCTTGTAGCGAGGGTCTTCTGAGAATATTCCGGGTAATTTAGAGCGGTTGCTGTAGAGGGCTTCCGCTTTCTTACGCTCAAACTCCTCAGGCGATAGACCTTTCTTGGTCTTGTGAATCGCTTGGCACATATATCTGACGCAGTCTGCACCATGATTGGCCCAGGAGCGAACCGGAGAGCCTTTATACATCTGCTTGGCTTCATCCCATTCACGACGATAATTTTCAAGGGAATCAAGAAGTGATCGGCAGTTGCCCTCATCGATCCAAAACTTGTTAAAACTAGACCACACATTTTCAATGCCATCATGCAGTGATATCTGATCAAGAACCTCGAACTTAACATCGAGCTGACGGGCGCGTTCATAGCGCGTAACAGCGCCACCACCCCATTCACGAACCTTGATATCAAAGGGCGCAAAGTGTTTGCCATAGCGGTAAGGCTTATCTTGAAGAATTTTAGCATAGTGATCAATCCCCACATTGTTATTGGTATAGTAATCTATAATACGGATAACAGTACCGTCACCAACCACCTGAAAAAACACAATAGATGTTGCATCATTGACACCAATATCCCATGCAGTGTACACCAACAGTCCATTTTCCCAAGGAACCGGACCAATCTGGTTAGCTTGTCTAAGACGCTCAAGATACTTGCCATAATATGATCCTTCAATACCACGATCGAATGAAACCTCGTATTCTTGTTCGTAGAGCCCTGGGTCCATTTGTGCTTTTTCTTGTGCGAGGACTTCTTCGGGGATGTGTTTGATTTCTGATGTTTTTTTGTAGATGACGTGCCAGTCTGGTAGTTCTTGGGCGACTTTGAAGAGCTGGAAAAAGTGATTTTTCCCAAAAGGGGTAGACGCAGCGACAAACCAGCCACCATTAGCGGCAAGAATAGGACGAGCAAACTCATACGCTTTAGAACCATCGGCATACCTCGAATATTCAGAAAAGATAATGGCATAGGGGTTAGTACCAACTAATGCAGTATTGTAGGAATCTGCCCCTATGCACTGCAGTATCGAACCGTTCTTAAATACAATCTTCATTTCAGATGAGTTGACGCGCTCAATGAGCTCTTTGGGTATATAGTCTAAAAACTTGGTCCCATCAATAGCGATCGCATCCCAGATAGCCTTACGGGCCTGGCCATACGTCTGCAAACAATAAAACACCAAGCATACTCGCTGCAGGCATTGGCGTATTGCCAAGTTCCAAAGGGTTATATCCTTACCAGCACGACGGGGCATAACAACTAACAGCTTACGCTTTTTAGCGGTCTCTATAGCCCACCAAATCTCTTTCTGGTAATCACGCAACTGGAACTTGTCCAGCGTTACGCGGTGTTCAGCATTAAGCTCCATTACTATTCTCAGAGTTATTGCTGTTTTTGTTTAGCTTTTGCTTTATCTTCAAGCTTTTTGAGTCGCTCATTAAAGAACTCTACCGTATCAAGTCCATTAAGGCGGATCTTAATATCCTCAATCTGCTTAAAAAGATCGTCAATCTGGCGATGATAAAAATCTTCAATGACAGCAAGGCGATTCTTTACCTTATCAGTTTTAGTACACAACTCACTGCATTGATTGCAATTAAAAAGCCAGTTCATCATAAGTAATCCTTTTTAGTTTGAAAGAGTATAGCGCAGGTTATAAATAAAGAAACACCCCCCAAGCCACGAGGCCGGAGGGGCAAAAAAAGAGAAATATGAAGCAGCTGCAGCATACTAAAAATACAAATAAAAACAGCCCCTCAATAAAGAAGGGCTGAAGAAAGCATCTGAAATTGGAGGTTTCCGTGCACCAGGTATCCTACCAAGCTCTGTATGAAAGTAAAGCCCCCTTTATCCCACCCCAACGCCGACCGAACTATGGTGAGGTAAGATAGGAGGGAAACTCTGGATCATTATTATTCTCTAGCAGATATCATTATTATTCTCTAGCAGATATCCTTCGTAATGCACTTCAGCGCCATTGCCTAAGATGAACTTTTCTCCTAGAGAATCATCAAGGCATAGACGCATATTGCCAATAGTACCTACTTCATTATCATACTTATTGACCGTGTCAGGGTACATCTGGCTGCCAAAGAAATTGGGATCTTCTTTAATAGTATCTAATGCTGCTTGTGAGAGTTTAAGTTGATATGCATCACGTACGATGCCCGACTTATCGCCTGTAACTTTATCTTCTCTAACGGCCTTTAAAAACAAATCTTGAAGCATCTTAAGTGTTAATTTTTGCATTTATTCTCCTATTATTGTAATTCTTCTCTATGACTAAATTCCATCCAGTGCGTCACATTGGTGTACGCAGCCTTATGGTTTGGGTTATACCAATGCGTTGGCTTATTTTGTACATAATGCGTTTCATGGGTGTACTGAGCAGAGCGTATTGACTGCATACTGCCACCCTCGCAACTGATAAGCACTAATACCATATGGCCAGCGGTTGGTAAAGATTGTAGTACGCTAATCCAGTTCATTCTTCATCCTTATTATCGAATATTTCTGGGCAAATCATCTTTCTTATAGCGCGTCCATCTTAGTACAGTACCACTTCGCGCGGGAATCTCTCGAGTCATATTCTTTATTAAGTTTGGTACTGGTCGTGAAAGTAATGCTGAAAAGCGGTCTTTGTCAGATTTTGTTCTCTTTTTACAGTAGTCTGAGCACTCGCACTCCCAATTCAGAAACAGATCTATCTTATGCCTACGGTAGAATGGGCTGTAGGTATAATTACGCCATGACACAAAGCGTGTTAAGATCGTCTCATTATGACCCTCGTCCCAATCATACTCATACTCTTTAATCCACCTAATAAACATGTACGGCCTTTTCATCATGCTAAAGCCACGTCTATACCTCCGAAGGCCGCCAAGACGCTGTAGAATGTATATATCAATACTTGGAAGGTATTTCTTCATCGTCATCCTTTTCTTCCATACCCTCACGCAGTCTACGCTCTAAATCAGCTGGATTTGGCGATAAAACAACATCAGGGTGATCAAAAGGGTTAATCCCGTACTTCTGTAGTAATTTGCCTGTCTCTTCAATGCGGTACATCCTGCATCGCTTGAGCGGTATGTACTCAGTATGGTCAGGGTGAAAGACTACGATCGAGCATATAAAAAAGAGGTTTTCAAACATCAATCATCCAATCATAAATATAATAGCGAGAAATAAGGCAACCAGCGCAAGTGAGATGAGCAAAAAGCCAACACACTTTTGGCGCATATTAGACCACCACCTACTTCGCTTATAGTCACCACTGATATCTGTCATGCCCATGGAAAAAAGGAGACCTACTAAGCTCATTAAGGCTCCAAACAGGCATATATTGCCTAGAAAGTTAATTATTTCTTTTAACATCTTTAATCCTCTTCCTAATAACAGCATCGTCGTGAATAATATGATCTACAAGGGGATGGATTCCACATGGTAGTATGCATCATGAGCGGTATCATCCAAGCAGCACTGTGTGATGATGCCACTGAATTACGTCTCTCTTCAGCCCGTTCCTCGCGCCGTCTTTTAAGGCGTGTGAACTCGGCTACTTCTTCAGGCGTAAGACCTTCTATAATCTCTTTACGCTCAAGGCGCTCATACACTAATTCCTCTTTCTTACGTCTTTCAATGCTCTCCATCTCGAAGGTGATTAACAATACGACAACGCCAAGCGTTATAATGACAATAAGCAACAACCTCTTCCACATAGTTAATCCTCTAGTAATGGCTTCAAGTATCGCCAGCGAGCAACATGGTGCCTCTGGTCTTTGTACCGTAATGGCAGATCATACATCCATTGTCGACGAGGACAAAACCAGCCAATTGCAAACCAGTTCCTATAAAAGCCATCAGACAAGCGCACCCATACCTCAATCAAGACTTTGATATTAATATAGGGTGTTTCGGTGTGGCTATGCCACTTATTATCAAGCTCGTCATTCTCATCAATAGGAGTACTCTTGCCACTAACGTCGCTCTTTTCTAATGCTGCTCTCAACTCATTAACAGCATCACGCAGGTTATCGATATCACGACGATGATACCGCACTTGATCTTCTAATATACCTATTTCATTTTTAAGGCTGTCTACATCACAGAACATTATTTCTCCTGCTCAGCTTTAATTTGATCTACCAAGTGATTCGTTTCTTTTTTCATATACTCTAGATCGCGGTATATGTCATCGCCACTCATTTCTGCCACTAAAGGGGCATACTTGCCAAGTTTGGTGTGATGGTATTTAGGTACTAAGTCCCCAGAATGGCAAGTATCAAAGCCAACCCAGAAGTACTTTTCAAGCTCACAGTTCATTAAGCGGGCGTAGTCTTGGTCATATCTATCATTCCAATCGCCATACGTAACACCCCCATGTACTTCATAGTGGGCATCGCTATAATAATCTTCAAACGGCGCAGTTTTGAGGCCTACATACCCACACAATGCGCCATGAAACTGGCGTACAACAAGACAAGGAAGGCCATTATGCTCCCACGCAAACTCGTCTGGCTCACCCTTGGGTATAAATTTCTCAAGTTCATCACGGAACATTATTTCTCCTCCCCAAACTGATGTACGCGCTCAATCATACTGATCAAGAAATCAAGCTTGCAAAGCGTCTGAGGTAAAGCCTTATCACGCAGCATGCTTTTCATTTCTTCAGGACATTCGTCAATTTGATCTATAATTTGTTGGCACGTTTTGCCAGCTGATACCGCTTGCTTTTTTACGATCTTCAAAAGAGACAAGTTGTGCTGATCAAGGAGCTTAAATGGTAATGAGGTAGCGACTACATAATCATCAACCGCCCTAAGCCAATCTAGATTAAGCCTGAGGAACTTTATGGCCTCATCAAAGCTTACCATGCCATCCGCACTCATATAGCCTCTACTATCTATCATGCTCTCAACCCCAGACAGAGATTGAGCTGTGATCCCAATAACACCATTATCACGGGCAAGTTTCTGCATTAAGCTATTAACTTCTTTATAATACTGATCAAGAAGCTCGTCCTGGGTACTTTTTTTACCAAATCCAAACATTCACTTCCTCTTGTAGTAATGAAACAAGACTCTCTTTAACTGATCACTAAAAACAAGGATGAAGGTAGCACACTGTAATGCGTAGATCAGGTAGATCATGCGCTCTAAGTTCATTAAAGTCCTTCAAGTTGTTTTTGGATGCGTTCCAGATTCTTGTGTAACTCTTCCATCTTACGTGAGTTCCTAGCACTATACTTCTCATGCTCAACAATCTCTTGGATCTCTCTCTCGTTAAGCGCAAAAAGGTAGTTATCAACCAAGCCACGAATGATGATGGCAAAGGATACGCCGTAATCATCTCTAATTCTTGAAATAAGCTTAAACTGTCTTTCTGTGAACGCGCAGCCGATACCATGCTTAGCGACGCCACCTGGCTTAAGAGCCGCAGCTGCACGCTTTGCTTCTAATTCTTGGATGGATGATTCTAAGGCTAATTTAAGTGCATTAATTGGCGTGTTACTCATTGTTCTCTTTCTAGTATTTCTAAGTATTGTGCTAACGATTTAATAATCCACATGTTGCGTGATTGCATTATCGACTCTTTATTGCGCTCTTTATCAATGGCTTCTATGAGCCACATAGGAATCCGCAAGGTAAGCCTATGATCAATCGGTTTTACTTTTGTCATCCAATTCCTCAATTTGTTTTACTATTTTTTCAAGTTCTTCTAAAAGCTCGTCACGGTACGGGTCGTCAAAAGGTAACGTGCGCAGCTCAGCCAAGATCGCATTACGCTGTAGGATCAGGTTGTCCTTACTCATTAGGCACCCGCAATTGAAGCGACCAGACAGTAATGGGCGGCTTTCGGTATTCTTCAAGGTTAAGCTCCTTAAATTCTGGTATGGCTGCGTAGTCTATAGCCCCTGCGCGAAGCTCTTTCTTGAATTGATAGTGACCATCAGCATACGAGTTATTGTGTGAGAGATGCTTAAGCTTATTCTTGAGGTCTTCTTGTAATTTAATGGCTTCTTTAACGATTTGTTGTTGGGTGTAGAGCTGAGCAGCTACCTTGATCCAGTCGTTCATGATAGTTCCTTCAATAGGTGTTCTTATATTTCACTTACTAGAATATCATGACATTATATATATGTCAAGCAGTGGATTTAAAGTTAGTTTATGATAGATTAAAGAGTGTTATGTGGGCTATTGTAGAGTATCAACATAACTACACCCTCTCTGCTCCTACCCTAGCAAGAGGGTGTTTTATTCTTTTTGGGTACCTTCATCGACACGTTCAGGAACATCTCAGGGTAAATCAAGAAAATGCCAACCCTGGCTTCTCAGCGCTTTACTGTCGCCAATAAGCAATAAGTCCTTACCAAGCTCATTCACTAAAAATATCTCAAAAAAATCGTCTACGTCATCGTAATAGTATTTAACACCAAGCCAAGATCGAGCGTTATACTTTGCATTTTTATCTCTTTGTTTAACGATAAAGCCAGCGCGCTGGGCTGCGGGCCTAGAATTTTTAGAAAATTCATACCAAGTAACACTCTCTGTGCCAAAACTACAGCGATGGGTTTTAATACACGAATGATTTGCGTAACGGCATACATCTTGCCATGGGCATTCATGCCTACTCTCATGCTCAGACACACAGGGGTATTTATTGATTTTCACCACACTTCTCCTCTTATCTTTGGTTTACTGCGATTGACATTAACGTTAGGATGAAATTGGGAATTCAGCATTTCCAATTTCTTTGGAGTTGATAAGTGTCAACTTATCAACTCCACCTATTCTTATGAAAATCTCAGATTATTCTTCATCACTATCAATGCCAACCTCAGCGTCCGTAATAGGAGCACGCATGTACACTGGCACTAAGCCCGTAACACCACCAGTATCCGCTAACGCCTTGGCTTTCAGCTTTGCTTGTACCTCAGCCTCTTCACGGAACTCAGGACAATAGTGCCCAATAGATTTGGCCATAAAGCTCCCATCATACTTACGCTGTAATGCCCCGCGCTCACGGCGGGCAGCAATACGCCTCTTGGCATATGCATGGGCTTCAGCCATGCACTCATACTTTGCTATCCAGTCATGAAACGTACTGTAGTGCAGGCGACGTGAGTCTACAAAGTCATCAAGGCGTAGTGCCTCTTCATTCTCATCATCTGCCCATGCCATCAGGTTAGCGGCTAACGCTTCGATGTACGTGGCGCTTACAGGCTTTGATCGCCATTGGAATATCGCGTCGTAATCGGTAATACCTCTCCGAATGGTGCTGTGCTCTACTTTTTTTGTGCTAGGCTTAGTTCTTTTTTTCATACAAGCTCCGTAACAGTCAGTTCAACACGGGGGTTAAGATCATAGAGTTTAGTTCCTTGAAGGATACAGACGATGCGATCATCATCGTAGAGAATATCTTTTGCAGCATCCAGGACAAACTTCATGAGATTATCAATATCAGGGAAGGTAGACACGTAAGGCGTTCTCTTTTTCACCGTCTTTGGTGGTGCTATGTAAAACATCATTTCGATCATAAGTGGTTGTGTGTAGAGTGGTGCATCGGCATGCTGCTGGGAAAGATAGAGGCCGAAGGCCAACTTCTCATGTGATTGTTGATCAAAGAATCGCTTGCCGCATTTTCCGGCTCTCTTCCATGCTATAGGTGGTATGTTGATGACGTATGTCTTCTTCATGAGTATCTCCTTGTTTTGGAGATACACTAGCACATTTGGCTAAAAAGTTGAGCATAGCATCACGAAGACCACGATCCTTAATCGTACTGTTGGCAATGTCAGTCATTTCCGCCAGGGAGCGGGGGGGGGCCG
>JACDJC010000946.1_pt1 | contig 29036 bp, 29 predicted proteins | sample 7454191 | NCBI WGS metagenome assembly JACDJC01 (sample SAMN14253291, study PRJNA609438) | sludge metagenome | isolation source: sludge after 25d culture with pyrite and EDTA | collected 2018-12-20 | reverse complement strand
GGTGATCAAATGCCAGTTTGGTTTTACCAAAGTGCGCTACCGTGGGCTGGCCAAGAACACGGCGCAGCTGAAGATGCTGTTTACGCTGGCCAATCTGTGGAAGGTGCGTCACCATTTGATGGCCACGGCAGGATAGGTGCGCCCGAAATGGGCGAAGGATGCCCAAAACGGGCCCTTTGGGGTGAAAGCCATCCCGATTTCTACCAATTTTGACCATTTTTTCTGCATTATGAAAATCGGGTCGATTGAGCCGTCAGAACGGATTCTACGGCTGGCTTAATCAGACCATCCCTAACTCTTTCTGGTTATGATCACGGAAGTTCGACAGCAAACGGCTATTTTTGCGGATTTCCGGATCGCGTAGTCAATAAAATCAAGTAATTGAAGTTGAATCGGAAAAAATATTGTACTGGCAACATCAGATCAGTATAGTATTGGCAATCCATAAGCCGCCTGCTACACTTCCGGCATGTACGTGAAGCTGACCAAATCGCGTGGCCACCACTATGTGCAGCTGGCGGAATCGTTTCGCAACGAGGCTGGCCAGTCGCGCCAGCGGGTCATTGCCAACCTTGGGCGTCTGGATGAATCCGGCGGCCAGCTCGATGCCCTGCTCGATGCCCTGCTGCGCGCCAAGGGCCGGGCCAGCAGCGCAGCGGATTCGCCGCAGATCGTGTTCGAATCGGCGCTTGGCCTGGGCGATGTCTGGGCGCTCACCAGCCTCTGGAAGGAAGTCGGCTTTGATGCACTGGCGGGCGTGTTCCGCCAGGCACACTACACGACTGCGGTAGAGCACGCCATTCGCGTGATGGTGTTCAACCGCCTGTGCGATCCGGACTCCAAGCTCGAAGTGCTGCGCTGGTTGCAAACCGTCAGCCTGCCCGAGGTGGACACCAAGGCCCTGGCCCACCAGCAGCTGTTGCGTGCCATGGACGCGTTGATCGATCATGAGCAGGCAGTCGACAAGGTGGTGGCGGCGCTTTTGCATCCCATGGTCGATCAGGATCTGACGCTGGCCTTCTACGACATGACCACCATCCGGATTGAAGGACGAAGCGAGCTGCCGCGCGAAATCCGTCACTATGGCCTGTCCAAGGAGGGCGGCATCGCCCGCCAGGTGATGCTCGGTGTAGTGCAAACCGCCGAAGGGCTGCCGATCCATCACGAAGTGTTCGACGGCAACCGGGCCGAAGGCCCCACGCTGCTGCCGACGCTGCAGAAAGTGCTCGAGCGCTTCACGCACATCCGACGCCTGGTGATTGTGGCCGATCGTGGGCTGCTGTCGCTGGACAACATGCAAGCGATCCAGGAGCTGCAGCTGCCAGGTGGGCGCACGCTGGAATTCATCCTGGCTGTGCCCGGGCGCCGTTATGGCGAGTTCCACGACATCTTGCAGCGCTTCCATGAAACCATCACGGACGACGAAAACGAGACCGTCGCCGAGACCCGCTGGCAGTCGGTGCGGCTGGTGGTGGCACACCACCCGCTGCGTGCCCGCGAACAAAGCGCGTGGCGCCGCGACAAGATCGCCGAGCTGGAGGTCAAGGCCGCCCAGTGGGCCGGCACGCTCGACGCTCAGGATGCGGGCGCCAAGCGGCGCGGGCGCAAACTGTCCGACAGCGGCGCCAAGGCGCGCTTTTATCATGAGGTCAGGCAAGCGCACCTGGCCAATATCATCCGTGTGGATCTGGGCTCTGACCTGTTTGCCTACACGCTCGATGAAAAGGCGCTGCGGCAAGCTGAGCTGGTCGATGGCAAGCTGCTGCTGGTCACCAACGTCACCGACCTGGCGCCCCGCGAGGTCGTTGCCCGCTACAAGAGCCTGGCCGACATCGAGCGCGGATTTCGGGTGTTGAAATCCGAGATCGAGATCGCCCCCGTCTACCATCGCTTGCCCCAACGCATTCGAGCGCACGCCATGATCTGCTTCATGGCCCTCATCCTCTACCGGCTCATGCGTCATCGCCTGAAGCAAGCGCGCAGCGATCTGTCGCCCGAACGTGCCCTGGAGCGACTGCGGCAGATCCACCGCCACCAAATCACCGTCAACCAGCAACCCCTCAGCGGGGTCAGCACCATCACCAAGGAGCAATCCGACGTCTTGTACGCATTGAAGCTGAAAAAACCGAGCGAATCCGGGCAGCTGACGCTGCTGTAGTGGCAATTTTTGAAGTGCGCTTCATATAAATCAATCCCTTACGACACTTGGTGTCGAACTCGGGTAAATATTCGGTGATCACGTCGACAAGGCCTGACGAGCGCTGCTGTCAGCGGCTCGTCACCGGCGCAGGATATCGCGAAAGTGCCGCTGCAAAGGGTATATCCAGATATCCTTGGCAGGCAGTGTGGGCCGGTGTGTGCGACTCAGTTTTCCGCGCCCCGTGGTCTGGCCGATATGCCGCCAGTTTGCCGCCTTGTAGCAGGTGCCGGCATGCCGGGGCGTTTCCACGAAGGTCTCCAGCAGCAGCGGGCGGTAGCAATAACGCTCGAACCAATCGCGTGATAAGCGACGTGCGGCGTGTGCGAGTATCTTGGAGGCCAAGCCCTTGGATCGGATCCAGGGCAGGATCAGAAACCGGGTATTGTTGATGACCAGGTGCAGGTTGCGCTCTCGCTGCGCGGGCGTCCAGCCGATGAGTCGATCGCGGTCAGCCAGCTTCCAGGCACCGGCCCCAAAGGCGAGCTGCGCGACCAGCTGATTGCCCGCTTGCACGCTGTAGCGCATCTGGTGGCCGGACAAGGGTGTGTAGCCCAGGTAATGGTAGCGCGCCATGAACTCGTTCCAGCGCCTGGAGGGTTCGCCGCGCCCCTGGATGATCTCGAAGCGCAGCGCTGGGAGCTCATGCACAGGCAGATCGATTGGTGGCTGCGCATCGGTCAGTTCAGTGGCTTCGAATCGGGCGCGCCGTCGCGGATGTGGAATTTGCGAGGCGGGCAGCGTCACCAGGCCCGCCTCGGCCAGTCGCAGCATCGCCACCCGACAACTCATCTCACTCAAACGCCCGTCGACTCCGCGCCAGTGCAGCGCCTCGCACACCAGGCGCGAGAGCGGGGTACGCCGGATTCCGGGGTTGGCCGCCATCAATCGCGTAATGGTCTGGGCAAGCAGCGTGGCTGGGTGGCCGCCATAGGTCTTCATGGGGCCTGCTCCATGGCTTTGGGTATCATCTGGCGCAATTCGGCCAAGCGCATGTGCTCCATCTGCCAGGGGATGAAGGCCGAGCAGTCTGGGGGCGCGCGCCCGCCGGCCAGCGCACAGGCCTGCAGATATTGCGTCAGCCAGGTGCGCGGGTTGATCCACCACAGCTCGAGCGTGGCAAACAGACTCAGCATGGTGGCAGCCAGTTCGCCGGCCGCCTGGCTGCCTGAGCCGTAGAAGTTCTTGCGCCCGACCACGGCAGGGCGAATGCAACGCTCGGCCGCACTGTTATCCAGGTCGATGTCGGGGTGATCGAGAAAGGTGATGAGCCCTGGCCAATGCTTTTGAAAGCTGCGCAGCACCCGCACTATGGCGGGCTGTGCCGCCCACTGCGCAAGCTCGGCCTGGCAGCGCGCCTGCATGGCGTGGGTATGTTCACGCAGGGCTTGGTCTGCAAAGACGAATTCGAGGGATTGCGGCTCGAAACTCCAGTACCTGCGCTTGGCGTGCCGCTTGTAAAGTTCGGCAACCTGATCAATCCACTGCAAGGCCCATAGGGCGTGCTCGGGGTGCTGGTTGGCAAGAGCGAGGAAGTCACGCCGTTGATGCGCCCAGCACAAGGCAAGCTTCACCCCGGGAGTGCCCTGTGCATATTTGCGATAGGCGGCATAACGATCCACCGACAGTACGCCCTGTGTCACGCCTTCAAAGGCCGCCATCGGTACGCTTGCTGCGCGCGACGGATCCATGACGAAATGCGCCACCTCATCAGTCTGGAATATCCATAAATACCAGCGGTGGCCGGTCTTGCCTTCGTGCGGCTCGAACACCTCCCAGCGTGTCTCATCGGCATGCCAGTGATGCGCTTGTCGCAGGTGCGCGAGGCTTGCCTCGCGCAAGGGTTCAAACAAGGGCTGCAGGCGCTGCAAGCTCTCGGTGAGCGTGCCCTGGGCAACGAACAGTCCCTGATCGCGCAATTGGTCGAGCAGTCGATGGGTTGGCTGGCCGTAGCGGTATTTGGTGAGCAAAGCTTCCACGAGCAAAGAGTTGTCCAATTTGCCCCGTGGTGTCAGCTGTGGTGGCGGTGGCGCCATGACGATGCCAGGCAAGACGCCACAGTGGCAGGTGGGCCGGTAACGATGGCGTCGAACGACGCGGCGGTATGCCTTGACTTCGATCTCCAGCACCTCGGCATCCTGGGTGCCGGCCATCTCGTGCACGCCTTTGCCGCAACGCGGACAAACGCGATGCAGTTGCAGCGATTGCACCCGCTGTGGCAGGTGTGTCTCGCGTGTCCGTCCGTGACCGCGTCGGCCCGGTTGCTGGCCACGGGCCCTGCGCGAACGCGGATGCCTGCTGGCTTGCAGCAGGAGATTGTTGCACGACTGCGCCTTCTCGCTCTTGGTGCCAAAGGCCTATTGACGCAGTCCGCGCAATTGTGCGCGCGCCTGTTCGAGTTCGGCTCGTAGCAGCGCCTGCTGGGCCCTCAGGGCCTCGACGGTGCGCGCCTGTTCTGCTTGCATTGCCTGCATGCGCTTGACGGCGCGGGCGTGCAGGGACTGGAACTGGCGCGCCTGGCATTGCAGTTCGATATACTCGCGACGCGTGATGGTGATGTATTCGAGCTCGAAGGGTGTCGCTCCGGCAGCCGAAGTCGTTCCCGCAGTCGCCGCTGACTGAGTGGTTTGCTGGGAAGGGTTGGCCGTGAGCGGTGCATCCATGCTGGGCACGATAGTCAAAAATGCGAAACGTGTTCAGCTTTTTTTGCCGTGTCCCAGCGAACCACGTGATCACCGAATATTTACGAACTCGGGTGATCAACAAGCGTCTCCTTATCGGGATTGAACCAGATCTTATTGACAGGAGGCAGTTATGCACGGCTCGCGACCAGCGCGTCGGGTGGGCATCCCAGCACCAGCCTTTCATGCGCGCACCCAGCCCCGGCGGATCGCCCAGGCAAACAGCCAGCGATAGGGGGGCTCGATCCATCGTCGCAGGGCGGGCACGAGGCGCGTGCGCAGCGGCAGGCAGAGCCAGGCGGCCACTATCGCCGTCAGCAGGGCGCCCACCATGTCCAGCGGGAAATGCAGCCCCAGGTAGATGCGCGCCCAGGCCACCGGCAGCCCCAGCGCGCCCAGCACCAGCGCGGCTCGCCGCCGTGCGCCGTGCACCCACAGCCCGGCGCAGATCGACCAGATGAAGGTCAGGTGGTTGCTGGGAAACGAGGCATTGGCCCGGTGTGGAATGTACAGATGCCCCAATGCCAGGACGAAGGGCCGCGGATGGAACCACAGGCGTGCAATGAGCCAGCCCAGGAACAGCCCGATGACGGCCGTCAGCGCTGCCTGCAGCAGGGCTTCGCGTCCGTCGGGGTCCGATTTGAACCAGTTCAGCACCAGATAGAGCGGAAACAGGTAGACCAGCCAGTTGGCCAGAGCGCTGCTCAGCTGCAGGCTGGCCGCAGAGGGATCTGTGGCGTTGATCCACAGAAACAGGGTTTCGTTCAGGTGTTCCATGGGGAGGTCGGGTCAAGTGGCAACATGCTGCAAGCTTGGCAGCATAGCACCGGAGGGCGTGCGGATGCTTGGCGAAAGGCGTGCCCTGACATTTGTTTGTCCGTATTTGTTAACATGTCCATACATGTTTTCCCTAGTCTGGTCTGATCAGGTCGACATCGAGTACCGTAACTGAGTTTTACAAACAGGTGAAATTGCGCATGGGAGACATCTCCGCGGGAGCAATGCCGGACGACCGTTCGGTTGCAGGCAAAGGCTTCAGCTTGCTGGATTTTTTCGAGATCACTCCCATGGCCCTGTGGCTGGAGGACTACAGCGCGTTGCATGCGCAGTTCGCACAATGGCGTGCAGCCGGGGTGACGGATCTGCGAGGCTGGCTGTGGCAGGATCGTGGCCGCTTGCTGCACTGTGCCAGCCTGTTGCGCATTCTGCGCGTCAATCGCCAGACCCTGAAGCTGTATGGCGCACGGACCCAGGAAGAACTCATGGCGCGCCTGCCCGACGTCCTGCGTGACGACATGCTCGACGGTTTCGCCAGCGAACTCGAACAGCTCTGGCAGGGACAGCGCGCCTTTCACGGGCATACCGTCAACTACACGCTGGGTGGTGAGCGCCTGGACCTGTCGCTCAAGGGGGTCGTCCTGGCCGATACCGGCCAGGCCTGGGACCGCGTCCTGGTCGCCATCGAGGACGTCACCGAGTTGCAGTGCGCCCGTCGCCAGGCCCAGGCCAGCGCCCGCGAGGCCCGACAGTTCTTCCAGCAGGCGCCGGTCTCTTTGTGGGTGCAGGATTTCAGCGGCATCAGGATCCTGTTCGATGAATTGCGCAGACAGGGCATCCAGGATTTCCGCACATTTCTGGATGTACACCCCGATTTCGTCGATCGCTGCCTGCAGGAAATCGGCCTCATCGACGTGAATGACTACACGCTGCAGCTGTTCAAGGCAGAATCACGCGCCGAGCTGACCGAACGGATGGGTGAAGTGTTCAGCGAGGAGTCGCATGCCTCGTTTGCAGGGCAGCTGATCGATCTTTGGGAAGGGCGCCTGTTCCATCAGAAGGAAGTGCAGAACCGTACCTTGCAGGGCGATACGCTCTTTCTGCATTTGCAGCTTTCCATGTTCGAGGGCCACGAGGATGACTGGGGCATGGCGCTGCTGGCGCTCACCGACATCACCGCACGCAAGAAGGCCGAGGCCTACCTGGAGTACCTGGGCCAGCACGATGTGCTCACCCAGTTGAAGAATCGCTCGTTCTTTGTGGATGAACTGGCGCGACTGGCCCGTCGGCAGGTGCCGCTGGTGTCCTTCATTGCCCTGGACCTGAATGACCTGAAGGTCACCAACGATGACCATGGTCATACCGCGGGCGATGACCTGCTGCGGCGTGTCGGAGAGATCTTGAACAACGCGGTCGATCGGCCGGGCTACGCGGCCCGTGTCGGTGGCGATGAATTCATGGTGGTGCTGCCAGGTCTGGACGAGGAAGCCACCCAGGCGGTTCTGGACAACATCCGGGTGCTGGTACAACTGAACAATCAGTATTACAGCGCCGTCCCGCTGAGCCTGTCCGCCGGAACGGCCACCTGCCGCAAGCACGATGAGCTCGAGCTGACCATGCGCGCCGCCGATCTGGCCATGTACGAAGACAAGCGTCGGTTTTACTCGACACATGAGCGACGCCATGATGCGTGAGCGTTCACGCAGGCGCCGCGGGCTCAGTTCGTCTGCGTGGCCGGTTGCAGCCAGGTCAGCGTGATCACGCCAGGGCGATCGGCGGCTTCCAGAATGCGGCGCACCCGGTCCTGCCAGATCTGGCCGAATTCCCGCTTTTGCGTGTCGCTGGCCTGGCCTGCCAGAATCTTCTGCAGCAAAGGCATGGCCGCGGGCGAGCCGGCGATGCTTTGCGCGCTGTAGGACACGGCCACACTGGCACCGGTATCGCGCCGCGTGAAGCGGATTTCGCCTGGCACATCGCGGTTGAAGTGCAGCAGGTCACGCCGATCGTGCTGCCCGGCCAGGCCCTTGAAGCCGGTGTCCGTGGTCGCACCGGTCAGCAGGCTGACCACGTTGGCGATCACGCCGGTGACGCCGCTGGTGGCGTCGTCGGCGAACTCCACGAGCACGTCGCCACGCTCGGGGACGCTGTCCGGGTACAGGGCGCGCAGCGCCCGGACGGTCATGAGCCAGGCACCGGCGACCGTGGGGCAGGAATGCCCGGCCAGCCGGACGGCGTCTTCATAGCCGTATTCGATCAGCCCGTCGTCGGCTGCACCCAGCAGGGCGGCCAGGGGATCATGCAGCACCAGGCGCGGGGCCTGGGCAAAAAAAGCGGGAAATGCCATGTCGTGGGCTCCAGATTCCTGATTGGATCAATGGTTCGGCCAGTGTATTCGCTTGAAGCCTGAAAGTCGGGCTTAACCCTTGCGGGCATCTGGTCGATTCCTGCCGGCTTTGCGCGGAAAGGACGGGCCCCGGCCCCGCGCAGGATGGAGCGCACCGTGGGATTGCGTGTAAGATTGACGCAGTGAGGCCCGTTGCGCGGGCCCGGCTTCAATTTACAGGAGGACTTGCGATGCAACATCCCAACAGCTTCGGCGCGCTTGCAAATCTGGATGTGGGGGGCAAGGCCTACCGCATCTTTCGGCTCGATGCCCTGAAGAACCACGGCCTGGATCCGGACCGCCTGCCTTATGGCTTGAAAATCCTGCTTGAAAATCTGCTGCGCACCGAAAATGGCGGCGATGTCACGGCGGACGACATTCGCGCCCTGGCCTCCTGGGATCCCGCCGCGCACCCCAACCGTGAGATCGCATTTTCCCCGGCGCGTGTCATCTTGCAGGATTTCACCGGGGTGCCTGCGGTCGTGGACCTGGCCGCCATGCGCGACGCCATGCAGACCCTGGGTGGCAATCCCGAACGCATCAATCCGCTGGCACCGGTGGAACTGGTCATCGACCACTCCGTGATCGTGGATGATTTCGGCCACAACGACTCCTTCCGACGCAACGTCGAAATCGAATACCAGCGCAACGTGGAACGCTACAAATTCCTGCGCTGGGGGCAGACGGCGTTCGACAATTTCCGCGTCGTGCCGCCCAGCACCGGGATCGTCCACCAGGTCAACCTGGAACACCTGGCCCGCGGTGTCTTCACGCGCCAGGTGGACGGCGTGACCGAAGCCTATCCCGATACCTGTGTGGGCACCGACTCGCACACCCCCATGGTCAATGGCCTGGGTGTGGTTGCCTGGGGTGTGGGCGGCATCGAGGCCGAAGTCGCCATGCTGGGCCAGCCGATCTCCATGCTGATTCCGCGGGTGGTCGGCTTCAAGCTCAATGGCTCTCTGCCCGAAGGCACCACGGCCACTGACCTGGTGCTGACCATCACCGACATGCTGCGCAAGCATGGCGTGGTGGGCAAATTCGTGGAATTCTATGGCCCGGGCGTCGCCGCCGTGCCGCTGGCCAACCGCGCCACCATCGGCAACATGAGCCCGGAATACGGCTCCACCATTTCCATCTTCCCGATCGACGAGGAAACCCTGCACTACCTGCGTTTCACGGGTCGGCCCGAGGAACAGGTCGCCCTGGTCGAGGCCTACGCCAAGGCCCAGGGCCTGTGGCACGATCCGGACCATGAACCGCACTTTTCCGAAACGCTGGAACTGGACCTGGGTACGGTCGAGCCGTCCATCGCGGGTCCGAAGCGTCCCCAGGACCGCATTCTGCTGTCGCAGGCCAAGCCCGGCTTCGCCAAATCGCTGGCGGCGCTGCCCGGTGCGCCGAAATCCAGCCCCGTTGCCGTCCATATGGGCGATGGGGTGGATTTCGAAATCGACCACGGGGCGGTAGTCATCGCCGCCATCACTTCCTGTACCAACACGTCCAACCCGGCGGTCATGGTGGCCGCGGGTCTCCTGGCCAAAAAGGCGGTGGAACGCGGCCTGAAGAGCAAGCCCTGGGTCAAGACCAGCCTGGCGCCCGGATCTCGTGTGGTCACGGACTATTATGAAAAGTCCGGACTGATGCCGTACCTGGAAAAGCTGGGTTTCAACCTGGTGGGCTACGGTTGCACCACCTGCATCGGCAATTCCGGTCCGCTGATTCCCGAAATCTCCGCAGCGGTGCAGGCAAAGGACCTGGCCGTGACATCGGTGTTGTCAGGCAACCGCAACTTCGAGGGTCGCATCCATGCGGAAGTCAAGATGAATTACCTGATGTCGCCGCCGCTGGTCGTGACCTATGCGCTGGCCGGCACCATGGACTTCGACCTGTTCAATACGCCGCTGGGACAGGACAAGGACGGTCAGGACGTCTACATGCGCGACATCTGGCCCACGTCAGCCGAAGTCCAGGCGGTGATCCAGTCCTCGATCACCGCCGACATGTACACGCATGGCTACGCAGACGTGTTTACCGGCAACGAGCGCTGGCGTGAGCTTCCCACCCCGGAGGGCAACCTCTACCACTGGGAAGCCGACTCCACCTATGTACGCAATCCGCCGTACTTCGAAGGCATGCGCCGGGAACTGGACGCAGTGGCCGACATCCATGGCGCGCGTGTACTGGCCCTGCTGGGCGATTCGGTCACCACGGACCACATCAGTCCGGCCGGCGCCATCGCCAAGGATTCCCCTGCTGCGCGTTATCTGCAGTCACAGGGCGTCGCACCCAAGGACTTCAACTCCTACGGTTCGCGTCGCGGCAACCACGAGGTCATGATTCGTGGCACCTTTGCCAATGTCCGTCTGCGCAACCAGATCGCGCCGGGAACCGAGGGCGGCTGGACGCGCGACTTCTCCCAGCCGGGTGCGCCGGTGGCCACCATCTTCGATGCGTCACAGAACTATCTGCAGGCCGGCACGCCCCTGGTGATCCTGGCGGGCAAGGAATACGGTTCAGGTTCCTCGCGCGACTGGGCCGCCAAGGGTACGGTGCTGCTGGGTGTGCGGGCCGTCATTGCCGAATCCTACGAACGGATCCACCGCTCGAATCTGATCGGCATGGGTGTTCTGCCGCTGCAATTCCCGGAAGGCCAGAATGCGGCCTCACTGGGCCTGAGCGGTGAGGAAACCTTTGAAATCACCGGCATCGAGGCGTTCAACGACGGCACGACGCCGCAGCTCGTTCACGTCAAGGCCGGCAAGGTGGCGTTCGATGCCCTGGTGCGCATCGATACCCCCAGCGAAGCGGAATACTACCGGCACGGCGGCATCCTGCAATACGCCATCCGGCAGTTGTTGCACTGATCTTTCAGCCCTTCATCAGGCGAAAGGTCTGCGGATCGGGGCCGATGCGACCATCGGCACGATCCAGCCGTGCAATGCGCGCCATGGCGGCCTCGTCCAGGTGCAGGTTCCAGAGGTTGAAATTTTCCCGGATCCGCGCTGGCTGCGCGGACTTCGGGATCACCATGTGGCCCATCTGGATGTGCCAGCGCAGGCAGATCTGCGCCGGGGTGGCCTGGTGCTGGTGCGCCAGTTCCTGAATGGCCGGGTCCTGCAGCAACTGGCCCTGGCCCAGCGGGCTCCAGGCCTCGGTCAGGATGTCGTGGTCGGCATGATAGGTGCGCAGGTCGTGCTGCTGAAAATAGGGGTGCAGCTCGATCTGGTTGACGACCGGCAGCACCCCCGTGGTGTCCAGCAGTCGCTGCAGGTGGCCGATCTGGAAATTGCACACCCCGATGGATTTGGCGCGGCCCTCGTCGCGCAGTTGAATCAGCGCCTCCCAGGTCTCCACATAGCGTTTTTCCAGGGGGACGGGCCAATGGATCAGGTACAGGTCCACGTAGTCCAGTTGCATGCGGTCCAGGCTTTCCTGCAGGGCAGACTTGGTACTATCGTGGCCATGGCGGTTGTTCCACACCTTGGTGGCCACGAAAAGTTCTTCGCGCGGCACGCCGCATTTGGCGATGCCCTGTCCGACTTCAGCCTCGTTGTAATAGATGTAGGCCGTATCGATCGAGCGGTAGCCTGCTTCGATGGCGGCCAGAATGGCCGGGGCGGTTTCTTCGGCGGGGAGCTTCCAGGTGCCCAAGCCCAGCTGGGGTACGCGGCGCCCGTCATGGAATGTCAGGTACGGTTGGTTGGTGGACATGCTGATCTCCGTGCGATTCGTTTTTTCTGGAGTAGACCAATGAGTGTACATAGTCAGGCGCAACGCGTCACGGTGCCGCAGCTGATGTCTTTCAAGGGTACGCGCAAAATTGCCGCACTGACCGCTTATACCGCTCCCTTTGCACGCCTGCTGGATGACTCGCTGGACATGCTGCTGGTCGGGGATTCCACGGCCATGGTCGGTTATGCACTGCCCGATACGCTCTCGATCACCGTGGACACGCTTGCAGCGCACGCCGCAGCGGTCGTGCGCGCGACGCAGCATGCCTGCGTCATCGTGGACATGCCCTTTGGCAGCTATCAGCAGTCGCCCGCGCAGGCGTTTGCCAGTGCTGCCGCCATGTTGGCAGCCAGCGGAGTATCCGGGGTCAAGCTCGAGGGGGGGCAGCCGCTTGCGGAAACCACCCGCTTTCTGGTGGAGCGTGGCATTCCTGTCCTGGCCCATGTCGGCCTGATGCCGCAATACATGAATACCATGGGCGGTTTCAAGGCCCAGGGCATGACGGACGCCGCCGCAGCGCGCATCCTGGAGGATGCCCGCGCGCAGGCGCAGGCCGGGGCCTTTGGCATCGTCCTGGAAGGCCTCAGCGAGCCTCTGGCGCGCGACATCACGGCGGAACTCGACATTCCCACGATCGGGATTGGCGCCTCGCCCGCGTGCGATGGCCAGATTCTGGTGACCGAAGACATTCTGGGCCTGAGCGGCGACAAGATTCCGCGCTTTGCCCGGCGCTTCGCCGATGTCGGCCAGGTCATCCGCGCGGCCGTGCAGGACTATGCCGAGTCCGTGCGTGATGGCAGCTTCCCGACGCTGGACCACTGCTTCGGCGTGCGGCGTCCGAAGTGACATCGCAGCAAACGGCACACCAGGACCCCCATCGTGACGTCATTCCCCCTGGAAACTCTGGCTGTACTGGTGCTGGGCCTGCTGCTGGGCGGGCTGGCCGGCTGGTGGCCTGCGTGGCGACGTGGCGCGGCTCGGGCGGGCGAGCTCGCGCAGCAGGCTGAACGCGCCGCCCAGCTGCAGATCCGCGTCGACGAATTGCAGGCACAGCTGGCCACACGGGAACGCCTGCTCGAAGACTGGCGCGCCCAAGCCCAGGCCCGGGAACTGGAGTTGGCCCGCCTGGGCGCGGAACACCAGCAAAAACTGGCCGCGCTGAGCGAACTGCGCGAGGCTTTCGAGCAGTCCAGGGCCATTCTGCGCACCGAATTCCAGAACCTGGCCCAGCAGATTCTGGAAGAAAAGGGCCGGGCATTCTCACAGTCCAGCCAGGCCTCGCTCGATGGCCTGCTGCGGCCATTTCGCGAGCAGATCGAGAGCTTCCAGAAACGGGTCAACGAGGTGCACGACGCCGCGATCCGCGGCCAGAGCCAGCTGGGCGCGGAAATCCGCCGCGTACTGGACATCGGGCTGAAGATGAGCGCCGAGGCCAATACTCTGGCCAGCGCCCTGAAGGGTGACAAGAAAACCACCGGCAACTGGGGCGAGGTGCAGCTCGAACGCAGCCTGCAGCTGGCCGGCCTGGTTGCCGGGGACCATTATCAGGCACAGCCCGGCTTTCGCGATCAGGCCGGCAATCGGCGCCAGCCCGATTTCGTCATCCGGCTGCCCGATGACAAGCACCTGATCATCGACAGCAAGGTGTCGCTGGTGGATTACGACCGGGCAGTATCCGCCACGACAGATGCCGAGCGCGAAGCCGCGCTCGCGGCGCACGTGAAGGCCGTGCGCCACCACATCGATGACCTGGCGCTCAAGGACTACAGCAGCCTGATCGGCGTGAAGAGCCCGGGTTTCGTGCTGATGTTCATGCCGATCGAGCCCGCCTACATCGAGGCCATGAAGCACAATCGCGATCTGTTCGACCACGGCTATCGTCACAATGTCATCCTGGTGTCGCACACCACGCTGATGCCGATCCTGCGTACGGTCGCCAACCTGTGGATGATGGCACGCAGCAACGAGCAGGCGCGTGCGCTTGGCGACATGGCGGGTGGTCTGTACCACCAGGTGGCCGTGGTGGCGGATCGCCTGCAAAAACTGGGCAACACGCTCAATACGGTGAATACGCACTACAACAGTGCCGTCACGGCGGTGGCGGGGCAACAGGGCCTCTATGGCAAGGTGAGCCGCTTTGCCGAGCTGTCCGCCAGATCCGGCAGGCCCTTGCCGTCTCTGGAGCCCATGCATGCGGACATCGAGGTGCAGCGCTTGCAGGTCATCCTGCCAGACGCCGCAGGCTCGGACGGCACCCCCAGCCCGGGAGAGCCGGCAGGCACCCCCGCCCCGCACGAACCGGCAGGCACCCCCGCGCCGGACGAGGCGGCAGGCGCCCGCATCCCGGACGAGCCGCTACGACAGGAGGCAAAACCATGATGATGAGACCTCGCGCGCTGCTTCGATGCAGCTGGTGCAGCCTGGCTGCAGTGGCCGTCACCGCCGCGCTCTGGCTGGGCCTGGCACCGGTGCCGGCTGCGGCCGCCCGGGCTGTCGCCAGCGGGGGGAGCCAGGAGGCAGCCACGTCCGCCCTGGCCGCGGTGCACCCGCCCATTGCCTTGTCGGCCCAGCAGGACCATATGGCGCTGGCGACAAGCGCTGCGGCGCCTGGCCCCGTCCCCGCCCAGGCCTGGGTGGATGACACGCCGCGCCTGGCGATCATGTCGGCCTTTGCCGCGGAACTCGCCCTGCTGCAGAAACACTTGCAGCAGCCGCGCACCCGGACCCTGGACGGGGTCGATTTCATGACGGGCACGCTCGAGGGCCAGCCGGTGGTGCTGCTGCTCAGCGGCATCAGCATGGTGAATGCCGCCATGAACACCCAGTTGCTGTTCGATCGTTTTCATGTCACCCACCTGGTGTTCAGCGGCATTGCGGGCGGGGTGAATCCTGATCTGCACATCGGCGATGTCAGCGTGCCGGAACGCTGGGGCCAGTATCTGGAAGTCGTGATGATGCGCGAAACCGGCCCTGGCCACTTTCAGGCGCCGCGCTCCAAGGGCGAATTCGCCTTTGCGCCTTACGGCATGATGCAACCGCGCGACGTGCGCGTGCGCCGCCGCGGCCAGACGCAGATCGAAGAAAAATTCTGGTTCGAGGTCGATCCGCACATGCTGGCCGTGGCCCGCAGCATTCAGGATGTGACGCTGCGCGCCTGCGACCGGCAGGATCAGTGCGTCAGCGAGCGCCCGCGTCTGGTGGTGGGCGGCAATGGAGTGTCCGGCCAGGCGTTTGTCGATAATGCCGATTTCCGCCGCTATGCCTTTCGCACCTTTCACGCCAGCGTGCTCGACATGGAAAGCGCCGCGTGCGCCATGGTGGCCTACCGCAGCGGCGTGCCATTCATCGCCTTTCGCTCGCTCAGCGACCTGGCGGGTGGCGGGCCGGGTGAAAATGAAATGAATGCCTTCCTGCATATCGCCGCAGACAATGCCGCCCAGGTGCTGCTGGCCTTTCTGCGCGCCTGGCAATGACCCTCAATGGGTGCGGCCGCGCGCCTGCTCGATGCAGACCGCGTCGCAATCCCTGAATGCGCGCGGCTTGCAGATGCGGATCCTGACGTGGTGCACCAGGGGAAAGTCCTGCAGGATGCGATCGAGCGACCGGGCCACCAGGGTTTCCAGCAGGTCGATGTGGCCGCGGGTGGCTTCCTCGAGCAGGGCCGTGCGCAGCAGGCGGTAGTCCAGCACGGTGTCGATGTCCTGATCGTTCACCGGGCACGAGGCATCCGTATCGAATTCCGCATGAATCACCAGGGGCTGGCGCGCCTGCCGTTCATGATCGAGCATGCCGATGGATGCCTGGACCCGCAGGCCATCCAGGATGACGCGCCGTGTGTTCATGCGGACTCCGGTGGGGTGATGCGCCGCAATGTGTGCTTGGTCGCGACGGGGCGGCCCAGGCGCGCCGTGTAGCGGCGCAGCTCGTCGCGGCGAAACACATGCAGCACGACACGCTTGCCGGGCCGGCGCGCGTCGAGCACGCTGTCCAGGCCGGCGGCGTCGGTGACCCTCAGGCCGTCGATGGCAATCAGCAGATCACCGGCCGACAAGCCGGCGCGGTGCGCGGGGCCATGCTCATGAACGGTCTTCAGCCGCAGGCCACCGGGTTCTGCCTGGGTGCGGACATCCAGCGTCGGGCGTTCATGTTCCGGCGCCACGGTCAGCTCGATGCCGGTGCGGGCCAGCGCCGCCTTCAGGGGGATGTCTTCGCGGCCCTGGACGTGCCGCTCGATGAAATCGGCGACATCGACGCCGGTGGCTTCCAGAATCAGTGCCGGCATGGCGTCCTCGGCCACGCCGCGCATCTGACCCTGGTAGAAATCACGTCCGTAGCGGGCCCACAGCAGCCGCATGACATCGTCCAGACTGCGCGTCTGACGGGTCTGTTGGCGAATGGCCAGATCCAGGCCCAGTGCCACCAGCGCCCCCTTGGTGTAGTAACTGACCAGTGCATTGGGCGAATTTTCATCCTGCTTGTAGTAGCGTGTCCAGGCGTCGAAGGAGCTCTCGGACACCGACTGCTTCAGGCGCCCGCCGCCGCGTTGCACCTGATCCAGCGTACGGCCCAGCAGGCGCAGATAGACGGGCTCGTCGATGACGCCGGATCGCAGCAGCATCAGGTCGTCATAGTACGAGGTGAAGCCCTCGAACACCCACAGCAGCCGGGTATGGTTGGGGCGGCTCAGGTCGTAGGGCGCAAAGGCGGCGGGCTTGATGCGCTTGACGTTCCAGGCATGAAAATATTCGTGGCTGACCAGCCCCAGGAAGTTGATGTAGCCCTCGCCGGGCTGGCAGCCGTGCGCCGGCAGGTCGCTGCGCCGGGTGACCAGGGCCGCGCAGGCCCGATGTTCCAGCCCGCCGTAGCCGTCGCCGGTGATCATGATCATGAACACATAGCGTTCTGCACTGTCCAGGAAAGCCGCCCGCAGGCTGTCGGGCTCGAAGAATGCGATCTGGGTGGCACAGATCTTCTGCACGTCGGTGGCGATGCGCTCCAGATCCAGCTGTGGCGCCACGCCCGTGAAGACCAGATCGTGGGTGGCGCCATGGGCCTCGAAGCTGATGCATTGCGGGGTGCCGATTTCCACCGGGTGGTCGATCAGCGCGTCGTAGTCGTCCGCCACGCGGCAGCCAAAACCTCGCGCGGGGGCTGCCTGCGGATGGCCTGCCGCCGACGGCAGACTGGTATGGACCTGCCAGTCGCGTGCATGCTCGGGAGGACGCAGATCCAGCAGGCAGGGTCGCGATTCCTGCCCGACAACCGCAAGGAAGAGGCTGCAGCCGTTGAAAAACGCGTGGCTTTCGTCGAAGTGCGCACCCCGTACGGACAGGTCCCAGGCGTAGACCCGATATTCGACGCTGAGCGGCCCGCGGCAGGGGGTACATTGCCAAGTATGGCTGTCGGTTTTCCATGCCCCGATCCTGCCATCCTGGTCCTGCGCCTGCAGAGTTTCGATCTGTCGTGCAAAATCACGGATCAGGTAGCTGCCTGGAATCCATGCGGGCAAGCGCAGTACCTGGCCGGTAGGGTCGGGGCATGGAATCGTCAGGCGGATGGCATAACGGTGGCCGGCCGGGTCGTCCAGGCGCACCTGGTAGCGGATCATTTCTTCGTATTTCATCGCGATAGTTTACTTTGGAGGCATCATGAGTGACGCACTGGTAAAGGTCGAAGTCCGCGGGCGGGTCGGCCTGCTGACCCTGAATCGCCCGCAGGCCCTGAATGCACTGAACAACGAGGTCATCGACGAACTGTTCGCCGCCGTTCAGGCCTTCGAGGCCGACGATGCCATCGGTGCCATGGTGCTCACCGGCAGCGAAAAGGCGTTTGCCGCCGGCGCCGACATCAGCGCCATGGCGGCCTGGTCCTACATGGACGTCTACAAGGCGGATTATCTGGCGGGCAACTGGGACGCCATGCGGCGCTTGCGCAAGCCCATCATCGCCGCGGTTGCCGGCTACGCGCTGGGGGGCGGCTGCGAGCTGGCGATGCTGTGCGATTTCATCATTGCGGCCGACAACGCCCGCTTCGGTCAGCCGGAAATCAAGCTGGGGGTGATTCCCGGTTACGGGGGCACGCAGCGCCTGCCGCGCGCCGTGGGCAAGGCCAAGACCATGGATCTGGTGCTCACGGGGCGCATGATGGACGCGGCCGAAGCCGAACGCGCCGGCCTGGTGGCGCGCGTCGTGCCTCTGGAGCGGCTGCTGGACGAAGCCATCGAGGCCGCCACGGTGATTGCTTCCATGTCCCTGCCGTCCGTGATGATGGCCAAGGAATGCGTCAACCGCGCCTTTGAGTCCACTCTGGATGAGGGCTTGCTCTTCGAGCGCCGCAATTTCCACGCGCTGTTCGCCACTGAAGACCAGAAGGAGGGCATGAGCGCCTTTGTCGCAAAGCGCAAACCGGACTTCAAACACCGCTAGTGCGTGCAAGCGCACCCCGAGTCTTCGGCATCGGACATCATCAGGAAAACTGCGCTAAAATGGTGCGCCTTTTGAGCCGGAGGTTTGAAAGGCATCTGAAAAAAACGCTATACTTCACGGGTTTGACTGCCGGTTGATTCTGGGCGGTGGGCCGGTTTGCAGAGGGGTTTGCAGACCAGTTTCACAGCGGGTTTGCAGGATCTGGCCGGATGCGAACGATTGGCTTTATGGTTGCTGGAACCACATCCCGTCCGGATGCCGGGTCATCCGATTCGACTGTGGATCTCGTCCTCAGTGCAGGGGACCGCGCCCGCATCGCCAGACGCTCGCAAGTCGGCCTGTTCCGGGCGCTGGCAGCACAGGCATTCACCGGAATGCTCGTGGTGCTGGCGGCTTGGGGAATTGCCGGGATTGACGCTGGGGCTTCCGCCTTGATTGGGGCGGCAGCCTATTTTGTACCCAACGCGCTATTTGCCTTGCGGCTGCTGCTGGGGTATTTCGGGCCGAAGCGCCCCGGATCGATCGCCTTTTTCTGGGGCGAAGCCCTGAAACTCCTGTTCGCAGGCGGGGTGGTGGTCCTGGTGGCGTGGCACTGGAGTGGCTGGCTCGTGTGGCCGGCCTTCCTGCTGGGCCTGTTGGGCGTCATGAAGGGCTATGTGGTCCTGCTGGTCCTGCGCCGTCTGCCATGATCTGATTACGTTTGAAGGGTTTACTGATGACCGACGCTGTATCCACGCCTCAGTCCGAATATATCCAGCATCACCTGGTGCATCTGAACAATCTCGGGCACAAGCAGGACATCGTCGCCAACTTCGGCGTCGTGAATTACGATTCGCTCTTCTGGTCCATCGCCATGGGCCTGATCGTCATCTATTTTCTCTGGCGCGCCGCGCACCGCGCCACGACCGACGTGCCGGGCCGCTTCCAGATGTCGGTCGAAATGCTGGCCGGCATGGTGGCCGAAGAAGCCAAGGGCATCATTCCGAACGAAACCACGCGCAAATTCGCGGCGCCACTGGCCCTGACCGTGTTCCTGTGGATCACGCTCATGAACACGCTCGACCTGATCCCCGTCGACCTGCTTGCCTGGATATTTCGCACCACCGGGCTGGGTGCCCATCACGGCGATCCACTGTACTATCACCGCCTGCTGCCCACGGCAGACCTGAACGTTCCAATGGGCATGTCCCTGGGCGTGCTGGTGCTGATGCTGTACTACGGCATCAAGATCAAGCACCCCCTGGGCTTCGTGAAGGAACTCTTCACGGCACCCTTCCATGCGCATGGTCTGGGCGCCGTGGTCCTGGCGCCCTTCAACCTGCTGCTGAATCTCATCGAATACGTGGCCAAGACGGTGTCTCTGGGCATGCGGCTGTTTGGCAACATGTACGCGGGCGAACTGCTGTTCATGCTGATCGCCCTGCTGGGTGGCGCCTGGACGGGGATGAATGCCGCCAGTGCCGGCCTGGCCTTCGGGCACGTGCTGGCCGGTTCGGCCTGGGCCATTTTCCACATCCTGATCGTGTTGTTGCAGGCGTACATCTTCATGATGCTGACTCTGGTCTATATCGGGTTGGCACACGAAGGCCACTAGGAAATGCACCCGGGAAGCCCCGGGTGCGCGCGCGGGGCTTGCCCTGATTTCTGATTCTTGAATTTCTCGACTAAACAACGTTTACTTACCAAGGAGTTGTTATGACCAACGTTGCATTCGTTGCCCTGGCTTGCGGTCTGATCATTGGTCTGGGTGCCATCGGCGCCTGCATCGGGATCGGCCTGATGGGTGGCAAATACCTGGAAGCCTCCGCTCGCCAGCCCGAACTGATGAACACCCTGCAAACCAAGATGTTCCTGCTGGTTGGTCTGATTGACGCGGCTTTCCTGATCGGCGTGGGTCTGGCCATGCTGTTCGCGTTCGCCAACCCCTTTGTGGGCTGATGTCGCACAGGTCTGCGCTTTGCGGCAGGCCAGGGGCTCGTCTGGCGACTCTTCAGGTGGCAGACGGCTGGATTTGGTGTCTTGCGGGTTTGCTGCAAGGCACGAGTGGGTAAATTAGGGAAACGACCGTGAATTTGAACGCGACTCTCTTTTTCCAGATGATCGTGTTTTTCGTTCTGGGCTGGTTTACGATGAAGTTCATCTGGCCACCCATGACGAAGGCAATCGATGATCGTCGCCAGAAAATCGCCGACGGTCTGGCTGCTGCCGAAAAGGGCAAGGCCGATCTGGCGCAGGCGCAGGCGCGCATCAGCCTGATGGAGGCCTCCTCAAAGGCTGACAATCACGCCCGCCTGGCCGAAGCCGAGAAGCAGGCTGCCGCGCTGATCGATCAGGCACGTCGCGAGGCCGAGGCCGAAAAAGCCCGCATCGTTGCGCAGGCGCGCCAGGATGCCAACCAGGAGGCGCAGCGCGTGCGGGAAGCGCTGCGTGCCGAAGTGGCCGTGCTGGCCGTCCAGGGTGCAGAACAGATCCTGCGCCGCGAGGTCGACGCCGGAACACACGCCGAGCTGCTCGACCAGCTCAAGGCACAACTCTGAACCAGGGCACGCTATGGCTGAACTGTCTACAATTGCACGCCCTTACGCCGAGGCCCTGTTCGAAGCCGTGCGCGACGATGCGCGCGGCCTGGAATACTGGTCCGGCGTGATGTCGATGCTGGCCCAGGTATCCGGCCAGGATGACGTGCTCGCCGCAATGGGCGACCCGCGCCTGTCCGACGCGCAGCGCACCGAGCTCCTCATCGGCCTCATGCCTCAGGAACTGCCGGAACAGGCGGCCAATCTGGTGGCACTGATGGTTGAAAACGACCGCGTTGCGGCATTGCCTCAGGTGGCCACCCAGTTTGAACTGCTGCGCAACCAGGTCGAAGGCACTGCGCTGGCGGAAATCACCAGTGCGTTTCCGCTCGATGATGCTCAGGTCACCGGGCTGCTGCAGGGGCTGGAGCGCAAGTTCGGCCTGAAGCTCAAGCCCCGGGTGACAGTCGACCCGGAACTCATCGGCGGGGTGCGCGTCGCCGTGGGCGACCACGTGCTCGACACTTCCGTGCAGGCCCGTCTGGCCAGTCTGCGCGATACGCTGGCTGCCTGATGGCGGGCCACACAACAGGATTCCAGGAGTCTTACCATGCAACTTAACCCGTCCGAGATCAGCGAACTGCTGAAGAGCCGCATCGAAGGCCTGGGCGCGTCCACCGATGTGCGCACGCAGGGCACGGTGGTGTCCGTGAGCGACGGCATCACCCGCATCCACGGCCTGTCCGACGTGATGCAGGGCGAAATGCTCGAATTTCCCAATAACCGCTTCGGCCTTGCACTCAATCTGGAGCGCGACTCCGTCGGTGCCGTGGTGCTGGGCGATTACGTCGGGCTGTCCGAAGGCGATGCGGTCAAGACCACCGGCCGCATTCTGGCCGTGCCGGTCGGGCCCGAGCTGCGCGGCCGCGTGGTCGATGCGCTGGGCAACCCGATCGATGGCAAGGGCCCGATCAACGCCAAGGCCACCGACGTGATCGAAAAGGTCGCGCCCGGGGTCATCGCGCGTCAGTCCGTGTCGCAGCCGCTGCAGACCGGCCAGAAGGCCATCGACTCCATGGTGCCCATCGGGCGCGGCCAGCGCGAACTGATCATTGGCGACCGCCAGACCGGCAAGACTGCCGTGGCCGTCGATACCATCATCAACCAGAAGGGCCAGGACGTCACCTGCGTGTACGTCGCCATCGGCCAGAAGGCCTCGACGATCAACAACGTGGTGCGCAAGCTCGAAGAGCACGGTGCCATGGAATACACGATCGTGGTGGCGGCTGCGGCGTCCGAATCGGCCGCCATGCAGTACCTGGCCGCCTATTCCGGATGCACCATGGGCGAGTACTTCCGCGATCGCGGCGAGGACGCGCTGATCGTCTACGACGACCTGACCAAGCAGGCCTGGGCCTATCGCCAGGTGTCGCTGCTGCTGCGTCGCCCGCCCGGGCGCGAAGCCTACCCTGGCGACGTCTTCTATCTGCACTCGCGTCTGCTGGAGCGCGCCGCCCGTGTCAACACCCACTATGTAGAGCGGTTCACCGAAGGCGCGGTCAAGGGCAAGACGGGGTCGCTGACTGCACTGCCCATCATCGAAACGCAGGCTGGCGACGTGTCCGCGTTCGTGCCGACCAATGTGATTTCCATCACCGACGGCCAGATCTTCCTGGAAACCGACCTGTTCAACGCCGGCATCCGCCCCGCCATCAATGCGGGCATTTCCGTGTCGCGCGTCGGGGGGGCGGCCCAGACCAAGGTCATGAAGAAGCTCTCCGGCGGGATCCGTACCGACCTGGCCCAATACCGCGAACTGGCGGCCTTTGCACAGTTTGCCTCGGATCTGGATGACGCCACCCGCCGTCAGCTGGAACGCGGCAAGCGCGTGGTGGAATTGCTCAAGCAGCCCCAGTATCAGCCACAGCAGGTCTGGGAAATGTCGGTCGCCCTGTACGCCGTCAACAACGGCTATCTGGACGATCTGGACGTCCACCAGGTGCTGCCCTTTGAAAAGGCCCTGAAGGATCACCTGAAGATCAAGCATGAAGCCCTGATCCAGCGCATCCAGGACCTGAAGGAACTGTCCAAGGAAGACGACGCCGCACTGGGCACCGCCATCCAGGAGTTCAAGAAGCACGGCACATTTTAATGTGCTGCTGCCCGGGGCGCGCCGTGCCTGCGACGGGCAGCGCCGACCGGGTGCGCAGCAAGCCTCGGCCGTCAGGCAGGGGGGATGTCAAAGGATAGTGTAATGGCCGGAATCAAGGAAATTCGAACCAAGATCAAGAGCGTTCACAATACGCGCAAGATCACCAAGGCGATGGAGATGGTCGCCGCCTCCAAAATGCGCAAGGCGCAGGATCGGATGCGCGCGGGCCGTCCCTATGCCACCAAGGTGCGTGCCATCGCGGCGCACCTGATGCAGGCCAACCCGGATTACACCCACCCCTACATGGTGCAAAGCCCGAAGCTCTCGGCCGTGGGCATCGTGCTGATCAGCACCGACAAGGGCTTGTGCGGTGGCCTGAACACCAACATCTCGCGGCTCGCACTGGCGCGGATCAAGGAATTCGAACACCAGGGGGTGCGCGTGCAGGCCACGGCACTGGGCTCCAAGGGTCTGGGGCTGCTGAACCGGGTGGGCGTGAACGTGGTGTCTTCCCAGGTTCAGCTGGGTGACACGCCGAATCTGGAGCGGTTGATTGGTGCCATCAAGGCACAGGTCGACGATTTCACCGATGGCAAGATCGACGCGGTGTACCTGGCCACCAGCCGCTTCGTGAACACCATGAAGCAGGACCCCAGTTTCATCCGTCTGCTGCCATTGCCTTCCGGGCTGGAAGACCCCTTTCAGGCGGGTGATCAGGAAGACGACACGCTTGACACGCAGTACGACTGGGATTACCTGTACGAGCCCGATTCCCAGACCGTGATCGACGACCTGCTGATGCGCTATGTCGAAGGGCTGATCTATCAGGCGGTGGCAGAGAACATGGCCAGCGAACAGTCCGCCCGGATGGTGGCCATGAAGGCGGCCTCTGACAACGCCAAGAAAGTCATCGACGACCTGCAACTGGTCTACAACAAGACCCGTCAGGCGGCGATCACCAAGGAAATTTCCGAAATCGTGGGCGGTGCCGCTGCGGTCTGATCGACGCACGCTCCGGAAACAAAGCTATTTATAGGACTAAACATGAGCAACGGTACCATCGTTCAATGCATCGGCGCCGTGGTGGACATTCAGTTTCCCCGCGACAGCATTCCCAACCTTTACGACGCGCTCACCCTGACCGACGAGTCTTCCGAGTTTGCGGAAAAGGGTCTGACGTTCGAGGTCCAGCAACAGCTGGGTGATGGTGTCGTGCGCACCATTGCGATGGGTTCGTCCGACGGCTTGCGTCGCGGCATGGTGGTGGCCGGCACCGGTGCGCCGATTTCGGTCCCCGTGGGAACGGGCACCCTGGGCCGCATCATGGACGTGCTGGGCCGCCCCATCGACGAGCGCGGTGACATCCAGTCCACCGAACGGCGTGCCATCCACCAGCACGCCCCCAGGTTTGACGAACTCGCGCCATCCGTGGAACTGCTGGAAACCGGCATCAAGGTCATCGATCTGGTCTGCCCCTTTGCCAAGGGCGGCAAGGTCGGCCTGTTTGGCGGTGCCGGGGTGGGCAAGACGGTGAACATGCTGGAACTCATCAACAATATCGCCAAGGCCCACAGTGGTCTGTCGGTGTTCGCCGGGGTGGGTGAGCGTACCCGCGAGGGCAACGACTTCTATCATGAAATGTCCGAAGCCGGCGTCATCAAGCTGGACGACCTGAGCGAATCCAAGGTCGCGATGGTGTTTGGCCAGATGAATGAACCTCCCGGCAACCGGTTGCGCGTGGCCCTGTCGGGCCTGACCATGGCCGAAAGCTTCCGCGACGAAGGGCGCGACGTGCTGTTCTTCGTGGACAACATCTACCGCTACACGCTGGCCGGTACCGAAGTCTCCGCGCTGCTGGGCCGGATGCCCTCCGCCGTGGGGTATCAGCCGACGCTGGCCGAGGAAATGGGCAAGCTGCAGGAACGCATCACGTCCACCAAGACCGGTTCCATCACGTCGATCCAGGCCGTGTACGTGCCTGCCGATGACCTGACCGACCCGTCACCGGCCACGACCTTCCTGCACCTGGACTCCACCGTGGTGCTGTCGCGCGACATCGCCGCGCTGGGAATCTACCCGGCCGTGGATCCGCTGGACTCGACCAGCCGTCAGCTGGATCCGCAGGTCGTGGGGGAAGAGCACTACAACATCGCGCGCGGCGTGCAGCAGACGCTGCAGCGCTACAAGGAACTGCGCGACATCATTGCCATCCTGGGCATGGACGAACTGTCTCCGGAAGACAAGCAGGCCGTGGCCCGTGCGCGCAAGATCCAGCGCTTTCTGTCGCAGCCTTTCCACGTGGCCGAGGTCTTCACCGGCTCGCCGGGCAAATACGTGCCGCTGGCCGAAACGCTGCGTGGCTTCAAGATGATTGTCGAAGGCGAATGCGATGCACTGCCCGAGCAGGCCTTCTACATGGTGGGCGGCATCGACGAGGCCTTTGAAAAGGCCAAAACCCTCCAATAAGGATTGCACATGGCGACTCTTCGCATTGAAGTGGTCAGCGCGGAAGCTTCAATTTTTTCGGGTGAGGCCACATTCGTGGCCCTGCCCGGGGAATCGGGCGATCTGGGCATCTTGCCGGGGCACACGCCGCTGATCTCGCGCATACGGCCCGGCACGATGAAAATCCGGCAGGCCGACGGCACCGAGGAAAACATCTTCGTGGCCGGCGGCATCCTGGAAGTTCAGCCCCATGCCGTCACGGTCCTGTCCGACACGGCCATCCGTGCGGCCGACCTGGACGAGGCCAAGGCCGTCGCCGCGCGTGAGCGTGCCGAGGAAGCCTTGCGCAACACCAAGGAGAAATCCGACATCGCGGTGGTCGAGGCCGAACTGGCCATGCTGGCCGCACAGGCGGCGGCCGCACGCAAGTTCAGCCACAAGCGCTCTTCGCATTGATCCTGGCGGCGTGCGCCCCTTGCAGCGCTAGTTTCCGGGCCAGATGAACTCCACCCGGATGCCGCTCGGCTCATAGTGCATTGTGTGCTTCGCGGGGCCTGCGCCAATGAGCTGCGGCGCAAATTCCATGGGTGAACCGATGCGCTCGAGGTGTGCGTGCACTTCGTTCAGCGCGGCTTCACTCTCCACGAGCAGCGCCAGGTGATGCAGGCCGACATTGAATGTCATTGCGGCGTTCGCAGGGCCGCCCGTACTGCCTGGTGTAACGCGGTGACGCGTGGTGCCAGGTCCGTGCAGTGCCGGGCCCACGCAGCCAGGCGCTCTGGATCCCGGACCGGCGTCGTCCAGATCGCCCCGGGAAAGGTCGGGTCACCGCGCCAGCGCGGAATCAGGTGCCAGTGCAGGTGCGCCACCTGGTTTCCCAGACTGGTCAGGTTGATCTTGTCTGGCTGCAGGATGCGGCGCTGGCTCGACTCGACTCGCCAGACGATGTCCATCAACTGTCTGCGTTCGCTGGCGGACAGATCGGTCATCTCGGACACGTGAGCGCGCCAAATCACCCGCACATAGCCGGGAAGCCCGGCATCATCCACTGCGATGACACGGATCTGCGGACTTTCCCACAGCAGGCCCGCGGGCGCGGCTGCGCATAGCGGACAGCCTGGCTCAGGCCTGGCCGCATCGGGCGCCGTCATGGCCGTTCAAAGAACAGGGCATGCAAGGCTGCACCCGGGTCGTCGGCACGCATGAATGCCTCGCCCACCAGGAACGCCTGGACGCCGTGCGCGCGCATGCGATCGACGTCGGCCGGCAGCAGGATGCCGCTTTCTGTGATGATGCGCTTGCCGTCGGGCAGGTCCTGCAGCATGCCCAGCGTGGTGTCCAGACGGGTTTCGAAGGTGCGCAGATTGCGGTTATTGATGCCGATGAGCGGGGTGGATAGCGCCAGGGCGGCTTCCAGCTCGGTGCGGTCGTGAATCTCGACCAATACATCCATGCCGAGTTCGATGGCCACGGCTTCCAGTTCCTGCAGCTGTGTCGTGCCGAGCGCCGCGGCAATCAGCAGCACGCAGTCGGCGCCCAGCGCACGTGCATGGATCACCTGGTAAGGGTCGATCAGGAAGTCCTTGCGCAGCACGGGCAGGCTGCAGGCGGCGCGCGCCTGGCGCAGGTGATCGTAACCCCCCTGGAAATACTGCACGTCGGTCAGTACCGACAGACAGGCAGCGCCATGGCAGGCATAGCTGGTGGCAATGTCGGCAGGGTGGAAATTTTCCCGCATCACGCCCTTGGACGGGGATGCCTTCTTGATTTCTGCGATCACGGCCGGCTTGCCCTGAGCGATCTTGTCCTCGAGGGCGCGGGCAAAACCGCGAATGTCCTTGCGGCTGCGGGCTTCGCGCAGTACCTCGGATTCGCTGCGCATCTGGCGCGCGCTGGCGACTTCCGTGCGCTTGGTGTCCAGGATTCGGGCGAGGATATTGTTCATGCGGCGAACCTCTGCGTGTAGCGGCGGAATTGTTCGAGCTTGTCCCGCGCCGCACCCGAGGCAATCAGTTCAAAGGCCTGAGCGATGCCCTTCTGTATCGATGGGGCCTGATTGCCGGCATACAGCGCCAGGCCTGCGTTCAGGGCCACGATGTCGCGTGCGGTGCCCGCCGTGTTGTTCAGGGCGCTGCGTACCAGCTGAGCCGATTCATCCCGGTTGGCGACCTTGATGCTGCGGTTGGACACCATCGCCATGCCGAAATCCTCCGGGTGGATTTCGTACTCGCGCACTTCGCCATCCTTCAGTTCGCCAACCAGCGTGGCCGCACCCAGGGACGCTTCGTCCATGCCGTCCTTGCCGTGTACGATCAGCACGTGGCGCGAACCCATGCGTTGCAGTACACGAACTTGAATGCCGACCAGGTCTGCGTGAAAAACGCCCATCAGCTGATTGGCCGCACCGGCAGGGTTGGTCAGCGGCCCCAGGATGTTGAAGATCGTGCGCACGCCCAGTTCGCGCCGGATGGGGGCAACGTTCTTCATGGCGCCGTGGTGGGCCGGGGCAAACATGAACCCGATGCCGGTGGCTTCGATCGATTCGGCCACCTGCTCGGGTGTCGCCTGGATGCAGACCCCCAGTGCTTCGAGCACATCGGCACTGCCCGATGACGAGGATGCGCTGCGCCCTCCATGTTTGGCGATCCTGGCGCCGCCCGCCGCCGCCACGAACATGGCTGCCGTCGAGATGTTGAAGGTGTGCGAGCCATCCCCCCCGGTGCCGCACATGTCGAGCAGTTCTTCAGGATAGGGTGTGGTGACGCCCAGCGCGAATTCGCGCATGACCTGGGCGGCTGCCGTGATCTCGCCCACGGTTTCCTTTTTTACGCGCAGCCCCATCAACAGCGCGCTGGCCAGCTGGGGCGACATTTCCCCGCGCATGAGGGCGCGCATCAGCTGCAGCATTTCGTCGTGGAAGATCTCGCGGTGCTCGATGCAGCGGGTCAGGGCTTCGTTCGGAGTGATCGGAGGCATGGAAGGAGTTCCTTGTTCGGAGGATGGCCGGGTCACAGGTCCAGAAAATTGCGCAACAAGGCGTGGCCGTGCTGGCTGAGCACGGATTCCGGGTGGAATTGCACGCCATAGACCGGCAGCGACTGGTGTGCCACACCCATGATTTCACCGTCTGAAGTTTCTGCCGTGATGTTCAGGCATTCGGGTAGACTGCTGCGGTCGATCGCCAGCGAGTGATAGCGCGTGACCTGGAATGGAGAGGGCAGGCCGGCGAACACGTCCGTGCCGCCATGGCTGACGGCAGAGACCTTGCCGTGCATGATGGTGCGCGCACGCACGATCGTGCCGCCGTAGGCGGCGCCGATGGCCTGATGGCCCAGGCAGACCCCGAGAATCGGCTTGCGGCCAGCGAAATGGCGGATCAGCTCGACCGAGATGCCGGCTTCGGCGGGTGTGCAGGGGCCAGGCGAGATGCAGATCCGGTCGGGGTCCATGGCCTCGATCCCGGCGATATCGATCTGGTCGTTGCGGGCGACCTGAACCTGAACACCCAGTTCGCCAAAATACTGCACCAGGTTGTAGGTGAATGAATCGTAATTGTCGAGCATCAGCAGTTTCATGATCAGGCCGTGAGTGTGAGAGGCGGGAAGCGGCGCGCCGGGTGGCGCACAGGCGGGAGCACACGGCCGGCAGGCAGTGATGGACGACAGAAAAGAGTGCAGATGGGTACGGTCATGGTCTTCCTTGGGTCAGGAGCCGCCGTACCGGAG
>JACDJC010000944.1_pt1 | contig 29073 bp, 27 predicted proteins | sample 7454191 | NCBI WGS metagenome assembly JACDJC01 (sample SAMN14253291, study PRJNA609438) | sludge metagenome | isolation source: sludge after 25d culture with pyrite and EDTA | collected 2018-12-20 | reverse complement strand
GGTCGCCATAACCGGGTTGGTGCCAACAGAAGAGCTCTTTGCCGGTTTTGGACATCCTGCTGTGATTACCGTGGCGGCGGTGTTGGTGATAAGCCAGGGGCTGGTGAATGGCGGGGTCGTGGATAATATTGCACGGCTGCTGGGCCGGATCGGCCATCGCCCGACGCTTCAGGTTCTTACCCTGACCAGCGTGGTCGCGCTTTGCTCCGGTTTTATCAATAATGTGGGTGCGCTGGCGTTACTGATGCCGGTCGCCATCTGGATGTCACGGGAAGCCGGGCGCTCCCCCTCATTGTTGCTCATGCCGCTGGCCTTCGGGTCGTTGTTGGGCGGTACCATGACCCTTATCGGTACGCCGCCCAATATCATCATTGCCTCCTACCGCGAGGGCGGCACCTTCAGGCTGTTTGATTTTGCCCCTGTGGGTGTGGCAATTACCCTGGCGGGGATCGCCTTCATTACCCTGGTCGGCTGGCGCCTTGCACCCCGTCGGGAAGAGAGCCCGGCTAACAGCAAGTTGTTCAGTATTGGTGAGTACGTTACCGAGCTTCGTATCCCAACAGACTCTCCGCACGCGGGCGGGACCTTGCACAGTCTGTTAACGGCCGCCGGAGACGAGCCCGATATCGTTGTTCTCGCGCTGATCCGGGGTGAGAAACGTCTTACAGTGCCCTCTACATACAAGATTTTACGCGAGGGCGATGTTCTGTTGGTTGAAGCGGATACCACCAGTTTGCAGACGTTTCTTGATAAAACGGGGCTGAAACTTGCGCAACAGGCCATTGATGACGAGGAAGTGGAAAATGGTAGCGACAAGACCAGCGATAGCGCTGAAACCAAGACCGCCGGCAGCGACAATGCCGAAACCGACAAGGCGGCGCCGATGCGGATAGCAAAAGGCGAACTTCACCTGGTGGAGGCGGTTATAGCTCACGACTCCTCGCTGGTAGGGCAGACCGCCAACCGGCTGCAGTTGCGGGAGCGTTACCAGCTGAATATTGTTGCTGTGGCGCGGCTGGGTTACCGGCTTAAACGGCGTCTTGGCGACATCAGGTTCAACGCGGGTGATATATTGCTTGTGCAGGGCTTTGAGGACTCGCTGAGTGGTACTCTGGCTGAGCTGGGTTGTCTGCCATTGGCCGAACGGGGTCTGAGGCTGGGCTCTCCCCGCAATACCGCGAAGGCGTCCGGCATCTTTGCGGCGAGTATTGCCGCCATTGTTACCGGGCTGCTCTCGGCACCTGTTGCCCTGGTAGCCGGTGCCGTTACCATGGTGCTGGCCAAGCTCCTGTCCGCAGCGGAAGCATACAAGTCAATCGACTGGTCGGTGATTGTGCTGCTGGCTGCCATGATACCAGTAGGCCAGGCTCTGGAAACCACGGGGGGTGCCGGGCTTATAGCCGCTCAGATGCTGGTGCTTGGTGAGAACCTGTCGGTAGCTTCCGTGCTGGTCATGATACTGGTGGGCACATTACTGTTATCCAACGTAGTCAATAATGCGGCGGCGGCGATTGTGGTCGCACCTATTGCCCTGAGCCTGGCCAGTGAACTGCAGATACCTTCGGATGCAGTGTTGATGGCGGTTGCCGTTGGCGCCTCCTGCGCGTTCATGACGCCAATTGGTCACCAATCCAACGCCCTGGTTATGGAGCCAGGAGGCTATGAGTTTGGTGATTACTGGCGCCTCGGTTTACCCCTGAGTGCCGTTGTCACAGCCGTTGCGGTGCCGGTCATTATGCTGGTCTGGACCTGATAGTATAAGCAAGAGGCACGTTTGACGAACCATGATGGAAACCGAACAGATGCGAAAAGCTGAATTGCTGGCGGAGCTTGAGCTGGCGCGGAAACGAACCCGGGAACTCATCATCACCCTGGATGAAAAGCAGCTGGATGTTCCCTATCACCCGGGCGTGAATCCGCCGCTCTGGGAAATGGGGCATGCCGCCTTTTTCTACGAAGTGTTCGTGTTCAATCTTCTGGATGGCGATGTCAGCTTTGATCCTTCCATGGACGACCTTTGGGACTCGTTCCACATTGATCATCAGGATCGCTGGCGCCGGGATCTGTTTCCCGGCCTTGAAAAGACGCTGGCCTATTTCGATCATGTCTACAACAAAATGGCGGAGCGTATCGAGCGCAAGCCCCTGGCAGACCGCGACCTCTACCTGTATCGGTATGCGATCTTTCACCAGAACATGCACATAGAGTCGCTGGTGTGGTGCCGCCAGACCGTTGCTTATCCGGCGCCTGCGGGTGCAAATGTCCAGCGTCTTGCCCCCGCAGCAGCGGCAGACATGCCTTTGCGAGGGGATGTGGTTATTCCCGCTGGCCGCTGGTTGATCGGTATGCCCGGCAATTCCATGCGCTATGCGGATGAGGATTTCGCGTTCGACGCCGAAAAGCCCCGCCATGAGGTGCGGCTGGAGGGGTTCGCGATTTCCCGGTGCCTGGTGAGTAATCAGGAGTTTATGGCTTTTGTCGAGGACGATGGTTACCAGAAACCGGAACTGTGGTCGTTTGGTGGTCAGAAATGGTTGCGAACAGCAACCGACGTGGCATTGGCGCAATGCGCGCCCCGGCCGATGCTGCAAACACCCCGGCACCCGCTGTACTGGCGCTGGCATGATGGCCAGTGGCAAGAGCGGTTATTCGATCAATGGCAGCCGTTGAACCCCGATGCTCCGGTGACCCATGTCAGCTATTGGGAAGCCGAAGCCTACTGCCGCTGGGCCGGGCGACGCCTGCCCACGGAATACGAATGGGAAGTGGCAGCGCTTGCTAACCGCAACGATGAGCCCTTCCGCAGGTATCCCTGGGGCAACGAGGCGCCGGCTGCCACGCACGCCGATATGAACGCCAGCGCCATGGCCCGGAACCCGGTAACGGAGTACCCGCAAGGTGACAGCCCCTTTGGCTGCCGGCAGATGATCGGCACGGTATGGGAGTGGACCAGTAGCCAGTTCTTTCCTTACGACGGCTTTTGCATGGACATGTATCCGTTCATGTCCACGCTCCAGTTCGGCGATCACAAGGTTACCCGTGGTGGCAGCTGTGCCACATCATCCAGCCTGATTCGTGGTACCTACCGCCAGGCGTACCTGCCCCAGAGAAACGATGTTTACACCGGCTTCCGGACCTGTGCCCTGTCCGCAGGCTGAGCTTAGCCCGCCTTGTCTGAGACCAGCGCCGGTACGGGTGGAATCCTGTCCAACAGGTGACTGGCCAGCGCCACGCCGGTTTCGCTCATGGTCAGATAAGCATCGTCTGCGCCGGCTTCGCAGATGCGTTCCGCTTCGTCGGCGTACATGGTGTGGGCGACAATGTAGCCGGTAAAGCCCAGCTTTCTCAGCATTCGTGCTGCAATCAGTTTGGCCTCTATATCGCTCATCGCAAGAATAACCGCTTCCACGGATGGCATATGAAGCGCTTCCCAGAAGGTGTTGTCTTCGGCATCGGCATAGACAACGTTCCTCCCTTTAGCCTGGTGTCGTGCCACCTTTGGGAGGTCAGAATCCAGCGCCATAAGCCTTGCTTCCGTAGTTAGCAGCCAGTCATAGGCGGCTGTGCCTGTGCGCCCCATACCCATGACCAGAACACGGGTGTCGCCCAGGGAGATGGGTAGTTCATCAGGGTGCCGCTGGTGGCTCTCGAGGCGCACAAGGCGATGGCTAAAGCGTTCGTACAGTGGGTGAGCGAGCCGGTTCAGGGGGGCGGAAATCAAAAAAGAAAGCGCTACCGTTATTGCCAGAGGGATCAGCCACTCCGGCAGCGCGATGCTGGCAACGATCAGCCCGAACTCACTGTAGTTGGTAAGTGCCAGTGCGGTAAGAAAGCCACTGCGGGCACGCAGGCGGAACAGCAGCATCAGGAAGAAAAACAGGATGCCCTTGAGGGGCAGCACCAGCGCCGCCACAATGGCAAAAATAACAGCGTTGGTGTCGGGCAGGCCGCCTATACCGATTTGCAGGAAAAAACCGACCAGAAAGATCTCTTTCACGCTCCAGAGGGATTTCGCCAATTCCTGGCTGCGGGGGTGGTTCGCCAGAATGGCACCGAAGACCAGGGCGCCCAGTTCCGAACTGAGCCCGATCGCTTCAAAACCCATACCGCCGATAACCAGTGCCAGCAACATGCCCAGAAGAACCAACAGTTCGTCGTGCCCGCTGGCATCCAGTAACTTGTACAGCAGTGGCCGCAGCAATGGCAGGCCGAAAACAATCAGTGCCCACTGCGAAGGCGTCTGGCCGGCTGCCAGGCTCATAACAAGCAGGGCAATCAGGTCCTGCATGATCAGAATGCCGATGGACACCCGCCCGTGGAAGGCTCTGAGCTCACGCTTGTTTTCCAGTACCTTTGCGGCCAGTACGGTGGACGAGAAGGAGAGGGCAACGGCCAGCATGAACGCCACATACCAGCTTATATCCATCAGCAGGTAGAGCCCCGGCGTAAACACCAGGCAGGTAATCGCAAAGTGCAGCAGGCTGCCGCCGATCACTTCCGGGCTGATAACCGATTTAAGCTTGAGCTTGAGGCCCACGGTAAACAACATCAGCAGTACGCCCAGGTGGGCGATATGTGCAAGCACAGCGGTGGGCTCGGCAGAGATGCCGATAGAGGGGCTGGCGGCAAGACCGCTGAGCACAAAACCGGCCGCCAGATAGCCAACCAGTGGTGGCAGGCCTACGGCCTTGATCAGCAGGCCAAGGCCAAATGCAAAAGAAATCCAGATAGCTTCAGGCATGAGAGGTTCTTTCAGGGGGAACGGATTAACTTTCGTGTAAGGCTACCCTGTTTTCTCGGGACGTTGAAGCCGACAACAACAGAACCTCCTGCACGATTGCCTTAGCCGGCCTTTGCAATGCGGGGTTTGGCAAATTCCAGGAACAGGCGTGCAGATGCCTCCGGAGCCTCAATCATCGGTGCGTGGCCAATACCTTCCAGTATTTCCAGCCTGGCACCGGAAATGGCTTCCCGAAAAACCTCACCATTGCGGTAGTCAATTACGCGGTCTTCCTTGCCCCAGATGATAAGTACCGGGTCTTCAATACGTTGTATGGCATTACGGAAGTCTGATTCAAAGCCGGCATCACGTATGGCGGCAAAGATCACCTTGTTCACCTCCAGGTTGGCGATGGCTTTTTCTTCCATAACACCGAGAATCGGCCAGGGTACAAAGGGTTTTTCTTCCATCGCAAAATCCATCAGGCGTTCAAAATCACCCGGCTTGCTGGGAATGAGGGGGTTGTCGCCGGCGAGCACTATGCTAACCATTTCGTTTTCATACTCAAGAATGCCTGCCGGGTCGAACAGGACAGCGGTTTTTATCTGTTCCGGGTAGGTTGCGGCATAGAGGGCGGTGATGCCGCCGCCCATCGAATTACCCATCATGTGCATGTCCCGGATACCCAGAGCGTCAAGAATACGGGCAAGGTGGCCAACCTGGTCTTCCAGGCGATAGCCCAGGTCCAGGGGTTTGCTGCTTTCACCGTGGCCCGGAAGGTCTACAGCGTAAACGTTGAAATCATCGGTGAGCTCCCGGGCAAGGCGCGTCCAGTTATCCTTGTTGGCGCCAAACCCGTGCACCAGAACAATGGTATCGCCGTTGTTGGCTTTGGTGTTCCGCAGGTAAGCGATGTTCAGATCACCCACCGTAATCTCGTCTGCTTCAAGTCCGGCTGCGGAGCGTTCAAAGTTAATGGCCGTTTCATAAAGGTCGTGACGGGAGCAAGCACTTACGAGCAGGACGGACAAAAGTAGAAAAACGGCAGTAAAAGGCGATCGTTGCAGCATCTGAATGGTTCCTGGAGTCTGTGTATCGTTCTTTCCCGGGGCGGATTTACACTACTCCAAAAAAAGGCCCGGTCAATGGCCGGGCCCGGGTTCCGGTCAAGCGATTAGACCTGCTCGCGGGCAATGGCCCGATATGCAATGTCCTTGCGATAAAATGCGCCATCCCAGCGGATCTTTTCAGCCAGTTGATAGGCCCGTTGCCGGGCCTCTGTCACGGTGTTGCCCAGTGCCGTTGCGCACAGCACCCGACCGCCACTGGTCACTACCTGGCCGTCCTTGAGAGTGGTTCCTGCGTGGAATACTTTCTCGCCCTCTGTTTCGGTTTCCGGCAGGCCGGAAATAACATCGCCTTTGTTGTAACTGCCGGGATACCCGCCTGCGGCCAGCACAACGCCCACGGCGGCACGCTCGTCCCATTCCGAACTGCACTGATCCAGTTTGCCATCAATGGCCGCCTGGCAGAGTTCGACAATATCGGACTTCATCCGCAGCAGAATCGGCTGGGTTTCCGGATCACCAAAGCGACAGTTGAATTCGATGACCTTGGGGGTTCCGGCTGCGTCTATCATCAGGCCGGCGTACAGGAACCCCTTGTAGGGATGACCCTCGGCAGCCATGCCGCGCACCGTTGGGTAGATAACCTCGTCCATGATGCGCTTGTGCACCTCAGCGGTCACCACCGGAGCAGGGGAGTAGGCTCCCATGCCACCGGTGTTGGGGCCGGTGTCGCCGTCGCCTACGCGCTTGTGGTCCTGTGAGGTGGCCATGGGCAGCACATGCTCGCCATCCACCATCACAATAAAGCTGGCTTCTTCGCCGTTGAGGAATTCCTCAATGACAACCCGGCTGCCTGCCTCGCCAAAGGCGTTGCCTGCCAGCATGTCACGGATGGCATTTTCGGCTTCCTCAAGGGTCATGGCTACGATGACACCCTTGCCGGCGGCAAGGCCATCTGCCTTGACCACAATGGGGGCACCCTGTTCACGCACATAAGCCAGAGCTTGGTCTACGTCGGTAAAGTTGCCGTAACCGGCCGTGGGGATCTTCTGGCGGGCCAGAAAGTCCTTGGTGAAGGCTTTGGAACCTTCCAGTTGCGCTGCGCCGGCACTGGGGCCGAATACGCGCAGGCCGCGCTCTTCAAAGAGATCGACAATGCCGGCCACCAGCGGTGCTTCCGGACCAACGATGGTGAGGCCAACGCTGTTATCAGCGGCGAATTTGGCCAGCCCTTCAAGGTCCATAACGTCCAGGTCGACGTTTTCAATACCCGGCTCGCGGGCTGTGCCCGCGTTACCCGGCGCCACAAAAACCGTATCCGCATCCGGAGACTGGGCTGCCTTCCAGGCCAGAGCGTGTTCACGCCCGCCACTGCCGATTACCAGAATGTTCATATTTCGCTACCCTAGACGTTTACGAAGTGTCGTATCAGTGCCGGAAATGGCGCATACCGGTAAATACCATGGCAATGCCGTGTTCGTTGGCTGCGTCGATCACTTCCTGATCCCGCATGGAACCTCCGGGCTGGATCACCGCTGTAATGCCGGCTTCGGCGGCTGCATCAATCCCATCCCGGAACGGGAAAAAGGCATCCGAGGCCATGACGGAGCCTTTCACTTCCAGATTCTCGTCAGCGGCTTTGATACCGGCAATGCGGGCGCTGTAAACGCGGCTCATCTGGCCCGCGCCAACACCAATGGTGCGACCGGAGCGGGCGTAAACAATGGCGTTGGATTTGACGTATTTCGCCACTTCCCAGGCAAACAGCAGGTCGTTCAGTTCGTGCTCGGTGGGCTGGCGGGTGGTCACAACTTTCACATCGGCCATGGCCACCATGCCCAGGTCACGATCCTGAACCAGAAGGCCGCCGGTTACGCGCTTGTAGTCCATGGACGGGGTGCGCTCACCATTGAGCTCGCCGCAGGCCAGTAGCCTTACGTTCTTTTTGGCCGCCACCAGCTCTACCGCTTCAGGTGCGATGGTGGGTGCAATAATGACTTCCACAAACTGCCGGTCGATGATCGCCCTGGCGGTTTCTGCGTCCAGCTCCCGGTTGAAGGCAATGATGCCGCCAAAGGCCGAGGTGGGATCGGTGGCAAAGGCCAGGTCATAGGCCTGGTGGATATCCGCACCAATCGCCACACCGCATGGGTTGGCGTGTTTGACGATGACACAGGCCGGGTCCGCGAAGGGCTTGACGCACTCCAGAGCCGCGTCGGTGTCTGCCACATTGTTGTAGGAGAGCTCTTTACCCTGCAGTTGCTTGGCCGTGGCAACGCTGGCTTCTTTCGGGTTGCGCTCGGCGTAGAAAGCCGCCCGCTGGTGCGGGTTTTCGCCGTAGCGCATGTCCTGCACCTTGACGAACTGGGCGTTAAAGGTGCGGGGGAAGTCGGCGTTGTTGTTGTCCGCTGTGCGGCCACCCAGGTAGTTGGCAATGGCACCGTCGTAGCCTGCGGTATGCTCGAAGGCTTTTACCGCCAGGTCAAAGCGGGTGCTGTGACTCAACAGGCCATCGTTTTCATCCAGCTCTTTCAGAACCCTGTTGTAATCCGAGGTGTTGACCACAATGGCCACATCGTTGTGGTTCTTGGCGGCGGCACGCACCATGGTAGGGCCGCCGATATCGATGTTTTCGATGGCGGTGGCCAGGTCGCAGTCGGGGTTGGCAACGGTGGATTCGAACGGGTACAGGTTTACCACCACCATATCAATGGGGTCGATGCCGTGCTCGCCCATAATGGCGTCGTCGGTGCCCCGGCGGCCCAGAATGCCGCCGTGGATTTTCGGGTGCAGGGTTTTCACCCGGCCGTCCATCATCTCCGGAAACCCGGTGTAGTCCGATACCTCGGTAACAGGAACGCTGTTTTCTTGCAGGAGACGGAAGGTGCCTCCGGTGGATAGCAGTTCGATACCGCGGCCGGTGAGGGCGCGGGCGAACTCGACAATGCCGGATTTGTCACTGACGCTGATCAGTGCGCGACGAACGGGGGTGTTAGCCTGGTTTGCCATGGGGTCTCATTCTTCACTTGGGGTGAACGAACAGGGGCCTCGCGAAGCGGATTCCGGAGGCCCTCATCAAGTCAGGGTGTCTGGATTATAGCAGGCCGTACTGCTTGAGTTTCTTGCGCAGGGTTCCGCGGTTCAGGCCGAGCATGGTGGATGCCTTGGTCTGGTTGTTGCGGGTGTATTTCATTACCTGCTCAAGCAGGGGCGCTTCTACCTCTGAAAGTACCAGCTGGTACACTTCGGTAACGGGCGCTCCGTCAAGCTGGGCGAAGTAGTTCTTCAGCGCCACTTCAACATGGTCGCGCAGGGTAACGGTGTTACCGCTGCTGTTCACCGTTTGCAGTTGGTGACTGTCGTCGTTGGCCGGGGTGTTCAGGGGGTTGTTTGCCAAAGTCTCAGCGCTCATGCTGCGAATTCCTCTCCATTTCGTAAGCCTGAAAAATACTGTCGGATGCTGTCTTTCTGCTCCGACGCATCATTAAATGTATTGAAGCGATTACGGAACTGTTTGCCGGGGTCGTGGGCCTGCAGGTACCAGCCCACGTGTTTTCTGGCAATACGCACGCCCATAAGCTCTCCGTAAAAGCTGTGCAGGGCGTCCAGATGTTCACTCAGAATCTGTTCCACTTCGCGCAGCGGGGGTGCGGGCAGATGATGTCCGGTTTCAAGGAAATGCAGGATTTCCCGGAAAATCCATGGGCTGCCCTGTGCTGCGCGGCCAATAAGCAGGCCGTCGGCGCCGGTATGTTCCAGAACCCGGCGGGCTTTCTCCGGTGACGTGATATCGCCATTGGCAAATACTGGAATGCCAACGCTGGCTTTCACTTCGGCAATGGTGTCGTACTCTGCTTCGCCGTTGTATTTGTCGGCCCGGGTGCGGCCATGAACGGCCAGTGCCTGAATGCCGGCATCTTCGGCCATGCGGGCAATCGCCGGTGCGTTGCGATAGTTTTCATCCCAACCGGTACGCATTTTCAGGGTAACGGGAATATCGACGGCCTTGACCACCGCATTCAGGATTTCGCGTACCAGGTTTTCATCTTTCATCAGTGCCGAGCCGGACGCCTTGTTGCATACTTTTTTGGCGGGGCAGCCCATGTTGATGTCAATAATCTGGGCGCCGGATTGCGCATTGAGCCGAGCTGCATTGGCCAGCATTTCCGGGTCGCCACCGGCGATCTGAACCGATCTCGGCTCGGGTTCCCCGGCATGGTCCATGCGGGTTCTGGATTTACGGGTATGCCAGAGCTTGCTGTCTGCGATGACCATTTCCGAGACCGCCAGGCCTGCGCCCATTTTGCGGCAAAGCAGCCGGAACGGGCGATCGGTTACACCGGCCATGGGTGCAACAACCAGCGGATTGGGCAGGGTGTACGGCCCGATTTTTGCCGTTGGCAACATGGTCTGAATCCGTATCACAGCAGAGTAAGCCAAAGTCGGAGTGGGTCGGCTGCTTAATAAATGACCGATACCGGTTCCGAAGGGCGCTAATGATACCGCCGGGGGGGCTGTGATTGAAGGGGCCGGAGAGCGAAAAAACTGATTATTTTTCGCTCTTTCTGGTTGACTTTTGTGCTGCGAGGTGTGGGCTGCCTTACCCGCCGCCCGATCACCGACCGGTGCTTTCAGGGCGTGTAAGGCTGGAATGTGATGTTGTAATTAACGGCATCCCGTCCCGGGTCGCGAATGTTTATGGCAATGCGCACGGGGGTTTCCACAGGCATTATGTCGAGCTCTTCGGCTTCACCGGCCAGGTATTCAGCGGGTGTAAAAATGCTCTGGGCAACCACATCCCCGTTGAGATTGGAGAAGGTCAGGGCAATGGCCGGAAACGGTTGCTGGAAGTCCGCGCGGTTAATGATCACCGCATCAACCACCAGCTGCTGGCGATTCTCCGGATCGGTGCGAACCACCAGCTTGCGGCTCTGGATGGCATCGACGTTGATCAGGGGCTTCAGTTCGCAGCCCACCAGTTCGCAGCCTTTTTCATAAAACGGCCGCAGTTCCGGTATTGCAGACAGCCGGTCAAACTGGAACCAGATTATCTGTGCAACCAGAAAACCCAAAAGGCCAAGCACAATAACCGACCAGGCCAGAGAGCGTAGCCAGCTTCTGTTATTGCCGCCAACAGAAACGGGATCGTGCCTGAGATCGCCAAATGGTGTCGTTGCCTGGAGTGGCTCTTCCCTTTGCAGGTTCTCGTTCGCCTGCCGTGGCTCATGCTCGTTGGCAAAGGATTCAAACGAAGGGTCCGGCTGGTCATCAATGTAAAACCCGGTATGGTCCCCAGGCCGGGGCTCCTGATCGGGTTCAGGTTCCGGCTTTGTTACAGCATCCGGTTTGGGTGCAGGGTCAGGCTGCGCCTTGGGCTCTGGCGCTGGCTCTGGCTCTGGCTCGGTTTTCGCGGGTCCGGCGTCTTCCCGAAGCATGGCTTCGGCCCAGCTTTCGTCAACATCTTCTGTGAGCTCGTCGTCCTGTTCATCCTGCGCAGAGGCATCCCGGTCGTCGAAGTTGCGAAAGCTGTCGCTCAGTTCATCCTCGGAGAAGGTCAGCCTGGAGCCTGCATAACGGCCCTCTTGCGCGTCTTCTTCGGGATTATCCGCGAAGATGAAGTCGTCTTCCGTGGTGTCAGCGGTAAAACCGCTGGCGGAGCTTTCCGGGGAAGCACCCCCGACCCGTGTTTTGCTGTCGGTGTCAGACGATGTTTTCGATGCAGGCTGGGAGCCAGGGGCTACCTTGTTTTCAATCGCATTGAAAACCTCCATGCAGTGACCACAGCGCACCTTTCCCTTGGCAATACCAAGCTGTTCGTCGGTCACCCGAAAGCGGGTGCGACATTTCGGGCACTGGGTCTGCAGGCTACTCTGGGTCATGCTTGGGGTCCTGAAAGCGTCTGAACTACCAGTCTCGGAGTTTAGTCGTTAAGACAGCCTTCGTCATCTGTCGTTGCGCCGCCCTGTGAGGCGGACCCATTCTTCACGCTGTGCCGGCTCGTTCATAATGAACCAGGGCTCATAGGCAGCCATCACTTCGCGGGCCTGGTAAGACAGAATGCCCGAGAGCACCAGGTCGCCACCGGGCTTTGTCAGCCTGGCCAGATGCGGTGCCAGGCGGATCAGGGGTTGCGCAAGAATGTTTGCCAGCATTATGTCGGCTCTGGTATCCGGCTCATCTTCGGGCAGGTAAAGATCCAGCCTGGCTTCGTCTATGCCGTTGCGACGAGCGTTTTCACGGCTGGCTTCCAGTGCCTGCGGATCCGTATCGACACCAATAACGTGGTTTGCGCCCAGAAGCAGGGCCGCCAGGCCGAGAATGCCGGAACCACAGCCGTAGTCGGTAATCTGTTTGCCGCTTACATCTTTTCCATCCAGCCATTCCAGACACAGTGCGGTGGTAGGATGTGTACCCGTACCGAAAGCCAGGCCCGGGTCGAGCAACAGGTTCGCGGCATCCGGATCAGGCGCCTGGTGCCAGCTTGGCACTATCCATAACCGCTCTCCAAACTGCAAGGGATGAAAGTCGTCCATCCAGGCGCGTTCCCAGTCCTTGTCTTCCACCAGGGTAACATCGATTTCTGTGAGCGATTGCTGGGTTTGCTGGTGCCAGGCGTTGCGCACGTCGGCACACAGTTGGTCGATATCACGGTCAGAGCGAAAGAGCCCGGTAACCGTAGTCTGGCTCCACAAAGGTGTGGTGCCAGGGTCGGGTTCGTAAAGTGGCTGGTCGGCAGCGTCTTCCATGGAAACGGCGTCTGCGCCCATCTCCATGAGCAGATCTTCAAGCTGATCCGCAGTATCGGGATCAGCCGGGATCTGAAGTTGTATCCAGGGCATAAGTCATCCTGCAGCAAGACGCAGGATGTTAGTCCCGCATCAGTTTCTCGAGATAGTGGATGGTGAAGTCTACGGTTTTAAAGCCGCCGTCGCGCACCAGTCTGCGGTGCAGGGACTGGTTGGTTTTAATACCATCCACCAGAAGCTCGTCCAGGGCGTTTTTCATTCGCCTCCGGGCTATCTGCCGATCGTCGCCCCAGGTGATCAGTTTTGCAATCAGTGAGTCATAAAAGGGCGGCACCGTATAACCACTGTAAAGATGCGAATCCACTCGCACACCGTAACCGCCGGGGGCGTGGAAGTGTTTCACTTTACCGGGGCTGGGTACGAAGGTTGCCGGGTCTTCCGCGTTGATGCGGCATTCCATCGCGTGCCCCCTGATCTGAATGTCTTCCTGCTTGTACTGGAGCGGCAGGCCGCTGGCAATACGCAGTTGCTCACGGACTATATCGACACCGGTCACCATTTCCGAGACCGGGTGCTCCACCTGAACGCGCGTGTTCATTTCAATGAAAAAGAACTCGCCATCCTGATACAGGAACTCAAAGGTGCCGGCGCCAACATAGCCGATTTCCTTGCAGGCATCCACGCAGGCTTTGAGAGTGCGCTCTCGGGATTCCGGGTTGATGTTGGGGGCCGGTGCTTCTTCGATGACCTTCTGGTTGCGGCGCTGCATGGAGCAGTCGCGGTCGCCCAGGTGGATGCAGTTGCCGTGCATGTCGGCCAGCACCTGTACTTCCACGTGACGCGGCGCTTCCAGGAATTTTTCCAGGTAAACCGTAGCGTCACCGAAGGCGTTCCTGGCTTCGGTCTGGGTTATCTGAACGGCCTTGAGCAGTGCCGCCTCGGAATGCACCACCTGCATACCGCGACCGCCGCCGCCAGAGGCTGCCTTGATCATCACCGGGTAGCCGATTTTGCGGGCTACTTGCAGGGTGCGCTCGTCATCGTCGGTCAGCGGGCCGTCGGAACCGGGCACCGTGGGAACGCCGGCACGAATCATCGCATTGATGGCTGAAACCTTGTTGCCCATCAGGCGGATCGTTTCGGCTTTCGGGCCGATAAAGCGGAAGCCGCTTTTCTCTACCTGCTCGGCAAAATCGGCGTTCTCCGCCATGAAACCGTAGCCCGGGTGTATACCCACCGAGTCTGTTACTTCAGCGGCACTGATAATAGCCGGGATATTGAGATAACTCTCCAGAGGACTGTTGGGGCCGATACAGACAGATTCATCGGCCAGGCGCACGTGCATGAGGTCGCGGTCTACCTGTGAGTGAACCGCCACGGTTTTGATGCCGAGCTCCTTGCAGGCACGCAGAATCCGGAGTGCAATTTCACCCCGGTTTGCGATCAGAACTTTTTCTAACATGGCCATGATTAGCTATCGCCCGGTTCAGGAAATGGTTAACAGCGGCTGGTCGAATTCCACGGGCTGCCCGTTTTCAACCAGGATTTCAGTAACCGTTCCGCTCTTGTCAGCTTCAATCTGGTTCATCATTTTCATGGCTTCCACGATGCAGACAACATCGCCGGCTTTAACCTGCTGGCCCACCTCGACAAACGCATCCGCTGTCGGAGAAGGCGCCCGGTAAAAGGTTCCCACCATGGGCGAACGCAGGGCGTGGCCACTGAATGTGGGTTGTGCAGAGCTTTCTTCCTGCACGGGGCCCGGTGTTTCCGGGGCCGGAGCATAGTGTGGCGGTGGCGGCGCGTAGGCGCTGATGTACTGTGCGCCCGCAGGCTGTTCACCGCGGCGTGAAATGCGTACCGAATCATCGCCCTCGTGAATTTCAAGCTCTTCGACGTCAGACTCCTCGAGCAGTTCAATCAGTTTCTTGATTTTGCGAATATCCATAATCAGTCCGGTCCCGTGTTGTCAGGTCAATCAGTGAATTCGTTGTAATGCCGCCTGGAGTGCAAGTTCGTACCCCTGGCTGCCCAATCCGCAGATAACGCCTTCGGCGATATCGGAAAAATACGAATGATGGCGGAAAGCCTCCCGCGCATGCACATTGGAAAGATGTACTTCTATAAACGGAATGCCCGATGCCAGTAAGGCATCCCGCAGGGCAACACTGGTGTGCGTGAATGCCGCCGGGTTGATGATGATGAAATCCACGCCTTCTGTGCGGGCCTCGTGAATCCGTTCGATCAGTTCATACTCGGCGTTAGACTGCAAATGCAGCAGGTGGTGCCCAACTTCAGCGGCCATGGCGCGCAGCCGGTCATCAATATCGGCCAGTGTCTCGCGGCCATAGACCTCCGGCTCGCGGGTACCGAGCATGTTGAGGTTGGGGCCATGGAGCACAAGAATTGTCGACATGGGTACGTCTGCCTTTATTGCGTTAAAACAGGATCGCCGAAAATACCGGTATTTTCCACCAATGGTGTGAGCTTTTTTTCTTCATATCAACACTTTTTGACAATCTTTCCTGTTGCCCGATGGCTGCAATAAAAGGCCGGCAAGGCCAAAATCAGGCCCACCTGTTTACGCTAATCATTGTCGTTAACGGTGAGAGGGACTTCTATACGACGATGGTTTCATACGGGCAGCCCGGGCAGGCTGCCCTGTTCGCGCGGTGCTGGTCAGCTATCTGCGAGCGTTACGCAATTCCTGCCATGTGCTTTGGAGGCGTAAAGGGACCGGTCGGCCCGCTCGCACAGGGTTTGGGAAGGTTCGTTATTCCAGCCGGCCACGCCGCAACTGAAGGTTACGTTGAATTCCCTGTCGCCGGCGGGCTGTTGAAGCTCTGAGAAACGTTCGCGGATTTCGTTGAGAACGTTGCGGGCGTCGCTGGGGCGGGTGTCGGGAAGAATAATGGCAAACTCTTCACCACCGTAGCGGCCAATATGGTCAGTTTTGCGCAGGCGCTGTTTCAGGAACATGGAAAGGCTGCGAAGAACACGATCGCCGATGGGGTGTCCAAAGGTATCGTTTACCTTCTTGAAATAATCAATATCAATCATGGCAAAGCATAAGGGCCGACCCTTCTGCCGCGCCCGGACAATTTCCTGATCAAGCAGATACAGTGTATGGGTGTGGTTATACAGCCCGGTGAGGCTGTCACGAATCATCAGCGCCAGCAGGGAGCGGGCGCGCCGGCCCCGGTTATGAAGTGTTGCAATCAGGTGCTTGGGGTCAATGGGCTTGGTGAGAAAGTCGTCACCGCCCAGGCTCATGGCGTGCAACTGCTTGCTGACATCATCTTCTGCTGAAAGGTATATGATCGGTACGCTGTGGAACCGGTCCTGCTGGCGGATCACCCGCGCAATCTCCATGCCGGTGCAGCCGGGCATATACATGTCGAGAATTATGATTTCCGGGGAGAAGGTGTCGAGCGCATGGATGATCTCCATGGGGTCGGTAATGATGTGGGCTCTCATGCCCGCTTTTTTCAACACCGTTTCCATGAACTTTGCCTGTGCCCTGGAATCGTCCAGAACAAGCACCCGGTAGGGCTCAACTGTGTTGCCGTGAGTGTAGGTCTCAATTTTTTCAATTAACTGGCCCGGGTCCACTGCCGGGTAGAAGAACTCTTCACCACCGCATCGGGAGGCGCGCAGGCGGGTTTGTATGGTGCCATCTTCATCACTCATGAAAATGATCGGGATCGGTGTATCGTGCCGTTCCTGCAAACGTTCGATTGTGGTGATGCCTGCGTTCTGGCTGCCGCCGAAATTCACATCCATCAGAATAGTTTCAGGCTTGTGCAGGGCGCAGGCCTCGGTGAGTTCCCTGGCGGAGTCAAAGGCGGACGCCCGGAAGCCAAAAAATTCCAGTTGGCGGATCAGCCTGTTTGCCATCTCCGAATTGGCGAGCGCTATGTATACCGGTGTGCGGCGGAACTGGTGGGGAGCATCTGTGTTGCTGTGATCTGTTCGCCGGAGAGTGCTGCGCGCAAGCGCATCAAAAGCATCCTGAAGTCGCCGCCGGGTGACATCGTCCGGAGACGTGTCGGCTGGCCAGTCGCCTATAATCTGAAGAATTTTACTGCCGGCCTCCGCATGGCCGGCCATCTCGAATCTTTGTGCGTAGCGGACCAGCTTGTCTGTGGCGGACAGAAGATTTTCACGGTGAACGCTCAGGGAATCATTGCTGGTGTGAATTTTCTGCCAGGTATCCAGCACTACCCGTGCCTGGGTTGTTACGCGGCGTGCAAAATGCTGCCTGAGTTTTTCCTTCTGGCTTGCGTCGCTCATTATGCTCCGGCCTGTCTCTTTTCATTATGGGCCGTCCCTTGCAGTGTGGACGTTTTTCCCAACTTTAGTCTGTTTACGGAGTCTATAGTGTTTAGAGTTGTGGGCGTAGGTTGCACTGTGTAAATGTTTGTGAAGTGTGCGGTGTGTATATGGAGCCTTCTATAGGTTAGGATCCGTACAGATCGTTTGCACAGTCAATCTACAGACAAGGGGCTTAACATAATATGCCGGGCAAAATCAGACAGTATTTCAGAGACAGGAAAGAAGACGCGCAGGATTATGCTGGTAGCAAAGGCGTAATTGGCAAATTCGTTGCTGTAGTGCTGCTGGTATACCTGTTGGTAGCGGTGGTGCTGGGGATCTACTGGAGCAGTGAACCGGAAGCCTTCTCCGTACGCGAGCATACCCGGGCGGTTGCCAATGAGATGCAAAGGGAGCCGGTTACCGGCTTTGCCACAACCGTGACCATGATCCGAATCGCCGAAACGCTCCTGGACAAGCCGGGTGGCTATATATCCAACGATATTTTCCCGCCGGGCTTATGGCTCGACAATATGCCGAACTGGGAGTATGGCGTTCTGGTTCAGCTGCGCGATCTTTCCCGGGCCATGCGCAAAGACATAAGCCGGTCCCAGAGCCAGTCTGCGGAAGACCCTGACCTGATCATTGCGGAGCCGCAATTCCACTTTGACAGCGCAAGCTGGGCAATTCCTTCTACCGAAGCAGAGTATCGTCGTGGTATCACGGCGCTGAAGCGCTACCTTAATCGCCTTTCCAGCCCCGAGCAGGCCAATGCGCAGTTTTTTGCCAGAGCCGATAACCTTGGCAACTGGCTGGCGGATCTGGAGACCCGTCTGGGCAGCCTTTCGCGCACTCTTGGTGAAAGTGTTGGTAAGGCATCGGTATCCGAAGCGGTGGCCAACGTGGATGCAGACAACCCGTTGAACGAAGAAACCGGTGGCGGTGATATCAAAACCGACTGGACCAAGATCGACGATGTGTTCTATGAAGCCCGGGGCAGCTCCTGGGCATTGCTGCATATTTTCCGCGCAATTGAAGTGGATTTCCGTAAGGTACTGCAGGACAAGAATGCCATTTCCAGTGTCAAGCAGGTGATTATCGAACTCGAAGGGGCTCAGGGTGAAATGTGGAGCCCGGTTATCCTGAACGGCAGCGGGTTTGGTATCCTGGCGAACCATTCCCTCACCATGGCCGCGTACCTGTCCCGGGCCAATGCGGCAATCAGTGATATGCGGGATCTCTTGTCCAGAGGCTGAAAACGTTTGTTCAGGTACAAAAAAACCGGGCCCTGGCAGCCCGGTTTTTTTGTATTCAGCCTGGCGGGTTAACCCTTGTAGGCGTTGATCGCGTCGACAATGGCTTTCTTCGCAGCGGCGGCGTTATCCCAGCCTTTAACCTTGACCCACTTGCCCGGCTCAAGCGTTTTGTAGTTCTCAAAGAAATGCCGGATCTGGTCGCGTAACAGGATCGGCAAATCGTCGATTTCCTCCACATCCAGGTAGGAGTTGGTGAGATTTCTGTGGGGCACAGCTACCAGCTTGGCATCGCCGCCAGCCTCATCGTCCATGTTCAGGACGCCCACCGGGCGGCAGCGGATTACCGAGCCCGCCTGCAGTGCGTAAGGGGTAATAACCAGAACGTCCAGCGGGTCGCCGTCTTCACCCAGAGTGTGGGGGATAAACCCGTAGTTGGCCGGGTAGAACATGGGGGTGGCCATAAAGCGGTCTACCAGCAGGGCGCCCATGTCTTTGTCGAGCTCGTACTTTACCGGAGAGCTGTTGGCGGGAATTTCGATGGCAACGTAGATATCTTCAGGCGGGTTTTTGCCTACGGGGATGTTGTCGAATTGCATGTGAGGTCCTTCCTGATGGTTTGGCTGTGCTTGAAAAGTGAACGTGATTATACGGGACTCTACAGCCATTCGAAACTAAACGTTGGTAGGCCGGTTTGGCTTTGGTGCAAGCTGCCCTCAGCCGGTACTGTCCAAAAAGCGCCCGTAAATACTTCCCTGTAGGGCTCGGTCGCGCCATCCCTGGCGCTCCACGTTTTTGGACAGTACCGGCTGAGGGCAGCCCGAGCATCCGGGTAAATCTGATTACGGAGTCTATAGCCGGATCTGCTTGGCAATCAGCTCTTTCATGATTTCCGTGGTGCCGCCACCAATCGACAGGATTTTGGTGTCCCGATACAGCCGCTCCACCACGGATTCCCGCATGAAACCCATGCCGCCGAACAGTTGCACGGCTTCCCGGGTGACTTTTTCGCACACACCCACCGAGAAGTTCTTCGCCATAGCGACCTGCTTGATGGGGTTTTTGCCGGCTTGCATCAGTGCCGCGCAGCGGTAGGTATATTCACGGGCCACGTCGATCCCGGTGGCCATGTCAACCAGTTTATGCCGGGTAACCTGGAAGCCCGCAACCGGCCGCCTGAAAGCCTGGCGTTGCTTGACGTATTCCATGGCGGCTTCGTAAGCCAGCTGGGCTGTCATGTAAGCCATGATGGACAGGCTGAGGCGTTCGGCCAGAAAGTTGCTCATGATGGCGATAAAACCGGCGTTCTCGGCTCCGATCAGGCGGTCGGCAGGTACCCGGCAGTCTTCAAAGAACAGTTCCGCGGTGTCACTGGCCCACCAACCCATTTTGCGCAGTTTGTTGCCATTGGAGAAGCCGGGCATGTCGCGGTCGATCAACAACAGGCTGATGCCGGCGTGGCCCTCGCCACCGGTGCGCACCGCTACAGTAAAGTGGTCGGCCCGGGTGCCGCTGGTAATAAAGGTTTTGCTGCCATTCACGATGTAGTGATCGCCATCGCGAACGGCGCGGGTTTTCAGGCTGGCTACATCGGAGCCTCCGCCGGGCTCGGTAACTGCAAGAGCCGCAATTTTTTCGCCGCGCAGCACCGGGGGCACGATCTGTTCGCGGATGTCTTTTTTGGCCCATTTGACAACCGGAGGCAGGCCGATATCCAGGGAGCCAATGCTGGCGACAAACCCGCCAGAGGTGGAGCGCATCAGTTCTTCGGAAACCGCTACCTTCATGAAGATGTCTCCTTCCCCGACGCCCCCCAAAGCCTCGGGAAAACCAACGCCCAAAAGGCCCGCATCCCCTGCTTTCGCGTAAATCTCCCGGGGAAACTCACCAGCTTCCTCCCATTCATCGATGTGCGGGAGAACGTGAGTAGCGATGAATTTGCGCGCACTCAAACGTGCCTGTTCGTGAATATCATTGAAGTAGTCGGGCACAATAAAACACCTCTGTCTGGAATTAATTTGAGAGGTAGTGTCGCGCAATTCCAGTGACCAAGCAAGCGCTTGGTTTGGATTGAATGGCACAAAAACTGGCGCATCAGGCCAGTTTTTGTATCGAACAGCGGGAATCAGGTGCCCTTGCGGGGAATGCTCTCAACTCCGGCGCTGGTGCCCAGTAGCAGGAGGTCCGCGGGGCGGCGGGCGAAGAGTCCGTTGGTGACTGTACCCACAATGTTGTTCAGCCGTTCCTCAACCTGGATAGGGCGGGAAATGTCCATGTTGTGTATATCCAGAATGATGTTGCCGTTGTCTGTTGTGAAACCATCGCGGTAAACGGGGTCACCGCCCAGCTTGACAATCTCACGGCCAACATGGCTCCGTGCCATGGGGATCACTTCAACCGGCAGGGGGTAGTTGCCCAGTATACCGACTCGTTTTGATTCGTCTGCAATGCAGATAAAGGTTTTGGCAACCTCCGCGATAATCTTCTCACGGGTCAGCGCACCGCCACCGCCCTTGATCAGTTCAAGGCGTTCATTGGTTTCATCGGCACCGTCCACATAGAATTCCAGTTCGCCGGCACTGTTGAGATCGTAAACGGGAATGCCATGGCTTTTCAGGCGTTGGGCGGTTGCTTCGGAACTGGCCACAGCGCCATCGAACTCGTTTTTGATATCGGCGAGCATATCGATAAAGAAGTTGGCGGTGCTTCCTGTGCCAACACCAATCACGGTGTCGCGCTCCAGGTGCGGTGCGATGTAGTCCACTGCGGCTTTGGCAACGGCTTTCTTGAGTTCGTCCTGGGTCATTGGGCGCTCCGGGTGCAAATCGTGTGAGTTCAGGGTCATTATAGCGCTTAAGGGGCGCCCGCTTATAGACGACTGCCGTGTAAACTTTCTACACTGTAGGTTTTCCTCTTCCACCCATCAACAACCGGAACCACCATGCCGCAACACTACATCAAGAAGATTCTCGATGCGCGCGTCTATGACGTAGCCATCGAAACACCGCTCACTGAAGCCCGCAGCCTGTCCAAGCGCTTTGGCAACAACATTATGCTCAAGCGGGAAGACCTTCAGCCGGTGTTTTCCTTCAAGATTCGCGGCGCCTACAACCGGATTGCGCAGTTGTCGGAAGAGCAGAAAGCCAAGGGCGTTATCTGCGCCTCTGCCGGCAACCACGCTCAGGGTGTAGCGCTTGCGGCTAAAAATCTGGGGATCAAAGCGGTCATTGTGATGCCGCAAACAACCCCGGAAATCAAAGTGCGTTCGGTGCGGGATCATGGTGCGCGAGTGGTGCTCAAGGGCGATGCCTTCGATGAGGCTGCCGCTCACGCCCATGAACTGATCAAAAAACATGGTTACACCTACATACCGCCGTACGATGACCCGGATGTCATCGCCGGGCAGGGCACGGTTGCCATGGAGATGCTGTGGCAGTTCAGCAAACCCATTCATGCGGTGTTTATCTGCGTGGGTGGCGGCGGCCTGATTGCCGGCATGGCCGCGTACATAAAGTATTTACGGCCTGAAATCAAAGTGATTGGTGTGGAGCCGGAAGATTCCAACTGCCTTCAGGCTGCCATGAAAGCAGGCAAACGGGTGGTTCTGGATGAAGTGGGTATTTTTGCCGACGGCGTAGCGGTAAAACAGATTGGCAAATACCCCTGGGAGATCTGCAAGGACCACGTGGACGAGGTAATCACCGTTTCCACGGACGAGATCTGTGCGGCCATCAAGGACATCTTCGAAGATACGCGCTCGATTGCCGAGCCCGCAGGTGCACTGGGCGTGGCCGGTATCAAGAAATACGTGGAGCGGGAGAAGATCGAGAATGAAAACCTGATCGCTACCCTGAGCGGCGCCAACATGAATTTTGATCGCCTCAGATATATCTCCGAGCGCACGGAAATCGGTGAGAAACGCGAGGCCATCCTCGCGGTCACCATCCCCGAGAAGCCGGGTGCGTTCAAGACATTTATCAATGCTCTGCACAAGCGCAGCATCACCGAATTCAATTACCGTTACGCAGATGCCACCTCGGCCACTATCTTCGTGGGCATCCAGATTCAGGCCGGCGGTCTGGGTAGGGATGAACTGGTGCAGGACCTGCGCGAAAATGGCTACTCGGTTGTCGATCTCACCGACAGCGATATGGCCAAACAGCACATTCGCCACATGGTTGGCGGTCACGCGCCTACCATTACCAATGAGAAGGTGTTCCAGTTCGAGTTCCCCGAGCGCCCGGGAGCCTTGCTGAAGTTTTTGATGTCCCTTGGAACACGCTGGAACATTTCCATGTTTCACTACCGCAATCACGGTGCGGCATACAGTCGTGTGCTGCTGGGGGCCCAGGTAGAGGACGATGAAGTAAAAGACTTTGAGACGATGCTGGAGAAAGTAGGCTTCCGTTATGAAAATATGACCGATAATGAGGCCTACCAACTGTTCCTGGGGGCAGGCAACGGCAAGGTTCGCTGATATCCGGGGCCGTTCGCCCGGTGGCGATCGGGCGGGCGTCCTGCAAACAAGGATTCCCCGCCTCCCCGTCGGTTATCTTACTGAATTTTAATCTGTCAAAAATTGTAAAATCCAGGATGCGTGTTAGTCTTTCCTCAAATTCTTGAAGTCAGGACTATTTGGCTGATTTCTCGCAGATTTTACTTGGCAAGATTTCACTTGGTAATTGGGAACAGGAATACAAGACATGGGTGGCAAGCCTGATATTATCCGCGCAATTGTATTGATTTTCGCGGTTGGCCTGGTGGTTACCGGATTTACTTCGCTTCAGGCTTCGGAAGACAGGCCATCAGCCCTGACCAGCAGTTCCTTTGCGGCAGATTCCGCCTACGCGAGCCGGGCCCGCTAACCTTCCAGCGGCCCTGCGCCCTGTTTTACCCGGTAAACCTGCCTGTCAGTCACCACGCTATGAAGTGGCACATCCCAGGGTTCGACAGCTAGTCTCCCTACTTTCTGGAAATCATGGGCCAGGCCAATCAGCTTTGGCGCCAGTCTCGGGCGCAACCGGCTGAATGCGAACGTGCGATCGTAGAATCCCCCTCCCATGCCAAGTCGCCCACCGTATTTGTCAAAGCCCACCAGTGGAAACAACACGGCATCCAGCGCCCAGGCGGGTCGCCTGAGCCCCTTGCTGAACGCGGGTTCGGGAATGCCAAAGCGATTGGCGGTCAGCTCCACACCGTCGTAGTAGGGGCTGAAAACCAGCTTGCCCGGGTAAACCGGATGCAGCACGGGAAGATAAAACTGAACGCCCCTGGGACGGGCCATGGCCATGTAGGGGTGCGGATCAATCTCTCCGTCGTTGGGCAGGTAGATGGCGATGTGTCTGGCCCGGTGTAAATCCGGATTCCTGGCCAGATTCAGGGCAAGTGAAGCAGAGGCCTGTTCCTGCTCCCGGGGCGTGAGCCTGCGCCTGCGCTGACGCAATTCTTTGCGCAGTTCATTACGGGACAAGGAGGTCAAAACGGGTTCAGAAGAGAGTGAGTCGGTGTACTGGCTCAAAATAAAGCTTCCCGGGCTGCCGTTATCGGATGTAGCCCTTGAACCCAGAGTTCAAGGTCGGTGGCCGCTGTGACATATTAGGCTTTCCCCTTGCGGGGACATGCTCACAATGCCCTGGAGTAGCCACCTGGGTAAAGCGCATCGGCTCGAGGACGAATCCGACTTGCGAACAGCCCAGGAAGTGGTTCCATTATAGGGCCAGGTCCGGGGCCGATTGCAACACCTATCCGGGAATCTCTCCGGAATCAGTGGTTCGACGGCTCCCCGAGGGCGTTTTCCAACTTGCTGTCCATGGCTTTGAGAAGCGTGCTTGTGGCTTCGGACATGGTGTCCCGCTCAAGCAATTCATGGGTCATGTTCAACGCCGCCATAACCGCGATGCGCTCGGTTCCGAATACCTTCCCGCTGGCGCGGATTTCCCGCATCTTGCTGTCCAGATGCCGGGCGGCCCGAATCAGGGCTTCCTGCTCTTCGACAGGGCAGGCGACCAGGTATTCCTTGTCGAGAATTTTCACCTCAACGGTGGTGGATTGCTTGGACATCAATGGTGCTCCAGCGCCCGAAGGCGACCGATCATGGCTTCGATCTTGTTTTTGGCAAGATCATTTTTCTGCATAAGCTGGGCCCGTTCCCGGTTCCAGTCATCCTGCAACTGCCTGAGATTGGCATTGTCCCGCTCGAGTTTCTGGCAGTGTTCGATCAGCTTGTCCAGCTTGTCCGCTAATGCTTGTACTTCGGACTGTTCCATGACGTGCCCAGCATAGGTTGAAGTTATTGCGACTAACTATAAGTGTGCGGGCCATACTGGTCAATTTACAGGCGTGTCATAACTATCTGCGGGCTGCTATTCAGCGCTGCCGCGAGACATGCATCACGAATCACCGGGGCTTCCAAAGCCTTGTAAGCGGCTCTGGCGCCAGGCGCTGAACGCGGGCAGCAGGGCTACCAGCAGGGCAGCCAGTGGTACGGATGCCAGCAGTGCCCACTCCCCAGGGTTCAGCGGGCGCAATGGCACCTGAATGCCGTAGTTCGTCAGCAGCCAGGGGCCAAGTACTGAAATTCCGAGGGCTCCCAGCAGGACCGAGATCAGGCAAGCGATCACTGCAAGCGCTACACACTCGAGAATGTAGAGGCTGGCGATCAGGCCGGGTGAGGCCCCCGTGGCACGCAGAATCGCTATTTCGTGGGCGCGCTGGGCCTGCAGTGTGAGCAGTACTGCAATCAGCCCGATCAGGCTGGTAACCACCACGAACCCGGTTATGCCGAGCAGTGCCCGTTCAAACTGGCTCATCAGCCGCCACAGTTCACTCAGGGCAACACCGGGCAAAACTGCAGACAGTGGCTCTCCGGTGTACTGATTGAGATCGCGCTGCACACGGAACGTCAGAATTTTGCGTTCCAGCCCGGCGAAAATGGCAGTAATCGCGCTTGGCGTGAAATCCCGGCCTTGCGCCCGTTCCGGCGTCAGGGTGCGGCCAGGAATGGCAACGCCGGACTCCCAGCCCACGTGTATGGCCTCCATCCCTTGCAGGCTGATATAGACGGCCTGGTCAACGGGCGTGCCTGTGGCTTCAAGAATGCCGGTTACTGTGAACGGGGTGTCCTTGTGGTTGGAAAAACTGGTACGCCCGCCGCCATGGGACAGTATGATCTGCTCGTTAATGGTATGGTTCAGGGTTCCGGCAACACCTGCACCCAGTACCACATCAAAAATTCCGTCAAACCACTGACCATGGGCAAGTTTCAGAGGCTGGCCACGGCCAAAACGGAAATACTCGCCAAACCGTCTGTCAGTACCGATAACCCGAAACCCTTTGTAGCTGTCGCCGAGGGAGATGGGAATCAGCCAGTCCATGCGCTTGTCTTTCTCCAGCTCCTGAAAGGTCGACCAGCGGATGTTGTTGGTGGCATCGCCAATGTGAAATACCGTGTACAGCAACAGGTTGAGCTGACCGCTGCGGGCCCCGATAATCAGGTCAGTATCGCTGATGGTGCTGGTGAAGGAGTGTTTGACCTCTGTGCGCAGATACTGGATGCCGAGCAGCAGGGTTACACTCAGGGTGAGGGTAAGGCACACCAGCGCCAGCACCTTGCGCCTGTGCCAGAGGCTGGCGGTTGCCAGGGACAGTGCGAGACGCGCCTTCATGCCGGTACCTGCCCGAGTGCAATCTGATGATGAAAGTGTCGGGCCAGAGCGCGGTCGTGGCTGACGAACAGAACGGACGTATGGCGTTCTTCAGCCATAGTCAGCAGAAGGTCGATAAACCGGTCACGGTTATCACTGTCAAGCGCCGATGTAGGCTCGTCTGCGAGGATAATTTCCGGGGCGCCGATCAGTGCCCTTGCAGCAGCAATGCGTTGTTGCTGGCCAATGCTCAGTTGGGTGACCTTGCGTTGCCACTGGCTTTCGGGAATGGCGAGAGCCGTGAGCAAGCGTCGGGCCGCCAGCACCGGTGTTGGCTCCGCAGCGGCTTTGCGGATTGACGAGAGCCTGCAGGGCAGAATCACGTTGGCCTCGGCTGTGAGGTAAGGCACCAGGTTGAACTGTTGAAATATCACTCCGATATGATCCGCCCGGAAGCGGTCGCGTTTGCATGCGGAAAGCTGGCGGATACCGGTACCCAGCAACCGGATTGTGCCGGTGGCTGGCGGCAGCATGCCCGCCAGCAGGCTGAGGAATGTGCTCTTACCCGTGCCGCTCGGGCCATGAAGAAAAAGGTGTTCCCCCCGTGGCAGACTCACATCCGGAAAAACGAGCGCAGGCTGGTCGCTGCCCCAGCGAAAGCTGAGGCTTTCTACTTCAAGCGCCGCGGGTGCACCTTGCGAGCTATTTGCGCGGGGTTCTGACGGGTTGTTCATGTCGGTCCTGATCTGCTCCGTGTATTATATGTTGCTTGCAATCGCTGGCGTGTGGCCGGTGGTTGGCTTGCCGGAGAACTTTGCTGATGATCCACTTTTTACGCGGCCCTGCCAGGGCAGTTTTTCCCGCGTTGCTGTTTGTTCTGTCAAGCGTGTCTTTTTTTGCGCATTCCGAACCGGGCACAAACCTGAACAGGGAACAGCGCGAAATCGACTGGCTGGAACTGATGCCCGCCGAGGATCTGGCGTTGCTGGAAAATATGCCAGAACTGGAGCATGAGGGCGATGGCCCACCGTTGCTGCCTGATGAGATCATGACCGGGCGCGTTGTTCCGGAAATGAGCAACATCGAAGGCCGGATCCCCGGTTTTGTTGTGCCCCTCAAAACAACCAAAGACATGCGCATACTGGAGTTTTTCCTGGTGCCCTATTATGGCGCCTGCATCCATGTGCCACCACCGCCGCCCAACCAGATCATTCACATCAAGTACAACAAGGGGTTCAAGCTCGAGGCCCTGTACGATCCGGTCTGGGTGGAAGGCACCCTTGTTATCGATCGCACCGAAACCGATCTGGGTACCTCCTCCTACTCTATGGTCGCGACAGCGGTTGAAGCCTATGAAGAATAGCCTCAGCGCCCGAGTCTGAACGAGTTCTCGCCATGGGCCAGGCGGGTTGCACCTTGTCCGCCGGGGCCCGCCCAGGCGATGTCGAGATGTTCCAGGCCGGGAAAGCGAGTAGTGAGTTGCGTTGTCAGAACCGCAGTCTTTTCCAGCCCGGGGCAAATCAGAATCTGGGTGACTTCAATATCGGCATGTTGCCCCTCATTGGCGTGATCGTCGTCGCCTTGAGGGGAGCCACCTGCAATCTCATGCTGAACTGTGCTGCCGTATACGGTGCAGGTTGATCCCGGTGTGTTGATCAACGGGGTCTCTTCCAGCCAATCGGTCAGGGTGTCTGCAGCCTGTTTTTGCTCCGGCGTACGCGGGTGATGCTCGAACCCAAGCATGTTTCCTGCGGGTGAAATCAGCAGCAAATCAACTTCATCGCCATTGAAGGCAAGTTGCAATTCGGCGTGCCCGTGCTGATGTGAAGCGGGGTTGTCTGCTGCCATTGCGGGCGTACCGAGAAGTACCGCAAGCATGGCGAAAGCAGGGCGTTTTATGGGAAGCATCGGGTTGTCCTTAAACGGGTAATGATATGTTATAACATATTCTTCTTATATCCCGTGAAAATCAACAGGGCGCTTCCCCTTTACCTCGGGTGACGGCACTGGGAACTTGTTGAGAGCGTCTCGAGAGTGTCTTGAGCGCGCCTGAATGCTAGGATAGACGCCTAACTCCACAACACAGGAATGTCTTGGTTCATGTCAGAAACCGACACTGCCAGTGCGGCCTATGCCGCTGAATTTGAACGCTGGGCCAACGTTTTCGCCACCCATAAAGCGTTCAGCCATCCTTCCGAACTTCACGGAGCTCTTTGTGGTCGTTTGGCGGCCGGTTCACGCATTGACGAGGATGAGTGGCTGGCGATGGTATGCGAGCACATGGGGTTGCCTGAAAGCGCAGCCGGAGAATCCGATGAGCTGTCTGGCTTTATGAAAGAAGCTTACGAGCAAACGCTGGCGTTTCTGAAGTCCGCTGATATGAGCTTTCACCCTCTGTTGCCCGATGACGACTATGCGCTCGATCAACGCCTCGAAGCACTGGTGGCCTGGGTGCGGGGTTTTCTGGAGGGTATGGCCATGTCTGCCGGGGAGTCTCTGGGCGAGGCGCCGGATGAAATCCGCGAACTGATCGAAGATATGGTGGCCATCAGCCAGGTTTCGGAAGATCAGGAGTCGGACCAGGAAAGTGAACAGCAGTTGGTAGAAATAACGGAATACATCCGGCTCGGGGCCCTGGCCGTATTCACGGAATTCAATCCTCCGGAAAAGCCCACGCCACAAGCGCCAACGCTGCACTGAGAATGCCACACAAAGCGGGAGAAGCTATGCCGACCATTATACCCGTCAAGGAATTTGCCGAGCGCCGTCGCAAGCTTATGGAGCGGATGGCGCCGGACAGTATTGCCATTATTCCGGCTGCTCCGGAGCGTGTCCGTAACCGGGATGTGCTGCATCCGTTTCGCCAGGACAGTGATTTCCAGTATTTGACCGGCTTTGGTGAACCTGAGGCGGTGCTGGCACTGATTCCCGGCCGTGAGCATGGCGAGTCGGTGCTGTTTTGCAAAGAAAGAAACCCTGAAAAGGAACTCTGGGATGGATTTCTGGTGGGGCCCGAGGGCGCGATAGAAGGTTACGGCCTGGACGATGCGTTCCCGGTGGCGGATATCGATGAGATTCTGCCGGGGATGATCGAAGGGCGCAGCCGGGTGTATTACCCGCTGGGCAAGGATCAGGGTTTTGACACCCGGGTGATGGACTGGGTGAAGGTTATCCGCAGCAAGGTCAAAAGCGGTGCCCATCCACCAGGGGAGTTTGTGGCGCTGGAGCATCTTCTGCACGACCTCAGGCTTTATAAAAGTGCTAATGAAATCAAGGCTATGGCCAGGGCAGGGCAGATCAGTGCCGAAGCCCACTGCCGTGCCATGAAGC
>JACDJC010000943.1_pt1 | contig 29084 bp, 26 predicted proteins | sample 7454191 | NCBI WGS metagenome assembly JACDJC01 (sample SAMN14253291, study PRJNA609438) | sludge metagenome | isolation source: sludge after 25d culture with pyrite and EDTA | collected 2018-12-20 | reverse complement strand
CAGGGTGCGGCACAGGGATGTGCCGCATGAAAAATTGGCACGACAGACAATTTTCATGGCCGGAGGCCGCCCGCCAGGGTGCGGCACAGGGATGTGCCGCATGAAAAATTGGCACGACAGACAATTTTCATGGCCGGAGGCCGCCCGCCAGGGTGCGGCACAGGGATGTGCCGCATGAAAATCTGCATACTATCCGACAGCCACGACCACATACCTCTGCTCGATTACGCCGTCGCTGAGGCCCGCGACCGCGGCGCCGAGGCGGTGGTCCACTGTGGTGACGTGGTGGCCCCCAGCACCCTGAAATGCCTGAAAAAGCATCACCTGCCGACCCATGTGATCCACGGCAACAACACCGGTGATCTGTTCACCCTGGGACAGATGGCCAATGACCCGGAGAATATCATCCGCTACTACGGTATGGATGCCGGCCTGGAACTGGGCGGAAAAAAGATCTTTCTGGTCCACTACCCCCACTACGCCCGGGCCATGGCTGCCACCGGGGACTGGGAGCTGGTCTGCTGCGGCCACAGCCACAAGGTCAAACTGGAAGAGATTCCCAATATCCGCGGCGGCGTGACCCTGCTGGTCAATCCCGGGACCGTCGGCGGCGTTGGCGGCTCCCCAGCTACCTATGTCATGGCCGATCTTGCTACCATGAGCTTTGAGTTCCACGAAATCCCCAAGAGCATCGAGCACCAGTCATGAACGAGCTGACCCATTTCAATCAGTCCGGCGAGGCCCACATGGTGGATGTGGGCGGGAAGCAGGAGAGCCAGCGCACCGCCATCACGGAAGGCCGTATTTTCATGCGTCTGCAGACGCTCGAGCTGATCCTGCAGGGCAGCCACAAAAAAGGCGATGTCCTGGGCATCGCCCGCATAGCCGGCATCATGGCGGCAAAAAAAACCGCTGACCTGGTACCGCTCTGCCATCCCCTGGCCCTGACCCACGTCAACATCGAGTTGACACCGGAACCCGATCAGGCGGCCGTGCACTGCGTGACCACGGTCAAGACCCGGGGCCAGACCGGCGTGGAGATGGAGGCGCTGTGCGCAACCCAGGTGGCCCTGCTGACCATCTACGATATGTGCAAGGCAGTTGACCGGGGCATGTCTATCGAGCAAGTGCGCCTGCTGGAGAAGGCCGGTGGCAAATCCGGTCACTGGCGCAGAGAATGCACTGACTAATATCGATCGTTTTCCTGATATTCATCAATATAACGCCCTTCCAGGGTTTTCTTTGCCTCCATGCGTGCATTAATATCCGCACACTATTTATGGGTATTGACCGATCACCAAAACCCCGACTTATCCCTGGGAGCCATTGATGAAAAACTTCATTATCTGGACAGACGACCTGAGTGTCGGCATCGAAGAGATCGATGAACAGCATAAGGTGCTGGTGGGACTGATCAATCGTATGCATGATGCGATCCACCAACGTCACGGCAGTGATGTGGTGGAGGGCATCCTCACCGAACTGGCGGAGTACACCCGCATCCATTTCGCAGTGGAAGAGAGCCTGATGCGCATTCTCAATTTCCCCGGCTATGAGGAGCATCACGATCTGCATGAAGAGTTGATCCGGCAGATTGGCGACCTGCAGAAAAAGATCGCTACCGGCAAGCACGCCATCGGCTTTGAACTGATGCATTTTCTCAAGGTCTGGCTCTCCAGACACATCATGGAAGAGGACATGCAGTACGGCGGCTTTTTCCTGGCCGCCGGCGCCAATCCAAAACTCGGCAACCGTTCCTGGGTCAAGCGGCTCTGGTCCAGCATCCACGGTTGATCCGCAGGGACAGGAATGGCGACTCCCCGGTTATGGCGGTCCGGGGAGAATTGCGGTATGTTCGCAACCTTTGTCCTATAGAGCAGCGCAATGAACAGCTTTTACCATCAGGCTAAATTCCTCACCAGCGCCGCGAAACTTGAACAGGCACCGCCCGACAGCGGGGCGGAAGTGGCCTTCGCCGGCCGTTCAAACGCCGGCAAGTCCAGCGCCATCAACGTCCTCTGTCAGCAGAAGAGTCTCGCCAGAACCAGTAAAACGCCGGGGCGCACTCAACTGCTCAATTTCTTCGCCCTGGATCCGGAGCGCCGACTGGTGGACCTGCCGGGTTATGGCTACGCCAAGGTGGCGGAAAAGATCAAACTGCAGTGGCAGGCGGAACTGGCCGCCTACCTGGAGCAGCGCAGATCTCTGCGCGGCGTGATCCTGCTGGCGGATGTGCGCCACCCGCTGAAGGAGTTTGACCTGCAGATGCTGGAGTGGAGCAGCAAGATCCAACTGCCGGTGCACATCCTGCTCACCAAGGCGGACAAGCTGAAGCGGGGGGCGGCGGCAAAAAGCCTGTTGCAGGTAAAAAAGGCGCTGCAAGAGATCAACGGCATCCACACGGCCCAGCTCTTTTCCGCCCTGAAGCACCAGGGCATCGACGAGGCCCACGCCGTGCTCGACCAGTGGCTGGGCCTGAGCGGAATTCCGCCGGAAGCCTCGCCGGAAATGCCGTAGGGGCAGCCCCCGGACAAAAAAAGACCCTGTCACCCAAGGGGAGTCAAGGTGATCAGGGTCCCAGATCCCGGCATGGGGTTGCCGGGTACAGGTCACTTGGGGAGAAGTGACCGCGCCAGCTGGCGCTACTTAATGAGATAGCAGAAATCTCAAATAGTTCAATGTCGACCATTTTACTGGGTCAATGCGCCTCATCCCAGTTCTGGCCGATTCCGATCTCCACCAGCAGCGGCACCGCCAGGCTGGCGGCCGACTCCATGCAGCTGCGAATCCGCGCGCAGGCCGACTCCAGTTCTGCTTCCGCCACCTCGAATACCAGCTCGTCATGCACCTGCATGACCATCTTCACCGCTGGCTGCTCGGACTGGATCCACCCATCCACCGCCAGCATGGCGCGCTTGATGATATCCGAAGCGGTCCCCTGCATCGGCGCATTGATGGCGGTCCGTTCCGCCGCCGCCTGGCGCATCTTGTTGCGGGCATTGATCTCCGGCAGATGCAGCCGGCGACCGAATACCGTCTCCACATAGCCCTGGTCATGGGCCACCTGGCGCATCCGCTCCATGTAGGCGCGCACCCCCGGGTAGCGCTCAAAATAGAGGTCTACATATTGCTGGGCGGCCGCCCGTTCGATACCCAGCTGCCGCGCCAGGCCGAAGGCCGACATGCCGTAGATCAGGCCGAAATTGATCGCTTTGGCGGAGCGGCGCTGCTCCGGGGTCACCTGGTCGGTACCGCCGGTAGCGAACACCTCCGCAGCGGTCGCCCGGTGGATATCCTCACCCGCGGCAAACGCCTTTAGCAGGCCGCTATCCCCCGACAAATGGGCCATGATGCGCAGCTCGATCTGGGAATAGTCGGCCGCCACGATACGGCACCCCTGCTCCGCGATAAACGCCTGGCGGATGCGCCGCCCCTGCTCGCTGCGCACCGGGATATTCTGCAGATTGGGGTCCGACGAGCTGAGCCGCCCGGTGGCCGCCACCGCCTGATGATAGGAGGTGTGCACCCGGCCGGTCTCCGGATTGACCATCTGCGGCAGCTTGTCGGTATAGGTGGACTTGAGCTTGGCACAGCCGCGATGCTCCAGGATCAGCGCGGGCAGTTCGTAGCCCTGGTCGGCCAGCTCCTGCAGCACCGATTCGGCGGTGGAAGGCGCGCCCTTCGGGGTCTTGGCCACCACCGGCAGCCCCAGCTCCTGGAAAAAAATCTGCCCGATCTGCTTGGGTGAACCCATATTGAAACTGCGCCCGGCCACCTCATAGGCCTGCTGCTCCAGCTCGTGCATCCGGGTAGCCAGCTCGTGACTCTGTTGGCGCAGCAGCGCTCCATCGATCCGCACCCCGCAACGCTCCATACGCGACAGCACCGGCACCAGCGGCATTTCCAGCTCCCGCAACAGCTTGCCCAGCCGGCTCTCCGCCGCCAGGGCAGGCCACAACACCTGATGCAGACGCAGGGTGATATCGGCATCCTCGGCCGCATAGGGGAGCGCCTGCTCCAGGGACACCTGGTCAAAGCGCAGCTGTTTGTTGCCTTTGCCCGCCACATCCTCGTATTTGATGGTTTTCAGGCCAAGATACTTTTCCGCCAGCGAATCCATGTCGTGCCGCGTCGCGGTAGAATCCAGAACGTAGGATTCCAGCATGGTGTCGTAGGCGATGCCCTGCATGCCGATACCGTAACGAGCCAGCACGCTCATGTCATATTTGAGGTTCTGGCCGATCTTGCGGCACTTGGGATCTTCCAGCAGCGGCTTCAGCTGCTCCAGCACCCACCCTCGCTCCAGCTGCGCAGGCGCACCGGGATAACAGTGCGTCACCGGCACATAAGCCGCCTCACCCGGCTGCAGGGAAAACGAGACGCCGACGAGCTCCGCCTGCATATAATCCAGGCTGGTGGTTTCGGTATCGAAGGCGAACTCGCCCGCCGTGCGCAACCGTTCCAGCCAGCCGCTGAACGCCGCCTGGTCCAGCAGCAGCTGATAATCGACCTCCTTCCGGTGATTCGTCTGTTGCCGGGCGGGAACGGCCGCAGCGCCGGCCTCCTGCTCCAGCGCTTCCAACAGTCGGCGCGCCTCGATCCGGCCGTACCATTCACGCAGTGCCGGGAAATCGGGACGCGTGGGGCGCAGATCATCCGGCCCCAGTGCCAGTTCAATATCCAGTTTGATCGTGGTGAGTTGCCGGGAGAGCTCCAACTGGTCCAGATGCTCCCGCAGATACTCCCCCACCTTGCCCTTGATCTCGGTGGCATGCTGCTTGATTCCCTCCACCGAACCATACTCGGTGAGCCACTTGACCGCCGTCTTCGGCCCACACTTGGGAATGCCGGGGATGTTGTCCGAGGAGTCACCCACCAGTGCCAGATAGTCGATGATCTGCTCCGGCGTGACGCCGAACTTGTCCACCACTCCCTGTCGGTCCATGCGGCTGTCGGTCATAGTATTGATCAGGGTGATCTGTTCATCCACCAGCTGAGCCAGATCCTTGTCCCCGGTGGAGACCAGCGTGTGCATGCCGGCCCGCGAGGCCTGGGTGGCCAGGGTGCCGATCACATCATCCGCCTCCACTCCCGGCACCACCAGCAGGGGCAGGCCCATCGCCTCGACAATCCGGTGCAGCGGCTCGATCTGCTCCCGCAACTCCTCGGGCATGGCTGGACGGTTGGCCTTGTACTGGTCATACATCTGGTTACGAAAGCTGCCACCCGGGGCATCGAAGACCACCGCCATGTGGGTTGGCCGGTACTCGTTGATCAGTTTTCGCAGCATGTTCACCACGCCGACAATGGCGCCCGTCGCCTCGCCACGGGAGTTGGTGAGGGGGGGCAGTGCATGGTAGGCACGAAACAGGTAGGAGGAACCATCCACGAGGATAAACGGGGCTTCTGAAGTCATCTTCTCTCTTTCATGGTGAGTCGCGATATTGACTTCGCAGGATACCCTATCAGCCCCCCGCCCTGATAGCCGAAGCCTTGGCCACCACCCTGCCAGGCGCGGCCGGTAATGGTGTGACCAGAAAAATCCCGCCGAAAATAGCGCACACCCTCAACCTGGTTCATACTGAAAAGGCGCCCCGCGACTCCCGACAATTATGGATAAATCCGTGAGAATAAACACTTTTAACCATACCATCCCTATGTTAATAAATAGAAGCTGATGGCGGACAGGGAGAGCAGATGTCACTGACCTTTGCCTTTGATGTATACGGAACACTGATCGATACCGCCGGTATCGCGCAGAGCCTGGGCCAGTGGGTGGGGGATCAGGCCGATCTGTTTTCCAGCCATTGGCGTACTAAACAGCTGGAATATTCGTTTCGCCGTGGGCTGATGCAGGATTATGTGGACTTCTCCGTCTGCACTCGGCAGGCACTGGCGTTTACCTCGGCACAACTGAACCTGCCGATCAGTGACACCGCAGCCCGGTCACTGCTGAATGAATACCGGCGCCTGCCGCCATTTTCTGACGTTGCCGCCGCCCTGGAACAGCTCAAATCTGCCGGACATCGCCTCTACGCCTTCTCCAACGGTCTGCCGGACGATCTGGAAACACTGCTCGATTCAGCCGGTATCCGCCACGCCTTTATTGATATCATCAGCGTGCATGAGATCCGCACCTTCAAACCGGACCCCGCCGTCTATCGCCATTTTCTGGCCAGAAGCGGCAGCACGGCCAGCAACTGCTGCCTGGTCTCCAGCAACCCGTTTGACCTGTTGGGCGGAATGGCGGTCGCCATGCGCAGCGCCTGGATCAGGCGCAGCAGCACCCAGCATTTCGACCCCTGGGGCAGTCAGCCGGACCTGACCCTTGCCTCATTGACAGAACTGCCGCTGGCCTTCAGAGCGTAACCGGGGTTATTGAAATGGAACGGATCAACCGCACAATGAGGCAGGACACCAGCCGGCACATACCCATTCCCCCCTGGTTGTTCTACGGCCTGGCCTATTTCGTGGCGGCACAGGTCAGCCTGCTGTTCGCCACGCTGGAGGGAAATGTCTCCCCGATCTGGTTTGCCTCGGGTGTCGCCCTCGGTGGCATGCTCCTGCACGGTTACCGGGTGCTTCCGGGTATACTGCTGGGCGCTCTCGCCAGCACGCTGCTGCACTCCCAGGACTGGGTAATCAGCGGCGGTACATCCATCGGCATTCTGCTGGAAGCGTTGGTCGGCTACTGGTTGATGTCCCACTTCACCGACATCCGCAGCCTACTGATCAAACCGGCGCACTTTGCCCGTTTTCTGCTGTTCTGCGTAGCCTTTGCCCCCCTTTTCAGTGCAGTAATCGGCAATTACATGCTGTGGATCTCCGGTATCGTCCCCATCACATCGATTGCCGTCTCTACCGGAGCCTGGTGGGTGGGTGATGCGGTCGGCACCCTGATCCTGACGCCGCTGTTGATGACCCGGCACGCCAGGCGGCCGGCGGGTATTGCCCACTCGCTTGTTGAATGGCTCTCACTGGGCACTGCCGCCCTGCTGGTTTGCGGCCTGCTGTTCGGCGGCTATCTGCCGGAATATCTGCAGCACTATCCCGTCACCTTCCTGCTGGCCCCCCTGGTGGTCTGGTGTGTGCTGCATTTCGATATCCGTACCACCACACTGCTGATGCTGCTGCTGGCCCTGGCGGCCCTCACCGGCACCACCCTGGGCAACGGTCCCTTCACCGGTGGTGAAAATCACATCACGGTGATTGTTCTGCAGCTCTATTTCACCACCATCTGCGCCACGACACTGCTCGGCAAGGTGATACTGGATGAACGTCAACTCAACCAGGGCGAACTGAAGCTGGCCGCCAAGGTGATCCAGCACTCGCCCGACGCCATTGTGGTCACCGACAGAAACGGTCAGATCGTATCCGTCAATCCGGCCTTTACCAACAACACCGGCTTTTCGCAGAACGAACTGCTGGGCAGAAACATCAGCCTGCTGGAATCCGGCTACCACGACAGCCGCTTCTTTACCGACATGTGGAATCAGATCAACCAGAAGGGGGAGTGGCAGGGCGAGATCTGGAATCGGGACAAGGCCGGCACCATCCTGCCTGAATGGCTCAACGTCATCGCCCTGGAAAATGGTGACGGCAGCCCCGGCTACTATCTTGGCATCTATTCCGACGTGGCACGCCAACAGCAGGTGATGGACCGGATCCACCGACTGGCCTATTACGATATCCTGACCAAACTGCCCAACCGTCAACTGTTCAATGACCGGCTCGATCAGGCATTGAAATATGCCGGGCGCAACAATCAGTTGCTGGGTCTGCTGTTTATCGATCTGGACCGCTTCAAGAACATCAACGACACCCTGGGACACTCCAGCGGCGACAAGGCCCTGGCCCTGGCCGCCAAGCGGATGCAGGAGTGCGTCCGTCAGACCGATACCCTGGCGCGCCTCGGCGGGGACGAGTTCACCGTGATCCTGCAGGACGTCAACGAGGAGTTTGACACGGTGCTGGTGGCCGAGAAGATCCTGCAGGTATTCAAGGCCCCGATCCAGCTGGACAAGCATGAACTCTATCTGACCCCCAGCATCGGCATCGCCCTGTTCCCGGATAACGGCTCCACGGTGGATGACCTGATCAAGTTCGCCGATACCGCCATGTACCGGGCCAAGGAGCTGGGCGGCAATAATTATCAGCTGTTTGATTCAAACATGAGCGAGCCGTTCCACTGGAACCTGGAGGTGGAGACCGCCCTGCGAGGCGCGATCGAAAACAGCGCCATCAAACTGCTTTACCAGCCCCAGTTCGATCTCCACACCGGCGCCATCATCGGTCTGGAGGGGCTGGCGCGCTGGCATGATCCGGAGCTTGGCGTTATCTCGCCCGGCACCTTCATCCGGGTGGCGGAAAATACCGGCCTGATCCACCAGCTTGGGGAGCAGGTAATGACCCTTGCCACCGAGCAGGCGATCCAGTGGGGCAGACAGGGGATCACCGGACTGCGCATCGCCGTCAACGTCTCGACCCTGCAGCTGAAACAGCAGGAGTTTTTTGACCGGGTCAAGGCGATCACCGAACGCTGCCGGCACAGTGGCAACAGCATCGAGCTGGAGATCACCGAGACCAGCCTGATGGAGAACGCGGAATTCATGGAGGAGGTGCTGACCAGGCTCGCCGACATCGGCCTGGAAGTGGCAGTGGACGACTTCGGCACCGGCTACTCCTCGCTGAGTTATCTGAAACGGCTGCCGATCGACCTGCTGAAAATCGATCAGTCATTCGTGCACGACCTGCCGAGCAACAGCAACGACACCGCCATCTGCCGGGCCATCATCGCCATGGCCCACAGCCTCAATCTGCGGGTACTCGCGGAAGGGGTGGAGACCGAGGAGCAGATGCAGTTCCTGCGCAAGGAGAACTGCGACGAGATGCAGGGCTTCCTCTACAGCAAACCGATCTCCGCCGACGAGATTTCCGAAATGATCCGCCAGGGCTTCTGGCATACCAGTGTCAGCCAGGGCAGCATCCGGTCGACCCGGACCCCTCCCGACAAATAACGGCTATTTCCAGGTTATCTGCGGCAAGCGGAGCGGTGGTTTTGTAGCCATCATGACTTACTCTTCGAAATAGGTATAGCCGCGCAGGCCCGCCTCGAGTTCGCTGAACAGGATCTCCGTCTCTTCACTACCGAGACCTGCCGCCGCCATCTTCTCCCGGTACTTCTCCAGCATCACTTCGGGTGAGAAGTGGACATAGCGCAGCAGTTCGTCCACTGAATCCCCCTGCTCCGGCTGGGTCAGCCGATATCCGCCCCGCCCATCCAGCTCCAGGTTCACCGCGTCGGTATCGCCGAACAGGTTGTGCATATCCCCCAGGATCTCCTGGTAGGCCCCGACCAGGAAAATCCCCAGCAGGTAGGGCTCGCTGGGGATCAGGTGATGCACCGGCAGTGTGCTCTCGACGCCATCCTGGTCGACATAATTCTCGATACAGCCGTCGGAATCACAGGTCAGATCATGCAACACGGCGCTGCGTTTCGGCTCTTCATTCAGGCGATGCAGCGGCATCACCGGAAACACTTGGTCGATGGCCCAGACATCGGGCAGCGACTGGAACAGGGAGAAGTTACAGAACAGCCGGTCGGAGAGCTGTTCGCGCAGCTGGTCCAGCAGTTCGCGGTGCCGCCGGGAGCTGCTGCTCAGACGCGGCATCAGCTGGCTGCAGATGGTATTGAATATCCCCTCCGCCTGGGCCCGCTGCTCAAGATTGAGCACGCCCCTTTCAAACATGTCATGGGCCTCTTCCAGACCGTGACGCGCCTCCTGGTAGAGTTCGGAGACCGAATAGTCATCCAGCCCCACCAACTCGGCCAGGGAACAGAGCACTTCCGGGGCATCCGCCGGCAAATCGACCCGGTCCAGGGTCTCCGGCGAGGGGTCGCTGTCAATCACATTGACTATCAGCATCGCATGATGTGCCGTCATGGCACGACCCGATTCACTGAAGATGGTCGGGTGGGGCAGATCTTCCTCACTACAGATACGGGCAATCGCCTTCACCACCTCCCGCGCATAACTCTCCATGCTGTAATTCATCGAACAGTCGTGGCGGGAGCTGGTCCCCTCATAATCCACACCCAGGCCACCGCCCACATCCACCACCTTGATCGAGGCGCCAAGACGGTGCAGCTCAGCGAAAAACCGTGCCACCTCCCCCATGCCGCGGCGGATGTCCCGCAGATTGGGAATCTGCGAACCGATGTGGGAGTGCAGCAGCTGCAACCGATCCAGCTTGCCAACCGAATCGAGCCGCTTGACCAGCTTCAATACCTGCATGGCGGTCAGGCCAAATTTTGATTTCTGTCCGCCCGAGTCCTGCCAGTAACCGGTACCGGATGAGGAGAGTCGCACGCGCACACCCAAAAGCGGCTCCACACCCAGCTCCTCGGCGGCCGCCAGCACCAGTTCCAGCTCGGAGAGTTTCTCGATCACGATATAGGCCCGATGCCCCAGCTTGAGGCCGATCAGGGCGAGCCGGATATATTCGCTGTCTTTGTAACCGTTACAGACGATGACACCACCCATGGGCGCATGCGCCAGCACGGCCGACAGCTCCGGCTTGCTCCCGGCCTCCAGCCCGACACTCCCCTGCTCCTTGGCCAGCACCTCTTCCACTACGCTGCGTTGCTGGTTCACCTTGATCGGATAGATCGCCATGTAGCGCCCGGTGAAATCGAATTCATCCATGGCGGTGGCGAACGAATTGCACAGGGCCGATACCCGCTCATGCAAAATATCGGTAAAGCGCACCAGCACCGGCCAGGACAATCCCGTCTTCTTCACCTCATAGGCCAAACGGTAGAGATCGATCTCCACGTTGCCCGCGCGGATCGGGCGGGCCACCACATGCCCCTGTTCGTTGATGCCGAAGAAGCCGTCGCCCCAGCGGTGGATGCCATAGTCCTGGGGTACGATGTGTATCTTGTGTTTCATAGTCGGGTACGGGGCGGCGAAAAGATGGGCGTATGATAACCGATCAGGACGGATGATATAGAGCGATCATGCAAGGGAATAACAAAAACCACTCCAAAAAGAGAGGGGCAGGGCGGGCTATTCAGTCACCCTGGCGACAAAACCGCCGCACCTCATCCCGCACCTGCTGCAGCGAAGCACGGAACTCTTCGGCCGACAGGTAACGCCGCGACCCATCCGGCTGCAGCCGGTACAGACCGGCGGCGGCTTCGTACTCCCGCACACGGTCCTTCGCCTCAATACAGGCACGCTTGCGACGGGCCTCCTCGGCGGCTCGCCGCTCCCGCGCCTGGCGTTTCTCCTCGCGCTCTTCCTGATAGGCATCCAGCATCTTCCGGCGCAACTCCCGCCGCTGCTGATCACTCAGTTGCGCCTCGGCATTCCCGTCAGAAGCTGGCCGTTCCGGGATTTGCATCAGCTCTACCGGCAGGTCGGACGGGGGGCGGTCACCAAACTGGGTCTGGCCGTCTGCATCAACCCAGCGGTACACCGCCGCCTGGGCCACTGAAACCCAGCATCCACAAAACAGCAGCGCTGCAATACAGATTATCCGCCCCCGCCTTGGTGCACGCATCTTACGCATCTCCACCGGCACCATAGGCGTGCCTTTCCTGCCGTTTATTTACGCCCATGCAGTGCCGCCTTCTCATCAGCTCCCACCTGGCCCTTGGGCCTCACACTCTCCAGGTCGGGATGAGCCACCCGGTTACGCCCCTGGGTCTTTGCCTCATAGAGCAGTTTATCCACCTGCTTGACGAAGGCTTCCGCGGAAAAATTGCTGTTTCGCAGATAGACACTCACCCCCATGCTGGCAGTCACCGAGAGTAGTTTCTCCTCCACCATCAGCGGGGACTCTTCAATGGCCGCCCGCAGGCGTTTCGCCGCATTGACCGCCCGCGGCAGCGGAGTACCGGGCAGAATCAGGGCAAACTCCTCACCACCATAGCGGCAGGGGATATCGATCTTGCGCAGCAAGGTAACCATCAGCGCCGCCACATGGCGCAACACCCGGTTCCCCACCTCATGCCCCCAGGTATCGTTGACCTGCTTGAAGTGATCCAGATCCAGCATGATCAGCGCCGTCGGTTGACCGCTACGGTGGGTACGTTCCATCTCCTGTTCCAGCGACTGGGAAAAATGGCGGTAATTGAACAGCCGTGTCATCGGATCGGTCAGCACCAGATCCGAGAGCATCTGCACCTCTTCACGCAACGCCGCCAGGGAGTCGATGTATTCACAGTCGCTTTTGCCAAGGGGGCATTTCGGCTTTTTATTCTCTTTATCGTGCATGCACATCATAGTCATCGATCATCCGAGACACCGATTCTACGGATTCGACGACCGAGTTGCAGCATTTAAGCGCAGATCGATAAATTCTGTCGGCGGCTCATGCCGCCCCCGGCCACCCGCGGCCCTCACGGCATAAGTCCATCCCTGGCAACGCCGCTCTCGGCCATCCCTGGCCTTCGCGGCATAAGTCCATCCCTGGACAAAACAAGGGCGCCCCGCACATCGCATGGTAGAGACGGCCTCAGGTGCCGGAGCCGCGCGATCCGACAAACTCGGGATAGGCCTCCAGACCGCACTCACTGAGATCGACACCGTTGTACTCCTCCTCTGCAGAGACCCGGATACCCACCGTCACCTTGAGGATCAGCCAGACCAGGAAACTGGCGGTGAAGGTCCAGCCGAAGATCACCAGCAGACCGATGACCTGAGCAACGAAAGTGGCTTCTGCATTGGAAATGGGGGCCGCCAGCAGGCCCCATATACCCACCACACCGTGCACCGAGATGGCGCCGACCGGATCATCGATCTTCAGCTTATCCAGTGACAGGATGGCAAACACCACCAGCACACCGCCCACCATGCCCACCGCCGTGGCCCAGAGGGGGCCGGGGGCCAGGGGTTCGGCCGTGATCGCCACCAGGCCGGCCAGGGCGCCGTTCAGGGTCATGGTCAGATCGGCCTTGCCGAATATGGCACGGGCGGTCAACAGGGCCGCCACCACGCCCCCGGCCGCGGCCGCATTGGTGTTCACAAACACCGCCGCCACGGCATTCGCCTCACCCACATTGGAGAGCACCAGCTCCGAGCCGCCGTTGAAGCCGAACCAGCCCATCCAGAGGATAAAGGTGCCCAGGGTCGCCAGCGGCATGTTGGCTCCGGGAATCGCCCGGATCTGTCCGTCGGGACCGTACTTGCCGTGGCGCGCACCTAACAACAGCACACCCGCCAATGCCGCGGAGGCACCTGCCAGATGCACCACGCCCGAGCCGGCGAAATCCTGAAAACCGAGTCCGTCGAGAAAACCGCCGCCCCACTTCCAGTAGCCCTGCAGCGGATAGATAAAGCCAGTCATCGCCACGGCAAACAGCAGGAAGCTCCAGAGCTTCATGCGCTCCGCCACGGCGCCGGAGACGATGGACATGGCGGTCGCCACGAACACCACCTGGAAGAAGAAATCGGCCATGCCGGAGTAGTAATCCCCGTCATACCAGCCTGCCGCATCCTGCTTCAGAACCGCGCCGGCATCGTGATCACCCCCGAACATGAATGATAGGTCAACGGACGGGATCACCCCGTTGCCCCCTTCCGGGTACATGATGCCGTAACCCAGCAGCATGTACATGATCCCGGCAATGGCAAACAGCACGACATTCTTGGTCAGGATCTCGGCCGTGTTCTTGGCACGCACCAGGCCCGCCTCCAGCATGGCGAAACCTGCCGCCATCCACATCACCAGCGCACCGGATACCAGAAAGTAGAAGGTATCGAGGGCGTAGCGAAGATTGAGTATATCTTGCATAGCATTAACCTCTGTTTATTAACGGATCGTTCGGGCTCAGATCGCATCCGGACCGGTTTCTCCGGTGCGTATTCGCACCACCTGCTCCAGGCTGGTAACAAAAATCTTGCCGTCACCGATCTTGCCGGTTCGGGCCGCCTCGCTGATCGCCTCGATCACCTGATCCAGCTTGTCCGTTGCGACGGCCACATCCACCCGGATCTTGGGTAGAAAATCGACCACGTACTCGGCGCCACGATAAAGCTCCGTGTGGCCCTTCTGGCGCCCAAAACCCTTGACCTCGACAACGGTGATACCGGACACGCCGATTTCGGCAAGGGCTTCACGTACGTCATCCAGCTTGAAGGGCTTGATGATTGCAGAAACCAGTTTCATGACATGTTCTCCTGCTTGCTTGTTAAGATGGCGAGTCATTCGGGTAAAGGACCGGAACCACCGACCCGCTCTGCCGGCTTTTTGCAGCTCCCGTGCCAGGATTATTTTTCAGTTAAAAATCAAATAGGTAGAAATAATCAGGTAAAACACCCCGGGAAATCAGCGCACCAACAAGAGGCCCGTGCAAATATCCGCACCAATAAGATGCACGGAAAAATCCGCCCTCACTGGCCTGTGCACGGTGAGTAGGACTGGACAACAGGCTCCGCCGTCGCTATCGTGCGCCCATGATTGATTCCAAGCTTTTAGACGATCTCGCCAAACGGGTGGCCGGTAGCGTTCCGGTCGGCCTGCAACTGCTGCAGGAGGATCTGCAGAAAAATCTGCGTTCGGCCCTGGAAGCGGGCCTCAGCCACCTGGAACTGGTCACCCGGGAAGAGTTCGAGATACAGCGCGCGGTGCTGTTGCGGACCCGCGAAAAACTGGAGGCGCTGGAACAGCGCATCGCCGAACTGGAGGCGAACAACCGGACGGCCGACTGAAGCCCCACCGCTAACCGGCCAATGACGGCCGGCCCGGCACACACCACGGAAGGTGACAATGTCTCTCGCTACACTCTACAGCCGTGCCCGCAGCGGCATCCACGCCCCGCTCGTAACTATCGAGGTCCACCTGGCCAACGGCCTGCCTGCGCTCTCTATCGTCGGCCTGCCGGAGATGGCCGTGAAAGAGAGCAAAGATCGTGTCCGTGGCGCCCTGCTCAACTCCGGCTTCGAGTTTCCGGCCCGGCGCATCACCATCAATCTGGCACCCGCTGATCTGCCCAAGGAGGGAGGACGCTTTGACCTGGCCATTGCCCTGGGCATCCTGGCCGCCTCGGGGCAGATCCCGACCCTGGCCCTGGGGCAGTACGAGTTCATCGGCGAACTGGCCCTCTCCGGCAGTCTGCGCCCGGTCAGAGGCGTCCTGCCGGTGGCCCTGGCGGCCCGAGATGCCGGACGCGGCCTGATCCTGCCGCAGGATTGCACCGCGGAGGCCTCTCTGGTCAGCGGGATCCCGCTGTTTCCGGCCAGCCATCTGCTGGCCGTCTGTGATCACCTGATCAAAGGCGACGCCATTGACCCGTTAACAGCGCCTTGTACTCCACCTGTGACAGCGCACCATCCTGATCTGGCCGATGTCAGGGGCCAGCAGCACGCCAAGCGGGCACTGGAGATCGCCGCCGCCGGTTCTCACAGCCTGCTGCTGGTGGGACCACCCGGTACCGGAAAATCCATGCTCGCCTCGCGCCTGCCGGGGATTCTTCCCGCCATGAGTGAGCAGGAGTCACTGGAGACGGCCGCCATCCGCTCCATCAGCAGCCTGGGATTTACCGCCGCCGACTGGCAACAGCGGCCGTTTCGCGCACCCCATCACACCGCCTCCGGCGTCGCCCTGGTAGGCGGCGGCAGCAACCCGCGACCGGGGGAGATCTCCCTGGCCCACAACGGCGTGATGTTTCTGGATGAGCTGCCGGAATTCGACCGCCGCGTACTGGAGGTGTTGCGGGAACCCCTGGAGACCGGCCAGGTGACCATCTCCCGTGCCGCCCGCCAGGAGCTGTTCCCGGCCCGTTTCCAGCTGATTGCGGCGATGAACCCCTGCCCCTGCGGCTATCTGGGGGACAACAGCGGCCGCGTCTGCCGCTGCAGCAGCGACCAGGTGGCGCGCTACCGCGGCCGCATCTCCGGCCCCCTGCTGGACCGTATCGACATGACCGTAGAGGTGCCCCGCCTGCCGGCCGAGGCCCTGGACGTCAATCACTCTAGCCAGGCCGAAGAGAGCCGGGTGATACGCGCACGGGTGGAACAGAGCCGCCAGTTACAGATGCACCGCAACGGCTGTCCCAACAGCCAGTTGGCCGGTCGCCTGCTGGAGCAGACCTGCGCCCTTTCCGGCAAGTCGCGAGACCTGGTCGCTCGTGCCATGGAGCAACTGGGCCTCTCCGCCCGCGCCTATCACCGTATCCTGCGCCTGGCCCGCACCATTGCCGACTTGGCACAATCCGATGCCATCAAGCCCGTCCACCTCAGTGAAGCCATCGGCTACCGGCGCATGGATCGCCGAGACTGAACACGCGGATTACTAAATCAGTAAAAAATAACCGCCGCGAATGGTAGAATCCGCCGCCATGCTCAGATTCGACAGACTCAGCCTGCGGCGCGGGGTGAAACCGCTCTTCGCCGACGCCAGCTTCATCATCCATCCCGGTCAGCGGGTCGGCATCACCGGCGCCAACGGCACCGGAAAATCGAGCCTGTTCGCCCTGATCCGCGACCAGCTGCATGCCGATGCGGGGGATTTCTACCGCCCCCGGGATTGGGTGATTGCCCATGTCGCCCAGGAGACACCGGCCGACCCGCGCCAGGCGATCGACTACGTGCTGGATGGCGACGAAGAGCTGCGCCAGGTCGAACAGCAACTGGCCCAGGCCGAGCAAGCCCACCAGGGCGAGCAGGTGGCGAACCTACACGCCCGGCTCGACACCATCGGCGGCTATACCGCCCAGTCCCGCGCCGCCCGGCTGATTCACGGACTCGGCTTTAGACCGGGTGAAGAGCACCATCCGGTCAACAGCTTCTCCGGCGGCTGGCGCATGCGCCTCAATCTGGCCCGCGCCCTGATGTGCCGCTCCGACCTGCTGCTGCTGGATGAACCCACCAACCACCTGGATCTGGACGCGGTGATCTGGCTGGAGGAGTGGCTCAAGGCCTACCCCGGCACCCTGCTGCTGATCTCCCATGACCGGGACTTTCTCGATAGCGTCACCAGCCATATTGCCCATATCGAGCAGGAGCGCATCACCCTCTATACCGGCAACTACTCGGCCTTCGAGCGGATACGGGCGGAACGCCTGGCCAACCAGCAGTCGGCCTTTGAAAAGCAGCAGCGGGAAGTGGCCCACATCCGCAGCTACGTGGAACGCTTCCGCGCCAAGGCGACCAAGGCGCGCCAGGCCCAGAGCCGGCTCAAGGCGCTGGAGCGGATGGAGCTGATCGCCCCGGCCCATGTGGATTCGCCCTTCCACTTCAGCTTCAAAAAACCGGAAAAGACCCCCAACCCGCTGCTGAAACTGCTGGAGTCCTGCGCCGGTTATGGCGACCGGCAGATTCTCAACCGGGTCAACCTCAACCTCTCGCCGGGCGACCGCATCGGCCTGCTCGGCCCCAACGGCGCCGGCAAGTCGACCCTGATCAAGCTGCTGGCCGGAGAGCTCCAGCCGAACGGCGGCAAGCGGGAGACGGCGCAGGATCTGAAGATCGGTTACTTCGCCCAGCATCAGCTGGACCAGCTCAATCCGGACGACAGCGCCCTGGCCCATCTGCTGCGGCTCGACCCCAGGGCCACCGAACAGTCGCTGCGCGATTTCATCGGCGGCTTCGGCTTCGCCGGGGAGCGCGCCGAAAGCCCGGTCGCCCCCTTCTCCGGCGGCGAGAAGGCACGGCTGGTGCTGGCCCTGCTGGTCTACCAGCGCCCCAACCTGCTGCTGCTGGACGAACCGACCAACCACCTGGACCTGGAGATGCGCCACGCCCTCGGTCAGGCGCTGCAGGATTTCGAAGGGGCCATGGTGGTGGTCTCCCACGACCGGCACCTGCTGCGCACCACCACCGATCAGCTGCTGCTGGTTCACGGTGGCAATGTGGACGAGTTCAAGGGCGACCTGGACGAATACCCCCGCTGGCTGGCCGACAACCGCAGCGCCGACCAGCGGCAGGAGAGAAACGGTGCCGAAATCGAACACAGCGCCGGCGCCCGCAAGGATCGCAAAAGGCTGGAGGCGGAACGCCGCAAGCTGCTGCAGCCACTGCGCAAGGCGGTGGAGAGACAGGAGAAACTGCTGGAACAGTTGCACACCAAACAGCATCTCCTCGACACGGCGCTGGCTGACCCCGCCCTCTACGAGGCCAGCCAGAAAGGGCAACTGAAGCAACTGCTGGCCGACAAGAGCGAACTTGCCCGGCAGCTGAACCAAACCGAAGAGGCGTGGCTCGAGGCATGTGAAGCGCTGGAGTCCGCCGAAGCCATCCTGGATAGCGAACAGGTCTGAGCACACCGCCAACTTACCCTTGCCAAAAGGATCCGTTAGGTGCACATTGGCGCTCCGCCCAACCGTCTCCGTGTACCTTCATGCTCAGCTATCGCCACGCCTTCCACGCCGGCAATTTCGCCGATGTCCTGAAACACCTGGTGCAGGTCAAGAGCATTGAATATCTGGTGCAGAAGCCGGGGCCACTGCTGTATATCGATACCCATGCGGGTGCGGGGCGCTATCCGCTGAACAACGCCATGAGCCGCAAAACCAATGAGTATGTCACCGGGGCAGGCGCCCTAGAGACAGCGCAACTGCCTGCCAGTTTCACCCCTTACGGCGAACTGATCGGGCGCTACCGCCGGCAGGGTATCTATCCCGGCTCACCGCTGATAGCCGCCGACCTGTTGCGTGAACAGGACCGGCTACGGCTGTTTGAGCTGCACCCCACCGATTACCCGGCACTCGTCAGGCTGTTCGCCAGCGATCGCCGCATCCGCAGCGAGCAGAGTGACGGGCACCATGCCCTGAAATCCCTGCTGCCGGCCCCACAGAAGCGGGCACTGATCCTGATGGATCCCGCCTACGAGATGAAGCAGGAGTATCAGACCGTGGTGGACTCTCTGCTGGCCGGATACAAACGCATGGCCAGCGCCACCTATCTGCTCTGGTATCCGGTAGTGCAGCGCAGCCAGATTGACCGGATCATCAAGCAGCTGCGCGCCAGCCGGATAAAGGATATCTGGCAATTCGAACTGGGCATACAGGCGGACAGCCGGGAACACGGCATGACCGCAAGCGGCATGCTTGCCATCAATCCACCCTGGACACTGCCGCAGCAGATGAGTGAACTGCTACCGGTGCTGCAACAGCAGCTGGCACCCGCCGCGGGATTTTACCGGATTGAAAATATTGTTCCGGGGTGAAAATCACGCGGTTACAAGAAAAGCCGCCGCGGTGCAGCCTGACAGTGCGTATAATTCAAAATATTTTCCACTATCGGGGTAGCCCCATGAAATTGCTGATCCGCAACCTCTCCCGCAGCATCACGCAAACCGAGCTGCAAAAGCTGTTCGAGGCCTATGGCAAGGTCCAGTCCTGCAGCCTGGTGATGGACCCGGAGAGCGGCCAATCCAAAGGCTTCGGTTTTGTCAACATGCCCAAACCCGGCGAGGCGAAGGCGGCGATGAAGAGCCTGAACGGCCAGGAGGTGGGTGGCAGCAGGATCCGGGTAAAAAAGGCCGAGACCCCCAAAGCCGCGGCGGAGTAGTCAGCCTGCCGGGGCTGACACATCAATCGCTCCAGACGATGGAATGAGACAGATTTTGGTAAAACCACCGTTCGCCCTGAGCCTGTCAAAGGGAGCCTGTCGAAGGGCGTTTCCAAGCACTTGCCGTCGGCCAACCCTGGTTCGACAAGCTCACCAAGAACGGGATAAGCTCACTGCGAACGGGATACTCTGTTTGAAACCTTGCCAGCTAGCGTTCATCCTGAGCCTGTCGAAGGAGGCTTGTCGGAGGGAGTTTACCGTTCATCCTGAGCTTGTCGAAGGATGTTTCCAGACGATTGCCTGCAGTTCATGGTTCGACAAGCTCACCACGAACGGGGTGGACTCACCACGAACGGGGTGGACTCACCACGAACGGGGCGGACTCACCACGAACGGGGCGGACTCACCACGAACGGGGCGGACTCACCACGAACGGGGCGGACTCACCACGAACGGGGCAGGCTTCCAGGCCTGCCATCAGTCTGTCCGTGACGCTAACAGAAGGAGATGACCATGCCATTTTGGAATTTGAACAACCTGGAGCTGGAGCCGTTCCGGCCCGGTATTCGCAGCCGGGCCGAACTGGGTGACCAGTTGATCATGGCCTGCATGGAGATTGCGGCGGGTGAAGAGGACACCGGCCATCTCCACCCGCATGATCAGTGTGGCCTGGTGCTAACAGGCCAGATCGAGATGTTCATCGGCAGCGCGCGACAACGGCTGGGACCCAACCAGAGCTACTTCATACCCGCCGGTGAGTTGCATGGCTGGAAAACCTTCGATGAGCCGGTCACCCTACTGGATATCTCATCCCGCCAACCGGGGGCGTGACCGGTCATCCGGCCTGCTCCTCCTGCTCAAGCACCTGCTGCGCCTTGGCATGATCCCGTGCCAGCAGCAGATAAAAGGCCGGCAGCACAAACAGGGTAAAGAAGGTGCCAATACCCAGCCCGGTGGTAATCGTCAGGCCGATATCAAAGCGGCTGACCGCACCCGGTCCGCTGGCGGTCAGCAGCGGGAACATGGCCACGATCAGAGCTACTGCGGTCATCAGGATCGGCCGCAGGCGAATCGTCGCCGCCTTTTCCACCGCCTCACGCTTGGACAGCCCCTCCTTGATCTGCAACTGGTTGGCAAACTCCACGATCAGGATGCCGTTCTTGGCCACCACACCGATCAGGGTAATCAGGCCGACCTGGGTATAGATATTCACTGAGGCCACGCCCAGGGTAATGAAAAGCATCGCACCGGCAATCGAGAGGGGCACCGAGATGAGGATGATCAGCGGATCGCGCCAGCTCTCGAACTGGGCGGCCAGCACCAGATAGATCACCAGCAGTGACAGGAAGAAAGTGACCACCAGGCCACTGCCCTGTTGGGCAAATTGGCGCGAGTCGCCGGTATAGTCATAGCTGTAACCTTTCGGCAGCAGTTCCTGTGCCTGGGCTTCAAGAAAAGTCAGCGCATCTCCCTGGGTGACGCCGGGGAACATCACCCCCTCCACCGTCACCGAATTGAGCTGCTGGAACTGGGTCCGCTTGGAGGGTTCAACATGGCTCTCCATGCTCACCACACTGGCCAGCGGCACCAAATCACCGCTGCCGGCCCGGATATAGTAATCCTCCAGCATTGCCGCGCTCAGCCGGTACTCCTGTTCGACCTGGGGGATCACCTTGTAGCTGCGCCCGTCGAGGTTGAACCAGTTGACATAACCGCCGCCCAGCAGAGTGCCCAGGTTGCGGCCGATCTCCGCCATGCTGATACCGAGATCCCCGGCCCGGTCCCGATCAACCAGCAGATGGGTGACGGGGCGATCCATGTCCACCGACTTCTTCAGGAACATGAAGTTGCCGCTGGCCATGCCACGACCGATGATCTGGTCCGCCAGAGCAGTGATCTCTTCATAGGTACGATCACTGGTGAGAACAAACTGCACCGGCAGACCACCGGAGGAGCCCGGCAGGCTGGGCCGCGGAAAGGCCGCACTCTGGAATCCGGCCACCTTGTCCATGGCGGCCTGCACCTCCGGCTGCACCACCATCTGGGAGCGCTCACGCTGGTTGATGGAAGTCATCTTGAAGCCACCGAACACCGTGTCCTGGGTCCGACCAAGGATATAGAAACCGTCGTTATATTCAGGAATTTTGTCAAACTCCTCCTGAAGTTGCCGCGCATAGGCACGGTGATAATCCAGAGTGGCGGTGCGTGGCCCGGTGGCCTGGAAAAACAGAATGCCCTGATCTTCCGTTGGCGCCAGCTCATTCTGGCTGGTGATAAACATCAGGTAGATGGCCGGCAGGGTCAGCAGGGCAAAGATCACACTCACCGAAACGGTCGAGAGCGAGCCGTGCAGCAGTCGACGGTAACCTTCCGCGAGCCAGTTGAAGAACACCTCGACCCGCTGCTCGAAACGCCCCTGGTTGCCGTGGGGCTTCAGCACATGGGAAGAGATCATGGGGGAGAGGGTGAGCGCCACGACGCCGGAAATGATCACCGCCCCGGTCAGGGTAAAGGCAAACTCGGTAAACAGCGTACCCACCAGACCACCCATGAAACCGATCGGCGCATACACCGCCAGCAGGGTGGTGGTCATGGCGATAATCGGTACCGCCATTTCCCGCGCACCATAAATGGCGGCATGAAACTTCGACTCCCCCTGCTCGATATGACGATGCACATTCTCCACCACGATAATCGCATCATCCACCACCAGGCCGATCGCCAGCACCATGGAGAGCAGGGTCAGCAGATTCAGCGAGTAACCCAGCAGCAGCATAATAAAGGCGGCACCGATGAGCGACAACGGCACGGCCACTGCCGGCACCGCCGCGGCACGAAATGAGCCGAGTGTCAGATAGACCACGAGCAGCACGATCAGCACCGCCTCGATAATGGTGGCGTAAACCTCATCGATGGAGTCCTGGATAAAGGTACTGGCATCGTAGGGGATCATCACCTTGATCCCCTCCGGCAGCTGCGCGCGGATCTTCGGGATCTCGTCATTCACCAGCCCGGCCACGGTCAGGGGGTTGGAACCCGGCGCCTGTTCCACGGCGATGAAGACCGCCGGAATACCGCTGTACCAGGCGGTGGAGTCATAATTCTCCGCACCCAGTTCAGTGCGCGCCACATCCCTCAGCCGCACCAGCACGCCGTTGCCGCTGCGCACCACCAGTTGCTGAAAATCCTCAGCCCGGTTGATATCGGTACTGGCAGTCAGATCCACCGCTACGTATTTACCCTTGGTGGAGCCGATGCCCGCCAGATAGTTGTTGGCCCGCAACACCCCGGCCACATCCTCGGCGGTCACCCCCAGCGCCGCCATGCGCCGGGGATCCAGCCAGATACGCATGGCAAACTGCTGTCCGAACATGCGCGCCTTGGCCACACCGGGCAACGCCTGCAGCTGCGGCTGCACCACGCGCACCACATAGTCGGCAAGCTGTTCCCGGGATATCTCCTGACTATAAAAAGCGACGTACATCAGTGCGGTAGAGTCACCGGTACTGGACTCGATCACCGGATCCTGGGCATCCGCCGGCAGCACGTTGCGCTTACTCGCCACCTTCGCCTGGATCTCCGCCACGGCGGCATTGGCGTCATAATTGAGTTCCATGTGCACTTCGATGGTGGAATTGCCCTGGCTGCTGGTGGAGAACAGGTAATCGATGCCATTGGCTTCGGCGATCGCCTGCTGCAGCGGCGTGGTCACGAAGCCCTTCACCAGATCGGAGCTGGCGCCCGGATAGTTGGTGGTCACCTTGACCACGGTGCTATCGATGACCGGGTACTGCCGCACCTCCAGCATGGCGAGGGAGCGCAGGCCGACAATCAGGATCAGCAGACTGATCACCGAAGCGAGCACCGGGCGCTTGATGAAAATGTCGGTAAATTTCATTGTTCGGCAGCCTTGGCATTCTCCAGCCGCACCGAGTTATCGATGGCGACAGATTGACCGTCGCGCAGCTTGACCAGACCGGCACTGACTATCCGCTCACCGGCCTGCAGTCCGCGGGTCACCACCACGCGCCCCTCCCGCACCGCACCGGTCTCCACCTGGCGCCGCTTCACCTGCAGCCCGCCACCTTCGGCCTCGACGATGACATAGGCAAAATTGCCGTAGGTGTTGTAACTGATGGCGGTACGCGGCACGGTGAGTACCGCATTGGTCTGCGCCATCAGGGTCTCGACCTCGGCGAACATGCCGGGGCGCAGGCGGTTGTCCCGATTTAGCACCGTGGCCCGGACCTGGATGGAGCGGCTGCCCTCGTCCACACCGGAATCGATGGCGCTGACGCTGCCACTGAACAGCTCCCCCGGATAGGCGCCGACCCGCAACTGCACCGTCTGGCCCGGGGCAATCTTGCTGAACTCACGCTCCGGCAACGCATAGTCGACGAACAGGGAGTCCAGCGCCTGCAGGCCGACAATCGAAGTGCCGTCCGGCAAATACTCCCCCTGGTCCACCTTGCGAATACCAAGGATACCGCTGAACGGCGCCCTGATGACCTTCTTCCGCACCGTCGCCTGCTGTTGCGCCACCTTCGCCTGGGCGCTCTCAAACGTCGCCTTGGCAATATCGAATTCAGCCTTGGAAACCGCCTGCTTGGGCATCAACTCAGCGGTGCGCCGGTACTGTACCTCAGCCAGGCGCTGATCAGCCTTGAGTGATTCGAGAGTCGCCAGCTCCACCGAATCCTCCAGCCGCAGCAACACCGCGCCGGCCTCCACCGGCTGGCCCGATTCGAAGGCGATCAGGCTGACGATCCCGGGGACCTCATTGGTGACATTGATACCACTCTGGGCCAGCAGACTCCCCACCGCGCGCAGTGTCGGCTGCCAATCCTCCTGCTGCACGGTTGCCTCGGCGACAACAGCGGGGGGACGGGGCGCCGTCAATTGAGCCTTCATCTGCTGGAACTGCTGATATTTCCAGTAACCGACACCGCCAGCCGCAGCAGCAAACAGCAGAAGAACCAGTATCAACCGTTTAATCATGAATTTTCATCCTGTGACTTTTTTATCCAGAACCGTTCCGGTTCCTGTCGGTGAACATTGGCTGTCCGGCGGATTTCGCAGACAACCATGGAACAACAGATCAGAGGCCATGCGTGCAAAACGCTCCGGATCATCGGCAAAATCCACCAGGGGAAAGTGACGCATGACATTCCGGCTCTGAAAGAAAAATACGTTGGTGCCGATGATCAGGTGGGCCAGCAGCGCCGGATCCATGTCGGGGCGGAATTCACCGCTCATCTGTCCTTCCCGCACGATCTCCACCAGTTCGGTGAAATCTTCAAAAAAGACCTGCTCGGCCAGCTCCTTGCCCCCCTCGGGACTGGAGTCCATCACCTCCCGGACAACCAGGCGGGATACCTGCTCACGCCGCAACAGGGTCTCAAGATGGTGTCGTAGAAACGCCGATAGCTGCTCGGTTACCGTATCGCCCGCATCCCGCCCCTGACGCAGCGCCTCACTGCTGTCACGGCAAGCCTCGCGAATCACCTCCAGGTAGAGCCCATGCTTGCTGCCAAAATGGTGGAACACATTGGCCTTGCTGACCCCGGCACTGCGCGCCACTTCACGCATGGAAGTGGCATCATAGCCCTTGTCGGAGAACAGGCCGGCGGCGACATCCAGAATCACCTGACCACCGGGCGCTATCGCCCCCCCTCCCTCAACAATATCCGGGATATCCGTTGCTGGTGCCTTTGCCATTTACCTGCCTGGACTGACCGATCGGTCAGCGGCATTCTAGACGTCTCCCGGCCCCTTCACAAGAGCAGGCTGCAGATATTTGTCGCCGCCAGGGCGCGCTACCCGCAAATGGAACCGGCTACGGCATTTCCGGACAGGGCAAGTACACTCCGCCGGCTACTCCAGCAGTTCCACCGTCATACCCAGCTTCAACTCTCCCGTGCCATCGTGCAGCAGATTCTGGCCAAAATAGACCTTGTTGCCGTCGCGCCGATAACGATTGAGGGTACGCAACGGCTCCACCCCTTTCTCTCCCGTCTGCGGGTTGATGGTCGGAATGACGCAGCGGGAGCAAGGCTTGGCCACGCGGAAGGTGAGTCCGCCGATACGGATACGCCGCCACTGGTCTTCGGCATAGGGGGCAGAGCCGGAGACCACCAGATTGGGCCGGAAGCGAATCATCGGCAGCGCCTCATCCAGGCGGCCGTTGAGGTCATCCAGGGAGGCCTGGGAGATCAGCAGAAAGGGGAAGCCATCGGCAAAACCAACCCGGTCCCGGGCAGTGGCGTAGCGGGAATCGACCGCACGCTCGGTCTGCTCGGGCATGTAGAACAGGCGGCAGGGAGTGCCGAGAAAACGACTCAGCCAGGTGGCCGGCGGGTCACCGGCGCTGCGTGCCAGGCAGCTATCGCCCCATACCTGCACCTGCTCTTCCTGCACCGTCTCCGGCTCAAAAGCCACCTCCAGATCCGGCATGCCTGGCGCCGACAGACGCAGCCCGCCCGGCGTCAGTGCGGTGTGAACCAGTGCCATGCGGGGATACTGGCGCTGGGTGATAAACTTGCCCGCCCCATCCACCACCATCCAGTGGCGATCAAAATGGATACCCCGGGCATCCACCGGCGCCCGCTCCAGGGGAATTCCCCGCAGGGATTTCACCGGATAAAAATAGAGTCCGCTGAGAATCGGTTGGCTCATCTGTTCTCCTTCCGGCGGCCATGGGGCCGGCACGATCTGATCTGACACGCTGCCATTAACCGGACGGACGGCTTCTGTCCACCCGGGCAGGCGTGATCAACGTCACAAATATCCTTAACATCCGCCCTTCATTCTTGGCGGAATCTGCCGCCTATAATGGGACAAGAGCCAGTAATGAGCCAGTCCGCCGGAGAAATAAATTATGGAGATCATCCCCTACCTGAAGCTGATGGTTCAGAAAAACGGATCTGACCTGTTTTTCAGCACGGGTGCACCGCCCAATCTGAAGGCGGAGGGGCGCACCATGCCGATCGGCGACACGCCAATGGGACACGGCGCGGTACGCAAGCTCGCCTATTCGATCATGAGCGACGACCAGATCTCCGAGTTCGAGGGCACCATGGAGTGCAACCTGGCGGTGTCGATGAAAGGGCTGGGACGCTTTCGTGTCAACGTCTTCCGGCAGCGTGGCGATGTGTCGATGGTGATCCGTTATATCAAGGGTGATATTCCCAGCATCGAGGAGCTGAACCTGCCGCAGTCGCTGAAGGAACTGATCATGATGCCGCGCGGCCTGATCCTGGTGGTGGGCTCCACCGGCTCGGGCAAATCCACCTCGCTGGCCTCCATGATCGACCACCGCAACGCCAGCGCCACCGGCCACATCCTCACCATCGAGGACCCGGTGGAGTTTCTACATACCCATAAAAAGTCGGTAGTGGACCAGCGCGAGGTGGGGCTGGACACCCTCTCCTACGAAGTGGCGCTGAAAAACGCCATGCGCGAGGCGCCGGATGTGATCCTGATCGGCGAGATCCGCGACCGCCAGACCATGCAACACGCCATCGCCTATGCCGAGACCGGCCATCTGTGTCTCTCCACCCTGCACGCCAACAACGCCAACCAGGCCCTGGACCGCATTGTCAACTTCTTCCCGGACACCGCCCACCATCAGCTGTTCATGGATCTGTCCCTGAACCTGAAGGCGGTGATCTCCCAGCGCCTGGTCAAGAGCAAGGACGGCAAGCGGGTGCCGGCGGTGGAGATCATGCTGCTCACCACCTTCGTCGCCGAACTGATCCAGAAAGGGGACGTTCACGCCGTCAAGGAGGCGATGGAACAGGGTAACGAGCGCGGCATGCAGACTTTTGATCAGGCCCTTTACAGACTCTACAAGGACGGCCTGATCACACTGGAAGAGGCCCTGGCCAATGCCGACTCCCGCAACAACCTCTCCCTGAAAATCCGTCTCTCCGAGAGCGGCAGCGTGGGCAGCAGCGGCGCCATGTCCATCTCCGACGAAGAGTTCTTCTGACACCTGCAAAACATGCAGCACTGGACCATCTATATCCTCCGCTGCGGAGACGGCAGCCTCTACACCGGCATCACCACCGATATCGAACGGCGCCTGCATGAGCACAACCATGGTCCCCGGGGAGCCAAATACACCCGGGTGCGACGACCCATCACCCTCGCCTACCAGGAATCGGCCGACTCCCGCTCGGCCGCCTGCCGGCGTGAATGGGAGATCAAGCAGTTGAGTGTGCAGGCAAAACGCCACCTGATCTCTGCGTCGGCGGAAAATTCGCGCTAGAATAGCCCCCTATCGCCCCTACGTCCGATATACCATGACTGAAACCACTGCAGACACCACCCCCTGCTGGATCTACCGCAGCAGTAAAAAAGATGAGATGTATCTCTATCTGGCCCGCGAGGCGGCCTTCGACGAGATTCCCGAGCCGCTGCTGAAGCGCTTCGGCACGCCGCTGCCGGTAATGGAGCTGGAGCTGCACCCCAACCGCCGGTTGGCACGTGAGGATGTGACCAAGGTCATCGCCAATCTGCGCGGCATCGGCTACCACCTGCAGATGCCGCCCAACCTGGTACCCGACCTGTATGACGGCGAGACCATTTAACCTGGCCCAAGCCTTTTGTATCCCTCTCGCATAGACGGCTATTGGACTGGGATTTTTTCATACGGTGTCGGTTTTTCTTTTTCCTTATCCTTGCGTACTTTGCGCCTCTGCGGGAATAATTCCAGGCTCGATCCATGCGTGAAATCATCCTGCTCAGCGTCACCGTCAGGGATCATCCCGGCCTGGACGGCATACTCTATCTCCTCGGTCTAGGTGACCGCGAGATCAAATGCGCTATTCTTTCAACACAACCTGGAAAAAAACCGATGAAACCGATAGCAAAACTGATCGCAACCACCCTACTGGGCCTGGCCGCCGCCGGCGTCGCGGCCGGGGAGCTGGTCACCGTCTACAAATCACCCACCTGCGGCTGCTGCAGCGCCTGGGTCGAACATCTGAAGGCCAACGGATTCGAGGTGCAGACCCATGACACGTCCCGCATGGATCAGGTCAAGCAGTCACTGGGGGTGAGGCCGCAACACGCCTCCTGCCATACCGCCGAGGTCTCCGGCTATGTGATCGAGGGACACGTGCCGGCGGCCGATATCCGCCGCCTGCTGCGGGAAAAACCGGCGGTTGCCGGACTGACCGTGCCCGGCATGCCCATGGGTTCGCCCGGCATGGAGGGGGTGCGCAAAGACCCCTATCAGGTACTGACCTTTGATGGCGCGGGCGACAGCCGGGTCTATGCCGACTATTGAGGCCAGACCACGGGATGCGGCGGATACCGATCATAGGGTGATGATGCAGACCATCAGTCAGCGGAGCCGGGGCCGCCGCCTGTGGTAAGTTCATCGCCGGTCATGGTGAGCCTGCCGCCGTTCGTGCTGAGCCTGCGCCGTTCGTGCTGAGCTTGTCGCCGTTCGTGCTGAGCCTGTCGCCGTTCGTGCTGAGCCTGTCGCCGTTCGTGCTGAGCCTGTCGCCGTTCGTGCTGAGCCTGTCGCCGTTCGTGCTGAGCCTGTCGCCGTTCGTGCTG
>JACDJC010000942.1_pt1 | contig 29096 bp, 28 predicted proteins | sample 7454191 | NCBI WGS metagenome assembly JACDJC01 (sample SAMN14253291, study PRJNA609438) | sludge metagenome | isolation source: sludge after 25d culture with pyrite and EDTA | collected 2018-12-20 | reverse complement strand
GCGCTGTCTTCGAGGCATGAAAGGCAGAATGGACAGGCGGTCGCCAGCTGGTTGGCGCCTGTGTTGACAGCCTGCTGAACACGGATGTTCGCGAAACGTTCATCCACTGGGGTTTCCAGCCACATGCGTCCGCCGCCGCCCCCGCAGCAAAGCCCGGCCTGGTGTGAATCCTTCATTTCGACCAATTCGACGCCGGGTATTGCGCTCAGTACCTGTCGGGGAGCATTGTATTCATCGTTCAATCGTCCCAGGTAACAGGGATCCTGGAAGGTCACCTTAAGGTTGACCGGGCGAGTAAATGACAGGCGTTTATTTTCCAGCAGCTCCGCCAGGTACTGCGTGTAATGTCGGGGGGTGAACCCGTCGGGTACCTCGTGGTAGTGATTCTTGAATACGTCATAGCAATGTGGAGAGATGGTGATGAGCTGCTTGACTCCCTTTTCTTTAAATACTTGGCTCGCGTGCGCGGCAAGTTCTTCGAAGTAAGGCCGGTTGCCAACGCTCAGGGCTGATTCACCGCAGCAAGGCTCTTCCTCCCCCAGGTACCCAAAGGATACATTGGCTTTTCGCAGCAGGGTCACCAAAGCGCGGGCGATCTTCTGCGCACGCCGGTTATAGGAGGAAGTGCATCCTACATAGAGCAGCACCTCATGTCGGGAGGGGTCAAAGGCTTCCAGCTGCATACTGTTTGCCCAGGCGGTGCGTTGTGAAGGCGGCTGCAACCACGGATTGTCATTCCAGTACAATGACCACAACATGGATGGCAATCCCTTTTCCACGCTGTGTTGTTCCCAGGCGAGCTGGCGCAAGGCTCTGAAGACCCGTGGAATATCCACACCGCGCGGGCAGGTCGCCTGGCATTGTCCGCAAGTGGTACACAGCCACAGGTCAGGTTCGCTGTGTTCAATGCCAAGTTGCGCCTGGCGCAGAATGAGGCGTACTGGTAATCCTTTTTCGCGCACCAGCCCCCAGGGGCAGGCGGCTGTGCATTCACCGCATTGGTAACAAAGGGCTACATCGCCTTCGGTCAGATCCAGCAGGCGTTCCCAGAGTTCGTCATTGAGTAGCAGGCCGTCATCATTCATCATCTTGACCATGTTTTCTGATCACATTGTCCATTTCCGCGATCTTTTCGGCGAATTCCTTGCCTTCAGCCGCCGAGATCCAGCGCAGTTGCAGCCTTTCCGGTTCGATACCTTTGTTCTGGAATTTTCGCTGCCAGTTCTTGAAGCGCTTGTCTGTGAGTCGGTTGGCGTAATTATAGTGGCAGTCGGATCCGGTATCGGTGAGCCGGCAGCCCGTGATGAGCACCGCCCCGGCGCCTTTATCAAATGCCCGCGCGACGAATTCCTCCTCGAATCGGGCGGAGCACATGGTGCGAATCACACGCGCGGAAGCGGGGTACTGGCGTTTTTCGATCCCTGCAAGGTCAGCGCCGGCGTATGAGCACCAGTTGCAGGTGAAGACAAGGCATTTATCAGCTGGGTTTTGCGCCAGCGCAGCATCGACCTGCGCCAGGATCTGCTCGCGGGTGAAATAGGGCATTTCAATGGCGTGGAAGTTACACTCGGCAGCGCACGTACCGCAACCCATACACGCGGCTTCATGGATCATCACTGTGCCTTTACCGGGCAACCCGATCTGTTCGATGGCGTTGAACGGGCATACTTTCACGCATCGCATACAGCCCACGCAAAGCTCCGGGATGAGTTTGGCTGTGAGAGGTTCTTTTTCGATCTCACCGCGAGCGAGAAGCGCGCCCGCTTTACCAGCCGTCGCCAGCGCACCGGCGATCGATTCGCGGATATCCTTGGCACCCTGGCTTGTACCCGCCAGGTAAACCCCCTGCACCGCGGTTTCAACCGGGCCGAGCTTGGGGTGAAGTTCCATGTAAAAACCGTCTTCGCTGCGTGATAGTTTCAACTGGTCGGAGAGGTTATCCTCAACCGGCACCAAACCGACCACAAGCACCAGCAGGTCTGTGGAGAGTCGAAGCTTTTGATTGAGTAACTCGTCGTGGAAGATCAACTGTCCATCCTGCCATGTGAGCGCTTCCTGGGGCGGGATGTCAGCATAGCGGAAGAATTGCACACCGGCTTTCATCGCGTCTTTGTAGAGTTCCTCGGCGTTGCGGCTGTAGGTGCGAATGTCTTTGCTGATGACGCGCACGTGTTTACCCAGTCGCCTAAGTTCCAAAGCCTGGTGAATCATGGAAGCGCAGCAATAACGTGAACAGCCCGCGGTACCCTGACGGGACCCAATGCAGGAGATAAAGGTCACCCGCTTGGCGGTAAGGTTGCCCGCCTTGATGTACTTCTCAAGTTCCAGGTTGGTGATCACCCGTGGATCTTTTCCGTAGTCAAATTCTGCCGGCTGGTAGGGGGTAGAGCCGGTGGCGACCACCACCGCGCCAACGCGCAGGTCTTCGCCGCTGCTTATGTGAGCCGAGAAATCACCCACTAAACCGCCGATGGTTTCGATCGTGGTGTTGAGATGAATCTGAACGTGACTCATCTCGACTTCGTGCACCTTCGCGGTGATCATATCCGCAGAGCTGATGCCCGCGGGGGCGATACTCTCGAGATGATTTAACAAACCGCCAAGGTGGTCTTCCTTTTCAACGAGGTGGGTGGTAAATCCCTGCTGCGCCAATGCTGCCGCGGCAGTCATTCCCGCGATGCCGCCCCCTATCACCAACGCGCTTTGCTGCACCTCAAGGTGGGAAGGAATGAGCGGAGTGAGCAGGCGTGCTTTTTCAACCGCCATCGCGACCATTTCCATTGCTTTGATCGTGGCTTCTTCCTTCTGGTATTTGTGCACCCACGAATCCATGTTGCGGATGTTGGACATTTCAAGCAGATAGGGATTCAAGCCTGCCCTGGTGAGCACATCCCGAAAGATCGACTCGTGGGTCTTGGGGGAACAGGCTGCGATCACAACCCGGGTAATTCCTTCGCGGCGGATGGTCTCCTCGATCTCAGCCTGGGTATTGCCGGCGCATGAAAACATCTGGTGACCGGCGTAGATCACATCCGGCAGGGTTTTAGCGTATTCCGTCACTCTTTCCACGTCCACCACGCCGGCGATATTGCTGCCGCAGTGACACACAAACACACCAACCCGCGGGATCTCGATATTGGGGATGGGCTCCACCGCGGAAGCTTCCGGCCAGTAGCGACTGGTGAGGTGGCGCATCGAAAGCCCCGCAGCGCCGCTTCCTTCAGCCACGCTGTCAGGGATGTCCTTAGGTCCGGATACACAACCGGCAGTGTAAATACCCTGGCGCGTGGTCATCACCAGCCCACCCGCTGATTCATTGGCGTGGATGAATCCATCGGGGTCAACGGCGATGCCAAGGCGCGCAGCGAGATCATCTAACCCGTCGGGAGGGGTGACCGCGTTAGCCAGGACGACCATGTCGAACGTATCATCTACGCGGGCGCTCTGTCCGATATCTTCATAAACAACGGAGATTCTACCGTCACCATCATCTTCGATCCGGGCGGGGCGTCCGTGGACGAATTTTGCGCCCTGGCTGGTGGTGCGCTGCCAGAAACCGTCGAAGCCTTTACCGTAGGCGCGCACATCCATGTAGAGAACGGTGACATCCTGGATGCCATGATCGATCGCCTGGTAGGCGTGCTTGATGGAGTACATGCAGCAGAAACGCGAACAGTGATGTTCGTGGTGTTTGTCACGCGAACCCACGCAAAGTACAAAAAGGATCTTTTCAACGTGTTTGCGGTCGGAAGGCCGGATGATCTCACCACCTGTTGGACCAGCCGAATTGACAAGGCGCTCAAATTCAAGCGCGGTGAGGATATCCGGGTGAGTGCCATAACCGAATTCCTGGATGGCTCGCGGGTCAAGCATTTCGTAACCGGTGGCGAGGATGATTGCGCTGACCTTACGCTGCAGGATGGTGGTTCGCGGTATCAGGAAGTCAATAGCCGCTGGCGGGCAAGCCTGCTGACAGTGGTCGCAGGGGAGATAGTTAGGCGGGTCGTTCAGGCAGCGGTCGATATCCACCAGGTAAGCGCCGGGCACAGACTGTGGAATGGGCGTGTAGATCGCCTTGCGAAAAGCCATACCGGAATCATATTCATTGGGCAGCACAACCGGGCAGACCGCTGTGCACTCGCCGCAGCGTGTGCACGCATCCGTAACGAAACGGGTCTTCTGGTTGATCGTCACCGTAAAGTCGCCCGCTTCTCCATCCACTTTCATGACCTCCGCGAGAGAGAGGATTTCAATGTTTGGATGGAGCCCGACCTCGGACATTTTCGGTGCTTCGATGCAGATGGAGCAGTCAAGTGTTGGGAAATTCTTATCGAGCACCGCCATCACACCACCGATGGTGGGAGCGCGTTCAACAAGCACGACCTTTGCGCCGCCTTTCGCCAGGTCCAGTGAAGCCTGGATGCCCGCAATACCGCCGCCGATCACCAGTACGGTGTCACTCATGGGGGCCTCCTGACGGGCGTGTTAGAACCGGGTGGGTGAACCCCACCTCGAAAGCCTTCAGGTTTAAGGGCAGCGTCTTAGGTTTGACTGTTTCTTCTATGGATCTTTCCACCGCGTCACGGGTGAGCAGACCGGTGACCGCAGTGAAGAAACCGACCATCACCACGTTGGTCACCACGCGCCGACCCAGGTCTTCAGCCAGGCGGGTGGCAGGGATGCAATATGGCGTATCACTGTTATTGGGTATGACGAGATCCTCCTCGATAATGAGCAGCGCGCCCTTTTTCGCATCAGGGCGATAAAGGGTGTACGCTTCCTGTGAAAGGGCGACCAGGATATCCGGTTTGAGAACAAATGGATAATCGATCGGTTCGTCGGAAATGATCAAATTCGCGCTTGAAGCACCTCCGCGGGCTTCCGGTCCGTAGGATTGGGTCATCACGGCTTCGTAATCGCTGTAAATCGTCAGCGCTTTGCCCAGGATAACCCCTGCCAGGGCGACACCCTGACCGCCAAAACCGGCGATGCGAATTTCAGTTCTCATGGCGTGTAATTCCTATGATAGAGGTCATAAAGCGCCTATTCTCGGAGGCTGAAAAGGTGGACGGTTGCGGTTAACAAACCTTCCGATGATGATGGGCTTGTCCTCGCGCAGGTCGATGCCCAGTTCCTCCGCGTGAACATCTCCCTCTTGTGCGAGCACGCATCGTTCGCGGTAGAGCTCCATTTCCTCCAGGCCATCAGCAATATTGTTCGATTTGCCAAAGCCGATCGGGCACGGCGCCAGTACTTCAATAAACGTAAAACCGGGCTTGTTAAATGATTCAAGAATTGAGTTTTTTAGCTGGCGGGCGTGCAGTGTTGTCCAGCGGGCGATGTAATTGGCGCCGGAGGCTGCCAGCAAATAGGGCAGGTTGAACGGCAGTTCAAAGTTCCCGTAAGGTGCGGTCGTTGCTATTGCACCCCGCGGAGTGGTTGGACCGAATTGTCCGCCGGTCATGCCGAAATTGAAGTTGTTGATGCAGATCACCTTGAGGTCGATGTTGCGGCGGGCAGCGTGGATGAGATGATTCCCGCCGATCGAGACCAGGTCGCCGTCACCGCTGAAGACAGTCACCATCAAATCCGGTTTTGCCAGTTTCACTCCCATGGCGAATGGTATGGCTCTTCCGTGGGTGGTGTGATAGGAATCCAGGTTCATATAGCCTGCGACGCGACCTGAGCAGCCGATGCCGGAAACCACCACGTGATTATCCACCGGTAAGGTGAAATCGAGGATCGCCTGGGCGTAGCAGCGCATGGCGATACCGATACCACAGCCGGGGCACCAGATATGCGGCATTCGATCTGCGCGGATCAGCTTGTCAAGGGGGTGGTGTTCAGCGTTGATCGGTGACGTCATGCTGATTCCTCCCTGATCGCCTGCAGGATCGGTTCGGGCGGAATCATCGCCCCACCAGCGTGAAATACACCGCGAACAGGCCGGTGAATGCAGCGTTCCACCTCGCGGCTGATCTGCCCAAGGTTCATCTCGGCAACGATCACGGAACGTGTCCGGTTGGCTAGGCTGACGATCTGCTCCTCCGCGAAAGGCCAGATCGAAATCAGACGCAGCAAACCGGCACGTATGCCCTCCTGCCGCGCTGCGCGTACGGCGTGGCGGGCTGAACGGGCGGTACATCCATAAGCGATCACCACCACATCAGCGTCCTCGAGGTCATATCCCTCGGTGCGGATTATCTGGTCACGGTTGACGCGGACTTTTTCGATCAGGCGTGTAACAAGTTCGTGGTGGGTGGAGGCGATCATATCAGGGTAACCGCGCGCGTCGTGGGTCAGACCCGTGTAATGGATGTGATACCCTTCACCCGCGTGTACGATGGGGGGAATGAGGTCAGCGTCCTCGATCAGAAATGGTTTGAACTCTTCTCCGGGCTTCACTTGCGCATGTTTTCGTTCCCACCATTCGATCTCTCCCGCGGGCGGGATGACAACCCGCTCCACCATATGACCGACCACTTCGTCAGCTAGCAGGAAGACCGGAATACGGAAGCGGTCTGCCACGTTGAAGCAGTGAATCGTCAGGTCGAACATTTCCTGGGGCGACCACGGCGCGAACGCCACGCTCTCGTAATCACCGTGAGAACCCCAGCGCGCCTGCATCACATCGGACTGACCGGGCATGGTGGGCAAGCCGGTGGAAGGGGAGCCGCGCTGCACATTGATCACCACGCATGGCAATTCGAGCATGATCCCCAGCCCGATGTTTTCAAGCATCAGACTGAAGCCCGGACCTGAGGTGGCTGTCATGGCGCGTGCTCCACCGGCAGACGCCCCGAGGATTACCGCCATGCTGGCGAGTTCATCCTCCATTTGTACGAAAACGCCGTCCACTTCAGGCAGACGGCGCGCGAGATGTTCAGCTATCTCTGTTGACGGGGTGATGGGATAACCGCCGAAAAAACGGCAGCCGGCGGCGATAGCCCCTTCTGCACAGGCTTCATCTCCGTTCATAAAATGGCGGCCGGTGTGAGCTATTTCAGCTGGCATAGGGTTCTCCATCAACCGCGAGCGTAAAAATCGCAAATTCTGAGCAGACCAACGCACAGAATTCGCAATGAATGCAGGAATTTTCTTTTCCGGGGACGATCGTGGGGAAATGGTATCCTTTGGAATTCATCTCCACTGAAGGCTGCAAAACGCCTTCGGGGCAGAAATGAATGCACATTTCACATCCTTTGCAACGGTCGGGGATCAGGTATACCTGACCGTGCGGGACATGCACTTTATCCATGTTGAGAGGCTTGCGATCGAAAACTTTCAATAACCTGTCCTGTCGACCTTTTTTCCTCTTCTACAACTTAATCATTATACATTAGCCCAAAAAATAGGCAAATCAAACGTGAATAGCAAACTCCGGTACTGGGAAACCGAGTATCTTCCCCGCGGTTCCAAAGATTTGACTGCCATCTATCCTGATTTAGAGGATAAATTTCCCATCTCACTTGATTCCCCGCCGATTATTGGTTACCATATAGGGACAAAAATGGCGACAGGTACACTCAGACCCTGATCAACACTACTGGTAAAAGGAGAAAGGGATGAAGTTCAAATATCTCGGTAAAAGTTACAATCGACCCGATGCGATCAGCAAGGTAACTGGCAAGGCAGTTTACCTGGATGACATTCGCATTCCGGGCATGCTGCACGCGGCGATCCTGCGTCCGGAATACGCGCACGCGGAGATCGTGAAGATCGATACCACGGAGGCTGAACAAATGCCGGGCGTGGTCAAAGTGGTCACCGGCAAGGGCTGCGAATATCACTACGGTGATAACATCAAGGATCTTGTGCCGATGGCGATCGATAAGGTGCGCTATATCGGCGAGCCGGTAGCCGCGGTTATCGCTGACACCCTGCCGCATGCTGAAGCTGCATTGGAAAAAATTAAGGTTGAGTACAAACCACTGCCCGTTTATGTTGACGCTCGCGATGCGATGAGACCTGACGCGATGCTGATCCACAAGGATAACGGCGAGTACTGGCACCTACCCACGCTCAAACCGACACCCGGGACGAATATCGCCCACACTTATCATTTGAAAAAGGGTGAGGGCATTGACGGTTTCAAGGACGCTGAAGTGATCGTGGAGGCGGAATTCAATTATCCACATGGATCCTGCGCCGCCATTGAACCGCACGGGTCGATCGTGTGGTTTAAAGAAGATAACACTATTGAAGTCTGGTCATCCTCCATTTGTCCGTTCATCATCCGCGACGACCTGGCGCACTCCTACGGCATACCGGTTTCTGATGTGCGCGTCCGCATCCCGGATATTGGTGGCTGTTTTGGTTACAAATCTGACATCACTGTTGAGCAGACTGTGGCGTGGATCGCAAGCTTTGTGCCCGGTCACCCGGTCAAGTGGGTGGCGACCCGCAAGGAGGATTTCACTTCAACCCTGATCGCCCACGGCATCCGTTCGCGCATGAAGATCGGTGCGCGCAAGGACGGTAAGCTGGTGGCAATCCAGAACGAAGTCATTCATTCAGGCGGTGCGTATGCCGACACAGCGGTGAACATCACCATCGCTGCCACGCATAATTCGCCCGGTCCTTACGAGTTCGAGCACTGCGATCTCACGGGGTACACGGTTTACACCAACACACCGCCAGTGGGTGCATACCGCGGCTATGGTCACCAGGAAGCCCAGATCGCGAGTGAGCGAATGATGGACCTGCTGGCGCACAAGCTGAACATGGATCCCATCAAACTGCGTGAGATGAATTATCTGGTTGAAGGAAAGGTTAACGCGCTCGGCGAGCGTATGTGGAAGTCTCACGGCGATATTATGACCTGTTCGAACATGGTTAAAGAAAAGGTATTCAGCACAGCAAAACCGAAAGAAGATGAGAATTATTATTACGGGCGCGGTTTCGCCGCGGCGATGAAATCCCCCAAGGGCGCGCCGTTCTCCACCAAAGGCTGCTACATGAAGATGAACATTGATGGCAGCGTGAGTGTGAGTATGGGCGGTGCGGAAGTGGGACAGGGATTGCGCACTGTCATAAGGCAAGTTGCGGCTGAAGCCCTTCAGATCCCGCCGGAAAAGATCCGCGTGTACACCGAGATTGACACGCAATACAGCCCCTATGAATGGCAGACAATTGGCTCGATGTTCACCACGCAGGGTGGGCGGGCGATCATCCGCGCCGCGGATAGACTGATCGCTGTATTGAAGAACACCGCCGCGCAGGTACTCAAGACGGATGTGGATTACCTTGAATATAATGGCGAGTACGTTTACCTGCGCAACGACCCGGATATCCGCGTCGCGGTGGCTGACCTCAGCCGCGGCTACATCACCTCAGACGGCATCACCATCGGCGAGTACGCTCACGCGGTTGCTGACGCGCGTCTGCCGCGCTACGCCAATCCGGATGAGAACGGGCAGGGCAGCCTGGGCGTGAATTACACCTTTGGCGCAACGGCCGCTGAGATTCGCATAGAAAAGAAGACCGGCAAAATTTTTGTGGACAAATTCACATCGGTATTTGATGTGGGACAGGTCATCAATCCCCGACAGATTAGGGGGTCGGTGATGGGCGGGGTGACGATGGCAGTAGGCGCGGCGTTATACGAAAAGCTGGAGTTCGACGAAGATGGTCGCATTAAGAACCCGCACATGTTTAAGTATCACATTCCAACTTACAAAGAAGCCATTCCGATGGACATAGAATTTATCGAGACGCCGGACGCGGTTGGACCATTTGGCGCCCGCGGTGTTGGCGAACACTCTGTCATTGGTCCGGCACCCGCGATCATGAACGCCATCCAGGACGCAATTGGCATCGATTTCTTTGAGATCCCCATCACACCTGATGTTATGAAGAAAGCCCTGGAATCCAGGCAGGAGAAATAAACATGGTAGAGAAAATCAGTTTTACGATTAATGGAAAACCGACCACGGTCGAGGTGGAACCCGACATGATGGTCCTTGATGTGCTGCGGGAGGTGTTAAACCTCACCGGTACGAAGCACGGCTGCGACAATTCAACCTGCGGTACCTGCACGATCGTGGTGAACGGCAAAGCGGTTAAAAGCTGCAACCTGCCCGTGAAGAAGATCGAAGGCGCTGACGTGTTGACGATCGAAGGACTGGCGAAGGGAACGCAGCTGCACCCCATCCAGAAAGCGATTTCGGAGTCCGGCGCGATTCAATGCGGTTTCTGCACTCCCGGGATCGTTATGGAGCTGTATGGACTGCTGGAAGATAAACCTGAGGCTTCGCAGCCGGAGATTGAGAACGCGCTCAATAAACACCTTTGCCGCTGCACGGGTTATGAACCGATCAAAGATGGCGCACTGATGGCGCAAAAGCTGATCCAGGAACGAAAATAATCGGGTAGAACCGACAAGAAGAGACCCTTCGTGCGAAGGGTCTCTGTTTTTTTACCCAAACCTGCCGGTAACGTAATCTGATGTTCGCTGGTCTTTGGGTACAGTGAAAAGATCGATCCCGTTGCCGTATTCTACAAGCTCTCCCATAAGGAAGAAGGCGGCGTAATCCGCCACGCGGGCAGCCTGCTGCACGTTGTGCGGGGCGATGATGATGGTGTACTGCTTTTTCAACTCGCGCAGCATCTCTTCAATGTTCGCGGTCGCGATGGGATCGAGGGCGGAGGTGGGTTCATCCAGCAGGATCACTTCAGGTTCGAGCGCCAGCACTCTCGCCAGGCAAATCCGTTGCTGCTGCCCGCCTGAAAGGCTGTAAGCGGAATCCTTGAGCCGGTCGTGTACTTCATCCCATAAGAACGCCTGATTTAAAGCCTTCTCAACCCCTGAGTTCAGTTTCTTCCGGTCGGTTTCGCCTGCCATCACCAGCCCGTACGCGACGTTATCGTAAATCGAAAGCGGTAGCGGGACAGGGCGAGAGAAAACCATACCGATCTTGCGGCGCAATTCGATCACGTCAGTTTCCAGGTCGAGGATATTCTGACCATGGAAGAGAACCTCGCCTTTCATCTCTTTCAGGTCAGCCAGGTCGTTCAGGCGGTTAAGCGTTCGCAGAAAGGTGGATTTTCCACCGCCAGCCGGTCCGAAAAGAACGGTGATCGCTCTTGCCTCGATCTCAATGGAGATATTTTTCAGGCTTTCGTTGTCGTCGGAGTATTTGACCGACAGGTTGCGGATGAAGAATTCTTTCATCGCTTCACCACTGCCTGTTCTTGCGCGCACGGTTTCGGATGAGGGTGGCGATCAGGTTCATACCCAGTACAAAGATGAGCAGCACAACGACCGTCCCATACTGGATCTGGATCGGCATACCGGGTATCTGCGTGGAGATGATGAAGATGTGATATGGCAGCGCCATCGTGGCGTCCAGCGGGGAATGGGGGAGCTGCGGGAGGAAAAAAGTGGCGCCGGTGAAGAGGATGGGGGCGGTCTCCCCGGCAGCGCGTTCGAGACCAAGTATCACACCGGTCACAATGCCGGGCAGTGCTTGCGGCAGTGTGATCCGGCGTACTGTCTGCCATTTGCTCGCGCCCAGTGAAGTTGAAACAACGCGGAAAGAATTGGGCACACTGCGCAGTGCTTCCTCGGTGGTGCTGATGATGGTTGGAAGCGTCATGATCGAAAGCGTCAGCGACGCAGCGAGGATGCTGGTGCCCAGCTTGAGGAAAAGAACAAACAGACCCAGACCGAACAATCCATAGACCACGGAGGGGATGCCGGCAAGGTTGATGATGGCGATGCGGATGAGGCGCGTGAGCAGGTTTTCACCCGCATACTCGGCCAGGTAGATTCCCGCCAGTACACCCAGCGGGACGGAGAAGATCGCAGTGCCGAGGGTAAGGTAGAGCGTGCCGACGATTGCCGGCAGGATGCCTCCCTCACGCATACCGTTGGAAGGCATTGCGCTGAGGAACTCCCAGCTGATGGCTGGTGCGCCTTTCACCACGATGTATACCACCAGACCGATGATGGGGATCGCGGTAAGCGCGGTGACAAGTCCAAGGATATTGAACCCGATCTTTTGCACCGTTCTTGACCTGCCCAGGTTTGTGCTCATCAGGATAGCAGCCTTTCCGACCGACCGCGTGCGCGTGTGCTGAAGAGGCTGGCGCTGATGTTGATCACCAGTGAGAGCAAAAATAAGACAATCCCAATGAAGAACAGCACCTCGTAATGCTGGCTGCCTGAAGCGACCTCACCCATTTCTGAAGCGATGGTTGCGGTCATCGTTCTAACCGGCCTGAAGAGCGAGTTCAACTGCAGCGGCATGACGGGGGCGTTCCCGGTGACCATCATCACAGCCATTGTTTCACCCATTGAGCGGCCAATGCCGAGCATCACCGCGGTGAGCACACCGCTCTTGGCAGCCGGCAGGGTGACGTTCCAGATGGTCTGCCATTCGGTCGCACCAAGCGCCAGCGCGGCCTGGCGGTAGGAATTCGGCACTGTGTTGAGCGCGTCTTCCGCGACGGACACGATGGTGGGAATGGAGATCAAGCCAAGTAAGATGGCGCCGGTGAAGGCGGTCAGACCGGTGGGAATATCGAGTAGGCGGCGAAGGAAGGGCGCAAAAACGAGGATGCCGATGAAACCAAGTACAACTGAGGGGATCCCCGCCAGGATCTCGATGATCGGTTTGAGAATATCCCGCAGCCACGGGGGGGCGACCTCGGAAAGGAAAACAGCCGTACCGATCCCAAATGGAAGCGCGATGAGGGTTGCTGCGATAGTGATTAAAATGCTGCCAAGGATGAGGGGCAGGATGCCGTAAAGTCCCTCGATCGGATACCAGCGTGCGCTGAACAGGGTCTTCAACGGTGTGCTGGCGAGGGCGGGGATCCCCTCGCGCAAGAGGAAGAAGAGGATCAGGAGTACAAAGAGGATGCTCGAGTAACCCGTGATGCGAATCACGCTGTTGATTACCAGATCGCCTTTTCTTTCTCCTTTACCCATGTAAATACCTCACTTATTAATTATCGGGATCAATCCCAGCTCGCTCACGATCTCCTGCGCGTCGACAGAGAAGATCCAGTCCATATATTCCTTTACCGCACCTGCGGGAACGTCCAGGGTGTACATGTACAGGTTGCGCGAGATCAGGTACGTGTCATTATTGACAGTTTCAAGAGAAGGAAGGATAAAATTGCCGGGGGTTTCTACGGAGGATACTGCGACCAGTTTCACCTCGTCCGTGTTGTAACCAAGGCTGTCATAACCGATAGCGTTGGAGTTGTCCCTGACTTCTGCGATGATTCCCTCGGATGATGGAAGCAGCAGCGTGTCGGCTGAAAAGATGGATTTGTCTTCATCACTCCCCAGTCGAACAACCGCTTGGAGGAAAAAGACGTGTGTGCCGGAGTTGGTTTCGCGCGACAATCGCACGATCTCGCGGTCCTCACCGCCCAGTTCGCTCCAGTTGATGATCTCTCCCTTGTAGATCATCGCGAGTTGCTCCAGCGTCAGGTGATCGATGGGATTCGAGGGATGTACCACGATGGCAATGGCATCACGAGCGATCACGAATTCCTGCGGGTTATATCCGGCTGACTTTGCTGCCTCCAGTTCCTCATTCTTTATCTGCCGCGAGGCGTTGGCAATATCCACGGTTCCATTGATGAGTGCGGTGATGCCGGTGCCTGAACCACCGCCAGTCACTGAGATGCTAACCGCGGTATTCTCATTTTGGTAGCGCTCAGCCCATGCCAGCGCGAGGTTCACGATTGTATCGGACCCTTTATTCTCGATGTATTCGAATGAAGACGGCGGCGCAGATCCCTCCGGTGAGGCATTTTTTGCGCTGCAACCCATTAAGAAGAATATCGAAAGCATGATGAATAAGTACCCGAATCGCCGCATGGTAAAGATTATATTCTACTTTTCTGCTTCTCAAAAAAACTTACATCGGTGTTAACCGCTAATCTCAGTTGCAGGTAGGGATGCGGTATAATTCAAAGGTTAATTATTCAGAGGAAGGTTTCTATGGATTTCGGGACAATTCAACAGGTTGATATTGATGAGCAAATGCGGTCAGCTTACCTTGATTATGCGATGAGCGTGATCGTTTCGCGCGCGCTGCCCGATGCGCGGGATGGTCTAAAACCGGTGCACCGACGCATTCTATACGCCATGTCAGACATGGGCATTCGCTCAAATACCTCGTTCAAAAAATCTGCGCGTATCGTAGGTGAAGTGCTTGGCAAGTACCATCCTCATGGCGACATGGCGGTTTATGATGCGATGGCGCGTATGGCGCAGGATTTCTCGATGCGCTACCCGCTTGTGGACGGACAGGGCAACTTCGGTTCAGTCGACGGCGACCCGCCCGCGGCGATGCGTTACACGGAAGCCAGGCTGCACGCGACCGCTGAAGAGTTGTTGCTGGACATTGATAAGAACACGGTTGATTTTGTGGATAACTTCGATGGTTCGCTCCAGGAACCGGTTGTGCTGCCCTCACGGCTGCCGAACCTGCTGCTCAATGGTTCGAGCGGCATCGCGGTCGGTATGGCGACCAGTATTCCACCGCACAATTTACGCGAGCTGTCTGGTGCGATAACCTATTTGATCGACCATTACGACACGAGTGAAGAAGTTTCGATCGAAGAATTAATGCACTTTGTGCAGGGTCCTGATTTTCCAACCGGCGGTGTGATTGTCGGTCGCGACAGCATTCTGCAGGCGTACAGCACCGGTCGCGGTCGCCTGGTGGTGCGTGGGATGGCGCACATTGAGGAGATGAAGGGAAATCGTTACCAGATCAACATCACCGAAATCCCTTACCAGGTGAACAAAACCGGATTGATCGAACGCATCGCCGAGCTGGCGCGCGGCGGAAAATTGGATGCCATCACAGACCTGCGCGATGAGTCGGATCAGCGCGGTATGAGCATTGTGCTTGAATTGCGGCGCGGCGCCCAGCCGAAACAGGTGCTCAACCAGTTGTATAAATACACACCGCTGCAATCCACTTTTTCGGTGCACCTGCTGGCGCTGGTGAATGGTGAACCCCGTTTGCTTCCACTCAAGCGCTCCTTGATGATCTACATTGAGCACCGGCAGGATATCATCACCCGTCGCTCGAAGTACGAGCTCGATAAAGCCCGGGCGAGGGCGCATATTCTTGATGGATTGTTAATCGCGCTGGCGAACCTCGACGAGGTGATCAAGACCATCCGTGAATCAAAGGACGCGGAGTTGGCCAAAGAGCGCTTAATGGATCGCTTCAACTTGTCAGAGCTGCAGGCGCAGGCGATCCTGGACATGCAGCTGCGGCGGCTTGCAGCGCTGGAACGCCAAAAGATCGAGGACGAGCATCGTGATGTGATGGCGCGGATCAACTACCTGGAGGACCTGCTCGATCACCCGGTTAAGATCCTTGGTTTGATCAAAGACGACCTGGCGGCACTCACGGAAAAGTTTGGGGATGAGCGCCGGACCCGGATCGTTGGCGAAACCCACGAGGAACTGCGGGAGGAGGATCTGGTGGCGGATGAATCCGTGCTGATCACCTTCACACAAAAAGGATACATTAAGCGTGTTGCAGCCAACCTTTATCGTACTCAAGGAAGGGGCGGGCGCGGCGTTTCAGGGCAGACCGTGCGGGGTGAAGACCAGATCGAGTTCCTGATCCCGGCGCGCACACTGCACACCGTTCTATTCTTCTCTGATCGGGGCAAGGTTTATTCCGAGAAGGTGTACCAGATCCCTGATGCCAATCGTACTGACCGGGGAATCCCGATCGTCAATGTTCTTTCACTCGACGCTGGAGAACACATCACCGCGGCAGTTTCGGTCCCCAATTTTGAATCGGGATCGTACTTCACGTTGGCAACCCATTCCGGCACAGTGAAACGAGTTGCCCTGAAGGAGTTTGCCAGTGTGCGACCCTCCGGTCTGATCGCGATCTCGCTCGATGAAGGGGATGAGCTGGGATGGGTGCGGCTCACGAGCGGAAACGACGAGATCATCCTTGTCACCCGCAACGGTCAGGCTTTACGTGTTGCCGAAACTCAGATTCGCAGCATGGGCAGGCAGGCGGCTGGTGTGAGGGGAATCAGAATCAAGGGGAAAGACAGGCTCGCCTCGATGGACGTGATCGAACCTGGTGGTCAGTTGCTTGTAGTGAGTGAACAGGGTTATGGAAAGCGCAGCAACTTGGACGAGTATCCCGCTAAGAGCAGGGGTACTGGCGGGGTCACAACCACCGACCAAAAAAGCCTTTCCAAGATCGGGCATATTGTCGCTGCGCGGGTTGTTCAGGAAACGGACGAGGTTACTTTGATCTCCAGCGGGGGTATTGTTATACGGTTGAAAGTGAAAGACATATCCTCCAGTGGCAGGGCAACGCGCGGCTTCAAGCTGATGGATCTTGGACCGGAGGACGTTGTCGCTTCAGTGGCGCGGATTAATACGACCGCAGCCACAAGTACCGAAGTCGAAGTTGAACAAATAGTATAAGAAAAGTAAAAATCCCGGGTGATCCCGGGATTTTTTATCGTTAGACGCAACTCAGCTGAGAGGCGGCATGATCTTTTGGGCAACGATCAGCAGTGTGATGCCAATGATCGCGACCATGAAGAAAAAGATCACAGATATGATGAAACGTTGGAGCGGGGATAGTCCAAGGAAGGGTTTGGGAACCCGGCTGCGTTTTTCCTCCAGGATCCTTTCCTCCTCGGCAAGTTCCTCTTCATAGGCTTCGTTAACTGAATTGCGAAGATCATCCAGCATGTGAACCTCCTGTATCTCTGCCGGGACCCGGGCGTAAATGCACATCTCCGATTTCGATCAGGGTTTTTCGCCCGTCATCATCGACGAGGATGAGCCGCCCTGAAGGATCGATCCCAACTTCTTTTCCAATTATAGATGTTTTTTCAGATTGTTCAATCCTGACCCATTCTCCTTTGAACGCCAGTTTCTCCTCCCAGCGGTGCATGAAGCGCGCTGACCCCAATTCGGGCCGCCAGGTATTGAAGGCGTTGATCACGTTTTTAAGCAGCTCAAATCGATCGACAGGGAAACCGCAGGCGGATTCGAGGCTGGTGGCGGGAAAATTCTGCTGTACCGGGTCGGGAACGGACTCCGCGCTGACGTTGATCCCGATCCCCACTACCACACCCTGCAAATCCGTTCCATGCCAGGCGGCTTCAACCAGGATTCCGCAGAACTTTTCGTTGTTGAGCAGAACATCGTTGGGCCACTTGATGCGGGCGTCAAGCCCGAGCAGATTTTTTACCGCCTCCTGCACAGCGATACCCCCCAGCGGTGCGTAAAGGGGGATTTTGAGAGGTTCAGCGAAAGCGGAGGTGAGAATGAGGGTGAAGGCAAGCGAGGTATCAGGACGGGTTACCCAACGGCGGTCAAACCGTCCGCGGCCTTTAGTCTGTTTATCAGCGACGACAATGGCGAGATCCGGTGCACCGTTCGCGATCCAGCGCAACGCTTCGTCGTTGGTTGAGTCGATCGACTCGAAATAGCGTATTTCACTTACGCGGGTATCAGCGAGCGCTTGCCGCAGGTTCTTTTCCATATCCGTTCAATTCTACTCTTAAAAACAATAAAAGCGGGCTGAGCCGCTTCTATTGTCAATCAAAGGATTTTTCCCCGTCTTACTTTGCGTTGATCTTGATGGTCTTTGGCTTGGCTTCTTCAGCTTTCGGAATGTGGATGGTGAGAATGCCGTCTTTCATGCTGGCTTCGATCTTTTCTAACACCACAGGGTCTTTGATCTCAATCGCGCGGCTGAAGCGACCAACCGGCATTTCAGAGAACATGCATTCTTTGCCTTCCTCGCTGATCGAGTTGTACTCTCCGTCGATGGTCAATACGCTGTCGTTAAACTGGATGTTGATCTCTTCAGCGGAAAGACCGGGCAGCATTGCCTTCAAAATGAAATCGTTTTCAGTTGCTTTCAATTCCATCGGGAAGGTGAGCACGCGCTCTGAACTGTTTGAATCTTCGATCATTTTGCGCAGCATCCTGCGGCGGCTTTCGGCAATCATTTCTGGGTTTCTAAAGTAAAGTGTCATTTTATGTCTCCTGAACGCTTATAATTATTTTTATTTATGACTTTATTTTAGGCTGGCTGTATTAGAGAAGAATAAAAACAATATTAAAAACTTATTAATCCCTGGTTGATGAGCCAGATGACAACTTGTGGTATCATACCCGCCAGTAGAGATGAGACATGGACGATAAGATCACAATCATTGAAGGACCTCCGCCGCTCTTTGAGCAAATCAACGATGGCTGGGCATTGGGATTGAACGAAAGCCCTTCCGGCTCTGGCATGGCGTTAACCCGTTTGCGCACTTTCAACGGTCCGGCGCTGGTCGAACGCTGCCACCGCATGTGGCACAGGAATGAGCCGATCTACCTGCATTACCGCAACGACATGGGATTGGAAGAGAAAGTGCCCATTCTGGCGGCACGGGCGAGCGAGGTTGACGAAGGACAGGTGCTTTTCTTGTGGGTGCGCACCCCGCACGCGGATGACGAAAATTGAAAATGAAAAACCAGCATATCCACCCGGTCAAAATGGCCGGGTTTTTGGATTAAAAAGCAAGAAACATCTGGGTGAGGGGGGCACCCAGATGTTTCTTGCTCGTATAATACTGGAAATAATCTGTTTTGGCAAGGGGTAAAATTGAGAAAAGAAAGTGCCCCTGAGGGGACCTGCTCCGAACAACCTATGATAGTCCCAGAATGATTCTCCAAGTCATTCGAAAGGGATTTTAGATAGGTAAATGGTGAGTTAAGCAATTGCCCTATTATAATGCCTTCAGGGTTAATGATTATTCTTTTCAACAGTATCTTAAGTAAGTAGCTTTTCTCTTTCTCATCAAGTCTTGGAAAGATTTCCTGGATCTTAGTCAACAAGGTTAAAGCAAGATCCAGATCCATGATCATTAAATTAGAGTTACGTTCACACTCTGCGATTCTTACTTCGATCTTTCTGATATTATCCTGCCATTCTAAGCGGAGCTGGTTGTAAGATTCTTCACTAATCTTTCCGGTAATAAATAGTCTCCCTAGTCGAGATTCCTCATTTTTTAACTGGGATAGCTGTGCTTGGAGTTTTTCTACTTGATTTACATTTTCCGAATCCTTGAATTGCTTTAATTGAGCTTTGTAAGCCTCCCGAATTCTCGGAAGTTTTTCGAGGTCTACTGAGATTGACGAAAGGAGAGCTGGGATTTGTTCGTCTACAGATGAACAGGAAATATGTGCATCTTTTCCATTCGGTTTGGATTGAGTTGTGTAATAAGGGTACAAGTGATTACGGACAACGGGAGATGACCCGGTCATTTTATATTGGGCTCGATCAATTTCCATCCATAACAAACCCTTTAGAAGGTAAAAATACCTTCTGTCTCGAGCTTTATCAAGGTCATGTTTACTTAGTATTTCTAAGCCACATTGAAATTCTTCATTTGAAATAATTGGATCCCATGTGCCACGTATTTCCCCCTTCTTAATTCCTAAACGCTCAGATACCACCCATCCGGCATAAAACGGATTATGAAACACTGAAGACAATCGATTTTTTGCTGCCATCCGACGACCAGTTTTTGGGTCATTCCAAGCCCATGGCAATCCACAAGTTCTCGAATAACCTCGGGTGCTGAGCTCCTCACAGATTTCCACCAACGTAAACCGATCTGTAAGAAGCATATCGAAAGCTTCCCGGATCATCGAAATAGTCTCTGGATTCTGCTCCACCCACCTATCATATTTATTACTTGAAACTAACTTTTCTTTATTGATATATCCTTCCGGAGCTTTGTATGCCCATCCGCCAGCTCTTAGTTTTACCTCCATGCCGTCACTTGTCCGCTGTCGTAGAACATCCACCTCCCTTTGTGCCATACCCATCTGGAGTAAGAACATAAAGAATCCATCAGGAGTTTCTGGCATTAGGCTCGGCATGTGGGCAACACGGATTTTGATCCCCCATCCGATAAGTTTCGTGGCAGCCTGCAAACCCTCAACAGTATCTCTACCAAACCGATCGGCCCGGTAAAGACCGAGGTGGGAGAATTTTCTGGCTTCAGCATCCGCCATTAATTTCTGGTAATCTGCCCTGTTTGGGGATGTCCCAGTAAGCATGTCTCGATACTCACTACCAAATGGAATATCAGACCCGGCGATCAGATGTTCGAGAATCCTTTGGCGCTGCATAGCAAACGAACGTTCAGGAGTCTGCTTGTCCTCGTCACTGACCCTTAGGTACGTCGCCCAACCAGGAATATTTATCAGATCCGCCAACAGTCAATCCTCTCTTGAGAAGAGAAATGTTACGATAGGTAACAATGGGGGTCAAGTGACACCGGTATTACCTAATTCACTCTAGCTGAGGTATTCGACTTCACGTTTTTACTCCACAATAATTGAAGGGAATTTTTTTCTTCATCTGTCAGGACTGAAGCTAAGAGTTTTCCAATTTCAAGCAACCGGCTCAATTCAACCTGCACATCTTTTATCTTGCCATCATCCAGGTCCACTCCCATCATTCTCTCCATCATCCAAATTACGTCATTCCAGGGTGATATATTCCTGGTCACATTCTAGAAGAAATGACAGACATTTTCGACTGATGAGTTAGCCTTAAATTCACATTAGCAGCACCCACAACCGCAACCGCCGCAACAGTAGCAGTAACCACAGCAACCGCAGTAACAACTGCAACAACCCCTGATTTATCTAATTTTGAGAATGAAATGTAGGGTTCATTCGAACCTGGTGATATCGGATTATTGGAATTGTATGTTATTATAATATTGCATATTATGTTATAATGTCATATAATAATAACTATGAGGTGACAAAATGAACAAACAAGGTTACAAACAATTCATAATCGAACGGGTTAATATGTACCCGCAAAACACACCGATCTACACGGTTGAGATTGCAAACGCGCTGGCTAATCAATTCAATTTGGATATTGACCAAGCCAGAGGACTTGTGAACGTAAACCTACCCCGTATTGCGGAAGAATTCGCCTTGGTAAGGTATCAAAAGGGTGTCTATTATCGGGCACAGAAGACTGTTTTTGGGTTGACCAAGTTAAACCCGGCATTGGTCAATCGAGATCGATATGTAAATAATCAAGGTGAGATCATCGGTTATGAGACCGGTGCAGCGTTCTTGAACCGAATTGGGTTAACCACACAGATCCCAAAGTACAAGAAATATGCAACCAACCAATTCAAGCATAGGGGCACCAGGACCGATAAGAAGCTCCAGGTAATCATCCGCAAGCCGAAACGCCAGGTTACAACGGAAAACTTCGAGTATCTGCAAGTTTTGGATGCGATTGAGAATAAGGACAGAGTGGCAATAGATCATCCCGAACCTGAAAAAGAGCTTTATGCTTATATAACCAAAAGGAAATTGGATATAAAGAAACTTTTCAAAATAGCAGAAGAAAACTACAATCAAAATACTCGGAATCGAGTTTTTAGAATAATAGCGGTTGGGTAATTTGAATCTTCACTTAGATAAACCTACATTCCAAACTTTGTTGCTCACTCAGTCTGAGCGAACAAAAATAAGGGCTGACATTCTTGAAAAAGATTACTATGTCTGCCTAATACTCCATGAGCTTTCAGAAAAACAAAAAGAAATACCAGCCTATTTCAAGGGTGGAACAGCTCTCTATAAAGCACTCGGCCAGATGCGACGTTTTTCTGAGGACATCGACCTCACAGTATCGGGTGAGGGGTTAAATAACACCCAGGCTAAGAAAAGGTTAGAGGCTGTTACAAAGCGATACGTTAGTCTAACCAGGAACATAGACGAAACATTAGAATCCACCGGTACTTGCACAACTGTTTACAACTATGATTCAGTGGTTGATGTAGATGAAGCCGACGAACTGCAAAGGTTCAAGAGGGTAAAGGTCGAGGCGACCTCTTTCACGGTAAGCGAACCACATGAACCTATGACGGTAGCGCCAATGATTCTTGAGCATTCAACATATGAGGAAAGACAAATCCTCGAGTCACAATTCGAGGTCATGCCATTCGCGTTAGAGACCATCAAGCTAGAGCGGATTTTTGTTGATAAAGTATTCGCTGCTGAATTCTATTTCTTGCAGAAGAAGTATTTCGACACTGCCAAGCATGTTTACGATATTTCAGTATTATTGCGGGAAGCAATAATCCAAAGAGTGCTTGCATCTCCCAAAAATCTGGAAAAAGTGATTGATTTGAAAAGGCACGAAGAAACAATGCGACGGGATAGTGACCTCGCCACAAAAAAAATGGCCGAATTTTCGTACCTCAAGGACGCACTTAAGATCGAAGCATTCACAAAGGAATTTCAAAGAATGCAAAATATATATGTTTACCAGGATGATTACAGATTAAGTATTCAGGACTTATCTTTGAGCCTTGCAGAAATTCACAGCCGATTTCGGAAATATTAATCTAAAATGCCAGTTGCCTTACCAAACGCAACGCTGTCGCAAGTATCAGGTCAGGAGATATTGGTTTTAGCTCCAAACCTTGCTCGTTAACGATATTCATGAAAAAGTCCTTTGTCTCTTCTGAGTAAGATAATGGAATCCAATTTAACCTTCGTTTTAAATCCGGATTCTCTAATTCTGAGGGGATAGGGTACTGTTGAGCTAATAACAACGAGTGGAGGTTCTCGTCGTATGTTTTACTGGCAATCTGAATCAAGAATAACCTCTCACCGAAATACATCAGGCACACATCCCCCGACTGCGGTTTTTTGCTGATATCAAAGATCAACAAATCCTGGGAGCAAATATTCGCCAAAGGAATTTCATCAGTTGTGCAGAGCGCAAATAGATCGGTAGGATTTGCTCCCACCACAACGGATGCAAAATGCCCTAATTCCTTCGGGAAATCGTAGATCTCACCATACCGGTCGATCCTTCCGGTTATTGGGATTTCCACCATTTGTTCAGACGAACCCGCCCGTTCTATCAGGCGAATAAAAAAACCGGATACCCGGTCTCTGCTGAAGTATAGATATCCCTTCGATTGCAATGATTCAAGTATTTTATGGGTTGTTGGGGGTTTAATACCAAAGTAATTTGAAATCTCATCCAGGCGTGGAGAGGACTCATTTTCTCTTATATAGTTTTTTATGAAACCCAACACTTCTTTTTGACGATCAGATAATGCATGCGGCATTTGTGTGCCCGCCTTCCAAGTAAACTGCAATAATTATACGCAATCTCGGGAAATGTAATATTTCTTAACCCTCAAATTAGTGCAAACTTGACTCTGACAAGTAGAACGAATAGGATGGTAATCACTAGGAGGGTAATGCAACGCCTGAGCGATACCGCCACATTTCGAGATCGGAACCTGCGACTTCAAGGTGCAGATATCGCAACGCAAAGGGGTTGGACCGGAGTCCCAAACTTCATCCTTGAGAGCAAACACATTTCAGTTGGTGCAAAACTAACCTATGCCATGTTGCTGAAATATGCCAGGGAAATGGATGAGTGCTTCCCGGGGCAGGAACGGTTATCTAAAGACATGGGTTGTGGCTTACGGTCTGTAGTTCGCTACATTGCAGAGCTTGAAGCAGTCACCCTAATTTTGATAAAACGCCGGGGCCAAGGTCGACCTAATTTATACACAATTTTTCTCAAAGCGTCTTTCTGGAAAAAGAACAAGTAATTTTCACTGAGAAGTGCCAAATTGGCATGTCCTGGAGTGCCATTGTTACATCCCTGGGCGTGTAATTTTGGCACGTTATATAGTAAGCAGAGAATAAGAAACAGACAACTAAGAAACAGATTAAAATAAAATTTTCTTTCCAAAAAAAGGATCAGTATTAGCTGAAACAAGAATTTTCAATACACCCTGATGGGTTGGGCGTGGGGGAGGGGGTGGGGCCGACTCCGTCGCAGACGCAGTCGGAGTCCAAGGGGCAGGAGGGGTTGACGCACTTGCTGCCGCTGCAGGACAGGCCGGTCTCGCAGGCGGCCACCCCGCAGCTCCCGCCGCAGGACTTGGCGGTCAGCGGATCGCAGCAGTACACGGTCCCCGTCCCGCCTCCTGAAGAGGAATAGCTACAGTCATAGGTTTTTGTATATGGAAATATAGTGGAGGTGGATGAGGTCCTGGTGCAGGACCCGTAAGACACGCTCAAAGGACTACACGAGTTGCAGGTGACAGACTTGGTAGCTGAGTAGTCCAAACGACACCAGGAGTCTATGTCAGAGGGAGAACCATCATATATCAACGTGCACCCTGTTGTTTTATTGATACCATCAATCACCAGCCCCGACGGGCAGCTGACGCTGCAGTCGTAGGCCGACGCCGTCAGGGACGACGAAAAAAACAATGCAAGAACGGCCGCCGTTAACAACATTCTCATATATACCACCATACTGCCACAAATACCCGCCGAAGTCACCACCTCATTGACTATTTATAGCAGTCCTCGAATATTGCTCGACGAATCGCCGGTCCATCGTTGACGAGTGAAAGCGTCACCGGCCGATCCGGCCACTGGTACCGCTCCAAAGCCGACCTCTCATCAGAAGACAAACGATAGTTCGCCGGATCAGTGTTGTACAGATGCCGCAGCATCACCGTCTGGACGTTGTTGAGAATTACAGGATAATTCTTATCAAACCACAGTTTTTCATCAAAATAATCCTGTTCATTTATCAATACCCCCATCCTCTCCCCTGGATAGAACACTTTCAACGACTTTTCCAGGGGAAGATCCACGACACTGGATCCGCCACCGCCGGGATCCAAATTGAGAACATTTTCGGGATCGTTTTTATTCGTAAAACACTTGAACAATGACGGATGGACCGGCTGCAGATCCGGCGAGTCGTAGGCCAGGCGGACGACGTGTATTTCCCCGCCCCCGTCGCGAAGTCCGACGAGCAGATGCAGGAGGTTCAGCTCCCCGCCCTGGTACTCAACCCTCCCCGTCTCCCAGTCCCCGAGGTACCGCGCCTCGACGACTCTCCCCTTGGCCGCCCCTCCGCTGAATATCATGTCCGGGAAGATGTACTCCCCCCCCTCGGGTACCAGGTGGCCGTACATGAGCTCGGCATCCCCGGGGTTGGTATAGTCGAGTTTGCTCCATGTTCCGTCCTCCTGCAGAACCGCCTTCGGAACATCGTTGTACCCGTCGACCAGGTAAGTAGCTCCGTTAATCTTCTTGGTGGAGAACGTCCTCCCCTCGTACAGCGGCTCGGACCTGAGGCCCAGCCCGTCGGCGACCTGTTCTGGAGATTGAGTGGGTACAGGCGTCACGGTTGGGGTTGGCGGGATGTTTGTGGCGGTAGGTGGTTGAAGCGTAATCGTCGCTGTGAGGGTTGGCGCGGTGGTAGGCGCAGGGGTGCAAGCGCTGAGCAGGATGAGGATAAGGAGGGCGGTGGAAATTGCAGCCCCAGCTATTCTCGCAATAAAGACCTTGTTCCCAACCTTAATCAAATCCCCCACCTTCAATCTGTTCTCGCTCATAGCATTCTCCTTAGAATTGAAACCAGATAATAGAATTTTACTTTACATAAGAACTAATCACATGCGAAACACCAAGCAGTACCCCGGTTGATTCAACCGGGGTTTTTCTCCCTCTGCTGTTTCCTGCATCCAACACAAGCACACTCATTTGAACATCCAATTTTTTGTTTTAATGAAGTTGTGTAAACGTTTGTAAACGAAAATCGTATACTTATGTAAACAAACTGGCATTTTGCGAAATCAATATTAAGTCAATAGATTGGGTGGGCACTTTGCACCCCAACGCCTATCATCGGAATCCTTGGTTTCGTGGACACATCCATCGAGAGATTCAAGATGGATCAACCAGGTCTGACCAACATGGACGCCTGATAACCTGCCGTTTCGCAAGAGGCGTCTGAGGTATTGTTTGTTGTAACCTGTTATACTTGAAGCGGCTGAGATTGTGACATACTTATCAGTGAGAACCCCATCGATATTCGAAGTAATTGTATTGAGTTTATTTAAAATCAACATCCCGACCAACCTTTTTCCAGTTGACGGGCAGCTCACTAATCAGGTTTGGCTGGTCAAAGCGAACTAAATCCATGAACTGTTCACCGTCGGAAAGTTGTTCGGGACAGGTCTTGTTTAGTGCCCCGGGAGGGACTCGAACTCTCAACCTAAGCGTTAGGAGTGCTTTGCTCTGTCCTATTGAGCTACCGGGGCAACGTGTTGATTATAACATTGTGGCATACCCCCTTCAAGGGTAACCAAAGGAGTTTAACAGGATGACGAACACGAACGATACTCAAGTGATCGACCTGGATGTGCTCGATTTCACCTTCGGGGGCGCCGCATTTGGGCGCATGGAGGATGGAAAACCCGTGTTCGTGCCTTTCGCAATCCCTGGTGAAAAAGTGCGTGTGCGTTTACCAATAGAGCGCAAGGATTACAACATCGGCGAACTGGTGGAGGTGCTCGTGCCTTCGCCCAGGCGGGTGGAGCCGCGCTGCCGGCATTTCGGCGTGTGCGGAGGGTGTCATTATCAGCACATTTCCCATAAACACCAACTGGAGATTAAGCAAAAGATCGTCATCGATCAGATGCAGCGGATCGGCAAGATGCAGGACCCGCCTGTGAGATCGATCATTCCATCACCAGCTGAGTGGAATTATCGCAACACGATGCAATTCCATATTTCTCCAGGCGGGCGCCCGGGTTTCCGCGACACAAAGGGGACGGAGGTGGTGGAAGTTCAGGAATGCCACCTGCCGCAGCCGGAACTGGGTGAACTGTGGCCAAACCTGGATATCGATCCGGCAAGCGGAATAGACCGTGTATTACTGAGAGTCGGATCGGATGGGGAGTTGCTGGCGGGGCTGGAGGGCAATCCGGGTAAACCACCGGAGCTAGTGATTGACTTCCCGCTTTCCCTGTACTACCTGGGCAGTCAGCAGGATTATCTGATGGCAGGTGATGCCTTCAGCACCATGACCGTCAATGACGTAAACTTCGCTGTCTCGCCGCGCTCATTCTTCCAAGTGAACCTGCCTCAAGCTGAGGCGATGGTGAATTACGTATTGGCGAATTGCGAAGTTTCAAAAACCAGTACGGTGCTCGATCTTTATTGCGGTGTGGGGTTGTTTTCAGCCTTCCTGGCGCCGCGGGTCAAGGAGCTGGCGGGGGTTGAATTATCAGAGAGCGCGTGCACTGATTTCGCGCTCAACCTGGACGCTTTTGACAACGTGTCGCTTTTCATCGGCAAGGTTGAGAATATTGTCTCTTCGCTTGAGATTAAACCCGACCTGGTCATCGTTGACCCGCCAAGGGCAGGGCTCGATAAGCGGGTAGTGGCGTATCTAAATGAGAGTTCAGCGCGGCAGATCATATACGTATCTTGTGACCCTTCGACGCTGGCGCGCGATTGCAGTCGGCTGGTCGATGGCGGTTATAGGGTGGAAAGCATTCAGCCGTTCGATCTCTTCCCGCAGACGTATCATGTCGAGTGCGTGGTATTGATTTCAAAGATAAACTGATATGGATTTTCTACTCGGATGGCAATAGCAAGGTTTGCACGAAAACTCCGCATTGAAGTAAATACTAGATATAGTATTGTTACAGGAGTAAAATTTTAATTTGTATGTGATGTAATATTTCCAGTATTAACAATAACGAAATCTCTTTCCTGAAACACTGGAAATTGCTGGTTAACTTACTTCAAAGTCATGGGGTTAATATGGAAGGGTAGTAAATTGGATGATACAGCAAAGGAGTCAACGTGAAAGAAATCAAAATAAATGAAAATGGTTATATGGATTTAATGAGTTCGGAATTGGATGAACTCTCTCCTTACGACACAGTATATCCAGTACAGCTGTTATCGAGTGGACTTAAACTCAAACTAGCTCAAGCAGAAAATGTGATCGAGAATGTTTATAAGGTAGTTGCAAAATCATCACCGATGGTAGCACAAGTGTATGAAGCAACGAAGAAGGGTTATCGGTACGTTGTTGATGCAACTGAAAGCACACTGGAATCCATCGAAAGTGGCAAGATTAAGTTAACGACCGAAAACACAGGAAAAATGTATGCTCAGATACGTGAATCTAATGGTCATTATGGATCGAAATTGCCGATTAAGAAAGACGTATTTGCAAAAGGTTTTGATCCGGTCCAGATGGCTAATGCACTGCAAATGAAAGCACTTCAAGAGCAAGTTCAGCAAATCGCTAATCAGATCGCTGTCATTGACCATAGTGTTCGAGAAGTAATTCAAGGTCAGCAAAATGACAGAATTGGACTGTATTATAGCGGATTGACCTTGTACTTAGAGGCAAGAAATGTTAATGATTCAGAAATGAAAAAAGCATTAATTGCGCAATCTCTAAGAGCACTTTCAGAGGCTACATTCCAACTTGGCCTTACAATGCAGTCAGATATCAAATACCTTGCTGATGGTGACTTTAAGATTGGTAAAGGAAAAAGTGTCGGTTTAATCGATAGTCATATGAATAGCATTAATCAGTCATTTTTGTTTATTCATCAGGCCACAATATTTCGAGCTGGAATCTACTGCAATGAGGGTGAATTGACTGCCATGTCAACTGTTCTCAATGAATATTCACATTTCATTGATGGTACCATAGCGAAGAACGCAGGCTTGCTTGCACAATGTGATACAACAGATACCGGAACCGAAAAAGGTATATGGAAATCAAGAGCTAAGTTGAAGCTTGATGTATCAGAGTTTAACAAGCAATTAAATGCGCCAAAAAAGACGATTTATCTTGGCGTTTCAAAGGAGAACGAGTGATGGGAAAAATCAAAGGTTGTGGCAATGAGTCATGTGAGGCTCATAAGAAAAAAATTACTTACAAAGAATCAGAGGTATTCTGCTCGAAATGTGGAAGGCCGCTCGTTTATGTGTGCAAAGATTGTTATACACAGTTGCCAGACGATACTGATAAGTACTGTTTAAGATGCCTTGCAAAGCATGAAGATAGAAAAGACAAGGCTAAGAAAGTTGCTGCTGGAGTTAGTGGCGGAGCCTTAGTAGTTGGTGGTGTTATTGTTAAATATGGGAAAAAGGCACTTGATGTGGTGAAAATAATCAAGGGTTGATATATTTCCACACATTTAGAAAACGCTAAAAACGGTTG
>JACDJC010000941.1_pt1 | contig 29101 bp, 43 predicted proteins | sample 7454191 | NCBI WGS metagenome assembly JACDJC01 (sample SAMN14253291, study PRJNA609438) | sludge metagenome | isolation source: sludge after 25d culture with pyrite and EDTA | collected 2018-12-20 | reverse complement strand
GGGCAGAAATGATGAAGGGTAAACGGGCCGAAACCTACGGGGGAGGTTCACAAAGCACATAGCGCCGGCATGGACAAGAAAGGCACACGCCGAAAGGGAAGTGCCCAAAATCCTAAACCGGCGCTATTTTTAGGCTAACTGGTGCATGGGCTATGTGCAACTGTTTAAGGCGCATATAAGACCATGCACCAGTTAGCCGCATTTTATTTTAATACGATGAATTTAGAACTAAACAAGGTTTTGCACATGGATAATTTGGAGGGCATGGCGCTCCTGCCGGAAAAGTGTGCTAACCTGATAATTGCAGACCCTCCATATTTTGAGGTTAAAGGCGACTTTGACTTTGTGTTCAAAGACTTTGCCGAATACCTCGAATTTATGGAACAACAGGCGAAGGCTTACAAGCGGATTTTGGCGGACAATGGGACGTTGTTCGTTTATGGTCACGCCAAAAGGATAGCGTACGTTCAGGTTATTTTCGATAAGTATTTCAATTTGGAAAATAATGCGGTATGGGAAAACACAAACCCGCATAAGCAGCAAATTAGGTTTTCTGACGGTTTGAGGTGTTTTGCCCCGATTACCGAGCGGCTTTTAATGTACTCAAATGAAATTGAAATGACTGGGCTGGAAATGATAAAACTGGATGTTCAGAATTTTAAACCTTTACGGGCTTATTTTGAGTATTTGCAAAAGACTTTGAATGTTCCTAAAAAGGTTTTTTTAGATTCAATCGGGCAAACGTCCGACCATTGCTTTCGATGGGGGTCTACTCAATGGGATTTGCCAACCCCTGAAACATACGCTAAACTGATTGAGGTTTTTAAAATTGACAGGCTGGAAGGATTTAAGGAGTACGAAGCCCTGCGGCGGGAGTACGAAGCCCTGCGGCGGGAGTACGAAGCCCTGCGGAGGCCGTTTAATAATTTCCGAAATTTTGGGGACGTTATCAAAGTCCCAAATTATGAGACGGGCGACTACGACCACGACACGGTGAAGCCGGAGGAACTTACAAGGACATTGATTCTAACCTGTTCACGCCCTAACGATTTGGTGGTTGTACCATTTTCAGGTAGCGGCACAGAGCACGCAATGGCAATAAGGGAAGGGCGGCGAAGTATTGGGTTTGACATTGAGAAAAAGTATGTGGATATGTCGAACAAGCGGGCGGCGGTTCACCTGAGCGCACCGCCTTTATTTAATTGCGGCTAACTCCAAGCCCGACGAATTGCCACGCGATTAGCGGGCATTTCCGATGGTCGACAGTTAGGCTTAATTTTTGCTCACAAAACACATGAAAATCATTTCCAATGAAGCCAAAACAAGCAAACAGCCACGAAACCACCACCACCGAAACCCGCGAACTTTTCAAGCCTGAAAAAGGCGGCGAAATAAGCAAAATCATTTTCCCGGTTGGCATACGGCAAAAAGACCCTAATCCGCCGGAATGGACAAAGGATGTCGGGAAATACGATTATCTGAAATAAACCGTAAATTTGCATTCGATGAATTGCAATATCCAAATCCTAACAGGAATAATCGCCGGGCGCGACTTTGACGGGACAATTACCAAGTCCGGCAAGGTTGTGTATCATATTGCAGAACATTCCGGCAGGCTTCACAGGTTTGAAACGGACATGAACGACCCGGAAATAAAAGTCCGACCATTGCAGCGGGTAAGTCTTTCGGATTTTATCGAAAAAAGTCGTATGCAAATGATAACCGACGCAATTGACCGAGACAGCGAATGAAAAGAGCGCTAATAATTGGACTGAACTACGCAGGGTCGCAATACGCCCTGCACGGCTGCGAGATCGACGCGGCCAATATTGCCGACCGTATGCCACGCACCTCCTACGGTGCAACCCTGACGGGTAGTTACAGCGCAGAACGGTTCTACGCCGATTGTGCAAGCCTTCGGGACGCGTGTACCGAAAAGGATACGACCTACATTTGTTTTTCTGGGCACGGCACCTACTTGGATGACATTACGGAAGTAGATGGATTCCAGGGCGGTATCTGTTTTTGGAACGGCTCTAAAATCGAAGTCATACCCGAAAGCGACTTTCGCCGCGCTGTCGAGCAAATCGCGGGCAGTGTAGTTGTCATTTTGGATTGCTGCTTTGCAGGTGAGTTCAGTCGGGGTGTAAGTAAGCGTATGAAAGACAAGTTCGTGCCGTTCGACGCAAAGGAAATGCGCATCGAACTTTTTAAAACCCGACCACAGACGCGGGCAATGTTGAAGAAGCCAAAAATGTATTGGCTGCTTGCCTGTGCATTTAACGAAGTTTCGTACGATACCGGAAATGGTGGGCTTTTTACATCCGCTTTTGTGAGGGTGTACGACGCGATTAAACCGCGTTCGATTAAGCGCCTGATGGATTACGCCAAAATGAATTGCGAACCCGATCAAACCCCGAATTTCAAATGCGAGAACGGGGCAAGGGCAACAAAAACTGTTTTTTGAAAATGAAAAACGCAATCTTATTTTTTCTGCTTTTCGCGTCATCTTGCGCAGACAGCCGCTTTTCCCCAACCTTGCAGGATGAATTGCATGGCGAATGGGTACGCGCGGACGACGCGACACGGCACTACATTTTTGGGCCGGACTACGCCACGACATGGATTTCAAACTTTGGAAGCATCCTTGCCCCAAAATGGTACGCGGTGGAGCCTTACGAAGATAGCGCACTATTGATGACTGAAATCAACACCGGCAATACGGCGGTTTGGGGGTTTGGCGAGGTGCGCGGCGATTCGGTGACGGTGGTAGAGCAGGCAAACGGCGGGAAGTTTTATTTTAATTTGAAAAGGCAGTAAGCAACGTAAAAGCAACGTAAAATGCGAAAAGTACCCGGCAGGAACGGCGGAACGCTCAACATACTTGAAAAGGGGGAAACGGCCAACCCAAACGGCAGGGTAAAAAAACTGCCCGAACTTGACATTTTGCTCGCAGATGTGTTAGGCAGTAAGGACGAAAACGGCGAAATGAGCGAGGCTAAAGCCGTACTGGTTGCACTACTCAGGGCAGCCAAAAAAGGAAACGTGAACGCCGCCACAGCGATTTTAAACCGTGCCTACGGTATGCCATTGCAGAAAACGGAAAACCTGAACAAAGAAGTCGCAATGGAGGGTAAAACCCTTACCCCTGAAACAATCGAAGCCTTTAACCGCTTTTTGGAAGCGAAACAGCAAAGCGACAATGGCAGCAGTCCTTTACCCGGCGAGCAAAAGGAAGGATGAAGGCGGGTTAATGTTGGCCCGATCCTACGGTTTTCCCATTATTGTCAACGACATTTACCTGCCATACTTCAACGACCCGGCGCGAATCCAAATTTGGTATGGCGGATCGGGCAGCGGCAAGTCAGACGCGAAGGCAACGCAACTGCTTTACAAATGCCTTACGCAGGACTTTTGCCGGGTCATATTTTGCCGGAAATACGAAAAGCAAGTGCGCGACAGTCAATTCAGGCTTTTCAAGGACTTGATTACCCGGTACGGCATGGAGCCTTATTTCAAGGTGAAGGAATCGGAAATGGATATTGAATGCCGCCACAACGGCAACCTTTTAATGTCTGCCGGACTTGATGAGGTGGACAAATTGAAGTCAATCCCGGACATTACCGACATTTGGATAGAAGAGCCGATGGACAAAAAAGGAAATGTTTCAAGCGGTGACTTCACAGAATTAAACAGGCGTTTAAGAAGTCAAAAGGCAAGCAACCACATACACCTGACCTTTAACCCTATATCCCGCGAATCCTGGATTTACGACTTCTTTTTTCGTTCGGAATTATACGAAGCCGCCAAACTCAAAACAACCTACCTCGACAACCATTTTTCACCACCCGAACAACAACAGCAATTCGAGATTTTGCGGCAAACACCTGGCAAGGCGGACGAATACGCGGTTTATGCACTCGGTGAATGGGGCAGTCTTAAACAAGGGCTTGTTTTCCCTGAATACGAAATTGTGCAGGACTTTCCGCCGGATTGCAGACAGCAGGGGTACGGGCTGGACTGGGGCTTTTATCCCGATCCTTGCGCTTTGATTCGGTGCGGAATAAAGAACGGGGTTGTTTACCTTGATGAAGTTCTTTACATCCACAACTCAACCAGCGCCACACGCGACAAACTGATGCGCGATGCGGGCGTTTCAAGGAACTTCAAAATCCTTGCAGACCGAAACCCGGAAGCGATAGCCGAAATGAAGCAAAAGGGGTGGTACAATATCGAACCGGCAACAAAGGGGCCGGGAAGTGTCAAGGCCGGAATCGGGGTAATGAAAAACTTTAAAATCTGCATTACCGCCCGATCAAAGAACCTGAAAACAGAACTTGATAATTACGAATGGGCGATTGACCGGCACAGCGAAAAGCCGACTGGCGAACCGAACGACAATTTTAACCATGCCATTGATGCGGCGCGGTACTGGATAGCAGGGACGGTGATGCAACGGCAGGGCGCTTATTTTGCTTGATTCTCTTTTTCATATTTTGTTTGTTTTTCCCGCACTACCTCGGAGCCAAAGGGGTGCGGGTTTTTTACATACTATGCTCACCTTCTTTTTTGTCTGCCTCCTGCTCAAAATCATGTTTGGCAAAGAATAGTTTTGCACTTTCGCACGGTTTTTGCTACCTTGCAGCGAATTTTCGCTGAAGCATGGACGAAACGCAACTTTTAGCAATCCTCACCGAAAACATTAGTTTTCAGTTGCGCCATGCGCATTACGACCGCACCGTCGAAGTCGGCCACGACTGCCATATGTTCACGACCGGCAATGGTCAGGATAAAGAGGTGTTGAAGTACCGCCGGTTTGAATCTGAGCCGCTCAAAGCGCAGCGCCTACGCCTGAACAATCCGGCAACGCCTACCGTCATTTCCGAAGCAGACATTTTGAACCGCCTTACGCGGGTGGACGGCGTTCGGCGCGAATTGGTAGCAGCAACCGAAAAGGAAAAGCAGGAATTGGAAACGGCGCTTTGGGAAGCGTTCTTGCCGGGGGTAGGGTTGGAGGCTTGGTTAATCGGGAAAATACGCCACCTAACCAAAAACGACCCGAATGCCTGGATACTTTACGACCGGAACGACCGGCGCAGACCAGACGGCGAAATCGAAAGAACAAACCTTCGCCCGGCGATATTTCGCAGCATTGACGTGTTAAATTTCGGCATGGATAGCGACGGGATACCGGCATGGGTGTTGTTTCGGGACTTCCGAATGGAATACAAGATTGAGGGCGGTTTAAGGCGGGATGTACAATTGGAGACTTACTATATGTACGACACGACGCGGGTTATCAAGGCGCGGGAAATCGGAGCGCAGACGGTTGTTATGGATGGGGAAACCTTCATCGAGGTAGATGTTTACCCGGTGTTTGAAGAGCCGAAAAGAGAGAAAAACGAAAGCGGATTTGAATACCAAAGCGCCCCATTGCCGCTATCGCAGAAAAAGCGGAAATCCTTTTACATTTCCACAATCGAGCACGGCGCGGGCGAAGTCCCGGCATTTTGCGTGGGCGCGTACCCGGACGAGGAAACGAACGAGGAAAGTTATGTTTCCTGGTTCTGGGATGGGCGCTTTGTCCTGAAAGATGTGATTCGTGACAAACAAATGCTTGATGTTGCAATCGTTATGCAGGCGTTCCGCCGTCGTTCGGAGTTTTCACCCGCGTGTGAGTATGAAACAGAGAACCATGAGAGGTGCGAAAAAGGCTGGATATACGCGGGCGAACACGGTAAAACCCGCTGCCCGTCCTGCAATGGTTCGGGGCTACGGGCCAATTTCAACACAGAGCAGGAAGTTTTGCGTTTGGCAATGCCGGACGGCATAGAGCCTAACCAGTTGCTCGAACTGTCCAAACTCGCTTTTGAGGAACCGACCGACACGGCGCTTTTGGAATGGTTTGATTCCCAACTTGAAAAACACAAAGTCCGTTTTTCAGATGCAGTTTTGGGCCGGGAAACATCCACCAAACCGACCGGGGCAAGTACCGACACGGCAACGGCCATTTTGAAAAAGACCGACGCACAGGCGGACATACTTCGCGCATCGGCTTTGGTTGTCTGTCAGGGCATTGAACTTGCCTTTCGGGTGCTGGCAAACTATCGGGAATACGGGCCGATCACGGTCAACTATTCCTACCCGGAAAAAATTGATATGCTCACTTTAGAGCAGGAAGTTGCCAATTTTTCCGCAATTCAGCAAGTGGACATTTACGAGGCGAAAGTCCACCAACGGCACCGCATCCTTGCAAAGCAATTCGAGGGAGAGCCGGAGACACATAAGCGCATAGCGGCGCGGTACGCCTGGCTTCCTTTCGATGACAAATCGCCTGAACAGCAGGCGCAAATTATTTCTACCCTTTCGCCTGCCGACAGCAACGCTATTCTTTGGGCGTACTGGAAACAGATATTTCAGGAAATAGAAGTTTCAACGCCTAATTTTCATATGCTCAAGTACGAGCAGCAAAAGGCGATTGTTGAAGCAAAGGTGGCAGAATACCGGGGCCGGATTGAGTTAGCCGGGGCGGATGTGATGGTGGAGCCTAATTTCAACGAACCCAACAATGATGGTATATAATGCCAACACGCTCCGAACTTGAACGCCGCCGAATCGCAGAATCAGAAAAGGCAGCAGCAGCGACAAACACCGTTGTCAGGGGCTTGCAAAACGCGGCTTACAGTATTGTTATTGATTGGATGGTTGGCACGATTGAAACGGAAAACGGGCGGATCAAATACACGGCATCGAATTTGGGCAAAGTGGCGGGACTGTTTCGGGCAATGTCCAGATGGCAAAAGCAATACGAAAAAACGATGTTGGGCAGCGTGTTGGATTGGTCCGGCAGGTTGTTAGGGCTGAATAGCCAATATTTCGAGGCTTTTGAGCCTGGAAAAGTGGAAAGCATCGACGAAGCGGCGCGGCGCTTGACCCTGCAAAGGTGGGGCTACAACGTGAACACGCGGGAACTGATACCGGGCGGGTATTTTGAAAGCCTGTTTAAAAATCCGAACATCGGGCAACGGGTGGCGGGACTTGTCAATCAGGCGATATCGCAAAAAATGCCACTGGCACAGTTTCAAAAGACGTTCCGGCAGGTGTTTGTCGGGATACCTGGACAGGGGATGTTGGAAAGGCATTGGCGGACAAACTCGTTCGACCTTTATCAAATGATCGATCGGACGGCAAACCTTGTTTATGCGGATCGGTTGGGGCTGGAGTACGCGATTTATAGCGGGACATTGGAAAAGGACAGCCGACCGTTTTGCATTGCCCGCGTGAACAAAGTTTTTAGTCGTCCTGAAATTTCAAGTTGGGAAGATTTGCAATTTCAAGGGAAGCCTAAAGTTGGATATGATCCTTTTGTTGATTGCGGAGGGTACAATTGCCGGCACACGCTTTCATGGATTACGGATGAAATCGCCGCGCATTTGCGGCCAGAAATAAAAACTGAAAATAAATGAGCAATTGCACGGAATTAACCGCAAAAGAGGTACAGGAGTTTTTGAGTGAATTAAAAATTCATCCTGTTCCTAAATATGAAATCGTTTTTGATGTGTTTGCGGCTCCCGGCTCATCAAGTCATTATTTTTATGCGGTTAAAAACATTACAGGGAAAACCCTTTTTCAAACTACAAGCCTGATTGCGGCGAAAGAATGGATAAAGCAAAAAGAAAAGCAACCATGAGCGAACACGAAAAACAGGTATTCAAAAGCCTTGTATCTCTCTTGGAAGAGCATATTTGCGCAAATTCAGGCTTTGCAAATTTGATGGAGGCCGTTACTTTTCGGGACGCGCTGAAAATCGCAGGGCGAAAAACGCTACCACGAATCGAAGCCATGATGAACGAATATTTGAAGGATTACGATGAATTAAAAGAAAGTCAAAAATGAGCAATACAACAAGTCAAATTATCACAGATAACGGCGAAGTATGGGAGGCTGCGGCTGACAGCATTATGTCAGAAATTCTAAAATTTCCCATAGCCGGGCAAGTTGAGGTATTAAGGATTGTTAGCCTTAAAATGGGTGAAGAAGTCAAAAGGCGACAATCCAAATACGTTGAATTGATGAATGCCGTAGATGCATTAAAAACTAAATAAGATTTGTTTAACCTACTCGACAAATTCCGCTTCACAGCGAACGACGGATCAGGCGACATGACCGTTTCACCTGTCAACACCGGGCTTAAAAAGCGTTGGGAATTGCAGGATGATGGCGTGAGTTATCGCGTTTCGTTGGGTACGGAATTACTGTTTCGGGGTGCGGATTATGTCTACTTCAAAGCGATACTTGACGCGGCTACGGAGTGTAGTGTTACGATGTTGATTGAGCAGTATTGCGGGGGCGAATGGGTGACGTTTTTCGAGGGGGTGGTACTACCCACAGAGGGCAAATACGACCTCGACAAGTGCGAAGTTTCGTTTAAGGTCGTGCCAAATGACGTGTACGAATGCGCCAAAAACAACTTTGGCAAGCAAACAAATTGGTTGCTTTACGGCACGGCAAAGACCCTGAAAGGGATTTACGGCACCATTGAAACGGATATTTGCAGTTATGACGGGCCGGTAATTATCCCGGCAAGTTCGGGGCAATTGCTTTTTCTACGGGATTGTTGGAGCGGGGCGGGGCCACACGATGTCCAATTCGACCCGGACGCAGACCCGACAACCGGGTGGACGCCTGTTGCGCATTCGCAGGTTTACACCGGGTCGGGTTCGGTGGGCGTGGATGACGTGAGTATTGATACGACCTGGAAACGGGAAGTTGTTACGCAGGTAGGCGCTCCGCCGGGATACGGATGGGTTAACCAGGGCGGCAACGATTGGGCGCGACCTATTACCGTTGTTTCTTCGGTGCAGGAAATAACCGATCTGACAGGTAGTTACACGGCGGAATTTTTAGACGGCGCTTTCGAGGTGAGCAACGGGCGGTTACTTCAGGAAATGATTGAGGACGCCGTTGAGGCTACCGGGTGCGACATTGACAGCGTGAAAAGCGATTTTCTGAATATTCATTCTGACAATACCAACCCTACAAACGACGCATACGATTACGCAAAGGACGTTGAAGCCGTAATGCAAAGCGTTCTAATATTTCAAAAATCGGACGTTGTAAACGCAGGTGCGACAAACGACGCGACGCGGTTACTGCTTTCGCTGAATGACGTTTTGACAGCGCTAAAGGACGCGCTAAATGTTCGGTGGGCGATTGTTCATGATGGCGGTGATAATGTTTTGCGCATCGAACACGAAACATACTTTACGGGCAGCGCAGGGCTTGACCTCACCGCCATACCCGTATCCGACCCCGGAAAATACATTCGTGGCCTGAACCGATTTGAAACGGACGGCGAAATCCCGCCATTTGAGCGGTTCGCATATCAGGAGTCTTTCAACGAGACTTTCACGCCTCGAAGAATTGACTACGGTTGCCCGAATGGTTCAGAAATCGACCATCAACTTACCCAAATGAATGCCGACTTTGGTGGGCTTTATGAAAATACATCGGCGGGCTTGCAGGGTTTTGTTTTCGTGTGTGCTTACCCGATTAGTGGCGATGACTACCTGATTGATAACATTGACGGCATCGCAAATGGCGCGATGCAATGGAGGCAGTTGATAAACAATTTGTGGGTTTTCGGGCGCTATTCCATGACGGCAACCAGTACGGCGGGCGGTACGTTCGTTGTGCAAACCCTGAAAAAGCGCAAGGCACAGGCAGCAATTAAAATCCCGTTTTGCTGCGATGCGTTTGAGCCGACGGAAACGGTTGAAACGGCTTTGGGCTTGGGGCAAGTGAAAAGTGCTGAACAGGACACGCAAACAGGAATGTTGACTTTAAATCTTTTGCACGAATAAACATTTAAAATCATGGCGACGAAAAAGTTTAAGAAACTCCCCAAAGATTCGCAACGGGCCGCATTTGCGCAAATGGATGAGGATGGCACGCGGGAACGTGGCAACGGGAAAGGTGGAGGCGTTGCCTCAAAAACATTAAAGCCGAGCAAGGCAAAACTACCGCACATAAAGACGGGCGATCAACAAGCGATGCTCGATAAATCGCTGTTCCAATACGGCAAAGCAGATAAAGAAAATAAAGACAGAATGTTGTCAGGGCTTGAATTTGGCGAAATAAGGGCGGAGCAAAATTTGAAAGGCTTGAAAGGGCAAAAAACGTTTGATGCGTTGCGGGAGCGAAAAAACAGCAAAGAGTTTCTTTCTACTGCAAGAGCATTCAAGATAAAAACCCGCAAAAAATGATACCATCAAATCCGGGCAACATCCTGCCGTTCTACGCGATTGGATACAGCGCAAACGACCTGCGTTTTCAGCGGCACCGGCAATTCGGTACGGACTTGGTTCCGTATGGCTTGCCGTGTCCTCGAACGCGGCTTTTGCCTTTCCAGTTGTCCGGCACAGGGACAGCGCCTACGCCGTCGGCATTTGTGCTGTTTAATCCGGAAGATGACACCGACGCCGTTATCCTGGATCATACAGTGCTTAATGTCCAAACCGACTTAACGCGGTGGTGGGTAACATGGAAAGCGGATACCGATTTGGATGTAATACCTGATTGCGGGTATTGGTATGTTTACATCAATTTAGGCGATGAAGGCGGCCAATTTTATTCGGAGGCTCTGGATTGCAGGGACTTTTGCGGTTTTGAAGTGGTTGATTTGCAAATTCAGACCGATTCATGCGCAGTTGAAGACCCGGTTATCCAATTCGTTTTGGAAGCGGCGATAGCGGCTGCAAGCGGAACGACATACACGATACAGCGCAAAAGCGGTTTGTCCTGGGATGTTATTGCAACGAACAACGATGTGACAATACAGGAAACGCTTTCCAACGAAACGCGGGAATACAGGATTGTTGCCACAACGCCATGCGGGCTTATTATCACAAAATCATATGTAGCGACATGGGATAGTGCCGACGGTTGCGCAACTCTGACACTGGGAACACCAACAACAAGCACGAACGAGGCCGGAATCCTGTCAACCGGGCCGGTATGGAGATTGAATTTTTCTAACACGACAGACAAGGCCAATGTGCTTTACCAAACCGGATATGCGCAGTATTTGTACTTGCCCATGCCAATTTGGGATGTGCCTGAAATCGAACGAGAAACAGAAATAGCGATGAACGGTGACGGCGAAGAAATACGGCGCTTTACGCGCACTGTTGAGCGGCGCGGGTTTGAAGTGGCGGATATTCCGGATTTTGTATTGGGGTGGCTGACCAAATCTGGCGACCTGGATACGATTGTTTTTGAAGATGCAAAACTCGTTGACGCGCTCGCGCAAGTGGAAATACTGATACAAAACCTTACCTTTGAAACGCCTAACAGGCAGGGAACGGCGCTGAATGTCGGACGTTTTTATTTCGATATGGAGGCCGAAGCGTTTCAAGGTTGTCAGGAAAATTTCATACTGGATTAAAAAATGGCATTCGAGGCGCTATTAAATCGAATCAGGCAAATAAAGCAAAACCTGATTAGCGACCGTGAAAACGAGGCGCTGCGAATTTCATTTGACCAACTTGCATTAACAAAACTTCGCATACAAACCAAAGGGCAAAACTCGAATGAACAACCTTTTGCGCCGTATGTCCCGGAATATGCAAAAGACCGGCAAAAGGCAGGGTATCAGGTCGGTTATGTGGACTTTACCAGGACGGGCCGAATGTTTGCAGCCGTTCGCCCACGCGTAGAAAGCAGCACGGTTTTTTCCGCTACCGTCGTGATCGAAGGCACCGACCAGCGGAGCCGGGATATTATCGCCGGAGCGGCAAAGAAGCGGGGCAATATCCTGCTACCGTCAAAAGCAGAAATCGAACTGACCAGGCAGGCCAACAGGCAAAGAATCTTAAAGGCATTTCAACAGTAAACAACTTTCAAAAAAATATGAAAATTAAACTTATCCTTTTTGCATTGCTGCTTTCCGCATCCGCTTTTTCGCAGTCCCTTGACTGGCAAATCACGGACAAGACGTTTTCTGCCGGTGATACCGTTACGGCGGAATTTCGCATTTTCAACTTTACCGGGATCGGCGCTTTTCAGTTTGCAATGAAACACGATACCGGGGCGTTGGCCTATGCCAATCCTGCAAATCCATTTCAGTTTACCGGGGAATTTCCGGGCCTTAATTCGGGCGCGTTTTCGTGGTACGGGCTGCCGGGGTATGGCCTTCAACCTGGAGAGATGCGGGCCGGATTGTCAACCCCTTACGGTATTACAATTGGGGACGGAAGCCATATTTTCAGCGTTGTTTTTGTGGCTAAATCAGCGGGCAAACTTTCGCAGTTTTTCCCGGTATGGGTCAACCATCATGTTTTGAAGCCGATTGCATACACGGCAACGCCGTTGCAATACCTGCCATTTAACATTGCGTATGTTTCGCCATCCGAACAAGAAACAACCGGAACGGCTGAATTTGAAGCGCAACAGTTTGGCGTGTACCCTAATCCCGCATCGGGGGCATTTTTTGTGGATGTCCCGGCAGGCGTTACCATGCTTAGATTTTACAATGCAGATAGCCGTCTTTTGTGGGCATTGGATGCAACACCACACAAGGGCAAAACGCTGTATGTGAACAGCGAAGAGCCGCCGGGGCTGTATTTTTTGGAGGCGTCCGGCAAAGAAGGCGCAATGTTTGTTAAACAAGTGATTAAACAATAATGGTCGCAGCAATCGCAGACATACTAAAGGCGCAAATTGCCGGGCTGGACTGGATCGAAAGGTTTGGCGGCTTGGTTATTGAGGCAAAAAAGCCTGATACGCGCAAGGCTGACAACGGCGATACGGTTGTCGTTGGCTGGCAATCCTGGCCAGTTGCTTGCGATGTGAACGCCGAACGCTGCTTTGAAGATCAGGCTAAATTAAAGTGGTTTATCCCGGAATCAAGCCTTGCGGCGGTGGCGTACTTCGTGGACAACGGAGGAACGTCCTTTGTTGGATTCGATGAATTTACCCCGCAACGCGGCGGACTTGCTTACCGGTTTAATTTGAAATTCGTTTGTTGGATGAATATGAAACGCCTGGGCGATGCGATTACGGCGGGCGAATGCTGGGCAGCCGACAAACTTGTTCCCTATGTGATTGCTGAATTTTTCGGAACACCGCCGGGCGCGGCAACAACCGTATTTGGAGCAGACACGCCAAAGGCGCGGGCATACCGCAGAATTGAAATAACCAGCGTTTCGCAAATCCAAAAATCACCGCAAATATTTGCGCCGTTTTCATTCTGGAATCTACCCGACAAACAGGCCGTATTCGTTTGGCCTTACGATTACTTTGCCTTACAAATACAAGGGACATTCATCCTGAACCGCTTTTGCTTACCTGAATTGTACGAGCCGCCATTTGTGGCGGATACGGACATTTGTTTGCCGGGGGAGCCTACAGATAACTACCTGATTACCGAGGAAGGAAACCATATTGCAACCGAAACAGAAACGCCTATAATTTCTGAATAATGGCAACGAAAAAGCAACTCAACGACGCGACGTTTTTCCTTGTTGCCGTTCAGAAAGGCAGCGGTGAAACATACCCGCCACCTATATTCCCGCCGTCAACACTGGTTATTTATATCACATCTGAAACCGGTGAAATCTTGTTAACTGAAACCGGCAACGCTCTTGTAACAGAGCGAAGCGCAACCTAAAATAAAATGGCAAAGGAAAAAATATCAGAACTGACAGCAGCGGCAACACTCGACGGCACCGAACTCGTTCCGGTAGTTCAGGACGGGGAAACTGTGAGAACAACAGCGCAGGATATTGCCGATTTGGGCGGCGGCGGCGCTTCATATCTGAAATACGTTGCACTGCTCACGCAAACCGGCACGGAAGCGCCGACGGAAATTATTTTGGAAAACTCCCTTAGTGGTGCAATAACATGGACACGCAGTGATATAGGTGTTTACGTCGGCACACTTGAAGCCGAATTTACAATTGAAAAAACATTTGTCATGTGCCCGTTTGCTGGCGGGGGATATGGATATGCAAACACAGTTGATACGGTCGGGATTACAAGCCCTGAAGGTGACGGAGTTATTGAATTGACGCCTATCGAAATCCGCGTTTACCCGTAATGCAAACCGCTCTATACATATCCCTTTGGGCCTACCTATTTACCGGGCCACTATCCGAACCGGGGCAGGTGTTTTGGCTTGTAAAGGGATTGCTTGCCCGGCTGCCGATGTGGTTATTCATGCCGCTTGTCGGGTGCGCGAAGTGCCACGCCGGATGGGTTGCAATCGGGTATCAGCAGTTACACGGCGGATTAGACTGGCATTCAGTGCCGTTTATTTTAATCGCCATATCGGGCGCGTATGCGCTGCAAACATGGCATCAAATTGTTGAAAAATGGTTAAATCGTTAGAATGTCCAAAAGGGATACCGCTAATTGAGCCGGTAGAATGCCCTACGGTGGATGAGGCGCAGCATATGCAGATACTTGCACGGGCGCAAATGCACGAGGTTCTTACTATCATGGAAATATGCCCCGTGTGCCATGAATACGGAACGCGGATAAATTGCATCGCAAAGCGTAAAGAATTGGTAGGGGGAATGACCAAGATAACACACTTTGAAATATCAATAACCCGCCCGTGCGGTCACGCAAAGCGGGAGTTTGCAATAGGAATTTAACAATGAGTGAAAAAGTTAAACAAACCTTCAAACCAATAAAACCCCTTGCCCGCGATGCAAACGGCGGACTGTCTTACGAGCCATTTACGGCGAACGGCAGGACATACCATTTTATCCGCCCTGGCGACCCGTTGGGGATTCGTAAATGGAGTGAATACGAGAAACTAAAAATCGTTGTCGGTACGGGACAAACCTTTTCCGGCATTGTGGAGGCGTTCAGGCAGATAACCGACCTGGCCGGGGCCGACAAAAAGTTTTCTGAAATCCGCACTGAGTTGATTCTGTTGGCAGACAGTTACCGTAAAGGCGTTTTGGATATGTCGAAAGACCGCTATAACAAGGCGTTCTACCTTTGTAGCATCTTTATTTACAGGGACGGCGATGACCCGTACCAATGGGATTTAAACCGGGCCGAACAATACATCGGCGATTGGGTGGAGGAAAATATCAGCGAGCAGGATTTGTTTTTTTTTGCGATGCTATTAACACCCGGATTCAGCAGAGTATTGACCGAATTAAGAAACGAAGCGGAGCGGCAATCGGAGCGGCTGGAAAAGTTGTCGGGCGGTACTACTTAGAACCGGGCGGGCGGTACGAATTTATGACCGACAAGATCGAAAACGATTTGCGGCATGGGCTTGAGTTTATAATGCGCGTCCGCTCTTTTTACACCTTGTCAGACCTCATAAAAACCGACTATATTACATTTTTCACCTTGCTCGAAGAGTGCGAAGCCGAACAAAAGGAGGCGATAGCGCGGGCAAAAGAGAAACAATAGACTGCGATGGAAGAAGTTTTTAAGGCGACATTTGACGACAGTGAAATATCCAAAAAATTGGATGACCTTGAAAAACAGGTTATTTCCATCGGCAAATCTGTCGATACTGTTGGCGACACCGCTACGCAATCGCTCAACCAGGCGGCGGGCGCTGCTGATAACTTTTCGCAGTCAATGGATACGGCGGCAACCGACACGGCGAAGCAGGCCAAAGCGGTAGAGCAGGCGCGGACGGCAAACCAGACATGGCTGCAATCCATTCGGCAAACAATTGCAGGGCAGCAGGTGGCGGGAAAGTCGCTTGGCGAATGGTCAGAAACGATGCGGGGATTTACGTCAAACGCAGCGGGCGGGACGCGGGCAACCGGGGCATTAACCGGCGCTCTTCGCATATTCGGTGGCGTTTTAAAGGCGCTTGGCATAGGCGTTATTATTGCCGGCGTTGCCTCACTTATTCAGTATTTAAGCAAGTTTCAGCCACTACTTGACAAGATCAACCAAATAACTGCCGGTTTTAGCGCTGCTCTGAATGTTGTTGCTGAAAGGATTATAAAATTAGGCAGTGCATTCGTGCAACTTTTTTCAGGCGACTTTTCCGGGGCATTATCGACGGCAACGCAGGCTGTTACCGGGTTTGGTGATGAACTGGCAAACGCGGCGGTATCGGCATTCAATTTGGAAAAACGTTTGCAGGCGTTGCGCGATGTTACAATAACGCAGTCAGTTGAAGCGGCGCGGGCGCGGGTGGAGTTGGATAAATTCAGGCAGGTTGCAGATGACAGCACACGATCAATAGCCGCACGGGCCAAAGCGGCAACGCAAGCGGCGGCAATAGAAAAAACGCTGGCTGAGCAGGCCGTTGACCGGGCATTAGAGGCGCAACAAATAGCGCAGGCGAAATTTGTACTTGACAAAGAAAATTTGGCCGCCCGTGAAGAGGCGGCAAAGGCGGAAGTTGATTTTCAGGAGGCGGTATCTAACCTGAACAAAGCGAATTTTGATGCTGAAAAAGAGCAGCGGGAATTCCGCAAAGAAGCCGCCGAAGAGCGCAAAAAGCAGCAGGAAGAAGCCAAAAAACAATTGGAGGCTTTCAACAAGTTGTTGGAAGATGTAAATAAAAGGGCCGCAGCCCTGGATATTGAAAACACATTCAACCCGATCCAAAAGGTTGAAAAAGAGTTTGCGGCGGCATTGGACGGCGTTGAAGACCTGCAAAAAAAGTTGCTGGCATTGGCCACAACGGACGGGCAACGAAAAGAGATTGAGGCAGCCATTGCAAGCCTATTCGGCGAAGTGGTGGCGAAATATAACGAGGAACTTTCAAAGGCAAAGCAGCAGGTTGAAGAACTGAAAAAAGGCACGGAGCCAATACAGCCCCTGCCAATTGCGGACACGATTGACGAAGACATGAAGTTCCGCGCGCAAGGCATTGTAAAACAGTTGCAGCAGGTAGCGCAGGAAGCAATCGAAGGGCAACAGCCTCGAAGCCTGGCGCAAATATTAGGCATAAGCCAAGAGGGTTTGGAAGGACTGAAAGATGCGACGGCGGAAATTATCGACAGTCTGAACCAGATTGCAGACGCACGGGTAAAAGAGGCAGAGGCAGCGGTTGACGCGGCAAGCAAGAAGGTCGAAGCGGCGCAAGATGCGCTAATCCGGGAACAGGAACTTGCAAAAGATGGGATTGCAAATAACAGCGACCTACGAAAAAAAGAACTCGAAGAGGCAAAAAAGGCGCGGGAAGAGGCGGAAAAAGAACGGGTAAAAGCCGTCCGCACTCAAATCCTTTTGGACAGTGCGCAGCAAATCAGCAGCCTTATAACGGCGGCGGCCAATATATTCAAAGGGTTTTCGCTTATCCCGTTGGGCGGGCAAATACTTGCCATTGCTTCGATTACGGCAATGTTCGGGGCGTTTGCGGTGGCGAAATCTCAAGCCCTAAAAGCCGCATCAGTGCCGAAATTCCGCAAAGGTGGCAAACTGGAAGGCCCGGCGCACGAATACGGCGGCATTGCGGTATCAGACCGCGAAGGCAACGTGTATGGTGAGGCCGAGGGGGGTGAATGGATCGTTAACCGACAAGGCAGCCGGGAACATGACCGCTTCCTGCAACGCCTCAACGAAGGCGAATTTGCCGGGGTAAACCTGGATAGGCTTTTCCGCCCGGCAGCATCAAATCAGATAATCGACACAGCGCCCGGCATTGCCCGCGTCGAAAAAGAGTTCCGGGAAATCCGGGAAACCCAACACACAGCGGCGCTCGAATCGGCGTACTACCGGGCGGCTGAAAAGATCGTTCAGGCAATCGAGGAAAAAGAAGTGGTAACCCCGCTTACGAATTACCGGGTAACGCGAAAGAAAGGCCGGAATACCTATACGAAAATTGTCAAAGCAGAAAATTAAAAAGGAATTAGCGAATTTTCGCTGAATACCTTACCTTTGGATCGAATTTTGTTACACGCTAAAAAAACATTATGGCAAAGAACATTCTCCGCACCTCTGAATTGTACGAACGAACGACAGCAAACGGAACTGTTGAGCAGCGTAAATTCAACGGTGTTTCCCTTTCTAAATCCCGCATTGCCCGGCAAATGGTCGCTGACAATGGCTGGAAGAAAGTATCAGGCGACCCGGTAGGCGTTACATCAGGAAAGCCGAAGGGCCAAAAGGGAAATGAAAAGCCGCCGGTTGAAATCCCTGCCCAAATTCCCGACGAACAACCGGAGGAAAACGTTGAAATGGCATGAACTGGATACCGCGAAACAAAAAAACGGGCATAGATTATCCGCCAATTTCCGACGCTGAAAAAGCAGCGATGGAAAGCGATTTCGTGACGAAAGGCAAATACACTTTTCGGGCGGATGGCAGCGCCGTTCCAAAGGTTGCGGCCAAAACCAAGCCCAAAGAAGAAAAGTTAGTGCCGGTTGGCGTTGACATTTCCGAAGAACCGAAACAACCGTAAAAAAATAGGCTTAACCGCCTTATAATAGGTTATGGAAGAAATACTTAAAGCCATTGCATCCGGCTTAAAATTGGATACAGAGCAGTTCATCGCCGACTTCAAACAGGGCGAAGATTTTATGCCGGAAAAAGAGGTAGCCGCTAAACTGGCAACCTTCATACCGGATAAAGTCAAGGCAGCCAATGAGACGGCAAAAAAAGTGGGGCGCTCTGAAGTGCAAAAACGTTTTTCCCGTCTTATAAAAGATTCCGGTTTTGAAAACCCGGAGGCGCTTGAAGGTGAGCCGCTTTTTTCTGCATTCGTTGAATGGAAGGGAGAAAGCGCCGCACACATCGACGGCGATCCCGGCAAACTTTCAAAAGAGGAATTGTTGAAAGTTCCACAAGTACGGGCGATTGTCAGCGAGGTAACGGCAAAGGCCGGGGAGAAATTCGCGGCTGAAAAATCCGAATGGGAGAAGAAAGTCAAAGCGGCGGAAAACACGCGTAAAGGAATGTTACTCGAAAAGAACTTGCTTTCTGTTTTGGAAAAAGGCAAGGTTAATTTGGGCGATACACCGGAGCAAAAATCCGTTAGACTTGACTTCCTGAAATCCCGCGTAAACCTTGACCGCGTTGAAATCGGCGAAGGCGACACGTTGAAATTCCTGGATGAATCCGGTTATGAATCGGACTTTGAAAAGGAAGTTTTGCCGATTGCCCAAACTGCTTTTGGCATTGTCACACAAGACAAAAACCGGGGCGGTTCAGGGGCGCAAGGATCGGGCGCAGCGGGCGCAAACGGACAGGCAGGCACGAAAGTATCCATAGCCGCCGGGACAACGCAGCGTGATTTTGACGCTCAATTTATGAGCGCAAAACCCGAAGACAGACCCGCCCTAATGAAAGCATGGAACGAACAAAAACAGGCTGCCGGTTAATGCCGGCTTAGCGAAGCACAAAAACTACTTGCAAAGGCCGGTAAACGTTCATCTATAAAGCGTTTATCGAAATGGCTTTTACCGCATCACAAATGCAGGAAGCGCAGTATGCGCTCAACCTTTGGCTCGCTGAACCCAACACAGCGCGCACAGAATGGCAACGCGGCGAGGCGCTCAGCGCCCGCGCGGTTTTGCCCCGTCAAACTGCCCAAACCCTACCCCGCTTCAAAGGCGACAACTTTGTTTGCGTTGGTGCAGAGGTTTGGTTTTACCGTCCCGGAGCCGCTGCACTCGCCGAGGAAGATTGGCCCGCAACAAACGATTGCGACGTTGCCCCTGGCGCGGTTGGCGAAACCCTGAAAAAAGACCTCACGACCGGCATCATTGCTTACAGCACGGGCCGCGTACTGGATCACCGTTGCGACAATCTGCTCACCTTCACGGAAGAGTTCCAGCGCCAAGTCATGCAAATAATGGCCGAAAACCGCCGCCAAATCAACAATAACGTTGTTTTGGCCGGGTTGGATGCTGCTTCACAGACGAACATTGATACGCTGCTGCCTTCTACGTGGAACGGCACGACCGATGCGCCTTTGATCGTTGCGCCGCCCGAAGACTTCACATTCGAGAACCTCAACGCATTCCGCCGTGTCGCAATCCGCAACGGGTTTGGCGACTACTTCTTTTTGTCCGGCGAACTGTTCAACGACAACGTTTGGATGGCGGGCCTGAACCGGATGAATGAAACCTTCCGAAATCAGGCGCTTGCATGGGCGCAAAACGACATTTCCTTCGACATTCGCGACCTGGATCAGCACATGGGTCAACGCACCGTGTTTGCGGTTGACGTGAACTCGTTCGCTTTCTGGAACCAATGGAACTCGCCTTCGGTAATGACCTTGATCGACACCGAAAACCAAACATACGTTTGGTCGCAGCCCGACCCAATCCTCACATGGATCAAAGACGGGCGCGAGGTTCCGGTCGTTCACGAAATGGAGATGTCCAAAACCTGCGTTGCCCGTGATGCGGTTGGCGGCTACCGCCAATTTCAGTACGACATTTCGGCACGTATCATCGGCGCGTTTGCTACCGCTCCATTGGGGCCGAACAACGAAAGCGGCATCCTGCAATTCAGCGACACCACACCGGCATAAGCCGATACCCTTCATTTTTTCACATTCAAAACTTTTCAGAAATGAAACACTTGAATAAAATTTGGGGCGGCGCGGTTATCCTTGCCATTGTCGCTCTTTTCGTCGGGATGTCTTTCGACAAATCGGCATCCAATACCTATGTTTTCGAGGACGAAAACGGGGTGGTTCACGAATACGATTTTGCGCCGCCGAAGGCTTACCAAAAGTCTTTTGCGCTGGACACGCTTACCGGCACCACACGCGACACGGTGAAAATTCCCTGGATCATGGCTTCGCCCTGGCAGTACGAATACTATGTGAAACTGCGAAAACTTACCGGCACACCCAACACGAAAATACTTTTGCAGGCACGAACGGTAACGAACGGCATTTGGTCGCCTGTTGACAGCGTTTCGTGTTCGGGGGCCGACAGTACGAAGGTGCATTTCAGGCTGCGAGGAACGACCGTTTACGGGGCTGAACATCAACTTATTTTCGTACGAACAGGGTCTCACTCTTTGGCCCGAAACGTGCAAGTGAACATCAAACCGCCGAACCAGTAAACCTATGGCGCTTACCTGTCTTGATACGCTGGTTGGCCTTGCGCCTTCCTCTATTCCCTGTTTCGTTGACCCGGAGCCGGAAGGCTTCGACACGTCGGATTCCGGCTACTACATTATCGATCCGGAGTTCGGGTTAACAATCGCAGAGGCTTGCGAAATAGAGGGGTGGGCATTGCTAGAAAGGGCAAGGGCCAAAGGCATTTTGCAATTCAAGACTGATTTAAGCGCAGCGTTACGGACAAAATTCGGCACGGCAATATCCCCCTTTGCCGGTTTAATAGGGCAACTGAAAAACACGGGCACAAAGAGCGTTTCACACGCACGGGCGGGCCTTCGCTTACGGGTATTAAGGCAGGTGAAAGGCGGGAAAATCGTACTTAAAAAGGCATATATCGGCGTTGATACAACCGGAACGTATGCCGTTTCTGTAACATCGAACGACCCGCTTTTCACCGAGCCTACACCCGTATCCGTATCGGCAACGGCAAACCAATGGGGAGCCGGAACGGCATTGGGCCTTATTGAGTTGCCGATGTGGTCGGCATCCAATCCAAACGATTACCTCGAATACTACATTTCTTTCCCGCTGGCATCGGCATTGCCACTGGCAAACAAAGTTAGTTGTGGATGCGGTAGTGCAAAAGAAGGATGGCGGCAACACATCGACGCGGCGGGCTTTAATTCCGACAGCGACACACCGACAACCGGCGGCTTTTCCGCATCGGCTTACGGGCTGGTTTTGGATTTGTATTTTGGTTGCGGCGAACTCGATTGGATTTGCGATTTGTCGGAAAACGTAGGCGATTACACATTACAAGTTGCGGCACGGACGCTGCAATTTGCGCAGGCAATTCCGGCTATTGACGAACTGATTAACTCTTACAAAATCAACGTTTGCACCTCTTACAACCAGGATGAAATGAACAGCAGGCGCAACTACCTGGGCAAGTCTTATGCGAATAACATTGCATGGCTTGCCGCAAATGTGCCGCCGGGTGCGACGGGCTGCTTTGCCTGCCGACCTGAAAAAAGGTTTCACAAAACCGCTCAACTTGTTTAAAAAATGGCAGATAACATTTCCCTTATAAGTTGCCCGGCGGATTGCGCTACGGACAACGTTTGGCCCGCAATACCGGCGGATCAGGATTGCCCCAGTTATGAGCAATCACTTTCTCAGGTGTCCGACCTTATCATTATCCCAACAGGTGCGGCGGACGTGTTTACCGACTTCAATGCCGACTATCCAACGCCTGCCTACGCAAACGACACGATAGACAACACGACGGCGGACAATTCAACGGCGCACATCCTGACCGGAATTGGCGGCGTTGCCGAACCGGATGCGTTGACCCTGGATTATCCGAAGTTGCAACAGGCAATTTCAGAACGCACGTACACGCTTACGCACCGAATCCTGAACCTATCCAACGCGCAATATGATTTTCTGCAAAAAGTCCAATGCGGGGCGCTCAATTTCACCTTTTACTACTGCGACCTGGGCGGTTACACCTACGGCATTGAAGGCGGCTTAGTGCCGTATTCGGTGGATGTGGATATGCCGCGCGGCGGCGGGAATGACGACCGGGCCTTCGCTGACATTATCATAACCTGGAAAGCAAAAGGCGATCCCGACCGTATCACAACGCCTGCAAATCTTGGAGTTAACGTCTAAACACTAAACAACATGGCAACTGCAATAAACGAAACGCTTACCGGATGCCCGGCGGATTGTGACGACGTTCTACTTTATCCCGCCATACCCGCATCGCAAGACTGCCCAAATTACGAGCAATTGCGCAGCCAAATTTCACGGCTGTATTTACTGCCAAACACAATGAGCGGCGATATATTCGCATCCTGGGGCAGTACATCGGCGGCAACGCCTACCTATGTCGCAAACAGTATTGACAACACCAATGCCCTAAACGCAAAGGCGAAGGAATTGGTAGGAATTGGAGAAATCGCCGTGCCCGATAAAAGTACGCTGAACTACCCGCTGCTCAAAACACGTACAACCGAAAAGCGTTACCCGCTTCAATTCACGGTTTACCAACTTGACGATTCGACGTATGAGTTTTTAAGGCAAGTTCAGTGCGGAAATCTGAATTTTAAATTCTACTATGCCGATTTGAACGGGTATGTGTACGGCATTGCGGACGGGCTTGTTCCTGACCTGATTGACGTTACCTTCCCAAAGGGCAACGCCAACACCGACCGAAATACAGCGGTGATTAAACTGTTCTGGAAAGCAACTGGCGATCCGCAACGCCGGGCAAACCCGCTCGCATAAATGCAAAACCCACCTCCCCACATTTGGGGCGACACGACAGCGCAAAACCCGTTCACCTACCTGCCATCAACGCAGTGCGATGATTGGGATTTGCCCGCAATCGCAACGTGTCAGGACGGCACAACGTACAGGCAACGCCGGAGCGAGGTTGCGGCAATTCTGATGCTGCCGACCGGGGCCGCTTTCCCTGGGGACTGGGAAAATATAGCGGACTGGGTAAACACGATTGACAACACAAACACCGACGACACGAAAGGGAAATACCTTGTCGGCATTGGCTCTTTTCTGCCCGATAGCGCCGTTGAAGTGAGTTTGTCGGGCGGGCGTTATATCGAACAACGGGAACGCACCTACCGGCTAAATATGGCCGTGCTGAACATCGATGACGGACACAGCGCGCTTTGCAGGAAATTGCAATCCGGGGCGCGGCGCTACTCCTTTTGGTTGCTCACGGTGGGCGATAGATTGATTGGCGGGCCTAAGGGCATGAAACCTGTCCGGGCAAACGCCGATTTTGTTTTGGCATCTGGAACAGATAGCCGCGAAGTGTGGAATATCACCTTGACAACTACCTTCCTGCAATACCCTGAAATGACACCGCAGGCGATAGACTTCACCGGAAACGGGCTGTCCGGCGGTGGCGGCGGTGGTGGCGATTGCAATTGTGACATTCAAAATTTGCTTGGCGACCTGGCTACTTATGTGGATGACGCGGCGGCTGTTACGGGCGGTCTTTCTACCGGCGATTGGTACGTCGTGGATGTCGGAAACGACTTTTTACCGCCCGGCATACCTCGCCGGGTTGGCGGCTAAACATTGACTTTATGAGAAATTTACTTTCATTTTTTATCCTGTTTTTCCCTGCTTTGATTTTCGGGCAGGTGGTAAAAACGGCGGCTGTGCCGTACACGAAAGGCGCGGGCTTTACACCCAACATCGCGGGCAGTTCTGAACTTCGCGTTGACACTACCACGTCCGGGCTTTTCTGGTGGGATCGTGACGCGCTGACATGGATTCGATTCCGTCCGGGCGTTGATGTGATTACTGGCAGCAGCGCACCGGCGTACACCCCACGCGACAACCAATCGCTTTTTGCAGTCAATGCAGACGGTGAACTGTATTATTTCAATTCCCCGTCCTGGGTTCAAATTGGCGGCTCTGGAGGCGGTGGTATTTACGGCGGATCGGGCAGCGTACCCGATGGAACGGCGGCAACGCTGGTAGACGATTTTGAATTTACAGGGCCGGACATTTCCAGTTTCACCGTCACGACCGGCACAACACGCGGCGGGCAATATTTCCAGAATCTTGCAGGGGCTACGGTATTGCACCGGGACACGTCCGGCAGTAGCAGCCTGGCCTTTTCAGGTACGGGCGCGCTGTTTTCGTTCGGCGACGGCGCAACCGACAGGCTGACAATCGGCGGGCGCGATGTGCGGTATTCGGGCGATTATTCCGGCACCTATTCGGCGCGGTCGCTGATAGACAAGGGTTATGCAGATGGGGCATACATTTCGGATTCAGATTGGACTACCGGCTTTTCATCGGGAACGCAGGCGACTTCATCCTGGACAGCGACAAACGCAGGCAGCAACGTTAACGCGGCGATTGTGCCGAAAGGCACCGGCGCTTTTGCATTGGCAGTGCCGGACGGGACAACCACAGGAGGAGACGCAAGGGGGGCAAATGCGGTTGACCTGCAAACATCAAGATCGGCATCTACACAAGTTGCCAGTGGTACGAGGGCCATAGTCATAGGAGGAAGGCGAAATACAGCAAGCGGAACACAGGCAATCGCAATCGGAAATATTAACACCGCATCCGGAACGGGGGGGGCTGCGTTCGGCAGTAGTAACACCGCATCAGGTACTAACTCTTTAGCCCTTGGCAATGCGGCTACCGCGTCCGCTTCTTATGCGGTAGCATTAGGCGGGAATGGAGCAGCGGGACCGACAGCATCCGGGGATAACAGTTTCGCGGTTGGCGTCGGTTCTACCGCATCTGCTGAAAATACAGTAGCATTAGGCGCGGCAACAGCAAGCGAAAAAAACGCAGTAGCATTAGGCGCTTCCGCTTCGCTTTATGGGGAGGTTGCATTAACAGGGACTTCTTTCCTTTCGTTTTCGGCAAAAACAGTTACTGGGACTTCGGCAACCGAGATATTTTTAGATGCGCTGGATACTAAACGGGCGTTGATTTCATCCGGTAGAACATGGCAGTTTGAGGTAACTGTTTATGCGCGCGCTTCTGTTATCGGAAATGGATCGGTAGTCATTGGAGATATGTTTGTCGCGACCTATGCGGGTGTATTGAGGAACGTGGGAGGCACAACCACAATTTTGGGGACAGTGCAAACGCTTATGTCGCCACAGTCAGATGCAACAATGTCAGATATTGTATTTTCGATTACGGCAGATGATGCAAACGACGCGCTAAAAATTACATACACAGCAGGCGCAAGCAGCGGAACAACAACACAGGCTCAAGTTTTAGCCGTTGTAAAAATCTGTAAATTTTGATGAAAATACTATTCCTACTGCTTTTCCCGCTTTTCGCATCGGCGCAAATCCGCCCTCATGTTGAACACCCGCAACCGGCGCAAATTAAATACAACTGGAAGGGGGCAATTGCGCCCGCGTCTATGTCTTTTGCAGCAGGAATTGCCGGAAATGGTACGCAAGGGCAAAAGTTTGTCAGGCAGGGATTTATAGCAGGCGCGGCGCTTACAATAGGCTTTTCATCCGACGCACGGCGTCCGGCCTGGCATTACCTGGCAGATATAGGACTTTCGGCAGGCGGCTTTTTTTTGGGGCAGTTTGTTGGAGAAACCTTTATTTTTACAGAATAAAAATAATATTCTGTAAAAATGAGCAAACGCAAAGCGCATCAAAACATCCGGAAACCCGGCAATTCTGACAAATTCGAGCCGGTAAAGCGGAAACGAAACAATCGGTTGCGGAAACCATCTACCGACGTAGGCGCGGTGGTGACGGATAGCCCGCTTTGGTTGCTCGCATACACGGCAATTTTATTTGTCGGAATGTGGGTATTGAAGTTGATTTTATAATAATTAGGCACACTTTTTACATAGTCGGAATAAAAACCGTCTATGGAATCTTACGATCCTATGAAAGAGTTTTGGACACGCTTTTTTCCTTTTTTGTTCAGGCAAGCGCCTGTAATTGTATTCATGTCGATTGTTGTGGCTTTCATGTGGAAAGCCATTGGCGACATAAAGACAGAGGGGAAAATAGAGCGGATTGAGATAAGGAAAGAGTGTGCGGAATCTATCGCAGAGGTGCGCGCCGAACTTCGCGCCTGCCGAAACGAAAACGACGCTTTCCGGCTGGAAATAGACACGCTACGGGCGGAAAATCTTGTCTTGCACAAGCGGCTAACGTCGATTCAATTGAAATTTAAACGATAAAAATAACATGGAAAACACAGCACCTTTGAAATTTTGGCAAGGGACTAACTTTTGGATTGCCCTTGTTTTGGCGTTCGGCGGTTTGTTCATCGGGTTCCCCGAAGGCGAAGCCCGCGAAATCGTAAGCGCCATTTTTGGCCTGATTGCCACAGCCGGGCTTTTCCGGGAAAAACTGAAAACGGCGGCGAAAGTCGATTGGAAGGACTGGATTCGCAGCCCCAACACCTGGAACTACATTGGCGCGGCCGTTGTGGCCATTGTGCCGGCGCTTCCTGCTGACTTTTTCACACGGGTACGCGATTTGATTGACGCGATTTTGGGCGGCAACTGGCAGGGTATCGTTACGGCTCTTTTTAGCATTGCGACGATGATTTATTTCATCATCAAGGGGCCGAAGCGATAACTTTTCATTGTTGACCTTTTGAGCCGTCCGGGAACGTTCCGGGCGGCTTTTTTTGTGTCCGCTTTAAAAATAATAGCATTGATTTTCAGTAAGTTATAAAAAACCGTGAAAAAACATTGCCCTAACTATTGCGCAATCTGCAATACCGTTGTATATTTGTACCATCAATCACACAAAAAATAAAAACGATTTATGAAAAATCCAGAATATTACATTCACCCAAATACTGGCGAAAAAGTGGAGGCAAAGTCTAAAGAAGATAAAAAACGCTTTATCGCTTGCGGATGGCGCAGAGTTAAAAAAACTCCACAATATGACGTTAGAACAGGCAAAAAAATACAATAGCATGACCCTACCCGACTTCCTCACCATTGCCCGCGTTGCCCGGCACATCCCCACATCCGCCGGGCGGGGCCTTTCGCACCAGCGGGCCAGTTGGATGCTTGCACACATTGACGACGGCGACAATCGCGCCCGCATTGAAGCGGCGGTAAAGGCCGCGTGTGAGGCGCTACGGCAAGAAATTGAAAACTTTTTAAAATCTAAATAAATGGAAGATGTTTTAAAATTCAAATACAAAAACGGGAAGCGCGAGGCTTACCCTGCAAACCCCATTGTTGCAAACTGGGTGTTTACCGAAGAAACAGAAGACGAGGCGATGTTAGCGCATTATATGGCGGCTGTGGCCCAAAAAAATGGGCTTACCGCAAACGATATGCAGCACCTTTTCCCTGCTGTGCTTCGGATGCTGAAAAGTAAAATAAATTGGGCAGAATGAAACACCAACCACCAATGTACAACCGTTTTTGGAGTGTACTTCTTGAAAGTTTGAACCCCGGCGACAGATTTCGATTTTGCTTTGAAAGTAATAATTTTATCTACGAAAAAGGCGAGCAAGTCGGGAAATTCATTGAGGTAAAGCAGGTTATTCCAGCGGCAGGAACCCCGGAAGTATTTCATCGAAACACATTGGTAATAAAATTATAAAACATCAAAATGACACGACAGACAGGACCTGGCAAGCGGGTATGCGTAACGTACCCGAACACTCCAACCAAATATGGAGTAACAACATCTGATGCAAATAAATACTCCCGCATCGGAGTATGTTTTGACGATGGAACTTGGGGTTATGTTCATATTGATTTTGTCTCCTGCGCATGAAACACCCACCACTCCCGCGGATCCGCCGCCCGAAGCCAAAACCGCTAACCAAGCGGGAATTGATGGAGCAGTACAAGCGGGCGGAAATACTGCTCGCGGCGGCGGCTGGTGATGTGGAAATGTTTTGAACTGGCGCTTTGCCGCTGTGCCATGTTTACGCGGCCTATGAAAGGCAGTGCGGGGTTATGCGGATTTATTTCCACACATCAAAACTTAAAAAATGGAAGAAATACATGAATTGCTAAAAATTGCGAAGCAAAACGGGATGCTAATTGCCTTGCTTGATGCGGGATACAACAACGCTAGCAGCAGTACACTAACAATTGCAATAGCGGAAAACGCCGATGTGCAGACAATTAAAGAAACAATTATCCGGCACTTCTGGAAAGTACAAGGAAGGCCAAAAGTCGGTGGTGGCGTTTACGATTTCGACTTCCCTGGCAAAAACGTTGCAAAACAGTGTATTGATTATTTTAATAATCTTCCCGCATAACTGAGGCACTGCCGACGTGCAACGTTTAGGCGGCATGAAAGGCAGTGCAGGGTTAGCCGAACTATAAAAAAAACAATGGGAAAATTCATTTTAGGCGATTGTATGGATTTGGAAACGGGGCTGCCGTCGTATCCTGACAACTACTTTGATTTGGCGATTGTTGACCCGCCTTATGGAGGCGGACAGCATTTTAATTTTAGATTTGGGGTTGGCGAACAGGTTTATAGTTCCGATAAAACTGATCGCCAAAACATATATTTATGTTTGAGGGTTTAAAAAAAAAAAAAAAAAAGGGGCGGTAATTATTTT